>Ga0247844_1001535_pt1 | contig 42088 bp, 34 predicted proteins | sample LaCtaG_FD_192421 | JGI IMG/M metagenome (GOLD analysis project Ga0247844, IMG submission 192421) | Freshwater microbial communities from meromictic Lake La Cruz, Castile-La Mancha, Spain - LaCruzMarch201714.5m_1 | ecosystem: Environmental > Aquatic > Freshwater > Lake | place: Spain: Castile-La... | reverse complement strand
TTGTTCAAATTCTACTTTCTTTGTGTCCATAACGTAAATTTATTGGTTTACACAAAGATACATACTTAGCCTATAATCATCTCCTTGTGTGTCCAAATTTTTATTTTGGTCATGGGTGTTTCATGTTTGTATAATTGTTTTTTTAAAGTCAGATGGATCTTGCCATGTTATTTTATAAATTCCTGATACGGATTGTGTTTATGCTCGCGGTCTTTTACAACCAATGTTGTAGTTGGAACTTTCGATTTCATATTAAACAGTATGTCGTGACCAACGCAAAGCCCGAAAGAAATATTTAATTCGGTATTGTTTTGTGCCAAAAAAGCAGCCTGACCAGCTGGATTACAGGCAGTGCCTTTTACCGATTCGTCGTCGAAAAACTCCGAAGCTTTCATTTTCTGATACTTACAGTCGACCGTATAAACTTCAAATTTATCCGACAATCGTTCTTTGAGTTCCTGAACCTCTTTTGTCATGCTTACACAATGTGCTATGCCAATGCGTTTTATATCGTTGTTTTCGGCAAACAACTTTAACTCTGCCACACGGTTTTTACCCATTAACAACGAATCTTTAGCTGCACGCATTAGTTGCATGTCGGTACTGTTATACAAATCTTTTGTGTCCATTTTTTTACTTTTCGTATGGCAACTTATTATATGCCCAACCTGGAAATCCATCCATCATCTGAAATAGGTTTTTGAACCCATTTTGCTGCATATATCCAACTGCAGTAGTACTCCTGTTGCTTGTTCGGCAATAAACTAAGTAAGTGGCATTTTTATCCAATTTGTCAATTCTGGTATAAAAATTATCCTGATAAATATCAATATTTTGTGCGCCTTTTAAATGTCCAGCTTCAAATTCTTGTGGTGTACGCACATCAAGTATGACAATTTTCTTATCTTTTTCCAAAATCTGACTTAATTCGGTTGAATTTTTTTGCTTAATTTTTTGTGCTGAAGTATTTATTATTATAGCAAACATTGCCAAAAGTGCTACTGTAAATCTTTTTGTTGTCATTTTATATTACTTTGATTATCATTTAAAATATTTTTTTTTCCGCTATTTTTTCCTATTTCTTTATCGGAAGGGGCTGGGGGCAATACTTTCTAAATTTCCTTCGAAATTGTTATCGCTGCAATCGTTCCATCGGCTACAGCAGTGGTTATCTGTCGGTATTTTTTACTGATAATATCACCAATTGCAAATACATCAGGGATGCTGGTTTTCATATCTTCATCAGTCAAAATATATCCCCAATTATTCATCTCAGGAAGATTTTTACCTAATACAGCCACATTCGATTTAAAACCGATAAACACAAAAACGCCATCCGATTCAAGCTCTTTCAACCCGTTGGTTTTCAGGTCTTCGACAACTGTAATCATTTTGTCTCCACGTTTTTCGAACTTACGAGGTTCGTGTTCGTACATAACCGAAATTTTTTCATTTTTCTGTAATTCGTCAATGGCCGTTTGATTGGCAGTAAGCTTGTCGAACTGATGAATCATAGTTACTTTGCTCGCAAATTTGGTTATAAACTGCGCTTCTTCTACCGCTGAATTTCCGCCACCAATTACCGTAACTTCTTTATCCACAAAATATTTTGCATCACATGTGGCGCAATACGAAATTCCTTTTCCTTTAAAATCACTTTCACCCGGAGCATTCATCGTGTTAGGAGTAGTACCGGTGGCGATAATGATTTTTTTAGCCTTGATGGTTTCCAATTTGTCAATCACAATTTCTTTTTTCAATAAATCCACTGAAGTAATATCCACAGCCACTTTAAAATCGATACCCGTATGTTTAGCCTGTTCGCTCATGAAATGTGCCAACATAAAACCCGGTTGTGGCTTTTCAAAACCAGGATAATTTGAAACCTGATGCGTAATTCCCATATATCCACCAGGTAAGGCAGGGTCAATTAAAACCGTTTTGATTTTTGCCTGTCCGAGGTAAATTCCGGCAGTTAATCCCGCAGGGCCGCCGCCCAAAATAGCCACATCGTATTCAGAAACAGTCTTTTTCTGATTCTCTTTAATAGCAGTTACTTCTTCGGTTGAGAGCATTTTATCCAAACACTCTACAATTTCCGACTTTTTAATGCCACCGCTAATGGTGTCGAGAATTTGTTTTCCATTATCAAAAAACAAAAGCGTAGGTGACGAGCTCACGCACAACTCGGTTGCCAACTCACGATTTCCCTGACGAAAAATCTTCACAAATTTAATTTTTTCGCCATACAATTCGGCCATGGCATCGAACTTTGGTGCCAACGCTTCACAAGGTGGACATTCAGTTGAATAAAAATCAACCACTACTTTACCACCATTTAGTACTTCTTGCTGAAAATCAGCTGCATTAATTTCTTTCATAAAGCCTCACCCCGACCCTCTCCAAAGGAGAGGGAGATACGGGTATTTTTAAGTTTGTCGTAATTTACAGTTTGCCTAAATATGTTCATTTATTCATATGTATAAAAATAGAATCCGCCAAATTAACAAAAATCTATTCAAATGCTGTCCCCCTCTCCCTTGGAGAGGGTCGAGGTGAGGTAATACCCCGCTCCCAAACTCAATAATTCCTTTACCGGTCGGCAGTCGGGTGAATTTGGATGACCGTTTTTGTTTTTTGCTACCGATGCGCAACCACCACCGCAAGCTAACGCGACTTCGCAGGTTTTACATTCGGCAATAGTTGTAATATCGCGGTTTTGCCAGCTTTCGATGGCTGTTTCGTTTTTAGTAATTGTAGGGTAAAAAGTTCCCAGTTCGTCGCCTTTGTTTCCAACTGTTGCGGTACAGGAGTAAATGGTTCCGGTAAAATCGAAGGCCCATTCGGTTTTGCAAGCTGGGCACGAATCAAATAGTGGCGTTGGAAGCTCTTCGTTTTCAGCAATATATTTAGCTATTGAAAATGCAGGTTTGTAAAACTCGGCAATGTATGGATGCACTTTAAGCAATTCATATAAATGTTGATACAAAGTAGCTCTGTCGAACAATTTTTCGGGCGTAGAATTGCAAAAATGCAGCTCGTAATTACGACCAATTTGTGTTTTAAAGAATGGCGAAGCAGTCCAGCCACGGTCAATGGCAAAACGTGATAAACCTGCCAAATTTTCAATATTTTCTTTGTCAATCACCATGCGCAGGTTAATGTTCAGGCCAGCAGCCAAGCAAGCATCTATACCTTCCACAATTTTATCAAAGGTTGGCTGCTTTCCTTTCAAATAGCGGCGACCATCATGCACTTCCTGCGTTCCATCCAGTGTAACCTGAATTTCGCGAATGCTGGCCGTTTTGAGTAAATCCACATAACTTGCCAGCGTATAACCATTTGTAACAAAAGCCAAATCCAGCTTAGCTTCGTTCGCTTTTTCGATAAAATGAGTCAACATTGCTCGTTGATGATCACCCGGCAAAAGCGGCTCACCACCAAAAACGGTTATATATTTACGCCTTCCGGCAAATTCTGTTTTTATATAACTGAAAAATGCATCCACCACATCGTTATTCACCACTTTTTGCACCGGATTGTAACCTTCCTGATAACAATACGAACAGGCAAAGTTGCACGAATAGTTTGGTACAAAAAACAACTGTGTTTCATCATCCTCGCGTTTTTCAGTAAAATCAAGATAAGCCAGTTTAAATGCTTTTTTCTCTTTTGCTTCATCCACCAAATAACCACGCTGTGTAAACTCACCACTGGGGTCTAGTTTGTTTTTCAGCATTTTTACTTCATTTTTCGAAATAATATCTGCCGATTTGTGCAGTGGATTAACAATGAAAAAATCATCGGAATCTGCAATAGGGGTAATTATATTGTGCTTAGAAAGAGTACTGCCCCCAACCCCTAAAGGGGAGTTAGGTGATAGGTATTCGAAGTCTCTTGCGTTATCTTTTATAATAGACATTTTGTTGAATTTAAAATAAGCCCCTAACCTGATTTAAAGAGTTTTCTTATTCCCCTTTAGGGGTTAGGGGCTAAAGTTAAACCATAGTTAGTCGTGACAACCAGCTACGATGTTCGAAACTTTTGCGCAACACTGTGCTACTTTAGCTTCTGATTTGGTGTTGCATGCGCAACTTTTTTTCACTACACTTTTCATAAAAAATTTATTTTAGTTGGTGAATATATACTGCCCCTAACCCCTAAAGGGGGAACTCTTAAGCCCCCTTTAGGGGGTTTGGGGGCAGTTTTTCTTAATTTCTTATTTTCTTCCCTCTATCGTCCAGCTAGCCACTTCGGCTTTCCCTTTTTCGTAAGGTGCCGATTCTTCGTAAACCAGCAGATTTTTAAAACCGGATGTTTCGAGCATTGTCAGGTATTCCTCTTTTGTTACAGCACCTGCCCAACATTCGGCAACAGCCGTAGGGTCGTTTCGATATTCATCAGCAATAGGGCTAGTTGCATAAATATCACTCACCACAAAACGTCCATCTGGTTTTAGAATTCGAAAAATTTCATTCCAAACAGCTTGTTTGTCAGCAGCATGATTGATAGTGCAGTTCGAAATCACCAAATTCACTGAATTATCTTCCAAAGGTAGTTTTTCTAATTCAGCCTGCAAAATTTTTGCATTTTCTACATCAAATTTCTCCAAATTGGCTTTTGCTTTTGCTACCATTCCTTCCGAAATGTCAATTCCATATACATAGCCCGTTTCGCCAACTTCTTCGGATAATCGAATTACATCATTACCACGTCCACTTCCCAAATCCACACACACTTCGCCAGTTTGTGGTTTTGCATGGTTTATAGCACCACCACACGACAGACAGCAGCTTGTTTCACTCAGTTGTGTGTAACGTTCGTTAATAGCTTCCGTAATCATTTTACTATTCCTTTTAGTTTGACGCTGCAAAGTTAGAACAATATTATTAAATTACAATAGTATCACCATTTTTTTTTAAAAATTAATGCTTTGTACTAAGTAATGTGATTTAAGCATACTTAATAAATTCTGATTATATCAACTTTTTGCATTTATATTTTGTATATGAGCGAATTTATAAAGTTAAAAATAATTAATTACAATATTTCTAAAACTTGACAACAATCAAGCTAAAAAGCAGTAATACAATAAAATACGCTCGTATTGCAATGTCTACATAGCAAATTAAATCAAATTTTGGTATGTGTTTTTTTAGCAGTATTTATAGCCGATAATTTAAAAAAAAGTAGTTCCTTTGCAGCGTTTTTTTGAGCTTTAAATTCAAAAATAAATTATGAGTAGTCTTTCCCTCTTTTTAGTAGTATTCCTTACAGGAATTGTTTTAGTTGTTGCCGGTCTCGGAATAGCTTTGCTTTTAGCCCCCCAGTCTTTTAATTTTCAAAAAGGAGAACCGTATGAGTGTGGTATACCCACTCATGGGACTTCGTGGATGCAGTTTAAGTCAGGATATTACCTGTATGCAATTTTGTATCTAATGTTTGATGTGGAGACTATTTTTCTTTTTCCCTGGTCGACAATAGTTCGAGAGTTGGGCTATCAAGGGTTGTATAGCATTTTGTTTTTCATCGTAATTTTAGGTTTAGGTCTTGCTTATGCCTGGAAGAAAAATGTATTAAAATGGAACTAAAAAATATCAACATACAGAATATTCCTACAGAGGAATTTAAGGATAACGAGTATTTGGTTGATTATATCAAAGAGCTGGAAGCTAATGGTGTAAACGTAATTTTGAGCAAACTGGACGAAATGATTAACTGGGGACGCTCCAATTCAATTTGGCCATTGATTTATGCTACAAGTTGTTGTGGTATCGAGTTTATGTCGACAGCAGCTGCTCACCACGATATTGCCCGTTTTGGTATGGAAGTAACACGTAACAGTCCGCGTCAGGCCGATTTGATGATAGTTGCAGGTACTATGGTACACAAAATGGCTCCACTTATTAAACGTGTTTATGACCAAATGGCTGAACCAAAATATGTGTTGGCAATGGGTGCTTGTGCTATTTCGGGTGGTCCGTTTGTAAATTCGTATCATGTAGTAAATGGAGTTGATTTAATTATTCCAGTTGATGTATATGTTCCGGGCTGTCCTCCACGTCCAGAATCTTTATTTTATGGCTTAATGCAATTGCAACGTAAAATTAAAGTAGAACAATTTTTAGGACATAAACAACGCTAGAATACTGACGACAGACAACTGTCGACAGACAACCGAAAGGGATTTTATTTATATAAAAAATATAAACCAGGACTTGTGACTGCTGTCAGTTGTCTGGTGACTTTTTAAGAAAAAATGGAAAATATTAAAAAATTAATACTTTCAACAGTAGCTGATGCAGTTATTGAACAAAAGCAAAAACTGACGGTGACAGTTGCGTGGGATAAATTGCATTTATTGGCAAAAACGCTTCGCGACAATAGCGAACTTCCGTTTGATACCTTGGTTTTTCTGACAGGTGTAGACCGTGGTGAAGAACTTGGTGTTAATTATTTGCTTTGTTCATCCAAAGATGTATCGAAAGAAATTGTTTTGAAAACGGGTACTGCCGACCGTGAAAATCCATTATTATATTCGGTATCTGATTTGTTCGAAACAGCACATTTCAACGAGCGTGAAGTGTATGCATTGTTAGGAATTCGTTTTATTAACAATCCTGATATGCGCAAATTCTTCCTGAATTCTGATTGGAACGGATATCCGCTGCGTAAGGATTATGACGCAAACCCAGAACTGAACCCACTTTCGCTCGTAAGTATCGATATGGTTGATACTGCACCCCGTATTATGGAAGTGGAAGGCAAATTGGTGGAAGAAGTGGTTGATGTTTTTGAAGAAGATTCGTACATTATAAATATTGGCCCTCAGCACCCTTCAACTCACGGTGTTATGCATTTTCGCACAGCTCTTGACGGCGAAATTGTGAAGAAAATTGATGTTCACAGTGGTTATATTCACCGTGGAATTGAGAAACTTAGCGAAGCGCTTACTTACCCACAAATACTTCACTTTACTGATCGATTGGATTATCTTTCGGCCAACATTAACCGTCATGGTATGTGTATGGCCGTTGAAAAAGCAGCTGAATTGGAGGTGCCTGAACGTGCGCAATACATTCGTACTATTATGGACGAATTGAATCGTATTGATTCGCACTGCTTAGCCTGGGCTTGTCAAACCAATGACCTTGGCGCAACAACTGCCTTCATTTATGGTATGCGTGAGCGCGAAATTATTCTGGATATTTTTGACAAAACTTGCGGCGGACGATTGATTATCAATCAGAATGTAGTTGGTGGCGTTATGTTTGATATTTACAACGAATTTCAGAAAGATGTAAAAGCATTTATTATTTACATGCGTGAGAAATTGGTTGAATACGATCGTTTCTTTTCGCACAACGTTATTGCGTTGGGACGTATGGTTACTATTGGTAAATTATCGTTGGAAGATGCTGTTTCGTATGCAGTTACAGGCCCTGCCGGACGTGGTTCGGGTTGGTCGTGCGACATACGCAAGCATATTCCGTATGCACTTTACGACAAAGTTGATTTTAAAGAAATTATTCGTACAGAGGGTGACTCGTATGCACGCTATTTGAATCGTTTGGATGAAATTGAACAATCGCTTCACATTATTGAGCAATTAATTGATAATATCCCCGAAGGTGAAATTTGTGCTAAAACAAAAGCCATTATTAAACTTCCCGAAGGTGAATATTATTCACGCGTAGAGGCTTGCCGAGGTGAGTTTGGCGTGTTTATCGAAAGTCGTGGCGAAAAATTCCCATACCGTTTAAAATTTCGCTCACCTTCTATGGCACTTGTTTCGGCAATGCCATTGATTTGTAAAAATGAAAAAATTTCGGACTTTATCGGTATTGGTGGTTCGATGGATTATGTAATTCCAGATATTGATAGATAAAAATCAGTTATAATGTTTATAAAGTTATAAGGTGAAGATTACTTTCTTACTTTACAATCTTACGAACTTTACAAACTTTATAAACTTTAAGAACTTTATAAACTTATATGACACAACCTTTAGAATTTACACATCTGACTAGCTGGTTGGATACTACACTGAGAAACGCTATGCCTGAGTTTTGGGCATTGCTTATTGAATTTGTTCTCGTAGCTGTAGTTTTGTTAGCTGCTTATGCTGTAATAGCGTTGATTCTTATTTATGCCGAACGTAAAATTACTGCATTTTTTCAAGCTCGTTATGGTCCTAACCGTGTAGGTAAATGGGGCTTGTTGCAGAGTTTGGCCGATATGATTAAGATTTTGTTGAAAGAAATTATCAAAATCAATCGTTCAGACCGTTTCTTGTTTTTCGCAGCACCGTTTTTTATGATTGTGGCTTCGATGGCAACTTTTGGTGGTATTCCTTTCGGAAAGGGACTTCACGCTGTTGATTTTAACATCGGTGTGCTGTATGTAATGGCAGTTTCGTCGGTAGGTATTATCGGTGTGTTGTTAGCTGGTTGGTCGAGTAATAATAAATACTCCATGATTGGAGCTATGCGAAGTGGCGCTCAGTTTGTAAGTTACGAACTTTCGGCCGGATTTGCTTTGATGACAATTGTAGTATTAGCAGGAACAATGCAATTCTCAGAATTGATTGAAGGTCAGCGTTATTGTTGGAATATCTTTAACGGACATATTTCGTCGATTATTGCATTTGTAATCTATCTTATTTCTGGTCACGCCGAAACTAACCGTGGCCCATTCGACTTACCCGAAGCAGAATCGGAATTAACTGCCGGTTATCACACCGAATACTCAGGTCTTCAGTTTGGTTTTTATTATTTAGCCGAATACCTGAATATGTTTATAATTGCATCCATTGCTACAACTGTTTTTCTTGGTGGGTATATGCCTATTCAAGTGCAAGGTTGGGAAGGTTTTAACGGTATTATGGATTTCATTCCTTCATACGTTTGGTTTTTTGGAAAAACAGCCGTATTGATTTTCCTCAGTTTATGGGTTCGTTGGTCTTTCCCACGTTTGCGTATCGACCAGTTGTTGAATCTGGAATGGAAATACTTGTTGCCAATAAATTTAGTAAACCTATTAGTAATGGTAATTTTGGTATTAACCGGATTAACGCTGAAAGATTTATTTGGGATATTGTAGCCCTTAACGCCTGAAGGGGAATAGGAAGTAGCAGTTTAATTGTAAATTGTTAATTATTAATTGTTAATTGTTAATTAGATAAAATGAGTTCAATAGCAGAATATTTTTCAGGATTATTTACCGGAATCCGGTCGTTGCTGGGTGGTATGTCGGTAACATGGAAAGAGTTGTGGACACCAAAGGTTACACAGCAATATCCTGAAAACCGTAAAACCCTGGTTATATCCGATCGTTTCAGAGCTGAGTTGGTTATGCCTCACGACGAAAACAACGAACATGCATGTACTGCCTGTGGTATTTGTCAGATGAATTGTCCGAATGGTACCATAAATATTACATCGGAAATGATAGAGACCGCTGATGGAAAAAAGAAGAAAATTCTTGGTAAATATGTATGGGATTTAGGAATGTGTACTTTTTGTAATTTATGCGTCGTAACTTGTCCTTCGGATGCTATAAAATTTGAAAATACATTTGAGAATGCCGTTTTTACACGCAGCAAATTGATACAAACATTAAATAAAGAAGGTTCGAAACTGAGAGAAAAGAAAAAGGAACCCCTGGCCCCTAAAGGGGAATAAGAGATTGAAGGGTTTGAAAGGTTTGAAGAGTTTGAAGATTGGCAAATTAGTATATTGGCATATTCTTGGCTGCGCCAAGCGGCAAAACCGAACGGGCAAATTTTCACATTAGCATATTATCACATTATCATATTGGCACATTAGATTATGGCACAACAAATTATATTTTACGTTTTAGCAGTAATAATTACTGTTTTCTCAATACTGGCAGTAACATCAAAGCAAATAATTCGCTCAGCCACTTATTTGTTATTTGTATTGCTTGGTACAGCAGGTTTATACCTACTATTGGGTTACAACTATCTTTTCGCAGTTCAAATAGCTGTGTATGCAGGTGGTATTATGGTGCTTTTTATTTTTGCTATTTTGCTCACAAATAAGCCAGGCGAAAATGTAAAAACTGAATTGCCTATTCGCCGTATTGTGGCGGGGTTAACATCGTTGGCAGGTTTGGCTTTTTGTGGTCATATAATTTATTGGAATGTAAAAAAAATAAGCGTGTTGACTGAAATGGCTGATATTACGCCACAACAACTCGGTAGGATGATGATGGGTACTGATAAATACCAATACCTTTTGCCGTTCGAAATGATAAGTATATTATTGCTCGCATGTATTGTTGGGGCAATTATGGTAGCACGAAAAAGATAAAAATTTTAGAATATGGAATTTCTTACCTCCTTTTTTTCAGGTCCAGTACCTGTAGAAGCTTACTTAGCAGTAAGTCTAATAATGTTTTTTGCGGGTGTATATGGTTTTTTAACACGTAAAAGCATGTTGATGATACTTGTGTCGATTGAGCTAATGCTTAATGCTGCCGATATTAATTTTGTGGCTTTCAACCGCTATTTATATCCAGGTCAATTCGAAGGTTTTTATTTTACATTATTTACTATTGCCATTGCCGCTTGCGAAACGGCTGTTGCGATTGCTATTATTATCAATATCTATCGAAATTTAACGAGTGTAGAAGTAGGTAATATAGACCAAATGAAAGAATAGAACCATTTACCATTTAAGAATTTACAATTTACCATTTAAAGATATGCAATATACTTTATTGATTTTAGTACTTCCATTATTGAGTTTCATATTTTTGGGACTCATGGATTCGAAGTTTAAGCCAAAAACTGCCGGACTTGTTGGAACAATCGTGTTGGGTATTATTACTGCGCTTTCGTATTATACTGCTTTTGAGTATTTTACTATGTATAAAGTGGAAGGTGTGTACCAAAAAGTGATTCCTTTTGAAATGGAATGGCTACGGTTTACCGATTTATTCAGCATAAAACTTGGAATTTTAATTGATGCAATATCGGTTATGATGTTGGTGGTAATTTCTACCGTATCGTTTATGGTTAATTTGTATAGCTTAAGTTATATGGATGGCGAAAAAGGATTTCAACGTTATTACGCTTTCCTATCGTTATTTACGTTCTCCATGTTGGGACTGGTAGTAGCTACTAACATTTTTCAAATGTATATTTTCTGGGAATTGGTGGGTGTTTCGTCTTTCTTGCTTATAGGTTTTTATTATTCAAAACCAACGGCCGTGGCAGCTGCCAAAAAAGCGTTCATTGTTACACGTTTTGCCGACTTATTTTTCCTTCTAGGTATTTTGGTTCTTTCGTTTTATACCAAAACATTTGATTTTGGTGTACTGACTGCTGAAAATTCAGCTGTTTTTGCAGGAAGTGCAGGAGCAACATTTATGGGATTTTCGGTATTGAGTTGGGCAATGGCTGGTATTTTTATTGGTGGTGCTGGTAAATCGGCTATGTTCCCGCTTCAAATTTGGTTACCCGATGCCATGGAAGGTCCAACTCCTGTGTCGGCATTAATTCATGCGGCTACCATGGTTGTGGCTGGTGTGTTTTTGGTAGCACGTTTATTTCCAGTATATTATTTTCAGACTCCGGAAGTACTTCACGGCATTGCCTACGTGGGTGCATTTACGGCTCTCTTTGCGGCGGTAATTGCGTGTGTACAAACTGATATTAAACGTGTATTGGCCTTTTCAACCATATCTCAAATTGCATTTATGATGGTTGCGTTGGGAGTTTCGGGTTACGAAGGGCACGAAGGTACAGGATATATGGCTTCGATGTTCCATTTATTTACACATGCCATGTTCAAAGCCTTATTATTCCTCGGCGCAGGTTCGGTTATTCATGCCGTGCATAGCAACGAGATGAAAGATATGGGTGGACTCCGAAAATATATGCCTATCACTAACTGGACTTTCCTGATTGCATGTTTGGCTATTGCCGGTATTCCTCCATTTTCAGGATTCTTTAGTAAAGATGAGATTCTTGCTGCCAGTTTTGAGTTTAGTCCACTTATTGGATGGTTAATGACATTTATTGCAGCACTTACAGCATTTTATATGTTCCGTTTGTATTATAATATATTTTGGGGTAAAGATTATGCTGTTAAAGCGGCTGCTCACGGACACGGACACGGTCACGACGATCATGGACATGGATATACACCACACGAATCGCCTTTTGCTATGGCTTTTCCATTGGTGTTTTTGGCTGCTGTAACTTGTGTTGCAGGGTTTATTCCTTTTGGTGAATTTGTAAGCGCTACTGGAGCCGATTATCACATTCATATTGATATGAAGGTTGCTATTACAAGTGTTGTTGTTGCTTTAATTTCAATTTCGGTAGCTACTATCATGTACCGCAAGCCAAGTACAACGCCCGATAAACTTGCTGCAACTTTTTCAGGTTTATTCAAAGCGGCATCAAATCGTTTCTATATTGATGAGGTTTATTTATTTATCACCCGCAAAATTGTGTTCAATAGCATTTCACGTCCTATAGCTTGGTTCGACCGTCATGTAATTGATGCCACTATGGATGGTTTTGCTAATACTACGCAATGGGTTTCCATACGAATTAAAAGTTTTCAATCTGGTCAGATTCAACAATATGCTTACGTTTTTCTTTTTGGAACATTGTTGATTGCTGCACTCATACTAATATTTTAAGATATGAACTTCTTATCCATTTTTGTACTTATTCCTGTTTTAATGATGGTTGGTTTATTCGCCTCGAATAATCGTAAACAGCTATTAACAGTTATGACAATTGGTGCTTCGCTGCTAATGATTATGTCGGCAACACTTACGTATATGTATCTTACCGAGCGTGCTGCAGGCAATGTGGCCGAAATGCTTTTTATGGCCGATACAGTTTGGTATGCACCTTTTAATATTCATTATTCAGTAGGGGTTGATGGCATTTCAGTTGCCATGTTAAATCTATCTTCCATCATTGTATTTACAGGAGTTTTTGCTTCGTGGAAAATTGATCCGCTTCCAAAAGAATTTTTCTTGTGGTTCAGTTTGCTTTCCATAGGCGTATATGGTTTCTTTATTACTACCGATTTGTTTACCATGTTTATGTACTACGAAATAGCACTTATTCCCATGTATTTGCTCATTGGAATTTGGGGCACAGGGCGTAAAGAATATTCGGCTATGAAGTTGACATTGATGCTTATGGGTGGTTCGGCCTTATTGTTAGTTGGTATATTGGGGATTTACTTTAGTTCAGGTGCTACTACCATGAACTTACTCGAAATAGCCAAACTACATAACATACCTGTTGAAATGCAGCGTTATTTTTTCCCGCTTACATTTATGGGTTTTGGCGTGTTGGGTGCTTTGTTTCCTTTCCATACCTGGTCGCCCGACGGTCATGCTTCGGCGCCTACGGCAGTATCAATGCTTCACGCTGGAGTTTTGATGAAACTGGGTGGATATGGTGCATTTCGCGTAGCCATGTATCTAATGCCAGAGGCAGCACACGAAATGGCTTGGATATTTTTGATATTAACAGGAATTTCGGTAGTTTATGGCGCTTTTGGAGCTATTCACCAAACCGATTTGAAGTATATTAATGCCTATTCGTCAGTTAGCCACTGCGGCTTGGTATTGTTTGCCATACTTATGATGAACGAAACAGCTGCTACAGGTGCTATTATGCAAATGCTTTCGCATGGTTTAATGACAGCCTTGTTTTTTGCCCTGATTGGAATGATTTACGGACGAACGCATACACGTGATATACGTTTAATGGGTGGTTTAATGAAAGTGTTGCCATTTTTGGGTGTGAGTTATGTTATTGCAGGTATGGCTTCGTTGGGCTTGCCTAGTTTAAGTGGTTTTGTGGCGGAAATGACCATCTTTGTTGGTTCGTTTCAGCATACCGATACTTTTCACCGTGTGCTTACAATTACAGCAGTTTCGTCCATTGTAATTACGGCTGTATATATTCTGAAAGTTGTTGGTAAGATAATTTTTGGCCCTATGCAGGATAAACATCACGAGGAATTGACAGATGCCGTTTGGTACGAACGTGTTGCCGTAAGTGTGTTGATAGTAGCCATTTTTGCTGTGGGCTCAGCTCCGTTTTGGATTTCGAGTATGATTGGCGAGAGTGTGATTCCTGTAATTGGTCAGTTAATAAAATAAACAACAGACCACGGACAACAGACATCAGAAAATTGTTTGTATTTAATATAAAGATATAAAAGAAATTTACTAGTAACCGTCGTCAGTCTTCGGTTGTCAAAAAAGAATAATATGGATTATAGTAGTTTTTTGCAAATGCGTGAGGAATTTTCGCTTTTAGGAGTGATGATTTTTCTTTTGATATTTGATATTTTTGCAACGGAAAATGCACGTAAATATTTTCAACCCTTGGCATTGGTTTTATTTGCAGCTCATACTTTGCTCAATATTATACCACGTGATGCTTTCGAAGTAGCAGGTGGAATGTTTCAGTATGTACCTATGCAGACCTATATTAAAAGTGTTTTAAATGTTGGAACTTTTTTGGTTTTACTGCAAGCACATAAATACCTTAATGATTTTGATAAAGGAATTAAAAAAGGCGAATTTTATTTTCTGATTTTATCTACGCTTTTAGGGATGTATTTAATGATATCGTCGGGTAATTTCTTATTGTTCTTTATTGGACTCGAAACGGCTTCGATTCCAATGGCTGCGCTGGTAGCATTTGATAAAAACAATCGTAGAGCTGCTGAGGCAGGAGCTAAATACATGTTCTCTGCTGTTTTTGCATCGAGCATTTCACTTTTTGGTATTTCGTTAATTTATGGTTCGTGCGGTACGGTTTATTTTAGCGATTTGGCTCTTATAATGACCAATGCCAATCCATTACAAATAATGGCGTTTATCTTTTTTGTGGTTGGTTTATTCTTCAAAATTTCGTTGGTTCCTTTCCACTTGTGGACTCCCGATGTGTATGAGGGAGCTCAAACAAATGTAACTTCTTATCTTTCGGTTATATCAAAAGGCTCAGCAGTATTTGTTTTATTTACCTTGCTGGTTAAGGTTTTTGGCAATTTGGTGGAGCAATGGCAACCAATTTTGTGGGTTGTTACTGTGTTGAGTATTACTGTAGCCAATGTTTTTGCTGTTCGTCAGAAAAATCTGAAGCGATTTCTCGCTTTTTCGTCTATATCACAAGCAGGTTATATTTTGCTAGCTATAATCAGTGGTACTGCCTTAGGCATGTCGTCGTTGGTTTATTATGTGTTAGTTTATGTGTTCTCAAATTTGGCGGCATTTGGTGTTTTGTCGGTTATTGAGCAGCAAAGCGGTAAAGTGCAATTGGATGATTATAACGGACTTTATCAAACCAATCCTCGCCTAAGTTTTGTGATGATGTTAGCGCTGTTTTCATTGGCAGGAATTCCACCTTTTGCTGGGTTTTTTAGTAAATTCTTTGTGTTTTCAGCAGCTATTGATCAAGGTTTCTATGTGCTGGTATTTGTAGCCTTATTAAATACAATTATTTCTTTGTATTATTATTTGTTGGTCATAAAAGCTATGTTCTTAACCAAGAGCGAAAACCCAATAGAACTTGTTACTAGCGATGGTGCTATGAAGTTAAGTTTAGTGATATGTACGTTAGGAATAATGGTAATTGGTTTATTCAGTGTTATCTACAACCAAATTGCTGTTTTTGGATTTGGCATTTAATTTTGACTATAATAAAACTTAAATTTGCTCTTTAAAACTCCAACTCTCCAAAGTATTCGGGGCGATGAAAATCGGGTTTCACAGTATCAATGGCATTCCAGCTTACAAAGTGCGGGCTATCCGTATCGTCGGCACATTTATAAAAGTTTGCCATTAGTTTTGCAGGTAAGTTTTCAGGGTCAATACCCATTAAATTAAATGGTATTTCAACCGTAAGTTCCCATTCAAAATTTCCTTGCATCTCGTTAAATGCTCGTCGGCCTATAGAAGGTAAACGCTTGATAGTTAGCATTTCGTCTTTGCTGAATAATTGTACATCTTCATTCCGTCCTTTGCGGCGCGATGCCGAACAAGTACCAATGCAATTAAACTCAAAATTACAATAGTATTCGCTGCCCGGAACCTGACAGAAAAACTCTACACAACTGTCTTTATAAACTGGCTCCTGATCAATAGAGTAAGTTGCTTTAAGTAAATTTCCACGTACATTAAATCGGATAAATAGGCTACTCTCGCTCCGAAGTATATGAAATTGCGTGAGCGGTTTATACGGAAACCGTTGTGACCAGTTCACCTTTTCGACCATATCGCTAGCACCCTCATCAATTATAAGCGGACTTAAATCAGTAAGCTCTTTTCCCGAAATCTGAGGATAATATGGAATTTGCAACTTCTTCATAAGGTTTGAATTTATACTTTTTTATTGATGCTATTGTTGTTAAAATTATATGTAATAATGCAGCTGATAATTCGTTAGTATTATTCTATATTGCAATTGTTGCTTGTGTGTAACTGATCCATTATCAGCAATATACATTTTTTGGTTACATCTGCTTAATTCTTCGCTTGCAATTATACTAAAAAAAAATCGATAAACAGTGTTTATTTTTAAACAAATTTAAAATCACTCCTGTTCACGCAGTTTGCTAAAATCGATAAATAATTGTATTTTTGATGACTTTTATAAAGTGCAGTACCCGATTTAGACTGAATTTTTCGTCAAAAGATTAATGTTGATTTTAAATATGTTTCATTTTTTTCGTTTAAAAGCTTTTATATTTTTTTTGCTATGCTGTTTGGCTGCACTCAATGCCGAAAACAAACAGGTAGTTACTGAAATGCTGCTCACAACCAACGATTCATTATTTAAATACAATTACATTTATAATGATAATGCTCAGATAGTTGTGGAGACAAAGTTGATTAAAACGGCATCGGGATTCGAAAATCAAACTCAAAAGGAGTGGACATATCAAACAGACTTACCTGCCTCGCAAGTGGAACGAAAATGGGAAAATGCTTCTTGGCAAAATGCATCATCACTTGAATACAGTTTGATTGATTCGAAATTAGTAGAAACTTATTCTGTTTTTAGTAATAACATCAAAATTCCGAAATCGAAAACAGAAACTGAATATCTGAATGCTAAAAAGCATAAAGTGAGCATATTTACATATAATAATGGATGGGTTTCAGGTCTTAGTACCCAATATTTTTATGGCTCTTCAATGCTCGATTCAACTATTGTAATTCAATACAACCAAACGCCTGAGGCTTTTAAAACTTGTTATGCCTATAATCTGGATTCCACTTGTAATTCGGTAATGGTTCAAAAGCGCAATACGCAAGGTAAGTGGATAAATTATTCTAAATCAGCATGGTATTATAAATCAAAAAAGATAAGTTCATTGCGAAATTACAATTGGAATACTACCAGTTTACGTTGGGTAAATGCCTCCAAACTCGAATATGCATACAACGAATCATTACAACCCGTCGAAGAGATTTATTGGTGGTGGAAAGGTAGTTTTTGGGAGCAAACATTGCGCTATGCGTACGAGTACAATTCTGGGAATCAGCAATCCAAAAAGCTAGTATCCATACCGCTATACCGCGATTGGCGCAATACAAACTCTGTAAATTATATACAGTCGGTCGATTCCAGAAATATGACAATAGAATCGGTTTATGGCTTTTGGGGTGGCAAAACGGGCGATAAACTTATGACTCACATTTCGTTTCCATTCAACGACGAAATTGTTATTCAACAAGCTCAAACCATACAACTCACGTATGCACCATTTATTGAAACTAGCTCGCCGGCGAGTGCTGAAAATGTCTCAACTGTAAAGGTTTACCCAAATCCGTCGCATGGTGTTTTTTATATTAGCAACTTCGATTCCGCAACATGTAGTTGGACACTTAGTAGCCTTACAGGCAGTGTTCTTAAAAACTCAACGCGCCATTTTGTAAGTTCAACAGTTGATATCAACGACCTACCCAATGGTGTTTACCTTCTCAAAATCCAATCGGATAATTTCACGCACTCGCAGAAGATTGTGAAATACTAATGTTTATAAGTACAAAACTTACATAATTTCCATAAAGTAAATTACAGTATTAGATTGATAAGGCAAGTTGCTTTTACTTGGCCATTTTCCCCAATTTCATGCTATCAACAATGCTACAGCCGACACAAAAGTAGCACCCAACACAAACCAACGATATGCGTTTTCGGGGAAAAGTTTCACGATTTTTATTCCCAGATAGGCTCCAAGCGCAATAGCTGGCAACAAAATGAGATTAAAAATAAGCGTTTGGATGGTGATATTGTGCCAACCCCATATTTGCAAAGGCAATTTGGAAAGGTTGATAATAAAGAAAAACCAAGCTGCAGTGCCGATATATTCTTTTTTGGGGAGATTTTTGGATAGTAAATACACACTCATTATAGGTCCGGCAGCATTGCCTATCATGGTGGAAAAACCGCCCATAATGCCAAACGGAATGGCAACGGTGGTTTTGTGAGGCACAATTTCGGTGGTGTTTTTTTTCCGAAACTCCATCCAAAGCATTACTCCCAGACTCAGAATTACAAGAACTCCTATCAGTTGTTTGAACTCTAGCGACGATATGTTTTTACCAACCATCAATCCAATCAATATTCCCGCAAAAGCCCACGGTAATACACCAAGCACCGTTTTCCAATGGGTGCTGCGGTGATAATAAACCACGCCAAATACATCGGCCATTATCAGCATGGGCAGTACTAGCCCCGACGAGGGCATACCACCAAATATAAAGGCCATAATAGGCACAACCAGCGTCCCCAAGCCATTTACTCCGGTTTTAGCCATGCCTATCATAAGAGCCGAAAGTATGGCTAAGAGCCACATTGAAAACGTCAAGTCCATTTATTCGATTTTTATAAGAATGTTGATATGATAAATTATCACTCTATTATTCGCCAAAAGTATGAATTATTTGTTAGATTTAGCGTGTTAAGTAATAGGAAATAAATAATGTCGCATTTGTAAAAAATAATAATTTCACAAATCAATTGTAACTTCAAGTCCCCTTTAGGGGATATAGGGGCAGTTATAACATTAATTTTTACCGCCCCAAGCCCCTAAAGGGGATGTAGAGTTACTTTCGTCTTTAAAAAAATGGTATATTATATTTGAACATTTACTTATAAATTTGAAATGCTGCCTTTTAACGCTTTTCCCTTCCACTTTTTTTGCTCATTTTTCTTCGTTTTTTGACAAAATATAAATTTTTGAGCTTAAATTGCAATGTCGACATTGCAATTAGTTATTTTTGTACTATCTTTGTGGCGCAAATCAGACCTATCGTTTTCGGACAATTCTACAACAACAATTATATTTCAATCAATTAACAATGAAACTTTTAGATCAAATTATGCAACGCGCAAAAGCGAATCCGCAGCGCATTGTTTTGCCCGAAGGAACTGAAATACGCACATTGAAAGCGGCGGATATTATTCTCCAAGAAAAAGCTGCTAAACTCATTTTAATTGGCGACGAAAAAGAAATTTTGCGTCTTGCAGCCGAAAATAACCTGAAATGCATTGACCAAGCAACTATAATTAATCCCGAAACGGATCCACAAATGGCTGTTTATGCCGAATTGTTATTCGAAATTCGCAAAAGCAAAGGTCTTACAATGGACGAAGCTATTAAATTAGCTAAAGACCCCTTGTATTTGGGTTGTTTGATGATTAAAAATGGTGATGCCGATGGCGAATTGGCTGGAGCTCAAAATACGACTGGCAATGTGCTTCGTCCGGCTTTTCAGATTATAAAAACAAAACCCGGAATAAGTGTGGTGTCGGGAGCTATTTTAATGTTTACTCCTGCAACGCAATATGGCGAAGATGGTTTGTTGGTATTTGCCGACTGTGCTGTGAATCCAAATCCTACAGCCAAAGAATTAGCCGAAATAGCCGTGTCGACAGCCGAAACTACCAAAGCAGTTGCTGGTTTTGAACCACGTGTGGCCATGTTGAGTTTCTCAACCAAAGGCAGTGCCAAACACGAGTTGGTCGACAAAGTAGTGGAAGCTACACGCATAGCACGCGAAATGAATCCCACGTTGCAAATAGAAGGCGAGTTGCAAGCCGATGCGGCACTTGTGCCATCCATCGGACAAAGCAAAGCACCCGGAAGTGCTATTGCCGGTCATGCTAATGTGTTGGTTTTCCCCGATTTACAGGCTGGAAATATTGGCTACAAAATGGTGGAACGATTCTCAGGAGCACAAGCAGTTGGTCCCATTTTGCAAGGAATAGCGGCACCTATCAACGACCTTTCGCGTGGTTGCTCGGTGGACGATATTGTACGAATGATAACAATTACAGCCAATCAGGCAATGAAATAAATATAGGTGGTAAGAAATAAGAGGTAAGTTGTATGTAAATTGTCTTATTACTTACCTCTTACTCCTTACTTCTAAGCTCTAAAATAAAAAGATTATGGCAGAAGAAATTATTGAAGCAATTGAGAGGTACGGACTGAGCAAACGCAGCAGGAACCGCACATTGTTTTCGCGCATTGGCGTGGTAGGATGTGGAAAGGAAGGAAGTGTAATTGCAACAACGGCTGCACTCAGAGGTATTGAAGTGGTGTTTTTCGAACCGTGCGAATCGAGTATCGAGAATGCTTATTCAAGAATTGGGGATAAATTGGATAAGAAAATTGAGAATTGGGGTTTGACCGAAAACGAGAAAAAAGCTACTTTATCCAAGATTCAAGGTACTTCGGATTACAACGATTTTGCTGGTTGCGACTTTGTGATTGAAGCCATACGTTACGACAATAAAAATGGTGAACGTAGTGTGAATCAGCGCAAAGAAGTGTTTTTGAAATTAGAAGAAGTACTTTCCGAAAAAGCAATTATTGCTTCGAATGTTTCAACGGTAGTTGTAACAGAATTAGCTTCGGAACTACAGTTTCAGGATCGTTGTATCGGACTTCATTTTATGTCGAACACACCCGACTCGAACATTATAGAGGTGGTACGCGGACTCAATACGTCGGACAATACGTTTGAAAAAGTGTGTCAGTTTGCTAAAGCCATTTCGCACGATTTTGTGCCTGTTATGGAGTCGTCGGGGCTAATTAGTGTGCGTTTGTTTTTAACTCAGCTCAATGAGGCTTGTGGTATTTTAATGGAAGGTATTGCCAGTGTTGAAGATATTGACAAGGTGATGACAGTAGGTTTTGGTCACCGTCAGGGTGTTTTTCGTACAGCCGACCAAATGGGCATCGAAAAAGTAGTTAAACTACTCGAAAACTTGTACGACGAGTATGGAAATATCAAATACAAACCAGCACCCGTATTGTTGCGTTTGTTTAGAGCCCGTCATTTTGGAGTGAGTACTAACCGTGGTTTTTATAACTACGACGAACAAGGTAATATCATTAAATAAGAGGAGGAACAAAAAATGAAGATATTGGTATTAAACTGCGGAAGCTCGTCGGTAAAGTATAAGCTTATTGATATGGACACCAAAGAAGAGTTAGGCTCTGGTGGTGTTGAAAAAATTGGAATGAAAGGTTCGTTCTTGAAACACACGCGTCGCGATGGACAAAAAGTGGTGCTCAAAGGCGAGGTGTTGGAACATCAAATTGCTATTGAATATATTTTGGGTGTTTTGACTAGCGAAAAACATGGACCAATCAGTTCGTTGGAAGAAATTAATGCTGTGGGGCACCGTATTGTGCACGGAGGCGAAAAATTTAACTCCAGTATGCTTATTACCGATGAAGTAATTTCGAAAATTGAGGAATGTATTGATATGGCTCCGCTCCACAATCCACCAAATTTGGCAGGCATCAAAGCTATTAACGAATTACTACCCGATGTACCACAAGTGGGTGTTTTCGATACTGCATTTCACCAAACCATGCCCGATTATGCCTATACTTATGGCATTCCGTATTCGTTATACAAAAAATACGGTATTCGTCGTTATGGTTTTCATGGTACTAGCCATCGATTTGTGTCAAAACGTGCTTGCGACTTTTTAGGATTGGATTATTCAAAAACCAAAATGATTACAGCGCATATTGGCAATGGAGGTTCGGTTTGTGCTATCGAAAATGGAAAATCGGTTGATACATCAATGGGTTTCACTCCTATAGAAGGGCTGATGATGGGAACACGCTCGGGCGATGTGGATTTGGGTGTGGTTACGTACCTGATGGAGAAAGAAATGATTGGTTCCGCTTCGGTTTCAACTTTGTTCAATAAGCACAGCGGTGTGTTAGGCGTTTCGGGCTTATCGTCGGATATGCGCGAAATTGAAGCAGCCGTTGCAGCCGGAAACGAACGTGCTATTTTGGCACTCAATATTTACGAATACCGTATTAAAAAATACATAGGATCGTATCTTACAGCGCTTAATGGAGTTGATGTATTGGTGTTTACGGGTGGTGTTGGCGAAAATCAAACAGGTACTCGTCAGCGTATTTGTGAGAGCCTTGCATTTATGGGTGTAAAAATCGACAATGAGCTTAATGCTCGTTCGCGAGGCAAAGAAGTGCTGATTAGCACTCCCGATTCAACTGTAAAAGTGGTAGTTACACCAACGGATGAAGAATTTATGATTGCTTCGGATACATTGGAAATTATCAACGGAAATAGGTAAATTATTTTTTCTATTACAAAAGAAACCACCATAAGTCATTGTGCTTATGGTGGTTTTTTTATTATCTTTGCCTTATTATTTTAATAGATATATCACATTTAAGTTGTTTATGGACAAAAAATTCATGCTTTTGCATACTAAATTGTTAAGTAAAGCCGAAGGTTTTATTGCCCAATCCCAATCCACCAAACAACCTTCGAATCACGATGCTCAAATACTTGTAACAGAGCTGGTTTCGTTTCAACAAGAATTAATTAATCAGATAAACGAACTTAACCAAAACGAAAAAGATTTTCACTCCGAAAAGGAATATTACAAAGATATTTTTAATAATCAACCCGCCGGATTATATCGCATACGGGTTTTTTCGCCTGATAAGTGGTACGGTACTAATTGGATAAACTCTGAAAATCCGCCTTACGCTATGGAGTTTGCAAGTAATCGATTTTGCGAAATTATGGGAGTAAGCTACGATGAATTTGCTGCTAATCCATTTATAATTAGCGATCTGGTTATCGATGAGGATAAAGAATCATTTGTATATAAAAATGAGGAAGCCAACAAAAAGTTTATTCCGTTTAGTTGGGAAGGTCGTTTGTTAGTTAAGAAAAATCCAAAATGGGTTCGTTTGGAGTCTTTACCTCGCAAATTACCCAATAAAGATATTTTATGGACCGGAATACTGTATGATATTACCGAACGTAAAAATGCGGAGGAAGAGCTACAGAAAACCCGACTGCAATTAGAAGATGTGTTGGAAGGAGCTGGTATTGGTACCTTGGAATGGAATGTGCAAACAGGAAAAACAAAGTTCAATAAAATATGGGCTCAAAACTTAGGATATGCAAGTACTGAAATAAAAATTGGTCAGCTTTTTTTGGGTAAAAATGGTTGGAAATCAATCACTCACCCCGACGATATTCCTTATGCCGAAGAAATGCTTAAACGTCACTTTGCAGGCGAACTACCAGTACACATGGTAGATGTGCGTATGCGGCATAAGAAAGGTCACTGGGTATGGATTAGGCAAGAAGGTAAAGTTAGAACTTGGACTGCTGATGGTAAACCGCTGTTGATGTATGGTGTTCATATCGATATTTCGGCTCAGAAACATGCCGAAATAGCACTTACAAATTTAAACGAGCAGCTGGAGGCACTTATTGCTGAACGTACATCTGAACTTACAATTTTAAATGCATCGCTCAAAGAAAGTGAACATAAACTACTCGGGATAACGATGGAAGTTGAAGAGCGCGAGCGCAATCGGTTTTCGGCAGAACTTCACGATGGTATGGGGCCGCTGCTCTCAACTATTAAACTCTATTTTCAGTGGCTTTCGGAAACTACTGATACCGAAAAGCGTAAATTGATTACTGAAAAAGGAAACTATAGCATCGAAATGGCTATTAAAACTGCTCGTGAACTTGCTCGCGGGTTGAATTCGCAGTACTTGCAAGAAGTAGGCTTTGTGAAAGCCATAAGCGATTTTGCACAACGCATAAATGACACGAATAAACTTGCAATCAATTTCGACACAAATACTTTTCAACGCTTTGATGAGCTGACTGAACTTATGCTTTATCGTATTGCTACAGAGTTAATTAAGAATACAATAACCTATTCCAATGCAACTAAAGCAAACATTGAACTGCATAGTGATGTGTTGTCAAATGCTATTGATTTTTGTTATTCAGATAATGGTGTAGGTTTTGATGTCGATAATATTACCGAAAACAAAGGCATTGGATTGTTAAGTATTCGTCAGCGTGTACAAGTTTTAAAAGGAACAATTAATATAGAATCAAAAGAGGGTAAAGGAATGCAAGTGACAATTAAATTGCCCATTGAATAATATGGAGCAACAATTCCCACTATCTCAATTAATATCATAATATCCCAATATCATAATATCCCAATATCCCAATTAGTATCATAATATCCCACTATCTATTCTTTAAATATATGAACAAAATAATTATTGTCGACGATCACTCCTTGTTTCGCGAAGGTATAAAACTACTGATTGAGAACGAAGGCTTGGGTGAAGTTATAGCCGAGGCTGAAAATGGTCAAGTATTACTGAAGCTTTTGGAGCAGCATTCGCCTGATTTGGTAATTATGGACATAGAAATGCCTGTGATGAATGGGTTGGTTGCAACCAGAGAAGCGCTTAAAATGAAACCATGTTTAAAAGTGTTGGTGCTTACTATGCTTAACGATAAAGCCAACTATATGGATATGGTTGATGCCGGAGCTATGGGCTTTGTACTGAAAACATCAGGTAAAGTAGAATTAGAAAAAGCCATCGATGCTATAATGAAGGGTGAAAACTATATTTCAACCGAATTGTTTCAAAAACTGATTTTTAATGTAAATCTAGAGGCAAAAGCAAAAGCAACAAAGGATGCCAACACACTCACGCAACGCGAAACTGAAATTTTAAGTATGCTGTGTAAAGGGTTGTCAGTGAGCGATATTGCTGAGGTTTTGTTTCTGAGTCCAAAAACTATCGAAGTACACCGCTCATCTCTTCTTCGAAAAACGGCATCGAAAAACACCATAAATCTTGTACTTTTTGCCATTAAAAACAAGATCGTTGAAGTTGACTATTGACGAGCAATAATTGAAAGTGAATATAAGGGTTTACACTTATAAAAAATCAGGATTTACACTTATATAAACGCCCATTCTTTTCCCTAATTTTGGAACTGATATGCAAGGCTTTGCTTTGTATAATAGTTTTATTTGTAACTAGTTGTATTGTAAAGTATTAAATAGGAGTAGTCCCAATTTTGTTTTGTTTTTTCAATAACTGTTTGTCGCGCTAAGCACATCGATACAAGAGTCAAATCTTGTATCGATGATGTAAGGTAAAAATCAGAAAATAAACCAATTTTACATAATGGAAACCATAACTCAATCAAACGTTCAACAGTTAAAAATTTGTTTTACACCAAACCCTGCAACCGATCAGGTACAGATTAGTGGCATCGAAGGTAATGTAAAGCTGGTAATAAGCGATATGCATTGCCGTGTGTTAATTACCCAGAATATTGTTTGCGACGATGTAGTTTGTCTTAAAAGCCTTACACGTGGTATATACATTGCCAAACTAATTTCGCCAAACGGAAAAATTGAACGCCGTAAATTAGAAAAAAAATAATTGAAGTAGAATAATTTAAGGATTGGTAATGCTAATATAAGTTCGACGAGCTGCTTCATTTTTATTGAAGCAGCTCGTTTATTGTATGTGAAAATCAATTTGGACTATAATGTTTATAGCTTTTGGCAAATATTTTTACCTTTTGGAAAACCGATTAAGCAGGTAAAACCTATTTTTGCTGCTTTAAATATTATAATGAAAAAGTTTTGTAACCTTTAATCGTTCAATAAAGATAAAATGAATATTCGTTTAGTACATAACGAAAACTAGTAATGTGTTGATAGCAAAGATTATGTGAATGAATACATGTCGAAAGGCATAATCTTAATTGTACTAAAATCAAAAATCAATAAACCACATAAGGCACATAAGCAATAATTTAATATTCTTTTTGAGTAATAATAACCCTTGCGGTTTCAATAAGTTCACATAAGTAGATATAAACGACTTCTTGCTTATGTGACTTATGTGTTTGAATATTATATTATTACATTAATGATATTTTTTGTGATGTACTTAATGATTATTGATTTTATGAATAGCTTTGTTGAATAAATATACTTTGTTTAAATTTTTTGTTCCTGAAAAATAGTTACAACATGACAAGAAGTGAATTTAACAAACGATATTTGGTAGAACCAATATTTAAAGAATCACAAGTTCTTTTCTATGTATATATAAACCAGAAGGTTGACTATGTTACTCCTGCAATTGATTTGCGTAAGGTGTTTGAGTTAGAGCAAATTGATGATAACACAATAAAACATGAGATTAAAAAGGTGGCCGATTCATTAATTTGTGAAAAATATGGAATAATAGACTGAGTAAATAAGACATTTAGCCCGTTATGCCTACGCGTTTGAATGCACGTTAGGCTTATTGATAAGCAAAATATGTTTTTTCCATTCGTGAACCGATTTTCCTGTGACGGAAACAATTGCTCGTTTCATTGAATTAAACGACCCAAATCCACATTTTTCGGCTAAATGTTCGTTGCTTATTGAAGGATTTGCAGCATATGCATTTTCGAGTTCTGTAACTCGGAACCCATTTACAAACGAACAAAAGTTTTGATTGTATTGCTGATTAATAATAGTTGAAAGATAACTCCGATTGGTTCCTATCCGCTCAACCACATCCATAATATTCAAACTACTACAGATATATATTTTTTCGTTTTCAAACAAATCCAATAACTTTTTCAAAATCATTTGCTGCGATACATTAAGCTCAGTGCTAGTTGGTGCTGATTCGCTTGCATTATCCTCAACTTCAAAAGTCGGGTTAATGGCTTTTTGTGTAAATCCCATATAACCAATGCCATACATCGAAACAGCAAATAATAACCATATTGTATTTTGTATCATTTCGCTCGGCAAAAGAAGTCGTCGACCTACAATATGTGCAATAAACATACTTACCGATATAAAAATTAAAAAATAATTGAGCCATTTGGCATTATTAAATCTGCCATCGTGTAAGTCGGAATAATACTGCTCTGCTTTGTGCGCATATTTTATAAGCAAGAGTTGGTTAAGTACAAAGGTTATGACAAGCAGTACCACAAACATAAGCTTCACAATTTTTCGCATTACACCTAAAAACTGAATTTGAGGCGAATCGGCAAAAAGATGATCGTTATAAAGCCAGGCTTTGTATTGTTCGAACGGCGTAAAAAAAATTCCCACCGTATAAACCGTAGCAATCAACAAGGGAACAACGAGGTATTTGGCATGCAGGCGCAGGCTAAACTTTTCGTCTACAGTAAGCAACCGAAAATAGATGTAATAAATGGGGAAAGCAATACTCCCAAAATACGCCAAAGCAGGCTCCCAGAATGGAAAAATATCGGGATATGGAGCGAAAAACAAATACTGACCAAAAAAACAAATAGCCACAATCAGCATAAAAAAACTCAGAAACCGCGCAGGCACACTGCTGTTTTTTTTATTGCTCTGAAGCGAAATAAACCAGAAAAGTGAAATATATACGGGCGATAATAGAATTAACGTTCGAATCATGCTGAGTTTATCTGATTAATGACAAAGTTTTTACCTTTTGGCAAACAAGTTTACCTTTTGGCAGAAGCACTTTATTTGTAAAAAGTATTTTTGTAGCGCTATAATAGGCAAAAATAGCAAAAAAATTGGATTAATGCAAGATTTGCAATAGAAACAATTTGAGTAATGGATAAAAATAAAATAATCAATATAAAACTCTCAAAAAAACGTATGAAAACAAACTATTCAACATCCCGAATGTTAACTACATTCCGATTTGCAGTATTATTCATTTTTTTATTGGCGTCTACAACTAGTTGGGCACAAGTAATTGCAGCTTGGCAATTTGGAACACCAGCATCGACAGGAATTGAAGAATTTAAAGTTGCAACCACGTATGACCCACACATTGAACAACCTATATTGTCAAGAGGAAACGGAATAGAGGCATACACTTTAGGACGTGGATTTTCGTCAATAAATTGGTTGTTGTCGGGTACAGAAAATTTTAATTCTGCTTTGAATGAAGATAACTACTATGAGTTTACTATAAAATCTGAACCACATTATCAGGTCTCAATATCATCAATTAAAGCTCGTTTACGTCGTTCGGCAAATGGACCAACTAAATACCAATGGGCATACAATGTTAACAATGCTGGTTTTGTGGCAATAGGTAGTGCAAAAACATTAGCCGATGCAGTTGATGCAGGAGAATTAGTGGCATCTATTGATTTATCTACAATATCGGCTTTACAAGGTAAGTTCTTAGATAAGATTTCGCTAGTATTCCGACTTTGTGCATGGAATGCTACCGAAGACACTGGCTCATTCGCTTTTGGTCGTACGCCCGAAGGTACAACTACCAATAGTTTGGAAATAACTGGTACTGTAATTCCTGTGAATGCACCTGCGATCGCAAGTACTATTAGTGCAAGTACTAATAACTATGATGCATCAAATATACAATCGACTTCTGCCATTGTATATGGACAGATTACCGATTTAGGCTACCCAAAAGCCATGCATCATGGTTTTTGCTGGAGTACAAATCCAATTCCAGAAAATGCTCCACTTCCAACGAATAAAGTGGATTTTGGCGAACCTTATTCCCTCAACGAGTATATGGCAACCCTTGAAAACCTGACACCTAATACAACGTATTATTATTGTTCATACGCAATCAACTCATCAGGAATAAAATATGGACAGAATTTAAGTTTTAAAACTGCAGCAGCAGTCACTCCCAAAGATATAGCCATTAACTTTACAGGAAGTGGAAGTGCAAGCACTGTTGGAAGTGTTACTGTTGAAAACCTTACAACCGGTGAAACCAAATCAATAAGTGGTGATGCTGTATTGTACCTCAACCCTACAGCAAAAGTGCCGACTATACCAACAATGCTAGAAAGCGCACAAGTAAATGAAGCGTTGAAAATGACTGTTTATCCAAATCCGGCTACAGCATCATCAACCCTGAGTTTTGGTTTGGCTGAAAAAGGTAATGTGCTGGTCAATATTTGTGATATTTCGGGGAAAGTGATAAGCAATTACTCCGATTATTTAACGGAAGGCACTTATAAATTCCAATTACCGGCTATGCAGAGCGGCATTTACTTTGTTACCTTAGTGCAAAACGGCAATAAGCAAACCCAAAAGTTGGTAAGTATAAACAACAATGTGGTTAATTTAAGCCCGATTCAAAATATAGAAAAAACAGAGTTAGTAGCAACAGTTTCGGATAACCCTCAAAAAGTGAGTGCTGCAACTGCAGCAAACGAAGGAATGGTTTTCAATGTAGGAAATCAACTGCGCTTTACCGCTACGAGTGGACGCAACAAAACCATCATCATGGACAGTCCGACAAAAAGTAAAACCATCGATGTGATGTTTAAAGAATGTATTGATGGTGACGATAATGCTTATGCTATTATAAAAATTGGAACTTTGTATTGGATGGCCGAAAATTTAAAAACAACTAGGAAAGCCAACGGAACACCACTTACCAAAGTGACGGGAGCAGCATGGTCTGGCTTGTCAAACACGAGCGAAGCCTATTGTTATTATAACGATGATGATGCCAATGCTGCTAAATTTGGTGCACTTTATACACACAATGCTGCCAAAACAGATTTAGCTCCATTGGGCGGCTGGAGACTACCCACCCAAAAAGAATTTAAGCAATTGGCAGGTTACTTGGATGGCAAAGAAAGAGCAGGAGCAAAATTAAAAGAAATTGGAAATACTAACTGGACTGACGATAATAAATATGCTACCAACGAAAGTGGATTCAAGGCTTTGCCTGCTGGCATGAAAACTGGCTCAACTTTTAGTCCGACAGGTGAATTTGCAGCATACTGGACATCTAGTCCTACTACCACTTTCTCTGCTACGACTAACACTTATACACCTTCTAGTACTGAAGTGTATTTTGCCAAGTTGTTGAGTGGTCTGGATTCCATCAGTTTATACAACGCTATGGTTAAAGCAGCCGGCTTATCGGTGCGTTATGTGTTTGAAGTACCAGATACTAAGCCAGAGCAAATGCAAAATGAATTTGGAGGTGACCCTACCTCTAGCACAGACTATAATAATAAATTACCATTGCCTAAAAACACTGTTTTAATGGCTACTGATAAAGAATTATTTTTTACCGGACGACACAACACTAGCCTATCGCCTCAATTACGCTTTATGGACAATCCGGCTGCAACATCGGCACCCTTTATTGCTAGTTTGCCTGCTATTGCAACCGGTGGCGTAAAATGGTGGGAAAACCCCAAGAAAGTAACTACTATGGTAAACGAAAACGGACGCGAAAGCACGGTGATAGCCGTATGGAACGAAGCAGAAGCAGGAGCAATTTCTGGATATAAAAACATAACCCTGCATATTATAGGCGACGAATCTGTCAATTATGCGCATCAAGCCGTAGTACTCCCTGATAAATTCTGGATGCCTACTATTGTAAGTGGAACCGCATATACAGGAAAAGAACTGAATGAATTTGAAATCCAGAAATGTTGGCAATGGGAGATGACTCTGCGCACAGGCGATGTAACTGGCGATGGTATCCCTGAGATATTAGTAGCTGTGCACGATACCCTCCGAATTTACGAATACGATGGTACCTCAATATCGCGAAAATACCAGAGAGGCTTCTATTCCGATTTCAATCAATCCAAAAACTTTGCGTTCTACCTGAGAGTCGAAGTTGCCGATATGGACCAGGATGGCAAAAACGATGTGGTGGTAATGACATCTACACCCAAAAGTTTTGAACAATCAGGAACTGATGATTCAAAATGTGCTAGAATGCATTTGTTCCTGAAAGGAAATATTGAAAACAACGATGCAGCTGTTTACAAAAATAAGGCACTTGGTAATTCTTTTTCTACAAATGGTGAAGTAGCATATGGTGATAGTAAATCTTATGTTAGATTAGCAAATTTTACTATTGGTGATGTCAACAATGACGGTCATCCTGAAATTGTAATATTTTTTGCATTTAACAACTTTACAACTTTTTCGGTTACTAGTGCTAACAACGCTACAGTGCGTGGTCTAACATATTGTACGTTAAATTTGAATACAACAAACGATAAACTGTTTGTATTTGCTCCTATAGCATGTGGGGGTTATTATCATGATTGGTCTACAATTCAAGCTGTAGTTTTAGCAAAATTAAAAGGACCTTCAGGACCAAATTACATAATTAATGGCGATGCTATCTCCTATGTTTATACAAGTGGATTATTAGACTTTAAAAGAGAGCCACTCAATGGCAACTTTAAAGATTACGGGTATATTGCCAAAGAATATGGTTATCTACATGTGGTTTTTGGCGACCAAATAGTAGTTGGTAATTTCGACAAAGACCCATCTGGCAGAGAAATGCTCTACTATATTGCAAATTTAAAATCAACTTCTGTATCAGTAAGTGTAGCTGATTTGAAAATTTATAGTTCAGCGCTGAATCAAACTACCGATGAGGTAATATTAAATACCAATCCGGTGCCATTTTTCAACGAAAACAGCGGATATCTGCTTAATAAAAACCATTTCCCTGTTATTGCAGCTGTTAATACAAGGCATACGGGTCGCTTGCTACAGTTTCAACGTCACGAATATATGCTTACCAAACCTAAGTTGATTGCAGCAATAGCAGCAGCTCCTTATTTAGCAGGCGCTTATAATACAAATTCAGTTCCGAGCACATCGTGGAGTACATCAACTATGTCCGGCACTGCAAAAGATACAACGTTAACACATACCGCAACTGCCATTGTAGGGTATGAGCATGAATTTGAAGTTCCTGTTATAGGTACAAAAATTGGTGGTATCGAATTTACAGCAAAAGCAGCATTAGGATTTTCGAAAAACTATGCTAGCACAGAATCAACAAAAACGTCAATAACTTATACGAGCGTTGATGAAGATATGGCAGTTGTAACTTCTACGCCTTATGATGCATTTTATTATAAAATTCTGAAAAGTGAAAGGTCAGAAGAAGTTAATACAGAAGTAATGTTTGGGTTTCCACGAAAAATGGTGACACAATTTATGCCTGTAGATATTTACAATAAATTGATTGAAGGCCAGAATGCCCCAAGAATTGATAAATCCATTTTCAGACATACACCAGGGGATCCATTTTCATATCCAAATGGCTCAACTACAAGGCTATCGAACTTGCCTTCGTCTATTAGCAATGAATGTGGAAGTGATTTCAAGGAAGTTAGTCGGGGTGGATCAATATCGGTAAGTATCGGCAAGGAAACAACCAATACAAAGACCACAGGTTTTAGTCAGGACTACGAATTTGAATTAGTAGGAACTGTAGGAGGTTTCAAATTAGGTGGAGGTTATGGTTTTAACAAAGAAAAAACAGAGTCAACAACTGTAGGAAATGGCACTGAAGTTCAGGGAACTGTTCCCGGACTACAGGATTATTATTATTATAACAATAAATATGATTGGGCAATGAAATGGTATAATTACCAAAAATCAGGATTTAAATTCCAGGTTATAAATTATTTGGTAACAAAGAAGTAATTTGTTGTTTCGTTTACATTTAAAACGGGCTGTTTCAATCAAATGAAACAGCCCGTTTTTTTTTCGTTCTCAAAATCTTTTTATATACATTTCAGTACTTTGCCGCTTCCTGCGTATTTCACTTCCACAGGTTCACCGGTAATTCCAATAGTACCGAATTCTACGGCCATGCTAAGTATCACACTTACGCTATCGGAGAGTCGGGATTTTTGATTGTCGGTCATCGATACCACTATGCTTGTTGATTTTAAATATTTATATTATTTTTGGAGTTTTACAGAGCCTCCTTGCGCACCGCTGCTTTGGTAAAGTTGGTGTTGATGGATACAGTGAGCAGCGGTATTCTACACTCACAGCGACAGCTGTCATTCTGAACGAAGAGTAACGGAGTGAAGGATCTAAAGTGAGACTCCTCGATGCTTTTACTTTAAGGAAAGTGCCATCGGGATGACAAGGCGCATATCCTTCGCTTCGCTTTCCCGTTTCACGGGATGTGCCACACGATGACAAAGCGCCTTATATCCTTCGCTACGTTGCACTGCGCTTCCCGTTTCACGGGATGTGCCACACGCTGACATGCGCAATTGTGGAGAGAATGCCGTCGCAAAGGGTAATGCTTACACGAGGTGGGTTAGCGACGGGTGCGGGAGTAAATACTATACAGAAAAGTTTAAAATTGAAAATATTATGAAGATACACATTTATTACGTTTACATTTTAACGACAAAAAACAATAAAATGCTTTATGTAGGTGTTACCAACGATATTGCTCGTAGAGTAACGGAACATAAACAAGGGATAAATGAGGGTTTTACAAAGAAGTATAATATTCATAAACTGGTTTATTTTGAGACCTTTCAATATATAAATCAAGCAATTGCTCGTGAAAAGCAATTAAAAGGATATGTACGTGCAAAAAAAGATAAACTAATTTCTGATTTTAATCCGGAGTGGAAGGAACTTGACACAAAATGAATCCTTCGCTTCGTTGCAGGATGACAAATACGCCTTATATCCTTCGCTGCGCTTCAGGATGACAAGCGCCTCTTACAATCACAAACCGTCGACAAGGGTAATGCACACTCGAGGTGGGGTGAACGACGGGTGGGAGTAACCCTGCGAACCGCTGCCAAGGGAAACTTCGTGTTGATGGATACAGTGAGCAGCGGTATTCTACACTCACAGCGACAGCTGTCATCCTGAACGAAGTGAAGGATCTAAAGTGAGACTCCTCGATGCTTTTACTTTAAGGAAAGTGCCATCGGGATGACAAAGCGAAGATCCTTCGCTTCGCTTTCCCGTTTCACGGGATGTGCCACACGATGACAAGGCGCAATTGTGGAGAGAATGCCGTCGAAAAGGGTAAGGCTTACACCAGGTGGGTTCGGCGACGGGTGCGGGGTTACCGGCGAATCAATTACGCGGACTGAAAAATAATGAATTATAAAACAAAACAACTATGTTTGACGACTGGGGACTATTTAACCCGCCCGACGTGCAACTGCCCGACAATGTGAAAGATGCCGACGACGACTTCAATCCCGACTGGATGCAAGGTTTCTTTGATGAGGATGACGAGGAATAACAGCAGGTAAAAAGCCAATGATTGCCTCACTCCAAGTATGACTTTCAAAACAATTATTTTTTGCCCTAAATTAGTTTAATAAATAAGCGGAAATGTGAATTATTTTTTGTAGTTTTGTGGGGTTGAAAAATGTAATAATGGAAACAAAATACAAAATAGCCGAAATCAATAACCGTAAATTATTGGCAATGCGACCCCTGGCACCGGAAACGCTGAAGTCATTGCGCGATTACTATCGGGTAGGGCTTACGTTTAGCAGTAATGCATTAGAAGGCAATAGCCTCACCGAATCGGAAACCAAAGTGGTTATTGAAGATGGTTTGACTATTGAAGGCAAACCGCTACGCGATGTGTATGAGGCTGTTGGACATGCCAAGGCGTATGATTATCTTTTTCAGTTGGCTACTAACAAAACCTTAGAAGAGAAAGATATATTAGAACTTCATCGCCTTTTTTATCAGCAAATTGACCCTGAACATGCCGGCAAGTATAGGCAAGTGCCTGTTTTTATAAGTGGCAGTAAATATCCGGTTACACCACCTCAGAATGTGGGTGCTGAAATGAAAAAGTTTGTAAATTGGTTCAATAAACAGGAAACAAAACTTCACCCGGTAGAATTTGCCGCGCTAACACATAAAAAATTTGTTTTCATTCACCCCTTTATTGATGGTAATGGCCGTTTGTCTCGTCTTTTAATGAATCTGGCATTTATCCGAAATGAATACAGTATTGCTATTATACCTGCTGTTTTAAGACATGAGTATATTGCTTCGCTCGAAAAAGCACATGAAGATGATACTATATTCAGAGAATTTATTGCTGATAGAGTGATTGCAACACAAATGGATTTACTTCGACTGCTTAATTATGGCGGTGCAAAAATTCAAAATGGCGGTGTAAATGGAAACAAAGACATCAGCGGTGGCGGTGTAAATTTATTAAAAGAGCAGATTTTACAAACCCTGAATTCGAATCCGGGATTAAACGCACCTGCGATAGCAATTAGCCTGAATAAGAGTTTGCGTACCATTCAGCGTTATTTAAAACAACTTGCCGACGAGCAAAAAATTGAATTCAAAGGGGCTGCTAAAAACGGTGGATACTATATCCGATAATAATTTTCATAGCTACCTTCCCCGTAAAACATATTCTGAAAAAACACATTATTGTCTGATTCGTAATCCGACAATTGCATTTTGGTGGATTTTTAATCCTTCGCTTCACGGGATGTGCCACAGGGTTACAAAACGAGGTGCAGGTGAACGACGGGTGGGAGTAACCCTGCGAACCGCTGCTAAGGGAAACTTCGTGTTGATGGATACATTGTGCAGCGGTATTCTACACTCACAGCGACAGCTGTCATCCTGAACGAAGAGTAACGGAGTGAAGGATATAAGACAATGCGCAGATCCTTCGCTGCGCTCAGGATGACAAGCGCCTCTTACAGACACAAACCGTCGCAAAGGGTAAGGCACACTCGAGGTGGGGTAAGCGACGGGTGCGGAAAGACTTTCTGCACCGCTGCTAAGGGAAACTTCGTGTTGATGGATACATTGTGCAGCGGTATTCTACACTCACAGCGACAGCTGTCATCCTGAACGAAGAGTAACGGAGTGAAGGATATAAGACAATGCGCAGATCCTTCGCTGCGCTCAGGATGACAAGCGCCTCGTACAGTCACAAACCGTCGCAAAGGGTAAGGCTTACACCAGGTGGGTTCGGCGACGGGTGCGGGGTTACCGGCGAATCAATTACGCGGACTGAAAAATAATGAATAATAAAACAAAACAACTATGTTTGACGACGACGACGATTACGAAAGTACAGCCGACAAAGTGGAAAAAATGCCGATTTACCAAAAAGGCCGCGAAATTGTAGGCCTTGTGCGCAATATTGCCGATTTGATTGACGACGAAAATAGTGAACTGGGTTTTACCAAAGGCTTGATGCTGGAAGATGCCTATATGCTTACGGCTAAAATTGTGAATGCCGAAGGCGGTGATATGTACGCCATACGCATGGAGAATGCTGCCATTATACGCCGTGCGGGTAATAATTTGAAACTACATATTCACACCCTGAAAATGTTTGGCTTTGAACACACCGAATACTATATGATGGTACGCCAAATGGTGGAAGAATACCGTGTATTGTTTATCGACTGGGTAGCAAGTTTCGACAAAACCAATTATTTTATTGACGACTGGGGACTGTTTAACCCGCCCGGCGTGCAACTGCCCGACAATGTAAAAGATGCCGACGACGACTTCAATCCCGACTGGATGCAAGGTTTCTTTGATGAGGATGACGAGTAATAACAGCAGGTAAAAATCCAATGATTGCCTTACTCCAAGTAAGACTTCCAAAACAATTATTTCTTGCCCTAATTTAGTTTAACAAATAAGCTGAAATGTGAATTATTTTTTGTAGTTTTGTGGGGTTGAAAAATTGAACACAAATTCTTAAAAAACCTATTACGAATACTTTATGTTGTTTGAGAAAAATCCAACTACTGAAACCAAAGTTATTGCTCAAATTTTCAATAATACAGTTGCAACCTACAAGTATTATTGGTTTGTTTCAATACTCGATATTGTTGTAAAGGAACAACGCCGACAACTGTCATTTTGGGAAATCATCGTCGGAATGGTTGTTGAGGCTTGGTATCCAATACATTATTTCCGTTTGTCTTTTGGAAAGTCCGACTCGCTTTACAATCAAATTATTGAAATACAAAAAGAGCTCAATATTCCCATTGATGCGAAAAAGAGCCATATCAAAAGTCAAATAAACAAAAACATAGACTCACCTAAAATTAAAAATCTTTTAAGGGTTTTTGCCTTAAATGTACCTTATCGCTTTTTGTCACCTTGGATAAAATACACTTCTGACACAGAAGTTGTTAGTCTATCTCAATCATTTACAAACAATAGTATTTATGCAATCAAAGGTGAAACAATAGAAATCAACCCGAACTGGGAAAAATATCTTAATGCGAATTACTTGGTTTTGCGTGATTTTACGTTCTGGAACTTGACTACTTTTCTTCAAAAACGAAACCCGAATGTACCGGATGTTCCATCCAAATTAGTTAAACCAATTTTACGAGACTCACTATTAAATCAACGTCATTTTTGGGATGCTTACATTGATATAAATCAATCGATTAAATGCATTTATACCGGTAAAGAATTATACAAAAAGAATTATGATTTAGACCATTTTATTCCCTGGAGTTTTGTTTCGCACAATTTATTGTGGAATTTACTACCTGCTGATTCGAGCATTAATTCATCTAAAAGCAATAATCTGCCTTCGTTGGATGAATATCTTCGTCCTTATGCTCAAATGCATCAAAAAGCGATTCAAGTAATATATCCAAAAAATCCAAATAATAAGTTACTTGAAGATTATCTCAACTTACATGATTCTATTTCGGAATTGACAAGACTCTCGGAAACTGATTTTTTGAATGTCTTTCAGAAAACATTTTCACCAATGGTTCAGATTGCTGAAAATATGGGTTTTAAGTATTGGCAAAATAAATTTCAACTATGAAAAAGATTGTCAATAATCCCCATTTAACTGCCATTGAACGAACATCTATGTCGTTCCCTACACGTTGGTTGAAAGAAAATCATCTATTAAAAGGAGAGATATTAGATTTTGGTTGTGGCTTTGGGATTGACACGGAACAATTGAAAGAACAAGGTTTTGATATCGTTGGCTACGATAATTATTATCGACCAGAATATCCTGAGAAACGCTTTGACACTATTATCTGTAATTATGTGCTGAATGTATTAGAACCCAACGAACAAGCGGAGGTTTTAATGTCGGTTTCGGAATTGCTAAAACCAATAGGCAAAGCCTATTTTGCCGTGAGGCGAGATTTGAAAAGTGAGGGTTTCCGTACACATTATGTGCATAAACTCCCTACCTTTCAAAGTAATGTAATTTTACCATACAAGAGTGTTTTCACAAACGAAAATTGCGAAATCTACGAATACAAACATTATAATCAAACAATAAAAGTGCCATCAGAATGCGTTTTTTGTAATTTAGATAGCCATAAAGAACTAATTTCAGAAACGGCAACTGCCGTAGCATTTTTAGATAGTTTTCCGGTAAATCCGGGACACACATTAATTATCCCCAAACGACATGTAACGGATTACTTTGAACTATCCATCCACGAACAACGTGCTCTTTGGCTGTTAGTTAACCGAAGTAAAACACTAATTCAAAAACGTTTTAATCCCGATGGTTTTAATGTGGGTATAAACGTTGGCGAAGCAGCCGGACAAAGTATTTTTCATGTACATATTCATCTAATACCAAGATACAAAGGTGATGTTGAAAAACCGAGAGGTGGGGTAAGAGGGGTTGTGCCTGGGAAGAAGGATTATTAATTCTAAAATATCAAATGTCAATAATTCATTAAAAAAGTTTATATTTGCGGTACAATTTAAAATGCGACTACATCTATTTCAATAGATTGCCGATAGGTAGTATAAAAAAGCTGAACTAATGCGGGTGTATCAAGAATAGGGTTATGGAGGTTCATATACTTAGATATTAGGGACAAGCCCAGAAAAAAAAAGACAGACCAACTGCAATAACAGAAACAAAACATAAAAATGAAAATACGGGAATTTTAAACAATACTTAAATCTATTTATGAAAAAACACAAAAATCAAAATACAAAAATTGATAATTTATCCCATAGTTTCTTGAGTAAGATTCTTACAACAAATAAAAATTTTCGAACAGGTATTTCAAGTTTGAAAAACTCTTCAAACTTCTCGTTAATTTGCAAAACCGCAGATAGTTTAAGTAAAGTATCAATTGCTTACAATAAGCACATATATGGCAATCCACTTCCTCAAAGCATTGAAAATGTTGGAGTTTCAAAGAAAAATCTTTTTTCAAAGGATTTCAAAAATGAAATTGATTGGTTTCTCGTAAGTCTTAGAAAATATAAAGCTGAAATTGAGATATTTTTAAATTTGAAGAAAGAATTTGAAAGTCAATTTATGCTTGGTGAATACACAAAAGCATTAACAACTGTTGATGAATCAATAAATTTGCTTGGATATTCTACTTGGGCTATAACTTGTAAGTTTTTAATCTATGAATATACTTCATCACAAGACAAGGCGAAAATACTCTTATCTGAAGTTATTGAAAAAAATAAAGAAGGTACATTTACAGCTTCTTTAGTCAATTTTATCTCACAAAAAACTGAAAGAAAACTTTCTGCCTATAAGTATGACTCCGATTTATTTAAATCACTTAAACATGTAAAATCAAACCTTGACAAATCAAATCTAGATTATTACAATTTTCAATTAAATTTTTTTGAAAATCACAATTACACTGAATTAAATAATGTTTTGAATTTTGATTATTGTAATTCAATTATAGACAAATATTTGACATTTAGAAGAGTTATATTTTATGCAATCTCTAATGAAATTGAAACAGACTATATAATAACTAAATTAAAGTATTCGCTTTCAAAAGTGAATGATAACTTTTTCAATACAATTTGCTTATTATTCGATATTAATGTTCTCAACAAAAATTATTTTGACAGCAATTATTTAAAAATAATTGATCTATATTATACTGGTCAACATGAAGAAGTGTGTAAAGAGATTAAAAGACAAATTACAAATTACGCAGACAATTTTACTTTTATAAACCTATACTCAAGATCACTTGTTTTCCAAAACAAAGTCTTCATGCCAATTATAGAAACTCCGTGTTTAATAAATGAAATTGCTGAAAATCTTTTCAAAATATACAATAGAGCATCAAACCCTGTAGAATCATTATATAGTCTTTACCAAACTAGTAAAAATCTAGATGGGTTTGATGTTAATTTTCAATTAAATTCATTCATTAAGAGAGAACAAAATTCTGAATTAAATAATAAATTTTACTATTATTCACTTCCTAAATCAGATCCATTGATATTTGATATTTTGACAGCGGGTTCGGAAAGTTCAATTTCTATTTTCGAAAAAATAACAAGTCAGACTTACAACTCAGTTGCATTAAAATATAAATACAATTTATTTAATGGTGAATATGAACAAATTGATGAAATATGTTGCAACAAATATTTAATTGACAAAGCAAAACACCTTTTTGACTCTAAGGAATACAGTGATTCTTTAGAAATATGGCAAGATATTTATGATGAAAATCAAGAAATTCCACCACTTTATGAAACTGCAATAGAATATATTTTTAAGATATATTGTTTGACAGAAAGATACGATGATTGTCTAAAATGGTATGTTGATAGTTTTATAAAAAACCCTTATGCAATATATAAAATAGACACTAATGATGTGCAAAAGGCATTAAGAAAGGGGAGATACAAAAATGTTACAATAAATATATATTTACCAATTTTCATCTCTTTAGTATCAACTGATGAAAATGAAAAATGTTTTACGATAGAATTGTTTTGTAAAAAAAACGATGCTGTATATCCTTCTGATTTAGTCAAAAACGTCACTATACCAAAGGATGCTTATTTAGAAATACTGTTTTTCATTAGCTGCAATAATGAAACATTAAACAATTTCAGACACCTTAATACAACAAAAAGAAGATTAGAAGAAAGAATTCAATTGTGCAATTTTTTAGCAATAGAATATCCAGAAAACAGTGAAAGATATATACAAGAACTCAATTTGTTGACTAACGAATTAATAATATATGAAGGAACTCAAAAACTCGATGATAGTAAGATTTATGCAAACGATCAAGCAATTTTAAACAAAGAGCTTGATGAATTTGAAGGTTTATATAATCGGTATATTACAATTGCAGGTCTATATTTACAGAACATCAAGATTCTGACAATAAATAAAAATGAGCTTAGATATTTAAACAAGAAAAACGATGTTGAATTTTCTCAAACAGATGTAGAGTATTCCGAACAAGCACACTTTGATGCTTTCTATAGCTTGTTTTCTGTAATTCTTGATAAATTTTTATATTCAAAATTTGGCATTGTGACATATCTAAGTACTAGAATTAGACATGGCGTTTTTCTCGGTGAACTTAGACCAGAATTTGAAAAACACAACATTATATTCTTTAAAAACAAGTTAAAGGACAAGTATGAACCAAATTCTTATTGGTTATTAAACAGTCAATTAAATGATATTGAAAGAGATAAATTAATATCACTATTAACGGATTTCTCAGACAAAATTGACACATTAATAAGTTCAATTATCAAAGAAAATATTCAAATTAAGGTAAACAATGAAAATAATAATGGTTGGTTTGATTATGAATTCTCTGTCGCTGAACTCGATGATCATTCATATTCATTGTATTATGAGGATGACTACAAAAAGTTTTGTAAAAAAACGCTAGAAATACTATGGCAGAGAACTGATGTAAACTTAGAAAGTATTAGAAAAATTTTATTGGAAGAAGTAAAACCTAAGTTTATCAATATTATAAATGAATTAGTTCTACTTTGACAGATTAAAAGCGAGAAAAACTATTCTGTTTATTTTTGATAAAAAGCAGGAAATTTAGTTTAAATATATTTTGGTATATCGCTTATATTTAGTATCTTAGCGGTGTAATTAATGAG
>Ga0247844_1001534_pt1 | contig 42109 bp, 50 predicted proteins | sample LaCtaG_FD_192421 | JGI IMG/M metagenome (GOLD analysis project Ga0247844, IMG submission 192421) | Freshwater microbial communities from meromictic Lake La Cruz, Castile-La Mancha, Spain - LaCruzMarch201714.5m_1 | ecosystem: Environmental > Aquatic > Freshwater > Lake | place: Spain: Castile-La... | reverse complement strand
CAACCTTGAGTTCATGTAAAAGTTCAGATCGTTGTTCAGGAGTAAGAAAATCTTGCATTCATCAAGTTTAAGGTTTTTTAGACAGGCCGTGAAGGCCCTAACTGAAATTTAAATTGCGATGGGTATACCAACATCCATAACTCCATCCATAATGGGATCAATCGCAAGCCAAATTTCTTGACCTCGTTTATTACGGCTTTCCACGATAGTAGAAACATGCCATGCCCAAGCACCGTTATCCATTGGGCCAACAACAAAAACTTTTTTAATATTTGCACGTGCAATATTGGCCATACCTAAATAGATGTTCACAAACATCGCTCGACCGAAACAAAATCCAATGCCTTTTTGATGTATGTCGTATTTATTTATACTGTAAGTTGAAACAATTGGATTATAGAGGGCCTCATAATGAACTTTTGCTGCTGCTTTAAGAGAAATGGTTTTTGGTTTATCAGCGTCAATAACAAAAAAAGGATCTAATAATCTGGTATTAACGTTAAGATCGGTAAAGCGTTCCAAATCATCAAAACTTTCAGAGACAATGACCTGACTCGATTTGCCCGCTGTATCCATGTGGTACTGAAAATAAAGATTTTCTAGTGGACTATGAATTTGTGAAAAAGCGGAGGTTGAGAAAACTAAAAACCCAAGAATAAGCTTATTCACGTTAAAATCCTTAATATCAATTTATTAACGTTTACTAAGCTATTCTTGTTCTGATTGCCTAGGGATGAGGGTACTTATTACTTACTCTTTCGCCCTTGCTCTGCTCGAATTTAAGGCCCGCTCGATAAGTTTTCTACCTTTGTCGCCAAGTCTCTTGGCAGCGGCCAGAGTTTTAGGGGCCGAATCTCTCAAAGATCTTGCAGTCAGGGCAAATCGAGTTGGATTTCCATCTTTTCCGATAATGATGCTGGCCAAGAGAGGACCAAAACGAAACTGTCTTAAATGTTCCTTAGGCTTGTTCTGAACTTCAGGAACAAGATCTAATTTTTTTAAAGGATTTCTTTTAGTGGTTCTTGTTGCGGTAACTGTCTTTTTTGTTGTTGTTTTTGTTGGCATACATAACTCCTTATTGAAACATTAAGTTTTGCTCTGAATGATCGATCTGTGAATGAAGGGAAACTCAATTTTCCTGTTCTCCTAAATGACTCATCACCACAGGATCTTTATATTGACGGATTTTCTGAATGGGATAAAAAAAATATCTGTAGACCGTAGGATGTTTGTATCAGGTCATTATGGCCAAGGGCCGTCTATTGTTAGATGACGAACCTTTAATAATTGGAGAATATTAGCTTATTACAAGTCAAAGGATTATCATGAGCACCGATAGAAAAGATTGGAACATCAACACTCGTCTCAATCATCCAAAACCTGTACACATGTTAAAAGGTAACGAACCTCTTATAAGCCCTGTATATCTTTCTGCAAAATTTTCTCCTTCTGAAGATTTTCCATACTGGGATCAATACATCTATGGACGTGTCGCCAATCCCACCACAAGACAACTTGAAATAACTTTGGCCGAATTACAGAACAAAGAAGAATGTATTGTTGTGGCCTCAGGGATTGCTGCTATTACGGGAACTTTTCTCGCTCTGCTTAAGGCAGGAGATCATATTATTACCTTTAGAGAACTCTATAAACCTACTCGAATGTTTATCCGAGAAAATCTCACACGTTTTAATATTGAAAGCACCGTTGTTGCTTTAAAAGATATAGAGAAGCTTGAGTCCGTAATCAAAACTGGAAAAACAAAGATCATTCATTTTGAAAGTCCTACTAATCCAACTCTTGAAATCGCTGACATAAAAAAGATCATCAATATTGCAAAAAAAAATAAGATTCTTGTCAGTATGGATGGAACATTTGCAGGTATTCATCAGCATACTCAGTTTGATGTGGATATTATGATTCATAGTTTAACTAAATTTGGTAACGGCCATGGGGATGTCATTGCAGGATCCATCGCAGGTAAAACATCTCTTATTCAAGAGATTAGAAGTATGTGTATTAACTTGGGAGCAACTCTTGATCCCCATGCCTCCTATCTTATCCAACGAGGTCTTAAGACTTATATGCTTCGTTATGAAAGACAAACGGAAACGGCGCAAAAAATAGCAGAGTTTTTAGAAAAACATGCGAAGGTCAAAGCCGTGATATATCCTGGCCTGCAAAGTCACGCCTCCCATGCTTTAGCGAAAGAACAAATGAGACATATGGGGGCCACGGTGGCGTTTGAGATCAATTCTTCTGCCACAAAATTTTGTCATAAAGTGAAACTTATTCAATTCACAGCAAGTTTAGGTTCAACTGAATCAATCATTTGTCCGACAGATCTCTTTTTCGGAACCGACCTGGGCCAAGAAGAGAAAAAAGAAATGGGCATCAATGAGAATACACTGAGACTTTCTGTAGGATTAGAAGACCCCGAAGATCTTATTAACGATTTAACACAAGCTCTGGAAAATTAATGATTAATATCCACTCGTTTGCAGTGTACATGGGGACGTAAAAAAAAGTTATCTTTTCAAAAGCACACACCAAGGCAGATATAATTGTTCTATTATTTTCTACCTAAAACTCCACTTAGCAATGTTCCCGGAGCTACCGTATTAAAGACTGTGCCAAACTTTTTTACATTTGTATGTAGAAGTTCAAGACGATCATCAGACTCATCTGTGTCGACAATTATTTCATAGGTAATTGACTCCATCTTTGGAGGAACATCTTGACGAACACCATGAATTTTTACTTCTACACCTCGAAGATTGAAATGAAGAATTGGAATAACTCTTTCGATCCCTTTAATCATACAAGCTGAGAGTGCTGCTAAAAGCAACTCTGCTGGATTAAATGCATTAGGATTTCCTTGTAAATTTGTATCCAACACTATTTGTGCATTTTTGCACGTTGCAATAGCTGTATCAGAGCTCATTCTTCTAGATACAACATCAAATATCATTTTAATGGCAACTTGTTCAGTCATTGCTCTCCCCGATATGTTTTGTCATATGTAACACTGCTATTCTTCAACGACATGATGAACACGAGAACATTTGTTTTCAGCGAATGGAAAAGACATGCAAAAAAGTTCACAAATATAGTTATAACTCATCTGTAATCTCAATTAAGATAATATCTTTTTTAATTCATCAAGGCTAGGAACTCTGCCCATCACCTTCACGACACCATTGACCACTAAGGCCGGTGTTGACATTACCGAGTAGGAGAGAATTTTTTCCATATCCGTCACCTTCTCCACATTGATTTGAATTCCCATCTCTTTGGCCGCTTGTTCAGATGTTTCCAAAAGTTTTTTGCATTTTGTACATCCAGTGCCTAAAATTTTAATATCCATAATATTCCCTTTTGAGGCTAGATAAATAAATAATCAAAAGTATTAAAAACGTATCCGATGATAATAATTCCAAAAGTAACGATACCAGCAAACAGAACAAGAAGTGGAGTTTTTACAACCTTTTTCAACATGATCATTGACGGCAATGAAAGTGCTGTTACTGACATCATAAATGCCAGGGCCGTACCTAAACCAACCCCTTTTTTGACCAAAGCTTCCGCAATAGGTAAAGTTCCAAAAATATCTGCATACATGGGAATCCCCATCAAGGTGGCCACGATAACGGACCACCATTTATCTTTACCGGCCATGGAAGTAATAACTTCTTCTGGTATCCAGTTATGAATGGCGGCCCCAATACCAACACCTATGAAGACATATACCCATACTCTTTGAAAAACATCTTTAACTTGATCTGTTGAAAATCGAATTCTTTCCTTCCTAGACAATTTATCAGGCTCAATATCTGCCATTTTATTTTTCAAAACAAAACTTTCAATATATTTTTCCATCTTCGCTTTACTAATGATGGTTCCACCAATGACGGCCAAAATAACTCCAGTCATAACGTAAGCAATCGCAATCTGCCAATTAAAGATACTCGCAAGTAAAATGACTGACGCCAAATCAACCAAAGGAGATGAAATCAAAAATGTAAAGGTAACGCCAATTGGAAGACCTGCGTTTGTAAAACCAATAAAAAGTGGGATTGAGGAACATGAGCAAAATGGAGTAATTGTTCCCATAAGTGCTCCAACAATTTTCGCCTTGAATCCGGTCATACGTCCCAAGATTCTTTTCGTTCGTTCTGGCGGAAAATAACTTTGTACCCATGAGACTGAAAAGATCAGGACCGACAAAAGAATAAATATTTTTATCACATCATAGATAAAAAAATGAATACTCGCTCCTAATCTGCTAGTGGTATTCAAGTGAAAAACTTTTTCAACTAATTGCCTTACAAGACCCGAGAGCCAGTCCATTCGAAGTAGTTGAGAATTTAGCCAACTAAATATATCCATGTGCTACCTTTAAAAAAGACTCTCTACTCAGGGTCCAATAACTGTCAAAAAAAAGAATTTTTATCATCTTACAAAATATCCTTTAAATTTTTCACTGCTTCATCAATTTCATTCCTAACTCTACGGTAAACTGTAAGCACATCATCTTCATTTGTCATATTTTTGGCCAGATTCGGTGGATCTTGAAACCCCACATGTACGATTTTTCCATCTGAAAAATAAGGACAATTTTCTTTAGCAGAATCACATACGGTCACCACATAATCAAAAGTCATTTGGGGGAGTTCTTTTATCGTTTTTGAATAGTGTGAGGAGATATCAATCCCTGCCTCTTTCATGACTTGAACAGCACGTGGATTCATTCCATGCTTTTGGGTACCAGCAGAGAAGACATTAAATTCTTCTCCCCAGTATTTTCTTGCGAAGCCTTCGGCCATTTGAGAGCGACAAGAGTTTCCCGTACAAAGAAACATGATATTTTTTTTGGACATCATTTCCTCTCAATAGCAACTTTTAGCGGATGAAACTTTCGGAGGACAACAGGCATTGGCCTTCACTTCAGTCTTTTTAGGTTTTTCGCTAAATACATCTACATCGGCCATCGTTTGGTATGCTTCCCAAGCAATTCCTGAGGGATCTTTAACCCATGCCTTGCTCGACTCAGCATAACAGCAGGTCGTTATACCCTCAGCATAAATACCAAGATCTGCTTTTTTTAGACGATCGGTAATTTCAGATAGTTCACTTGCCTCATCAACCTGAATTCCTAAATGATCTATTCCCTCCGTATTTGAACGTGTCGAAATAGCAAAATTTATTCTTGGATCTTCCAGCATCCATTTTGCGTAGTCATCTTTGACTTTCACTGGTGTTTGCCCAAAAAGAGATGAATAAAACTGAATCGAGTGATCAAGGTTTTTTACACCTACATGAATGTGGAAACGTTTCATAAAATTCTCCTTATTAACATTTACAATCAAATCCAGCAGCAAAACATTCCTGGACCTTAAATTGACGTATTTGATCCTGGCTTGCATCACAAGCAGAGGCCAACTTTTCTAAACTAAATTTCATTTTATTAAGATCAGCAATCTTTTTATCAATTTCTTTGAGCTTGGCAACCGTCTTAGACTTAACGATTCCGCAAGTCACACGAGGTTTAGTATTTAGCTCTAATAGTTCCTTTACTTCACTTAAAGTAAAACCCAACTCTTGAGCTTTTTTGATAAAAACAATGCGTTGTGCATCCTCTTCACCATAGGTTCTGAATGCTCCCGTGAGTTTTGGTTCTCTTAAAAGTTCCTTTCTTTGATAGAAACGAACCGTCTCAACTCCCACCCCTGCCATTTCTGCTAATTTTCCGATCGTTATCTTTTCCATATGAGAATCATAACATCCGTACTATGGTACGGTCGCAAGAAATATCTTAAAAAATCGATAAAATACAATACGAGATCTTTTTGCAGCAATGCAAAACACGATATTACTCTATTAGACTGGTTGTCTGAGGCCCGTTGTATTTTTTTGTCTTACAATTCAGAACTTAATCTAAAGATCAGGTTGAACTCAATGGAGAAGAGTTTTGTGACGTTAAAGTGACTAAACAAAAGAAAAGTCTTCATAAGAATATTTTCTTAATAAGAGAATACAGATTTAATTGCTCAAAAGTTATAGCATTATACCGAAATTTTCTGTATCGAATGCTCGTTAATAACACTTCACTCATCAGGCCCAATTCCAGGAAGAGCATAAGTTATTTACAAAAGCACTGGCCAGCATCCTCCCTTTTCATAGTCATAAGATTCGTGTAAAAGATATCTTTAGCTTAGTTTTTTCGGATAACAATACAGGCCTCAGATAGATAAGTTTAACCTATGGAATTAAAACATTCTCATTGTCTTAAAAACCTTTTTTTTAATTCTTTTCGCACGTTGTGCACTTATTTTCCTTGGGTAGCGATTAAAAGTGCTTATCAAAAAAGGAGTCTATGAAAGTCCTCATTGACTCCCATGGAAGACAGATACGTAAACTTCGCTTATCCCTGACAGATAGATGTAATTTACGCTGCCATTACTGTATGCCCCTTGATGCGATTTTCATGGATGATAAAAAATATCTCACCCCTCAAGAGTACGAAATAATCATTGAAGAGCTATGTCAATTTGGGCTTGAAGAATTACGACTTACTGGTGGCGAACCACTTTTAAGAAAGTCTTTTAATGATATTATTTCGAGATTATCTAAAATGCCCCTTAAAAAAATTGGCCTCACCACGAATGGAATTCTTTTAGACAAACATCTTCATGATCTTAAATCTCATCGGGTCCACCATCTAAATGTGAGTCTAGACAGCCTAGACGAAAAGAACTTTCAACGTATCACTCATGGAAATTACTTAAAACGAATCCTAACCAATATTGAAAATGCACAAAAACTTAATTTTATCATCAAAATTAATGTGGTCGCCATGCGTGGAGTAAATGATCATGAGATTTTTAATTTTGTCGATTTTTCAAAAAAAACGGGTCTTGAGGTTAGATTCCTTGAAGTTATGCGAATTGGCCATGCTCTTGGGGTTCAAGAGAACCAATTTATTTCAGCTCGTGAAATGACGGCCAAAATTCAAACTCGACATACATTAAAAACAATCACTAAAGGGCCAGATTCCACATCTTTTAATTACCTCACTCAAGATGGTGCCCAGATTGGTTTTATTGCATCTGAATCTCAGGCCTTCTGTGGCCAATGTTCAAGATGGAGGCTCTCCGCTGATGGCATTATGCGTGCCTGCCTATTTAAAGATGACGGGCTTCCCATTCAACACAAAACACCTCTTGAACGGGAACTTATTTTTAAATCTCTACTGGGTATGAAACCTTTTATGCGACCGGCGCAAGTGAGTCATGTTATGAATGCAATCGGAGGATGAAAATGAAATCAATTAATATTCAATATTATGCTTTATTAAGAGAACAGGCGGGACTTAAAGAAGAAAACTTAAAAGTTCAATGCCGTACTTATGGAGAACTTTATAATCATCTCCAAGAGAAGTATCAGTTCACACTACCCGCTGAAATGATTCAAGTTGCGGTCAATGATGAGTTCGCTCTTCTCCATCAGGAGATTTCAGACGGTGCTCGCGTAGTCTTTATTCCACCAGTTGCCGGGGGTTAAGTTGTTTAGCCTCACCTCTTCTGCCATTAATCGAGACTCCCTCATAAAAGATCTGTCTAGTGATAAGTCCGGAGCTTTTGTGTCCTTCGAAGGCTGGGTCCGAGACCATAACCAAGGAAAAAAGGTTTCATCACTTGAATATCAAGTTTATGAAGAGCTTGCCAAAAAAGAAGGACATAAAATTCTTCAGGAATCTATACATCTTTTTAATCTTCATCATATCGTATGCACACATCGATATGGTCATCTACAACTGGGAGAAATTGCGGTATGGATTGGTGCTACGGCCACTCACAGAGATGATGCTTTTAAGGCCACTCGATTTGTTATTGATCAAATAAAATGCAGACTTCCTATTTGGAAAAAAGAACATTATTTTGAACAAAAACCTGAATGGGTTTTCTGTAAAGACCACCATACTCATGTGCACTTTCATGAAAAAGATTATTACCAAAAACAAAAAAATATCGTAAACCAACAATCTCTCTTTGATGCTCAAGTCCTGGTGGTTGGCGCAGGTGGACTGGGTTGCCCACTCCTTCAGGCACTAACCACAGCAGGAGTTGGCCGCATTGACATCGTTGACCATGACATCATTTCAATTTCAAATATTCATCGACAACCGTTATATTCACCAGAAGTCGTGGGAGAAAAAAAAGTCACAGTTGCGCAGAAAAAACTTGCCGCACTCAATCCTTTCATTCATGTGCAAGGCCATGATCTAAGATTAGAGTCTGAGAATGTTGAAAAACTCATACTGGAAAAAACTCTCATTTTAGATTGTACGGACAATCTTGAAACAAAATATCTCCTGCATGATGCTTGTTTTAAGCTCCGCATTCCACTTATCTCGGCCAGTATTTATCAGTTTGAAGGTCAGATCAGAACTTTTATTCCAGGTGAAAATTCTGGTTGCATGAGGTGCCTTCAAGATAAAACGCCAGAAGATTCAAAACTTGGTAACTGTAATGACTTTGGAGTTTTGGGGTCGGCCGTTGGTTTTTTAGGTAATCTTCAGGCCAATGAAGCAATCTTATATCTTCAAAATAAACAAAATAATTCAATAGAATCTACTTTTTATTTTGACCTTAAGACTCTATCGCAAATGAGAATAAAAAACTTCGTAAAAACTAACTGCCTCACCTGTAAAGGACAAGTCGACCTAATCGTTGATGATTTAGAGATCTCAGTTCAGGATCTGTATCGCAGAGATGCGAAAATGATCGATTTAAGAGATCAAGAGGATTCTATAATCTTAGATTATATCAACTTAAATAAAATGGTTGTTCTATACTGCCATCGAGGTATTCGAAGTAAGGCCATCGTAAAAGAGATGAGGGCCAGAGGATATTCTCATTTTTATTCGCTCAGAGGGGGTGCTGATTCTATGTCTCATCATCGGCCTATTTCTTAAGACCTTCGTAAAGGAACTGATTTAAAGGTCTGAAGGTTTTAAAGTATTTATCTACCCGTTTACCAAAACCTGGTTTCAAAAAGTCATTCACTTCAAGAGGATAAGACATTGTAAAACTTTTATATTTTAAAAGTTCCACGTACTCATTTTCTGCAGAAAATCCTTTAGGGGGACGCTTAAGCATATGTTCAGTATCGAGAGCAGGTAATTTTTTATTTTTCAAAAGTTTTTCTAACTCGTGCCCGTGTTCAACAATATGACGACGAATTTTAATCAGCTTATCTGCTTCAGGCATCCATAGACCAGCGGCGACGAACACTTTGTTCGGAGACACATGAAGATAATAACCTGGCAGACCACCCTTCTTCCCACCATATGCAAAGTAGGCACCAAAATTATCCTTATAAGGGGACTTATTATCACTAAAACGAGTGTCTCGATTAATACGGAAGGTACAGTTTTCTGGCACTAAAAAAGGTAAGTCCTCCTCCCAATCACTCATTCTTGTAATGATCTCCTGGACTAAAAACTCAAATTGCTTTTTCGCATCTAGATATTCTTCTTTATGAGCATGCATCCAAGTCGTGTTGTTATTTTTTTTAATTTTTTTCAGGAAACTTATAATGTTTTTCATCGGATCTAAAATATCAACTCACTCAGTTCCTTTAAAGTCGCCCTGCACTTTAAACGAAGATAAAACTCACGAAGGCAACACGGAGCATTGAAACATACTCAATCCATGAGAGATGAATCTTGAAGTAATTCCTTCTATTGGGAAGCGTATGGTTTATGTTGAATTTAATGCCGTTGTTTCGTTGGAGAAATAAAGCTATAACAAATATGTTACAACAGAGTTATAAATAAAACATCCGAGGAGTCACATGAAAAAATTTTTATTTGCTGCCCTTCTTCTGGCCACAACGATCGTGAATGCCGAAGTTATTACTGTATTAGAAGCTGATCTTTCTGTTCTTCGAACACGTCGCACGAATGTAGAAACCCGTTTCCACATGGACACAATGACTCGTGAAGGTTACGTGAAAATAAATGTTTCTGAAGAACGTTACGTGTATTCTGGTGGGCCTTATGACTGGTGTACAGGAATGCCAGGGCGTTGTTATTCTCGTCCTTACAGACAACCCACATATGTAACTATTTATTCAACAACTGCTAAGGTTCAAAACCTTGAACTTATTGATAATAAAGTTGTTTATCACGGAAGAGATGGAGATGTTGAATGTGGAACATTAGGAGTGAGCCGAGTTTTAAGAAGACCCACTCTTTATCTTTCTGGCAAATGTGAATTCACTGGAAAAGTATTCAGTGCAGGCACTCACAGTAAAGTTGTTGTAACTTTAAAAACGAAATAATTCTCAATATCTTAAAGATCATCCTAAATGGGGATGATCTTTAAGAAAAAAACATTCTCTTTTTAGTTTAGTCATCATCTCTATATTAAATTTATCATTCCTCAGCGGCGACACCCTCAACCGAAGGGAAGAATTGTTGTTTATGCCCTATAACATGCCCGGCCTCGATCCCCGTTCCTAACTGATCTAAAGAAAATATATTCTCAGGTAGATTCAATGAAACTCTCACCTTTTCCATAGTATGTGGGGCAAATGGATGAAGCATAATCATGAGGTTCTTCAGTACATAAAAACAGCTATAGAGTGCATCTGATCGGCTTTCGATTGGCTGCCTGTCATCGTGAGGTTTAAACTGAACAAAAAAACTGTTAATAAGGCGAGCATAATTTTCAATGGCAAATAGAAGTGTCGAATAATCCGCTTTTTCCATTTGTTTTAGATATTTTTGCACAATTTGCATGGTTTCTTTTTCGGCCTTCTCTAAAAGTTTTCCGGCCGGAACCTTTCCGTCAAATTTTGAATGAACGGCCGAGATAGGCTTTTCAATGGCAGCATTAAGCGGACCAGCTAAAAATTTATTTCTTTCAAGCAGTGTATTAAAATCAAAATTTGAAGGTTTATCTGCAAGGCTTAATAAGGCCAGAAAATATCTCACTTGATCCGGATCATAAGCAAATTGATCTAAGAGTTGATCGGCACTATAGAAATTTCCACGCGACTTACTCATCTTCTCACCATCGACCATAAGATGGAAGCAACCCAAAATTTCGGAAAACTGATAATCTCCTGCTCCTGGCTGTTTATGTGGATCAGCTTGAGATCCAAGCCACATGGCTCCCTGCATGAGCACATAAAAATAGACGTTGTCTTGACCCAAAAACTGAAAGATTTTCCCTTCTGGATCTTTCCAAAATCTTTCGTACTCGTTATCAGGCCTACCTTGATTCTTAAGAGCAACCTTAGAAAATGAAATAGGAGCGATTAAAGAATCAGGCCATACATAAAGAGTTTTACCCTCCATTTCGGGGTCTAGATCCTTAGGCATCGGAATTCCCCAAGAAACATCTCGAGATATTGAACGATGTGCCCAACCATCAAGAAGAGTGCAAGAGATGCCTTTGTCCTCAAGAAGTTTTAATGTGGAATTAAAATCGTTTTTATTTTCAAACTGCACAACTACTTTTTTTCCAGGAGCATATCGGCTTGAGTGCTTTGGAAGAGAAGGGCGAAGTTCTTTAAAAAGTGGTTCATGAACATTATCAAACTGAAATGCTGGCTGAACTGTTCCGAAAACTTCGCTAAACACTCCTTTACGCCATTTGTTTTGTTTGGACTTAATCCAATCAACTAATTGATCAGAAACTTTCCACATATCAAGCCACCAGTGAACCGTGTCTTTTAAAAAAGGAGACGCATCACTCAGGGAGGACTTTGGATTAATCAGTTGACTTGGATCATACTGCATACCACAGACGTCACAGTCATCAGAATAAGCGGATTCATTGGTGCAATTTGTATTAGGACATTTGCCGGTAACATTTCGATCTTGAAGAAATCGATTCATTTTAGGATCAAACCACTGTTTTGTGGTTTTTTTCTCAAGCATATTATTTTTATAAAGCTTACGGATAAATTCTTGGCTTAAGGCCGAATGAGTCGGAAAACATTCAGGACGTGAAGTTCCAGAATAAATATTCAAAGACACGCCGTAACGATCTAGAGTGTGTTTTTGTTTTGCATGAATGTCATCAATGAATTCTCTAACTGATTTTCCATTTTTAATCGCTGCCACTTCTGAAGTTGATCCATGATCATCAGTTCCACAAACATAAAGCACATTTTCTGAACCAATCATCATACGCATATAACGTGCCAAAATGTCGGCCGGAATATGGGCACCGGCCAGGTGACCCAAGTGCAAAGGGCCGTTGGCATAAGGCATGCCTGCGGTGATCACGGCCGTTTTTGGACGATGTAAACGTTGGAGAACTTCTTTAACATTGGTTGGTGGCGTAAATTGTTTATTCATAGAGTTATTCTAAACAATTTGAGACAAAAAAGATAAGATTTTGGCCCACAAAAGCATGCGTTATGAACCCTAGAGATAAAAAGCGATAGGGATAAGGCAACGAATTTGAAATTTGGAAAAAATCGAAATACCACATTAATGACGTTGGAGTTTAAACCTTTAAATTATATCTAAATGGCACCGGCCAGCAGCATCCATTTAGTCCCCAGTATCAAAAGATCTGGCCCAAGTCGTTAAATCTACAATCACTCACCTTGGCACCATTCCTGCTTTAAAAGATCCAACAACGGAGATACTAGGATGGTAACTCCAAAAAGTTTACAGGAAGTAAAAATCACATCTATCAGGAGTATTCAAGATGAACACCCTCACTCTTCAGGAAGAAGCCCTCACACACATTGAAATTCTCACTGATCTTTTGAGAGATATTGACCTCGAAAAAAGAATGGAGACTTTGATTAAAACAGAAAATATTCTGAGAGAATCAAAAATCATGGATCCTGAAAGTAAGGCCGAACTTGAATCCATTCGCACGGATCTTGTAGGTGACCTTAACCAAGTCAAACTTATGCTTTGTATGGTGGAAAAGGCTCAGTATTTGATCGGTGCTTAGTTCACTTTTTCTAATAAATAAACAACTTGCCTCAGGCCCTCAACAGTTGAGGGCCTATCCCCATTTTTGGTGACAGTGTCACTACTAAGATGTTTTATTAAAAATTGATCTTTATAAAGTTCTTGAATCTCTTCGCTGCTCACGCTGAAAGGTGGCCCTTCCAACTTTGATTGATCGTACTCATAGACAATTAATAAATACTTTCCACCCACTTTGAGAGATCGTTTGATCACTTCAGCATAGTTTTTTCTCATTTCAAAAGGCAAGGCCACAAGAGAGGCCCTATCGTAGACAAAATCATAGGCATTATTTTCATTGAGCTTAAAAAAATCACCACAACTAATAACAATGTTTTCATAAGAGTAATGGGTAAAGTCTTGATCCTGCAATTTCTGCATTGGTGAGAGTTTATTTTCTGAAAAAAAAGACTCGACAGCGTCATGATGCAATTCTACACCGCGGACATTGAGTTTTAAATCATGGAGCCAGAGAAGATCTTTAGATTTTCCACATAAGGGCACAAGAACGGACTGGCCTTTTTTAGGATGAAGAGTGGGAAAATATTCAGTGAGCTTTTGATGATACTCTTCCTGGTGAAATTTTGTGCGACCTTCATTCCAAGCGTTTATCCAAAATTGAGCGTCCATGAGAGATCCTTTTAATTACGAGGTCTTACTTTTTAAGCTTAATTTCCACAGTTAAATTCGCAAAACTATTATCCACGTGTTGGGTTAGTTTTAAAGAATGAGGAATGGTTTCCTCTATAAAATTAAACCAAATCGTCGAGCCCGTGAACTCTGGAACCTTCGCCCCCGGAATGCGATTAGTAACCCAATAAAGAATTTCATAGCGGTCAGTTGGGGCCTTAGTGAATGAGTATTTTCTTACAATCAAATGAACCATAAATTCTTTAACCTGAGAAAAGAAAGCACACTTTACGACGATATCATAGGGCCGATCTTCAAGGGATTCATATAGGCAGCTGCTGGCCGCACCATCTGTTGGAGCATATTCAAATTTAAGCTCCTCAAAGTCTAAGGCCCAAAGAGAGAAAGAGTTAAAAAGAAGGAACAAAACAGCGAGCATCTTAACATTCATGTGAGTACCTTTAATAAAGTTTTCCTGATGAGATTATCGGAATTTTTAAGAAGCTTTGACAATACAAACTCTACTAATGACAACTTGAATCACATCCACGGTAGGGTCGATTTGGATGTAATTTTACTTTGGCAATCATCTTTATTAAATTTTTCTCGATGTTCTCATCCAAGGTTAAAGTAACAAGAAATTTTTCATTCCTTTGACCCACCTCTTCAAGCTCAGTAAATGGAAAGAAGTGATCTGCATCGGGGGCGACAAGAATTATCATGCCAAGATTTGTGTTTTTATAGGCCTCAAGAATGGATGTGATGAGTTCTGGACGATAATTAAGAATTTCAATCTCTTTAATGACTCCAAAATTTTCGGCCTTCACTATTTTTTCAAATTGATGAGATGTATAAAGCGCTTGAGACTTTAAATTGCAGAAGATGAGCAGACCTATTTTATAATTATACATTTATCAATCAGCTTGAATGTTTTTAAGATATTCTACTCCACCCCTGACTGCCGCCACCTGAGCATCAACACAAAGGGCATCTGTTACCTTCGGACTATCAGGATAAACTTCGGTTGTCGTTGTGTACTCACTATTAGATAGGCCAGCACACAAAAAAAGTTTTTTAAAATTATAATTAATGACACCTTCTTGTTCAAGCGGCACGCCAATAATCATACCATTCTTATCACCCGGAGCGATGTGAGTAACTTTTTTGACTGCTGCGATGACTGCCTTCTGAAAACCTGGTTGAGGGTTTGCCGTATCACCCACAATATAAAAGCCATCTGGAATTTCCCATATCTCTTGTTTTACAGCGTCTCTCTTTTCAAGAGCGGGTCTAAAAATGGAATTGTCAGTGTCTGTTGTTTCATGAAGATCAAAATGAGCAAAAAGTTGATCATGCACAGAAGAAACGGCCTCTAAAAACAAAGAACACTCCTCTGATGGGCCATTGGAATAAAAACAGCGATTGGGATCTAGGGCCTTTGCATTCCAACGATTAATCGTTTCATACGCCCAAGGGCTCACACATGGAGCACAAATAAAATTAAACATATCATCAAACTTCACAACCTCTCGTTCAAAAAAAGCAAGAGCGCCATGAACACCACTGGTTTCATAGCCATGAACACCACCAGTGATAAGAATTGTTTTTTTATTCTTATCAAAGTTTTTTGTTTTGATTAAAAATAATGGATAACGTAAAGCTGAATATGAGAGAGATCCATACTCAATGATATCGAACTGATTTTTTAGTGCTAATATTTTAGTAACAACTTCATCTTGATAAGAGCGTTTGATTGTTTGATCTTTTAGCCACGCTTCTATATCCGTTTGATTCCATGGTTTCATCGTTGGCCTCGTTTGCAAGTCATGATACGAATTTTACATACTCTATACATGTTTTGAGATTAAAAAGAAAGATCGGGTCCCTGTCGAGGATTGTTTTGATAAATAGGATATATAAAATCGAACTAGTACTAAGACTTTAAAAAGTTCCTAAGAGAGGTCCTATCCCATATAATGGATTGAAGCTCCCTCTCTTTCTCAACTTCTTCTTCGATTTTAGAGAGTTCATTCCGGACATTACGCTCCTGAGTTGTTGCCTTCTTTGAATAAATATACTGATAAACGGTTGAAAGCATTCCATGCTTCTTTAACCTTGCTTCAAATGCCTTCAGCTCTTTTAAGCGATCGTTAATGTGCTTAATATAAAGCATGATTTTATCTTCCGTAAACTCCCTAGGCCCCAAATGTTCTTTCTCGAGTTTTAAAAGACTGTAGAGATCTTGATTCTCGTAAGCGGCAGTGATCTTTTTCATCAGAGAGGTCTTCTCTTCTTTAAGATGCTCCTGAGTCTCCCTGTCTGGATGAAAGGCTTTGGCCAATTGTCTGAAGAGGGTTTTAATCTCAAGCTTACCCTCAGGATGTTTCTCGGCGGGAGATGAGACCATAAATTCGTGAGAATAGAACTCGTCTTGATCTCTCTCTTCTTGTTCCTCTTCTTCAGGCCCCGACGGAATAAGATCTTCTAAAAAATCTTGCGCACGACTATCCCCCGAATTCTCTAGGCCCACGGCCAGTTCAATCATAAGATGAATAATTTGATTTTTTTCTTTTTTCTTAAAATAAGGATTATTCAGGCATTCTTTAAGCTTATTGAGATTCTCAAAACGAAGCTGACAAAATTCTTCTAATATAGGGCGAGACTCTTCGGCCATCCTTGACTGAAGACGTTGAAGTTCTTCTTCGAGCTTTTTTAGTTTAAGCTCCTCACTTTCAATTTTTTTAAGTTTTTTATCGAATTCCAACTTCCGTTGATCCAACAAAGTCGTTATGGGGGTACTCATTCTTCAATAATTCTCACATGAATAGCGGACATGCCCTTAGGCCCTTCACTCAGTCTAAACTCAACTCTATCTTTGTCGCCCGGAACACCCTCGATGCATGCTGATTTATGAAAAAAGAGATCATCCATTTCCTCATCTGGTTGAATAAACCCAAAACCTTTCTCAAAATCAAAAAACTTCACGGACCCAAAGAACACATGATTTTGATCCATCTTGTTTGAGCGAGTAACTTCAATTATTTGTTTTTCGTCCCATACTATTTCGTGAATTTTAATCACCTGCTCATTTTTATGAATCCTCTCAAGTTGTGCAATCACTGCATCTTCGCTCTGATTATCGACAAGCATATCTTTACGATTACGATTTTTAGTTTTAGTCATGTCGTATTTTACGAACTGAACTCTTACTTTTTTCATAGATCTCTACCTACCTGATAACTTCGTTTTAAACTAGTAATACCAACAATAAAGCTGTTAGTCTTCCCCATGATAAATAAATGGCTTGAAAAAACAATTATCGGCCTTGATTTGTGTCCTTTTGCACGCAGGCCATACCTTGAGGGTAAAATTCTTATTGAGGAGCTTCCTGGACAGGAAATAGGCCAGGCCCAAGATCAATTTTTGAGTTCCCTCAGTTCTTTTCAAGGGCAAAATAAATTTGAGACTGTTTTGTTGGTCTATCCTCAATGGAAAATATCCTTTAACGATTTTTATGAATTTTCTGAAGATTGCATGGATCATCTGGCCTCATTAAACCTTGAGGATGAGTTTCAAATAGTTGCCTTTCATCCTCAGTTTTGTTTTGCGGGCCTGGAGTTTATAGATCGCGCCAATCTTGTGAATTCCTCACCTCTTCCCTTAATTCATATTTTGAGGATTCATGACTTGGATGTTTTAAATTTAAGTCAGACGGAGGCGGAAAATATGAGTTTTGGAAATGCGAAGAAACTTAAATCTTTAAGTGAGGAAAATATTGCGAGTCATTTTCCTTGGAGAAATGAATTTTGCCAAGCATAACAATGTCACTGTTTTGATTACGCTCTTGATCGTGAAAATAAATCAGAGATCATCTATTCTTTAAACATGAAACAAAGTGGAATCTTCTCAAATTTTCATGCTTTTGGTAAAATCACTTACCAACTCGTCACGTCAAAAGTTTTTTTGCTTTTAACTTTGATTGGAAATAGTCTTATAGGCCTTAGCGGGACACTTTTCTTTTTTTTAGAAAGAGCTCATAACCCCAAATTAACTCATTTCATTGATGCTATCTGGTGGAGTTTTGCCACGGCCACGACTACGGGGTATGGAGATATCACACCTGTAACAACTGCCGGAAAGATCTTAGGTATTGTATTGATGCTCGCAGGTACCGCTATATTTGCTATGTACACTGGTCTTTTTGCTGATGCCATTCTATCTACACAGCGATTTCGAGGTCATGAATAAGAACCTCTAATGGCACTCACTCTCAAGTTGGGCCTCAGTATCAAGGTTTCTAAAATCGTTGAGCTTTGCCATCCTAAGAGAAATCGTAAAAACTCCAATAAAAATCAAACTTACGGCATAAGTTTTTGGTAATTTTGACTTGAATGGACGGATCACTCGACGAACGATACTGGGAGCTACAACCATACTTGGCACGGTTCCAAGCCAAAAAAAGAACATAGAAAACAAAGCTTCATGCCTATGCTGTAAGGCCAATGTACCCAATACAACTCCATAAAGGAGACCACAGGGTAACAAAATAGAAATAAGACCTGTGAAAAAAGATTTTGTCATTCCATGATTTTTGAAAACAAATTTCTTCCAAAGAAAAGTATAAGTTTTGCTCATCCATTTTGGTGTCGGAACTTCAGCTTTTTTACCGCGATAATTTTGAACACCCCAATAAATAAAAAGACCACCTATGAATAAGGCAGGAATAATCGAAACTAAAGGATGGGTGTTTTTGAAATCCAATTGGCCACCTATAACACCCGCCAACAGACCAAGCATTAAATATCCAATAAGTCTTCCAATCTGATAACGTACAACCTCATATGATCGATCACAGGTTGCAGTGACTAATCCCCCACACATGCCCACACAATGTAAACTACCGCCGAGGCCTGCTAAAAATGAAACCCAAGGAAAAAAAGTTCGTACTTCACTTAACCAATTAATGAGTTGGTCCGACAAGTACTGCCTCCTTGGTTGCCACGGTCTGATGACTTATTTCATCAAAAGCCTCTACAGAGATTTTTCTTGTTCCATTCTTTAAAATCTCAGGAGAGAATTTAAAAAAAAGAACTATTTTTTTCTCAGAAGTATTTATCAAAACCGGTTGTACAGGAGTGATAATTTGAACGAGGTTTTTTAATTCAACTTCTTTGACCTTAAAATAAATTTTAAAATGTTGCTCACCTTGATGACTCATTTTTAAGGTAAATTGATTGGTGATTCTTTGTCCTGATTCAATCATTTGAAAGGGCGTTTTCCCGCGGAGAAAAACTAATTGAAGTTTCGTGCTTGCGCCCAGAAAATAAATAAATGCCAACATGAAAAGAACTGAAGTCGTTATATAAAGAAAAGATCTTTTAGTGATTTTTTTACGTTTGTGGCCATTAAGTTCAGTTTCCGAAGAGTACCCTATGAGTCCTTTCGGCTTTTTAAGTTTAGTCATAATATCATCGCAGGCATCTATACATTGTGTGCATGCAATACATTCCAACTGAGTCCCCCGTCGGATGTCTATTCCTGTTGGACAAACTTTTACACAATTGTAGCAATTGATACAATCACCCTCATCTGGCCTCTCTACACTTGTTGAACCGCGCCGAGGTTCTCCTCGTTTAGCATTATAAGAGACAACCAAAGAGTTCTCATCCATAAGTACAGATTGAATCCGTCCGTAAGGACAAGCGATAATGCAAAATTGTTCTCTAAACCAACCAAAGTCTAACAGTGTAATGAGAGTAAATGTCATAGTCGCAACAAAAAGACCAAGATGCTCTGAAGGACCATTCATCGTTATAAAAAAAAGTTCCCGCGGGCCAACAAAGTAACCAATAAAAGTATGGGAAATGTGTAAGGATATAATAATAAACAAAAGCCACTTTATGGATCTTTTTAGGACTTTGCCCATGGTCCAAGGAGCTTTATCTAGTTCTCGTCTTTCTTTGGCCTTACCTTCAACAAGGGCCTCTACTCGCATAAAAATTTCTTGAATAAAGACTGTTTGTGGGCATGCCCACCCACACCAAACTCGGCCAAGTGAGCTCACCAAAAAGGCTATACCCGCAAGGCCTGAAGCAGCTATGAGAAAAAACAATATCGGCTCCACTCCATGCAAAGTAAAACCTAAAAAAGTAAATTCCCTATGAATAATATCAATCATAAAAGCAGGCTTGCCGTTAAAATAGATCCAGGGAAGAAACAAATAAATGAGTATAAGGAACCTATAAAAAACTTTACGTCGACTTTTCCATAGGCCCTTCACATCTTCAGGATATAGATACACCCGATGACCATGCTCATCGGTTGTGGCCAATCTCTCTGGATCAAGTTCAAAGATGTTATTACTCTTCAATGACTTCACCCTGAGGTAGTTTACCACCTTTTTGGAATGTATTTTTTAAGCTACTGACATAAGCAACAGCTAAATAAATTTCCTCAGTCGTTAGGACTTCCGACCAAGGTGGCATACCATTGGCCTCACTACCATTAAAAATCACATTATAAATCGTCTCTGGTGTGCTCTTGGCGACAATCCAATGTTTGTCAGTCAAATTCGGACCTATGTCACCCATGCCTTTTTCCTGGTGACAAGGCAGACAGTTATTTTCGTAAACCTCCTCCCCTTTTTCAATGCCTTCAGGATTTGCCACGGCAACATAACGCTCATCCTTATAAGCACTATTGGCCTTTTTAAATTCTTCTTGGACCACTAAGATCTTAGAATAATCTTTATTAAATTCTTCCCGTAAAGTTGGGCCACCCATAATCTGGTAAAAAATAAAATAGGCAATGGAAAAAATGATTCCTGTATAAAACAAAAAACTCCACCACGAAGGAAGTGGGTTGTTTAATTCATGAATTCCGTCATAGGCATGATCCAAAAGAAGATGTTTTTCATTCTCCTCTACGTGAAGTTTTTCCCCTTCATTATTTGTGTGATTCATTTTGTATTTCCTCCTTCACGAGCACTGGCCTTTATTGGATCCTCTAAGGGAATGAGTGATGCTTTTTGGTATATAACCTTGTTTTCTCTTGTAAACGTCCAATATGTATAGGCCGCAAAACAAAATACAAAAAGGATGAGTCCAGTAAGAGGTATCCAAGGTAAATCGAAGTTACTTAATACTGCCTGTTTCATTGGGCTTCCTCTTTTAAAATATCTGTTCCTAATCTCTGCATATAAGCAATAAGGGCCACAACCTCTTTATCCACAATCTTCGTTGGGACTCCGGCCTCTGCTAATACAGTTGTTATTGCCTGCGCTTGTGCCTGTGCATTTGTTACACCTGCCAAGATCTCTGCATCACTATATGGCACACCAAGAGTTTGCATGACCTGCATCTTCCCTTGAAGTGAGTTATAGTCAATCTTGTTATCAAACAACCAAGTATATCGAGGCATAATAGAACCAGCCGTGACTTCCTTCGGATTATAAAAATGTCTATAGTGCCACATGTCCGGATATTTTCCTCCTATACGGGCAAGATCAGGTCCTGTTCGTTTTGATCCCCATTGAAAAGGACGATCATAAACAAACTCTGCTGCTTCAGAGGCCTTACCGTATCTGATTACCTCATGTGCCATAGGTCTTACTGTTTGAGAGTGGCAAAGATAACATCCTTCTCTGATGTAAAGATCACGACCAAGAAGTTCAAGAGGAGAATATGGTTTGATCTTACTCATTTTCACGACATATCTATCAGAAAGAAGTGAAGGAACAATTTCAATGGCTGAACCAACCAAAATTGCTATCAGGGAAAGAACGGCAAAAATCATCGGCCATCCTTCAAGTTTTCTGTGAGCAGTTGCATTGGTTTCAATTGATGTTTCATCTAAAGCTGGAGCTTCAAAGATTTGTTCTTTATTCACACTCCCCTGTTTCGCAGTCTTGTACAGGTTATAGATCATGATTATAAAAGAGATAAGAACAAGTGTTCCACCAGTTGCTCTTACCCAGTACATTGGGACAATCTTGATCACTGTTTCAATAAAATTTGGATAAGTAAGTCTACCAGCACTATCCATTGCACTCCACATAAGAGATTGAGTCACACCTGCTATCCACATTGAGACAATGTATAAAACAAGTCCAATCGTTGCTAACCAAAATTGAAAGCTAGCAAGTTTTTTAGAGTAAAGTTCAGTATTCCAAAGTTTTGGTACAAGATAAAAAAGAATCCCTGCGATCAGCATATAATTCCAACCAATCGTACCTGAATGTACGTGGCCAGGAATCCAGTCAGTAAAATGAGCTATCGCATTCACAGATTTAATAGAAAGAAGGGGCCCCTCAAATGTCGACATCCCATAAAAAGTAAGAGATGTGGCCATAAACTTAAGACCTGGGTCCGTTCTTACTTTGTGCCAAACACCTCTTAAGGTCATGAGACCATTGATCATTCCTCCCCAGCTCGGCATCCAAAGAGAAATTGAAAAAACCATACCTAGTGTTTGGGCCCATTCCGGCAAAGTTGTATAAAGAAGGTGGTGAGGACCGGCCCAGATATAAATAAAAACGAGAGACCAAAAGTGAATGATAGAGAGCCTGTAGGAGTAAACGGGTCTGTTTGCTGCCTTTGGGATAAAATAATACATTAAACCTAAAAATGGAGTCGTTAAAAAGAAAGCAACCGCATTGTGTCCATACCACCACTGCACTAAAGCATCCTGCACACCTGCATACATAGAATAAGATTTGAAAAAACTAACCGGAAGCTCCATTGAATTAACGATATGGAGAACGGCCACAGTGATAATAGTTGCAATATAAAACCAGATGGCAACATAGATATGCCTCTCTCGTCTTCTTATTAATGTACCAAAGAAATTGACAGCAAAAACCACCCAAATCAGAGTAATTAAAATATCAATAGGCCATTCAAGTTCGGCATACTCTTTGCCCGTTGTTATACCAAAAGGAAGAGTAAGTGCTGCTGATACGATAATGAGCTGCCAACCCCAAAAATGTATTCTGGAGAGAAAGTCATTATAAAGTCGCGCCTTCAGAAGTCGTTGATGAGAATAATAAATCCCTGCGAAGATTGCGTTTCCACAAAAGGCAAAGATGGCAGCATTCGTATGAAGAGGACGAAGTCTTCCAAAAGTGGTCCAAGGAAGTCCAAAATTGAATGCTGGATTGGCAAGTTGAAAAGCAATGGTCACACCTAACAGCATTGCGACTGCTCCCCAAATAACCGTTGCGATGACAAACCATCGAACGATCTGGTCGTCATAGGAGAATGTTTCAGTTTTCTGTACAGAACTCATTTCATATCCTTTATTGATAATGTCGTTTTTTTAATTATATTTTGATCATCTAAAAGCATTCTAAATCGTGGTGTTTCAAGATCATCGTACTGACCCTTCTTAGCGGCCCAAATAAAGGCTGCCACAAAGACCCCTCCTAATAGAAGTGCAAGAGGGAGTAGAACAATAATTACTTCCATAAATTCCTCAAAGTTTTAGTTCCCACAAAAGTAGAAAGGAGAACGGTTAGAGAACTGAGTGGCATTATGATAGCAGCAACTAAAGGATTAATAAGGCCCATAAAAGCTGCCGTCACAGATAAAGAGTTATAAATTAATGAGAGAGCGATATTGCGATGAATTATCTTCATTGTTTCTCTAGAGAGAGTGATCAATTTTTCTACAGGAATCAGACCAGGAGTCGTTAAATAGACATCCGCGGCCCTAAGAGAAATATCCATTGCTCCAAGAACGGCCACACCAACATCGGCTTCACTAAGTGCGATTGCATCGTTGGCACCATCACCCACCATCATAGAATGTGGCGTTGATCGAATAAGTAAACTTTTTTTCTCTGGGCTTAAGTCTGAAAGGGCATTGATACTTGGCAATCCGGCCAAGATGGCAATCTTTTGCACAACTTCATTTTTATCACCTGAAAGAATTTTAACATTCAGGTTTTTTTTAATAAGATTTGTAATTGTATCTTTGGAATCTAAACGGATAGTATCCTCAACTTCGAATGTAGCAATGAGTATTCCATCTTCAAGAATTTTATCTTTTTTAATTTCATAAAATCTTCCTTCAATTTTTCCTGATACGCCTATTCCGAGCAATTCCTGGCGATCTGTAACGGCCCATTTTCTTGGTATTTTCTTTTTTACATGTTCTAAAAGGGCAAGTCCCACTGGATGGCGGGTATTTATTTCCAGATTAAAGATGATGTCTTCTACAGGGATTAACGAATCCTGAAATAAGACAATTTCATTTATTTGTAATTTCCCATAAGTAAGAGTGCCTGTTTTATCAATAAAAATGTTTTTTATTTGAGAAAGTTTCTCAATAACTTCATCATTTTTTATAATGATCCCCTGCTCACTTGCCTTTGAGAGTGAGCGAGTAAAAGTTAAAGGGATGGCCAGGGCCAAAGCGCAAGGACAAGTCACAATCAAAAGGGTAAGGGCCTGTTCTAAAGCATGTTTTGTATCGCTGATTTGGTAGAGATAAATAAAAAGGATGAATGATAAAGCAAAAACAACCAACGTAAAGTACTTTGAGACGTGGCCTGCAACATTCACAATATGTGATTTATGGGCCCAACCGTTTTCGACATTTTTTAAGATCTTTCCGAGACGAGTCTCATCTTTAATGAGATTGGCCCTCATTAATAAATGCTGATCAATATTTTGAGTCCCCGAAAAGACTGGATCACCGACATGAACTTTTACAGGAAAAGATTCACCCGTTAAAAGCGAATTATTTAAATGAGAAGTGCCATCTAAAACGATGCCATCAGCAGGAATGATTTCACCTGGTCTTATTTTTAAAACATCATTCATTTTTATAAATTTCGGATGAATCTCTTCTGTGCCGGACTCAGAAACTTTAAGCACGCTCTCAGAGCTATAAAAATAATGAAGATCTTGAGCAGAGAGGCCTTTTTCTTGGATTTTTTGTAAGAAGTATCTAGATAAAAGTAGCAAAAACACCAGGGCCGTCAAAGAATCAAAATAATTTTCAGGTATGCCTCTCAGCAAATTAAATATTCCCATCATTGCTCCCATGAGTAATGCGGTAGAGATAGGAATATCTATAGATAATGTTCGATTTTTTATGGCATTCCAGGCATTTCTATAAAAAGGTAAAGCACAATAGGTAAGTACAGGAATAGCGAATACAACTGTTAATGAATTAAAAAGTTGTGCATATTCTCCCGAGGCTCCTCCATAGAGAGAAACAGCATAAATCATAATGTTTCCGGCCGCAGCACCCGCCACACCAATTCTCATGAGAAAAGATCGCTCTTCTTGAATTTTGAAGCTCTCAATGTCTTGATTTTTTTTTATTGGATGAGGTCTGTAACCAAGATTATTTAACTCCCGAGCCACTGCTGAAAACTTACCCCTTGGCCGTAATACAACAGTCACAACAGATCGATCAAGATTGAGCTTAGATGTGGCGACAGTGTCTAATATATCTGGTAACTTTTCAATTAACCATAAACAGGCCAGACAATGAATCCCTTCCAGGTAGAATTCCATCGTTTTTTCGCCGCTCATTCCCACTAAAGCATATTCTGCCAAAAAATTTGTATCATCTAAAAATTGAAATTGAGTCTGCTTAATATCAACAGGGGCCCTTCTTTTGTGAAGGGCCGATGATTTTTTTATTTCATAATATGTCTCTAAGCCTTTATCATGAAGAACTTGATAGACTGTTAAACACCCATAACAGCAAAACGGAAGACGTTTTTGTTCGTCTTCTTCACTGAATAGGGCAGTGAGAACAGGCTCATCACAATGAATACAGGTCACCATTAAAGGATACTAACATCAGCTAAGATTTGAATAGCTGATATAGATCATGGTTTTAAAATTATTCTCAATAATTAATGCTTCCTATGAGGCCCGTAAACGTTTTCACGTGGATTGAATGCCTCTTGTCAAAATAATCCTGACAAAACTCATTCTATTGCATACCTTTTATCAGTTTCTTCTCCTTTTTAAATCGCTAGTTTAAACCTAAACATCTAGTCCAAGGAGGATTATGAAACCGTTATTTTGTTACTTAATTGTTCTTTTATTTGTCAATCTTGCACATGCTACTCCTGAAGTCGTTTTAGCACCTGTTGATCATCTTTTTATCCCTAAAGGATTCGACAACAATGACAACATCGAAGTTTTAGTCACAGGAAATTTCCCCAATCCATGTTTTATAAAAAATAAAGTTGATGTAGATGTTAATGGCAATGAAATCAGAATCGAAGTGACCTCTCTTTTAAGGCAGTCGCCTGTCATGGAAATTTGTGCCCCATTGAAAGTTCCGTTCATGGAAGAGGTCACAATCGGTAATCTTCAGGCCGGAAATTATAAACTTATCATTAATGAGGGTTCCACTGTTGAAATTAAGAAGGATCTGGTTGTAACTGAATCCAGCTCTCAAGGTGTGGATGACCATATTTATGCAATGGTTGAGTATGTTGAGACAGGTTTCACAGGAGGACTAAGTGGAGATGCAGTACTTGTGGCCTGGAAGCCAGATTGTTTAGCGCTCGATGAAGTTAAATATCTCTCTAACGGTGAAGACTCGATCTCTATTATGCCCATTATGAAAAAGATTAAGCCAAGCTGCTCAGATATAAATGAAAGAATTCAAATACCAATAAAATTTGATCTCAATCAATTTTCGTATAACAAAGTCCTTCTTTTCGTCCGTACAATGGATGGAAAATCACAGGGCGCACTCATTTCTAAATAAGTTTATCACTGTGACTTGGATTTATTGCCAAGTCACAGTAAAATAACTTATGACAAAAAACCAACTTTCAAATTTATTATCAAAACCTCAAACATCTACAAATGACAAAAAAAGCACTAAAAGTGCTATCAACAAACTCCAATTGCAAATGCTTCGTATTCAACAGTCGATTTGGCATAATAAACAAAGAGTCATCATTGTATTTGAGGGTTTTGATGCCGCTGGAAAAGGCGGAGCAATCCGTAAGATAACAGAGGTTCTTGATCCTCGAGGAATCCGTGTTTATCCTGTTGGAGAACCTGGCCAAGAAGAACAAAGTAAACATTGGCTGTCCCGTTTCTGGAATATGCTTCCTTCTCCTGGAATGATAACTGTGCTTGATCGCAGCTGGTACGGAAGAGTGCTTGTTGAGAGAGTGGAAAATCTTACAGAGAAAAAAAATTGGAGAAGGGCCTATAATGAAATTATTCAGTTTGAAAAATATCTTGTAGATGATGGTATCCATCTGATTAAAATATTCTTAGCAGTAAGCAAAGGCGAACAGCTCATAAGATTTCAAGATCGGCTAAATGATCCCTATAAACAATGGAAAATCACGGAGGCAGACATTAGAGCAAGGGAGAAATGGGATAATTATGTTTCCGCAGTAGATGAGATGTTATTCAAAACTAATACCTCGTCTCCTTGGCACCTTCTTCCTGCTGATAATAAATATGAATCTCGCCTAAACTGCTTAAAGGCCGTAACCTATCAACTTGCACCTCATCAAAAATGGATTGAGCAAGAGGCTAAAAAACTTGGAAAAAGAGATCTAAAAAAATCCCTCAAAAATCTCGAACTTAAAGATAGTTCTCATCAAATTAAAAAGTAACTGCCCACACCCTTAAGATAAAGGTGCGAGCAGTTACATTCATCTATTTAACTTAAATTTCTTTAAACCAACATTTCGGTCTAGACTGACCTCGCCAACCTGCGATTAAAGTATCTAGACGACATTGAATAGGTGGATAACCAAAATTTGTTCGATTACTCACTCTTTCATCACAACTATCTAAAACTGGCACCGCTTCACGTGTAACTTCAGCGTATATTTTAGTTAATCTTAATGCCGCATCCAGGAAAGAAGATTCATTAAGTCCCATAAAATGTGCACAATCAGAAGAAGAATAATAATCCGCCTGGCCTTCAGTTGATGACCACCCACCCCTAGACTGGAATGGAGCTCCTCCGAGATAATGTCCAATTTCATGGCACAATAAAAGCATCAAAGTAGATTCATTAATATCTGGATGAGATAAAACGCCTCCGTAAACTTCAATAACAAGGTTTGTTTCAAGCTTGTTAATTAAAGCATTTACTCTCGGATTTAATGTTTCAAGTTTGACAATAAGATCGTGATCATTTGGAAGGATTGGCCCAATGATCTCCTGAAAACGGTAGACGGATTCTTCCATCTTAACAAGTGCAGCGTTATTATTCATAGACATTTTTTTGTTCATAAGTGGAGATTCAGGAAGACAAACTCCCTGAACCTCTAATGACATAAAAAATAGGATAAGAATTGATGCCCTCATCTTCATTCGGCCAAGTTTAAAATTGAATTAAATGATTTACCATCCATAGTACGAACATGGACAAGAGGTTTATTCATTTTCAACTCAGAAGCATTAAGTTTCACAGGAAAAGAAATTGGCATCATCTTCATAGGACAAAAGTCTGATACTTGTTTCATGACCGGTAGAACAGAAAATGTATCTTTTTTGTTGGAAATAACTTCAACTTTACCAAATTCAATACAATTACTGTAACGCCATCCGTGTAGGACATAGTCATTACCTGCAACTTTCTCAACTCTGTCAACGTCAGCATAAATATGCTCATCCACAGAGTTTGAAGTGGCTTCTTGGATTTTCATGGTATCGCTTAGTTCAACAGGTGATCTATAGTTGACTCTAATTGAATATTCCCCACCTTGTAATGTTCCTAAAGCAACGACTTCTTTAAAAGGAACTATCATATCAGTACATTTTCGAGTCTTTTCAGGAACAATGGCCGTGACATGGATATCAATGAGAGCATCATTATAGGTGACCTCGACTATATTTCGAGAATAACAGGCATTCGGAAAAGTTCCTGTAACCACAACCTCAACAGAGTCATTATTATCAAAACCTTCTGGGATATACAAATGGTCCACAGGTGCAGTGATAATTTCAGGTTGAGCATGAGCAAGTGAGGCAAAAAGAAAAAACAAGGTCACAAATTTCATAAATCCTCCAGGGGTTGATCTGATAGTTAAGAAATTAGATTTAATCTTACGAATTGAATCTGACCTATTCTCTATTTAAAAATGATATTCATCAGGTTTTTTAATGTAAAACAATCAGCGTAAAAAAAAAACGACAGGGGTAAATTTAGATATGAACAAATACGTAACAGTGTGTCTAGTGTTTCTTTTAACCCTTCATCAAGCTTTAGGCAATGATCTTCAAGAGCTCCATATGATTGCAAAAGTTAAGAAGGTCGGAGAATCTTACGAGATTTATAGGGATAATAAGAATCTTCTTATCCCTACTCAAATAAAAGATAAAAACATAAAAAAAACACTTAGCACCTTAGAGGCCGATGATGAGGTTATTCTAACCGGGAGAATAACTTATCTGAGGGATATAGAACAAACGCAAATGAAACCAGTCTTCCTTATTGAAGGAGTTACACCCATTTCTTTAAGAAGATTGGCCTTGGCCAAACATGATTTTCCAGAATTATCACTTTCATATCCGAAGTTTGAAGTGCCTTACTCAAAAAAAGAATTTTTGGTCAGTACCGAAGTTGCCTCAACCATAACAATGACCACATCACTTATGCTTTTGTACAACTTAGCTTCGACATCAGGGCCTGGAAGCCCACACGTTGTGCAATCCATTAATCAAGGTCTTTTTCTTTCAGCAGGCGTCCTAGCAGCGGGCCTGTTTCTCTATAAACAAGCAGTCAAAAAGAAATAATCTTTATGACTTCCGTCATATTTTTAATGTCGAAATTTAGTAGAATGAAGTTTTAACCTGAAGGAGCAGTGCGGAATGAATAAGGGATTAATCTTTTTGGCCATGCTATGTATGAGCACTCATCTCTATTGTGCTCCCATAGTTCAAATGAACAAAGCCTTTAATTCTTTAACTGAACTTGTTCCATTCATAACGGAAGCTGATCGATTTAAAGAGAAAAAAAATGAACATTATATATCGACAGAACTTAAAAATATAAAAGATGCCTTCAATCAATCCAAACACGAAAACATTCTCAAACAAGACCTTTTTGCCCCTTCATATGCACTCATCAAGGAAAATCTTACAACGACCTTGGATGCATTTAATAAAGGGAAAAAAGATTATGCCCATTGGCGACTAAAAGAAGTAACGACACTTTGTCTTGACTGCCATACTAGACTTCCAGAAAAACATGCTTCAAGCTTTCAGAATGGGGCCCTTCAAATTGAGAGAAACAAGTTTCTTGATCCGTATAATCTAGGGATCGCTCAACTTATCGTACGAAGATATTCAGATGCAAAAACGACGTTCACCATGCTCATTGATGAAAAATTATTAAAGGGCCAGTATTTTGAATTATTAAATCCTTTTAAACAAATTGTCCTCATTCAAACAAAAATTCAAAAAGACGCTCTACAAACACAGGTTTTTTTAGAACATTACGCGAATAAAAAGAAATTCCCAAACGCTGAAAAAGAAATCTTAAAAACTTGGATAAAAAGGCTCAGATCATGGGACAAAAACAAGTATTTAAAACATGCCCCTAGCACTGACGTACAAATGACAAATTTTATTAACGAGATCTTATCGCCTCTTTTTAAAAAAGATGTTTACGTAGGAGATTACGACATTGACCTTCTTTTTTCTTACGGCATTCTTTCTCACTTTCTGTTTGAAAACCCATTATCTAAATTGGCCCCTGAGATAGTTTTCTGGCTAGGTCTCACGGAAAAGAATCTTAACAGAGAGAAGTATTTCGGCTCTAGTGATCTTTTTTTAAAACTATGCATTCGAAAGTATTCAAAACATCCAATTGCTAAAAGATGTTTTGCTGAATATGTAGAAAGTGTTGAATTTGATTTTTCAGGTACTAGAGGAACTTTTATCCCCAATGATGTACAGAAAGAATTGGATGAATTGGAAGATCTTCTCCCGAAAGAAAAGATTCCTTAAAAGTCCGGATCTAACCACATATAAGAACGGAGTTGGTTTGACTTTAAATAAAAATGTTAATTGTGAGCATTGTGAATCCAGAGGCAAAGGTATTTTTTGTCATTTGGATTCCTTCTCTCTTTCTCAAATAGATGAAAACAAGGTCATAAATACCTATAAAAAAGGTCACACTCTTTTTTTTCAAGGCAACCCCCCATTTGGACTTTATTGTGTAAACAAAGGAAAGATAAAGATTTCTAAGGTTGGCAGTGACGGCAAAGAATTCATCATAAGGATTGCCTCTAGTGGTGACATATTGGGGCATAGAAGTCTTTTTAGCAATGAGCCTTATATGGCCAATGCCACGATACTAGAAGAAGCTACCATTTGTTTTATCGATAAAAACTTTATCTATAAGGCCATAAAAGAAAAACCAAATATGGCCCTTCAACTTATTCAAAGGCTAAGTAAAGAAATGGGAACTGCAGAGTCTATGGTCTCATCCATGTCTCAAAAAAATGTACGTGAACGTTTGGCAGAACTTATTTTGATGCTCAAAAAGACCTATGGAATTGAAGAAGATGGCAGAACAAGAATTAATATCAAACTGACCCGTGAAGAGCTCGCCTCAATGATTGGTACAGTTAGCGAAACGATCATTAGATTTATAACAGAATTTAAAGAAGAGGGAATGATTACTCAGGAAGGAAAGATTATTTATGTTTTAGACGAAAAAAAACTTTTAGAATTCTCCGGTATGCAATACTAATCTCTCATCGTTAACATAATCGGCTTACATGAGGGGGTCACTCTTTTAAATAAGTAATTAACAGCGGACATTCTTTTTCTCTTAATAAGGCCGCAACAGTCTCTACATGCCTGCCTCCATCTTTTCCCATGGCCACCAAATCGATTTTCTCTTTTTTTAGCAACTGAAGTATAACATTACTCAATGTCCCCATATGTGATGACGTATTAACTGAAATATTTGAATTATTAATTTTTTTTAAGGCTTCGGACTTTTCTTTTTCTAATCCGGCCCTGGATCTCATCTTGAATTCATCATTTTGTCTAATCACTTGTAACGGATCAGTTTGTTGAACCATAAAAGTATTAACTAGAAGTATTTCACTTAGGATTTTAGTATCATGTAGAAAGTCTAAGACATACTCAATCGTATGCTTCGAATTTGCTGAAAAATCAGTCGTTATTAGGATTCTCTTCATCTTCTCATCCTAAAACGGAAAAAAAAAAAATGGCATGAGCGGTATTGGTTCAAATACTGATATAAATCAGCTTTTTATTGGATCTCTGCGAGCCCTTTTTGATCTAAAATGGTGATTTCTCGACCACTGACTTCAATGAGTTCATTCTCCTTAAACTCCGTCAAACAGCGAATAACTGTTTCTGTAGCAGTTCCTACCATATTGGCCAAATCATCACGAGTCACCCGCAAAGTAGAATTCTTGTTACTTGTTCCTTTAGTCAAATGTAACAAGGCATCGGCCGTTCTCTTTCTAACAGTGTCATAGGCAAGTCTTAAAAGTTGTTTCTCCTGTTCACCAACCTGATTGGAGAGCAATTTAATAAATTGCTGAGCAACCTCACGATTTTTATAAATCAGAGCAAGAAAATCTTCTTTTGGGATTTTATAAATATCACTTTCTTCCATAACAAGGGCGGAGTCAGCATAAATCCTTTGTTCAAACAGGGCCACGTGTCCAAAAAATTCCCCCGCATGATACACATTTGTGATCAATTCTTTTCCATCATCATGGGTCTTGTAAGTTTTTACACTGCCTTTATTGATAAAATAAACATAATGAGGATTATCACCTACGTGAAAAATAACTTCTTTCTTCTTATATTTTGCAAGAGGCTTATTTTTAGAAAGGTTATTTAGTTCTTGGATTCCACTGGCCTCTTCTAAAAAATTATTTAAACCTTTTACGTCGCGAGAAAATTCCTTTTTTAAAATTTCCATTTTTTTCAATCTTGATTCTATGGCATTTAAAAGTTCTATATCGTCAAAAGGTTTGGTGAGGTAGTCGTCAGCACCTAATTCCATCCCCTTTCTAATTTCACTTTTTTCTGCTTTTGCTGTTAAAAAGATAAATGGTATAGATGCCGTTTTTTCATCTCTAGAAAGGATATGTAACACACCATAACCATCCAATTCGGGCATCATGATGTCACAGATTATAAGATCAGGTTTTATTTCCTTAGCAAGAGCACTTCCAATCCTGCCGTTAGGAGCAGTCTTCACTTCATATTGGGCCAGCTCTAAAATCTCCGCTGTATTTTCACGCATAATGGTATCATCTTCGATGATTAAGATCTTTTTCATGTTTTCTCCAAAGGTAATGAAACCTTAAAGGTTGTTCCCTGATTCTCAATACTCATGCATTCAATCTCGCCGCCCATAAGGTCTAGATATCGTTTAACGATATTTAATCCAAGCCCAGTACCTTGGAGATTGGTCACATTTTGTGCTCTAAAAAACCGTTCAAAAAGGTGTTTTTGATCCTCTAGGGGAATCCCCATTCCTTGATCCTCAATACTAAGAATGAGTTTTGAATCTGTTTTTTGTGCATTTATTGTGATGATACTTTGTTCAGGTGAATATTTGATGGCGTTCGAGATGAGATTAATAACCACATTTCGAATCATCTCTTTATCTTGAAAAATCATAATCTCTGAATCTTTATGAATGCAGACTATATCATGTTTACTAATGCTTGTATCTCGGATCTCATCTACTGCTTCTTCGATAAAATGAATAAAATCAAATCGACTTGGACTTGAACTCACTTTGCCTTGATCAAGCTTATCCAGTGATAAAAAATCATTAAGAATATTTGTTAGATTTTTTACCGACTTTTTTACATTTTGAATGTGTTTATCTCTTTTCACCTGATCTTCGGTCTTTGGATACTTTGCGATTAAAGAGATAGACGTTAGGATTCCCCCCAGAGGAGTACGGAATTCATGGGATGCCATAGAAACAAAACGTGACTTTAATTCATTAAGTCCCTTTTCATTTTCGAGCATGCTTCGTATCTGAGCTTCAACTTTTTTTCTCTGCTCCATTTCTAACTGGAGGCCTTCATTAGTATGGCCAAGCTCCAAAAGAGCATCCGAAAGTTCTTTTGTTCGCTCAACAACTTTTGACTCAAGCTCTTCAGTTAAACTTAGAAGTTTATCTTCAATTTTTTTTCTCTTTTCGATATCATTTACAAAACTTACGATCAGTTTTTTCCCTTCCGACTCAAAAAAGGTGAGACTTATTTCTACAGAAAATTGTTTTCCATTTTTTTTGACTGCCTTCAGGTTTAAACTACTGCCCATGGCGCGGGGATGAGGATTTTTCATGTACCCCTCTCTATAGGAGACGTGTTTTTCTCGTATAGGAGCAGGGATGAGCACTTCGATCATTTGCCCATTAAGTTCTTCATGTTCATATTCAAATATTTTAGCGGCGTACTGATTAGCACGCACAATGACACCCTGTTCGTCAGAAATGATGATTCCTACTGAAGAATGCTCGAATAAAGCTTTAAATGTCATTTGATACATAACTTATCCTAATTACCGACTTAAAACATGATATTTGTCAGGAATTCAGAATAAAAACAACATAATTTAAATGGCCAGCTATTCTTAGCTCTTGGCCCAGAGAGACAACATGTCGCGCAACTCTTTAAACAAACTCAAGTGCGCCGCAAAAAAAACAGGACACACCATTTCTGAATCTTCTTTAAGGATGATTAATAGTTGAATAAATCCTAAACACAGCTTTTTTGGCAAAGACTTTTTCGTTTCTCATGGCTACGTTCTTAACGCATGACAATTCAAAAATCTGCTACGGCCAAAATAGGACACATACTTCGTGCTCTTCGAAAGAAGAGCAAACTCTCTCAGTTGGAGGTTTCTTTCCAATCCAATGTCTCCATTAGGAACTATCAGGAAATTGAATACGGAAATAAAAACTGCCAGATAGACACTCTCTCGAAAATTCTTCAAATTTACAATATCAACATCTTCACATTTTTCAACTCATACTTTATCGATGAATTCCGAGTTAATGGCGTTGGGCCTCTTTACGAAGTTTTTGGTTCAAATGCCTTTGGATACCGGAAATTTGACTGCACTGGAACCGTCATTTATCAATGTCCCCACAGTAGTTTTATTACAGGTATGTCTGATGAAGATGTCTTAAATAAAATGAAAGTCTGGTCAGATCTTTCCGATCCATCGATGGTGATTTTTATCAAGAACGGGTTCAAGGCACTTATCAGGCTTCAGCCCACACCACCTTCATGGAAGGTGAATATTCTGAACCATAAAACCAAGACCACAAGCCCCTTCATGGGCTACATGCGCTATTCAAGAAATTCATTTCAAGAGCTGATAGGTATAGAAATTATCATTTTCCCTGTCGATAAAATGGAATACGCATTTTAGCACGTAGACTCATTGCCCAGGTCCATATTTAATTAACTGAGATTAATACATGGTCAGGGAATTTATGCATGAAGTTTTTTGTAGTTCTATTTCTATCCCTTTTTTTACAGATGGAAACCGTCGTTGCCAAACCGCACATTCTCATAGGGGCATACAAACCTTTAAAGGATACACAGGACACTAATGGGAAAGTTTTAGAGAAAAATTTTTCACCAAGCATAGGAATTGGATACAATTTTGATCTATTCAACACGGGTTTCGGTTTCTCTCCTCAGTTCGGATACATCCATACAAAGATCACGGCCAATGACAGCTACGGGAAACAAAAATCTCATTCACTCTTTCTTCATTGGGATTTTTTGTATACTCCTGAATTTTTTCCAAACATGTCAATCCGTTTTGGAATTGGTAACTTCATCAAAAAAATCAGTGGCGAAGGCGGAACTGTTGAGATTCCAAATGGATCGGGTACAGATATGGCCATTCGCCCTGATGAAACTCGCACTTCCTACTCTTCGACTTTTAATCTCGGTGCCGACTTAAATTTTGATTTGCCCTTGGGGGACTTGATCACGGATTTAGGTCTTAGAGCTGAAATGTTCACTTTCAGGCCATTGTCGAAAGAATATAGAAACTATGCTTTTATGCTCAGTGGTTTATTATACTTTTAAGGAGAAATTCTCATGAAAAAAATATATCTTGGTCTCGCTCTGCTAACTAGCCTTGAGGCAAGTGCATTTGTATTGCTCAATCCCAAGTATGAACTGCAAGATCCAGACACTGCTAAGGTTAAAATATCCAGGGAGGGTTGCGAGGCCAACGGAATCTCCAATTCTAAGATTGAAGCAGGTATCCAATGGGCAATTGAATTCTGGAACGATGTACCTGAGTCCCGACTTAAGCTTAAGTATGGAGGAGTTTCGAGTGCTTCATTGACAGATTCAAGAATTCCACAAAATGAAATCATCGTCGGCTGTGGATCTCTACCAAGTATAAATATCTTAGGAGCGACCCAACATGACAGAGATAATGGATCTGCACGAGTGAAGATGAATGAAGCTGTATACACGGGTAGCTACAATGAAAATAACTTTATTGGAACAATGACTCATGAAATTGGACACGGTATAGGCCTGTATCATAGCAATGACCCTGCATCAATAATGACTTATCGTGAGCATGGATGGGTCGATCTGCCTAGCTACATCTCCCAAGATGATATGGATGGGGTGATTTATCTCTATCCGAATGAAAAAAGTGCTGAAGGTTTTATGGGAAGCTGTTCTTCATTTGCTGGGGATGAAACAGCTGATTTTAGTTTCATTATTGAGGCATTACTTAGTTTTTTATCAGTCATTGGGGTATCATTTATCCTCAGGAAGTTATTACCATTTAATTAAAATGGGTCGAACGACACTTCCACGAGGATAACTGAGCTTCATTAATTCTATTAACGGCAAACTTCTCTAATATGGGCCAGTGAATTCCCATAAAGATTCAATTCGGCATCATATAAATTAATATAAGTCAGTGTCTCAACTTCGGTAATTTTATTTTTGCTATAAGAATTCCATCCAAGCGAAAGATAACCATCTCCTAAATCTTCTTTAGCATCAACGGCGGCCTCAAATGTCTTTACCTGAAGCTTCATAAGATCAAGACTTATGGATTTTAACTTTTGAGATAACGTTTTAAGGTTGATGACATTAATTCTGATATGTTTTTCAATAGACTTGAGCGTTTCTTCTAATTTTTTCTGTTCTTTGGTTCCATACCTTGAAGAGAAGATAGGTGGCAGTACAAGAGCAGTAATGGTTGCTGATCCTGCTGTCATCATTCCAAAAACTAATTTAGAAATCTCTAAGAGGGTATTATTACCAAAAATGGTATGGATAATTTGAGTTTTTCCACCAATCGACGCCGTCACTGCATAACCTGCTTGATAACCCCCGATTGCCGCCAAGGTTGCACTACTTGCGATGAAAAGTCCTGTCGAGGCAACAGCAAGATTTTTACTTCTTTTTAGATCACTATTTACTGCAACTAAAAATTGTTCTTCCATCTTTTTGTTGGATTCAATTTGTATGATTTTTTCTTTGATGCTGGCCTCTAGGGAGTGCATATTTTCATCATAACATTCAAAAGGCATCTCTTCGGCCATCGTATCTAGCACATATAAGTTCATTAGTATTGAGGCAACCAAAAGCATTTTCATACAGTTCTCCATTTAGATATGCTAAATCTTATGGGCCTTTATGAAAATTTTCAATGTATTAGCTGGATGGTGTAATTTCTTTACACCCAAATAGGAAGACTATCTGAGAATATTCATATCACTATCAAAATTATGTGCAAAAACACGGTCTTTGCACGGGCCAGAAACGATGATTAAGAGCATCTTTTTTTATTATCTTAGAACAAGTACGTTCGTAGATGAATACTTCAGCTGATGCTGAGCAAAGGAGCTATCAAAGAAATTCGTGAGACCATGCTTTCCTCTTGTAGCGACAACCACGAAATCTGCTTTTTCTTTTTCAACATAATCACAAAATGCGGCTTTTCCATTAGAATCAAAGAGACACTTATAAATGACATTCTCATGCCGAGGGAGAATGTCATTTTTTACAGTCTTTAGTCTTGCTAAAATAGCTTCTTGAATCTTTGGCCGATCCTCATCGAGAGGATATGAAAGAACAGTAAGTTGCATTCCCCGCGCATATAAGATAACAGGCACAATATGAACAAGATGAATCTCACAATGCACATCGATATCCATATCTTTAAGTTTTATCAATGGCCTTTGAGTTTCCTCCTCTAAACTTACAGCAATAATTATTTTATTGTATTTCATAAAAATCCTTTCTATTTCACTGTGCTTTGAAAATTACAAAAAGCAGCAATAAATAAAAAAACGGCCACTAACAACGCATTTACAATCAATTGGTTCGTTTTAAAGTTTTCAGCTTTTGTATGGCCTAATTTCTTTTGCATAACTCCCCCTTTGTTATTTTTTATTATCATCTCATTTTCATTTTAGCTGCATGATATGCCTCTAAAGAAAAAGTGATCTTTGTCAGAAAAACTGGCCCGGTTTGATCATTTAACCAAGCCTTTTATTAAGGTGAGGATCTATTGACAAGATCTCTAATTATTGGGCCCCAAGGAAGGCCATAGGAGGCATTTATGGAAGCAACTTTTTTAGCCTCGAGAGAAAGACTTAAGAAGTCAAAGTTTTGATTCCCATTATCCTGATATGTCTGAGGAAAAGATTTTTTCGTCGGTACCCATAAAAAATCTGGATGACGAGAAGAGTCCCATTCTCCTCCAATGATCTCGTGATCTTGGTTAAGCTCAAGATCATATTCATATTCAATTTGTAATGAGCGAGCTTCTTGATCTTCTTTAATTGATGGCTCATTTTCCACGGCATAAGTTACGTTCATAATGATGCCAACAACATACTCCGTATCTTTTGATCTAAATTTAGATTTCGAATCGTCCCACTCACCAGAACGAACCAGTGCCCCTTTTAAATTCTTAACTTTCTTTTTTGTTCGGGGATTCACATAAGTGTACTCATAAGAGAAAACGGGCTGATTCCAAACTTCATAACTTGAACTGGAGTCCATAATAAAAGGTCTCTTAGAAACTCCTAATTGATTAACAACAGTTAAATGCCAAGTACCGGGATTATTGTCTAAACAATCAGTTTCTGCAGTACGACCTGATTCATCCTCTCTTGGATTTCGTGAGTTACATCTACCCCCAATATATTTTGCATCAAAAGACCCTTTGGCCCATAATAATGTTACAAGACCTTTAATGTCAGATGGAAAAAAAGTCATTTTCCCACTCTCCGTTTCAATATCAACTTTCTTTTTAGGCTCTGGCATCATCATACTTGCAGCTGCCCAACCGTGACAGAGCCCCATCCAAGCCTCTACCTGGCCAAATTCATCAAAATATTCTTTGCCGGCACTCCAGTTCGATTCTGTTAGTGGCAATTGATTCAAACCTAGTAGAACATCATATTTTTCAGAAGGAGAAAGCTCCAAGGTCCGACCATTGGCCACGAGGGCCTCAACTGTATTAAGAGACACATATTCTTTACTTTCTTTCCAACCTAAGGCAGCAAATTTAGAGTCATTATAACGTTGGCCCAAACCACCTTTATAAAGTGGCCAATAGGAATCAGACCATGGAACGATATCACTTTTTCCTGAAGTAAGTTTCATTTTGGCCATCATCTCTATATTCTTCACCATGTTCCTAGGATTATCGACTAAGTCTTCAGCACGGTCTTGTTCGAGAATAACCGATTTGTGAATTAAACGAGATTTAGCATAATCCATAATGCCACGACGGCATCCTGATTTTTGAACTTCCCTATATGTTTGATTCGCAAGTAAAGAAGTGCTGGTTGCTGCTAACATTACGAGCAGAGTCATTTTCATATCTAATCCTTTGTTGGAATTGAACTTCTTATATCGATCAAACAACAACTCAAGTATGATAAATGTCAGCTTAATCTAAGATTGAAATCAAACGTATGAGGGATATATATCTTTTTAGCTCAAAAGCTCAGTTTCATGCAGATCAATGAGACCCTGAGGCCTCACGAGTGCGAGCAGTTACTAAGAAATAACTAATAACTCATTCCAATTAGTCGTAAATCTTTTAGAAATATAATCCGCCCTCAGCTTCCATGCCTGACGAGTTCCGCATGCAGCACTCTTCACGGTCCTTGGCCCAAATCGATTATTTATCTGGTCAATGACTTCACTCAATTTATCACTACTGTCAGGATCATTACTAAAAAGATTCATCTGATTTTCGTTTTTTGGAACAATACCATTAAGTATAACCCCACCCTTTTTATATCCAAGCCCAGGACGATAGATCTTATCCAGCACATGCCAGGCGGCCTTAATCATCTTAACGGTATCTGAAGTTCCTGTTATAAAGTTGTGGGTTGCGACTCCATAGTACTGCTCAATGTCTTTAAATGCATTTGTATGAATGAATACGGACAATCCAAAACAAACAGAGTCTTGATAACGAAGTTTCTCTGCTGTTTTTGTGGTAAAAGTTGCAATAGCTTCTCGGATTTCACGTTTATCGTAAGTATCTTTACCAAAACTCCTTGTATTCGCTATCTTCTCCTTATCCTCAACTTGTTGCATTTCAAGACAACTGACACCTCGTAATTCTTCTTGAATCTCTCGGCCTGTTTTAGTTAAGATCTTCTGTATCATCTTATCGTTTTTATACATTTTAAATTCATAAGCAGTCTTAATTCCCAGAAGATTAAGTTTTCTAGTTCCTGCAGAACCAATTCCCCAAAGATCCTTCACCGGAAACACTTTAAGAGCAGCATCTATGTCGGCCTCATTAGATAGAACGCAAACTCCATTATTTTTTTTTGATATCTTATTTGCTGCCTTTGCTAGAACCTTGGTCGGAGCAATCCCCACGCCAACAGGAATTCCTGTAGATGTTAAAATATCTTTACGGATTTTTTTTCCATAATCCAAAAGATCATATTTCTGATATCCGTCTAGTGACAAAAAAGCTTCATCAACAGAATAAACTTCTAAGTTTGGGGTATAGTTATTGAGAATCGCCATCACTCTCTTCGACATGTCATCATAAAGAGTATAATTAGAAGAAAAAACAACGACATTGTGTTTTTTGATCCGCTCCTGAACTTCAAAAAAGGGCTCACACATCTGGCCAAAACCGATGGCCTTTGCTTCCTTGGAATAAGCAATCGCGCAACCATCATTATTTGAAAGAACAATGATCGGTTGTCCACGAGTCTGAGGATTAAATACCCTCTCACATGAGCAATAAAACGAATTACAATCTACCAAACCAATCATAATCTTGTATTCCTATGTTGAGACGAAACAACACCCCAAATAAAGTCTTCTTCGGCTTCCACATCTCCCACTTTTTTATTAAATGGTAAAAGAAGGCCCTCACCATTTGTATTGCGTGAAAAACGAGCGATCTTAAATTCGTTATTAATAACGGCCACAACAAGATCCCCTACCTTTGGGTTAAGTGAACGATCAACAATGATATGATCCCCTTTTTTAAGTTCAAAGAGCTTACTATCTGTTCCCACTTTTAAAGGGTACATGGCAGGCGGATTAGTTAAGAATCTCTGATCAAGAGATAGCCTATCCTCTGCATACTCCGCACAGGGGCTTTGAAAACCGGTCATTTCTTGAATTTCTGACATGGAACCTCTTTCCTGTCAGTGTACGTACACTTTACGTACAAGTCAAGAATGGGAAAAATGAACAAGACAAAAGAGATAGAACATTAACAACCTGACCATAACACACTGCCATGCAGGCTCGAAATCGACGCAGAAAGTAGTCTAAGTTTTGTTCATGCGACATTTATGATTTGCGTGATACCTGTTTAAACAACAAAGGACCTTTATGAAAACAATCATTCTTTTAATTCTTTTTTCCATAACTTCATGCTCATGGGCGGGTGGTGGGGAGTTACGTACAGTTGATCACGTAGACGTTCCTCGATATATTGGAAAATGGTATGCGATATCTTCTTTACCACAATTTTTTACCAGAAAATGTCTTGGCCAAACTGCTGACTACGCTATCATTAATACCCAAACGATCAGCGTTCTTAATACGTGTTTAAAAAGTAAAGGCAAGACTACGATTACAGGTGAAGCTGTCGTGACCAATGCCCAAACAAATGCTGAGCTTGATGTTCGATTTAATAATTTCTTCACACGACTCTTTCGTGTTGTGGGAGATTACAATATTATCAAACTTGATAAAGACTATCGTTTCGTAACAGTAGGTAGTCGTGATCGCAAATCATTATGGATCATGTCACGAACTCCTACGATGCCTCAAAATATTTATGACGAGTACATCAAAGATGCTTTGGCCCAGGGGTTCTCTGTTATACCCATCGCAATTTAAATTTCAGTTAGGGCCTTCACGGCCTGTCTAAAAAACCTTAAACTTGATGAATGCAAGATTTTCTTACTCCTGAACAACGATCTGAACTTTTACATGAACTCAAGG
>Ga0247844_1001527_pt1 | contig 42197 bp, 37 predicted proteins | sample LaCtaG_FD_192421 | JGI IMG/M metagenome (GOLD analysis project Ga0247844, IMG submission 192421) | Freshwater microbial communities from meromictic Lake La Cruz, Castile-La Mancha, Spain - LaCruzMarch201714.5m_1 | ecosystem: Environmental > Aquatic > Freshwater > Lake | place: Spain: Castile-La... | reverse complement strand
TTTGTCAAGATTTATTTTTTTTACAAAATAGAGTTTTTTATAGGGGGAAATGAGCTTTTATTATTTTGTTACAATGTAGTGGGGGAAAATAGAGTCAAATTCAGGCTTATACCCTCAAATTATATTTTTTTTGCTTTCAATAAACAAGGAGGTAATTATATCGTTTCTGATTAGAGCTTCCTGTAGAGACAGTAAATCGGCAGGAATTTAGGTGAAAAAGTCGGATTCGTTCTGCCGAATCCGACTTATTTAGTTGTATCTCATAGGGGATGAGATTTTACTTTAATTCCATTTGCATGCTCTAATCGCATTCGTAGGAGTGAAGCCCATTTGGTGTGCAAATTTCAGGACACAGCTTTGAAAATTTTTATTAGATCCATTTTCCTTACATGCAGAGATAGCATCATCAGCGAGGATTACAATATTATTGCTTAATTTGATTGCACAACTTTGAAGTTGTTCATCCGATCCATTTTCTTCACATGCTTTCATCGCATCGTAAGGGCCGATGATAAGGTTTCTATTTAAATTTATTGCACAGTTTTGAAATTTTTCAGCGGCATTAGTTGCCAAGCATTTTTCAATAGCATCATCAGGACTGATGTGAATCTTCTTATAAAGGTTCACTGCACAGCTTTGAAATGCTTCATCTCCTCCACTTCTTAGGCAACTGTCGATGGCAGTTTCTTGACTGATTGTAAATTTTTGAAAGATGTGGATAACACAATTTTGAAATTCTTCAGGATCTATTTGGGTTTGTGAAATTCTTTTCGTTACTTTATAATCATCTCCTTCAATACCCATTTTTCTAAAAACTTCATGCATGATGAAATTTCTTTTCATGGGGGAAGCGACAACATCCAAAGGGTATGTACTTTGATTGATTCTCGTCATTCCTGTTGTTGCGCTATAACAGGCAGAGACACTACGATCATTTTCAGATTCAGGTTTTCCTGATTTATTACAACTTTCAAAAACGGCAGGTTGAGAAACTATTTTTTTGGGGTTGACGAATTTTAAAAACTCTTCTGCGTTTATAGGAGGATTGAGTTCCGTGCCGTGCTTTTTTAACCAAGGATAGATTTCATTTTGAGCTGTGTTAATAAAATCTAGCGTGTATTGATCTCCTCCGCCCGGATCACCACCGCCCATGCGAGCTTTAGCAAGGCCTGATGTTGATAAGACTAAAAGACACAAAGCGAGATTTCTCATTAGTGAATTCATCTTTTTCTCCAGCTGTTAAAAATAACATGTAACTTGCAAAACAAGGGCCAGAAATAGAACTCTTCGTTTATCAAAGTGGTTAGATCTCTTTTATTCGATCAAAATCATCGTTTAGGCCCTTCTTCTGTTTATTTATTTTCATGTTGTCTAATATTTTGACACTATTTCAAAAGATCCTGAGCAACGGCCTCAACTGATTTGTTCATTTTTTGAGCAGTTGCTTTTAAAACGAGGTAATCACCATCAATACCATCAAGATAATTTTGTGCTTCTGCCTGTAAGAAATCTTTTGCATCAGCTTGGCTCATTTCTGCAATGTCAGTGGCCACTAGTAGCGTTGGAAATGATGTAAGAGTTAGTGCGCATCCAAACATGTCGTAACAATTTAGATTTCCACTTCCACCACGTAAGATTGATGCATGAGCCGAAGTTGCATAAATAGAGCTTAATACAAGAGACATAACTAAAAACTTTTTCATAAAAACTCCCTTAAAATTAGCGCTCATTATTGAGCAAATTTGTTTTAAAAAACCTGTTGGTTGTTACCCGACGGCTTCGATGCACTACTTGTAATGGAGTTTTAAATTTTTCGATAGATAAATTAAAACCAAAATTGAAGGAGAAACTTTGTCTTTTTTTAAAGTTTATTTCTAACTAGCCGATATGATTTCATTATGTCGATTTACGAATTTAAAGAATACAAAGCTTTTGTAACTCAAAAAGTCCGATCACTTCCTAAGAACGGGCATGGTGAATTTCAAAAAATTGCAAAAATTTTGGGCATGCACACAACAAGTATCAGTCAAGTCTTTAAGGGAGATAAAGAATTATCTCTTGAGCAGGCCGCGAAGCTTTGTGCCTATTTTACTCTCAGTGAACTTGAAAGTGATTATTTTATTAATTTGGTTGAATTGGCCCGAGCAGGGACAAGGGAGCTTAAATTTATTATTGAAAAGCGCTTGGATAAAATAAGGCTGCAGGCCGAAGATTTATCCAATAGAGTACCGAAAGATAAAATTCTTTCTGAGGCCGATAAGAGTAAGTTCTACGCGAATTGGTACTACAGTGCGATTCGGCTTCTCTGCGATATTCCCAATCTTAATAATGTAAATTCAATTGCGAAGCATCTTCAAATTCCTTTGCAGACAATTAGCGAGGCCATGCAGTTTTTGCTTGAAATTGGTCTTTGTATTGAAGAAAATGGTGTGCTTAAGATGGGGCTTAAAAGAACTTATCTTGACTCAAGGTCTCCTCTTATTGCTCGTCACCACGCTAATTGGAGACTACAAGCGATTGAGCGCTATGATTCTATGGACCAGCAAACGGATTTGGCCTTTACTTGTCCGATGACTTTGTCTGAGGAGGATGCAAAAAAAATCCGAGAAATTCTTCTCGCCAAAATTGAAGAAATAATGAAAGTCAATGCAGATTCACCGTCTGAGCAGTTGCGCGTTTTAAATATTGATTGGTTAAAGATCTAAAAGAGTTTCGGGGTTAATACATTTTCAAAAATAAAAATCTTTTTATTTTCACATCATGTAGTCATTAGATTCGTGGCCGATACTTTAATCACGAAACACACAAAATCCTTAGGAGGATCTTATGACAAAAATTCTAGCAATCGTTTTTAGTGCATTTCTTGTAATTGGCGCTTTCGCTCAGACTGATGCTGCTCCTGCCGCTGCTGCTCCAGCTGCCGCACCTGCTGAAATGAAGAAAGAAGTTAAGACAGAAAAGAAACATAAAAAAAGCAAAAAAGCAAAAAAAGTTGAAGCTAAAGTTGAAGCGAAAGACGAAGCTAAAAAAGAATAGTTTTTAATTTTAATTAAGTTTAAAATCGGCCCATATCTAGAATATGGGCCGTTTTTTTTATACTTTTTGTAATTTCTTTAATAAGCTTTTATTTTATTACTGAGGTTAACAAAATGAAAAAAGCTATGATAAAGCCTGTACGCCTTCAATCTGGCGATGCGATTGCTGCCTTTGCACCTGCCTCACTCTTTGAAAAGAAAAAAGCAAAGGAAGGAAAACTTTATTTAAAAAAAAATCATAAGATAGAAGTTCTTGAAACAAAAAAACCTTTTTTAAAAAATCATTTTATTGCACGGACAGATGCTGAGCGCATAAGTGAATTTAATAATTGGGTAAAAAACAAATCGATAAAGGGTATGATTGCCTATCGGGGCGGATATGGGACATCAAGGATTATTCAAAAACTTGACATAAAAGCATTAAAAAATAATCCCAAACTCGTTATTGGCTATAGTGATTTGACGATACTTCTTAATGAGCTTGTTAAAAATGGCCTCTGTTGTGTTCACGGGCCTATGCTTTCAGGAGATTTTTTTCGAAGGTCCCACACAGAGCTTGAGCAAAGAAGTTTTCAATCTTGTTTTTTTACAGGCATTCCTATTGGGAAGGTTGGAAAAAAAGAAGGGCTAAAATGCTTTGTTCCTGGAACTGCCAAAGGAATACTTACTGGTGGCAATCTTTGTACTTTAGCTTCATCAATCGGAACTCCTTATGAGTTTGATTCAAAGGGAAAAATTTTATTTTTAGAAGATGTTGGTGAAAAACCGTATCGCATCGATCGATTACTTGTTCAATTAAAAGATGCTGGGAAGTTTGATAAATGCAAGGGAATTATCTTCGGGGATTTTACTGATTGCGATCAGGCACAGAGGCCTAAAATTAAATCAGTGATTCAAGAGGCGCTTTCTGGGATTAATATTCCTGTCATTTGGGGATTTCCGTCTGGCCATGGAAAACGGCAATGTTTTTTACCTTTTGGGACAAAAGTAAAAATAGATTCAAATCCTCTTTTACCTGTTGTTGATTTTCTTGAGTCGTGCGTTTCTTAAAGAGGGGCACTCAGTTCATCAAATAATTTTTTCATCTTAAGGTTTGGATCTTGTTTCGTGTAAAAACAGATTTCATATTCGAGTTGAGGAATATTTAGGTCTAAAATCTTTGCTTTAGGATCATTAAAAAGACGATGAAAATCTGGTAAAAGTCCAACGCCGATTTTTTCTTTGGTAAATTCAGCAATGAGCTCCCAACTTTGCACTTCTAATTTCACAGGTAAAGATTTTTTTAAACGTTTCTGATACATCTTTTTTAAATGATCAACCTCAGATCCAAAATCACCGACTAAAAATTGATCTTTGGGTGCCTGTGGAAAATAAATGAGTTGAAAGTGCCCTTTTTTTAAAGTTTGGCGATGATAATTTTCTAAAAGCTGATCATGTGGGCAAATCGCCAGATCAATTTCTTTTTGAATGAATAATTCGTGAATTTTTCTTGAATTTCCTGTAAAGAGTTTTAAATCCAAAAGAGGATATTTTTTTAAAAGCCGACTAATCTTGAGAGAGGGCCAATTTAGGTAAATACTTTGTGGGGCAATTAAACGTATGGTCCCCGATAAATCATCGCTTGTTGTCTTTTTTAGATTTGTAATATCCTCTAAATTTTCAAAGAGCTTTTCACACTTAATCAGTAATGCAGCACCGTTTGCTGTTACTTCAAAATAATTTTTTTTATGAACAAATAAGGGGCAATCAAGGTGACTTTCAAGTGTCTTAATGGCCTGGCTAATGGCAGGCAATGTGACGTGATTGGCCTGAGATGCTTTTGTAAAACTTTTCAGTCGGGCAGAATCGTAAAAGTATTTGAGGTGGTAAAAATTCATGATTAACCTTCTTAATATTAATAATATGTTAATATCTATTTAATTATTATTCAATTTAATTTTATATTGAAATGGATTAAATACTCGTCAGAGAGAAATTACTGGCGTTTCGCCTTAAAACTTATGGGAGTCTATGTGAAATCAAAAAAATTATTACTTGCTTTTAGTTTGGGTTTATTATTCGCTTTTTCTATATCAGCTCATGCCTTAGGGATTACGTCTAGTGCAAGCGAAAATGGGATGGTTTGGCAAAAAAATGATAGTGGAGTTCAGGTCCATAGAAACGTTATCAATGTAATAACAGGTCGTTTTGAAAATCGTTGGATAGCGATTACTTATAGAGGGAAATTGCTTCGCAGTGATTCTAGTAAAATTTTTGTTTATATGAATCTCAATGGACGCCAGACACAAAGTTATGGCCGTATTCAGGCCTTGCCTATGAAGTGTATGAGAGCGGACTATAGTCGCTTAGATCCTGATGGGATTTTATCATGTTCATTTGGGGCAGCCGATTCAATGCTTGGAGAGGCACATTTTCCTGAATTACTTGCAAATGCTTTAGGAAGTGAGGATTGGAATCTTGAATTAGCTTTTGTGGATCAATTTGGAAATTGGGATAAAGCTGGAAATGAAAATTATAAATTTCACTTCGATGCTGCAAGAGAAGCATCAAGACCAACTGAGTATTTCAATTTCGGCTCATCATTATCTTATCAAGCCGATACAGATTCACTCAAGATTACTTATGTCCCGGGTGCTTTAGATATTGAAAGTCATCTTACAACGGGGATTGTTATGGGCGCAAAAATTGAAGGCCGTGAAATTCAATCAACAGCGCTTAGCTATAATGCTCAAACGCGCACTTTTGAAGGGAATCTTAAACTTTCAGAAATTGAAGATGGACATTTAGAAGTTTGGTTTTTTGATTCTAAGGGAAATTACGACAGTAATTTTGGAAAAAACGTTAGTTTTACTTTAAGAAGAAAATAAAATTGCGAGCAAAAATAAAACAGCTTAGAACAAGGGGGGCCTGTTCTAAGCTGCGTGTAATTCCCAACCTAGATGTGTGGCCTAATTTATTTTCTCCTTTTCAGCGAAAAAATTAAGGGGTTGACGAACATCAACAAGGCCTCCACCTTTAGGTTTAGGAAAATCAATCATACGAAGCACTGAGGCCATACAGCCTGTGCCTTTTTTAGAAAATCGACTGTCACGTGAATTGATATCAATGGAGGATACTTTTCCATCTCCTTCAATTCTAAAATTAAGATCAACAATCCCTTTAAGGTCTTCAGAATTAGTGGAAAGTTCCTGCTGGTAGCAGTGACGAAATTGGGGCAAATACTCTCTTAAAATTTTGCGAAGAAGTTCGGGATCAATGGAACCTAAAATAACGGTTCGGCTATCAATAGTGGCCGTATCTATTCCATTTTTACTATAAACACCACCACTGCCAGGGCCTGCACCAATGCCTGTGCCATTTCCTGGGCCACCACTTCCAAGTCGGCCTGTACCTCCGCTTCCTAGTTTGATAGCGCCATCGCCTGCTTTACCTACTGCGAGGCCTGTATCAACGGATGAAGGCCCACGTCCGGCCGTTGAAAAAGCAAGGGTTCCAATATTGGTGGATGATTTAAAAAGAGAACCAAGCTTACCACTCGTTGCAAATTTATAGGCACGAAGAGGCGGTGCGGGTGCGCGTTCGGGAGCTGATGAAGGTGCCTTTGTTGCTGTGACTTTTACTTGACTGGCCCCACCTTGTTGTCCGCCTGATTTTTCTTCAGTCGGCATACTTTCACCTTGAGCGGACTTGGCGATTTTTTCTTGTGGAGGAGGTGGTGGTGGCGCATGTTTGTAGATGACGGCAATTTCTCTTTCAGGTGGGAGAAGAATAGGTTTTTTCACAAAAAAAGTAGGAATCATAAGGACAAGGGCGACTAACAAAATCCTTAATGATTCTTTAAAAAAAACTTTGTCTTTTGTGAAGAAAGAAACAGGAGTAAGTTCTAAAGGGGTTTCGACAATTCTAATAAAAATTTGGATGAGGCCATGGGTAAGAATAAAAAGATCGCCATCAGTTAAAGGCATAGCGATTTCTTCATTTAAAAGGACAGAGTTTTTTTGTAAGCTAAAGTTCGCAAGTCTATTAAGATGAAAGACTTGATTGTTTTTTTCAATGAGTATTTTTTCTTCTGTAAGAGTCGGGATAATAAATGAGTTTTTACTTTCCTTTTTAGGTGAAACCTTGATTTTTTTACAAGTGTTTTGAAAATAATGTGTACTTATAACAGTCCCGTTAGCACTTACAGTTATTTCAACAGATTTATTATGATGAATTTTAAATTTAAGATTTTCTAAAAGATTTTCTTTGCTTCTGTCGTCAGTCTCATCTGGATCGATATAATTTTTCAAGGTATCAGTATCGATTTCGTAGGAAAGTTTTCCTAAATGAGTAATTTTTTGATCATCAAAGGTGATGTCACAATACTCATCATCAACGAGGATCAAATTTTTTGGTGTGTCTTTAAAGTTGGTTGGCATTGTTGGGGGGATATCAATTTTCTTTTTAACTAAGGCATCTTCGTCAGAAATATTTAGGGCCGCATTTTCTTCAAGTCTAAAAATTTTATTTCCTAAAGAAAAAGTGTCTCCAGAATAAACCATTCCTTTTTCAACTCGTTTTCCATTAATATAAACACCATTTGTGCTTTGTAGATCAATAAGCAAGATGCCATCTTTTTCTACTATAGCAAGTGCATGGTAGTGTGAAATGGAATGATCTTTTAAAATGACGTCACACCCTTCAAATGTGCCAATAAGATTTTTCTTCCGTTTTAGTTCAAGAACTTCTTTTGAACTTGCAAGATTGATAAAGATAAAAGAGTGAATGTGTGAGCTATTCGTTTCTTGCATAGCTCACTCCTTTTAACTCTTTAAGTAATTCGAGGGCATCAAGGGTGGTTTGATTTTTTAAATCTTGCTTGAGATAATACTCTTCAACTTTTTCATGCTGCCCGTATGTGAAACCTAAAAGGATCAGATTATAGGATGACTTTGCGTCGATGAATTGGTTATTTGCCTCATCCCAATTGGCCTTCGAAGCAAATAATGCCCCTTTTAATTTGAGTAATCCTGTTTTTTCGTCGTTACTCATCTTGCTATATTCATCACTAAGGCCTTTGTAAAAAATGGCCGTATTAATATTGCCAAGACTTAAGTAACAGCCACTGATTTTTGACCAATAATTCCAATTCTCTCTTTCTTTCCATTGTGGTGATTTAATAAGTTCGCAATCTTTATCATAATCAAGGTTTTTTAAGACAAAAGATTCAATCTTATGAGTAAGATCAATAGATGTGTTTTTAAAAGAAAGTTTTTTTTGGGTAAATGTAAAGCTTGTATTCGTGGCAGCGATTATTTTTTCTTTGAGTATCTGGCCTTCATTTTTAAAGTTTGACGCCATTTTAAACATGACATCTTTAAATGAATCTCGCATGTCTTTAGGGATTTTTTCATATTCTAGATTTTCTAAATGAGTTGAAGCCGTCATATAGGCTTCAGGTATTAAAGTTGAAAGTGTAATCGCGCTTTCTCGATCTACTGTTTTTAAAATCTGCTCACCATGCTGAACAGTTTCTTTGAGTTTTAATAAATAATCTTCAAGGGCCCAATTAAAATGTTGTTCTTTAAACTTTGAAGCAATCTTTAGACGTTTTTTTTCAAAAAGACGGAGTTCTTTTTCATACGCATCAATAATAGAAATGTTTTTAACAAAGGGGAGAGTTGAATAATTACTTTGGGTCAGCTCACTTTTTGTTATTTTATTTTGATAATAAAGCCGCTCGATAGCAGAATTATAATAGGAATTCAATTCTTTTTTTTGAAGTTTTTCAGCTGTTTTTTTAAAGTTATCAAGATCCCCAAAAAGAAAAAGTTTTTTAGCAAAGGCCAACTCTGCCTTTTTTTGATCGTTAATACTTAAAAGATTTTTTGTTTTGAAAAAATCTATGGCCTCATCATTTTTACTCAAGGCCAATGAAAATAAAAAGTAGTGCTCCCAAAGTGATTGATCTTGTTGTCCTTCCTTTTTTGTTTTCTTGAGATAATTTTCTAAAATCGCCTTGGCATTTTCAAGGTCAAGTCTTAATGCAAATTTAAGGGCCATGCTCACAAGAAGTGGGCGTAGTTCTGATATATCATCATCAGCGTAGAGGTCTAACGATTTACTAAACCACTCAAATGATTTTTTTGTCTCATTTTCTTCAAGATAAAGGTTTGAAGCATTAAAAGCAGACTTTGCTTTGATTTTTTGTGGATAGCGTGGATTGTTATAGAGATCTAGATAATCTGCTATGGCCGATTTCTTATCAGTCTTTTTTTCAATAGATTCAAAAAGAAGATGGCCAAGAACGCCGACTGCTTTTTCAATTTTATCTTGTGTGAACGATAAAAAACCTTTATCCATTTTTGCTGTCCATTTAGCAAGGTTTGCTACATCTCCTTTTTCAGCATGATCATCCATAAGCGCAAGGCATAGTTCTTGTTGTATATTTTGATCTGTGGGGAAATTTTCGACAAACTTTTCAAAGATATCTTTTGCTTTAACAACATCAAGAGGTTTAACTAAAAAAAATAACTTTGGATAAATCAATCTTGATTTTTCATCCTTTGGCCATAGGCGTATGTGCTCAGAGTAGGCGATAATATAATGCGACTTTTTTTCTTCATCAGTTAAGTTTGCGTCGTCAAGAAGGCCAAGAAGTGATGAAATCGTTTTTCTGATATCTTCATTCCCAATATCATTTTTTGAAGTTAATTTTAGTGATTCTTCATAATTGATAATGGCCTCGGTATATTTTTGAACTGAGTAATTCGTTTCACCTTGAAAGTAGGCATATTGAAAGGCCTTTGGAGGGTCAATCGTTTTTAATAACTCAAAAAGTTGAAGTATTCTTTCGAGTTGTTTTTGATCATAGTTTTTTATATTTTTTTTTGCATTTTCAGTAAGACGTATTTGAAGATAACCAGAGTATTCTCTAATTCGTTGAATGCTTTCTTCTTTTTGTGACGCTTCAGTTTTTTCTTCGCTGAGTGATTTTGCAGTCTCGATGAATAAATCAGTTTGCGCAAAATTTCTGTAAAATTCAAGTTGAAATAAACGAATATCACCTAAAAGATTTTTATCAGCTTTATCATCATTTTTAATCTTTAAAGCTTGTAGGATCGTTGTTTGGGCCAAGTTGTATTGACCTTTTTCAGCGACGTTTTTGGCGAGCTTATAAAGATAATAGGCCGTACGTTCATTTTTTTTGATATAAAAGTCAATCGCCTCCTGAGCATTATTAGCAAGAATATAAAACATTCCGATGTGCTGTAGGATATCTTCACTATTTGAAAGATAACGTGGGTTTTTTGATAATTCATAGGCCCTTTTCATAAGCTCAACTGAAGATGAAAACATTTTTAGTTTTAACTCACACCAGGCCATGTTGTATAAATGTTTAGGAAGCCAGTTGTCTGTAGTGTTTTGTATAATCAGGGCATAGTACTTATGGGCCTCATTGAATTTTTTTTCATTATAATAAAACTCAGCGAGGCCAATATAACTTTGATGAGAGACATTGCTTGCCCTGTTTGAGTATTTTAAGGCCTCGAGAAAATAGATTTCTTCTTCTTTGTCTTTTGAAAAGTCTCGAGAGTTGAGAGCTAAAGTATAATAAACTTCGGCCTTATGGGCATAGTTTTTGTTTTTTGAAATTAAATCCAGTCCGTATTTTTTTGTTTTTTCATAATAGTTTTTAGAGTCGATAAAAAAATCATCTTTGATTTTACTTTTACGAGTTTCTATATTTAGCTGAAGATAGCTTTTGTTTTCTTTTTCGCGAATGAAAGAAATCTTTTCACTCATAAGTTCAAAATAGCGATGTTTCAGTTCAGCTGTGTTTGTACCTTTTTTTTCGATCAGTAGCATTTCACTCGAATTAAGTTTTATAAGTTCATCTTTGCTATTTACTCTTTCACTACTAGTTTCTGCAGCAAGTTGAATTGAAATAATAAATGTGAAGGTGAGTAAAATTTTTTTCATTTTAATTCATTTTTGTTTCAACAATAAATTTAAATTGTTCTTTTCCTGCCATGGCGCATGTATGCATAATTTCTTTTACCACCTTGTAAGGATGAGTTTTGTGTACCATGATATTAACGGCCAAATTGTTTTCTGATGCAGGACCTCGACGCTTTAAAAGCTCATTGTAAAGACAATTATTCTTTTCACCTAGGCCTTCTACTTTACAAATGGGAGTTCCTTGAATGAGAATTTGTTCGTTTTGATCAACAATCACAGTGAGGTCATTACCACCAGCAGATTTCGCGCTGCCTTTTGGAAGAAACATACCTTGAGGTGTTTGAACTTCAAAGACTGTGGATGAGTAATACTTAATAAGAAAGAAAAGAAGAATCATAACAATATCAAGTAATGAATTCATACTTATTTCTAAGCTATGTTTTTTGATTCTTTTTCTCTTAATCATTTTTCCTATGCTCATAGAAGCAACTTTTGTTATTAAGTTTCAAAAACAACAAGATCAAAAAGCTTTGCACCTTCGGCATTTTCATCTCGAACTGAATCAAGAATGTGAATGACATCATCATACGGTATTTCGGCGCCAGGCCTTACGATGATCGTTCTTTCTTCAGGCGAACTTTTTTTAATTTCTCTAAGGACCGAGCGTAGCTCTCCTAATTCAAAAAAATCTTTTGTTCTTCCAAGACTTTTTACTAAAATGCCATCTAAGCCTTTTTGAATAATCAATAAATCTTTTTCAATAATTAGTGTAAGGTTCAAGGGTTTGTCATCGCTCGTAGAATTTGTCGTTTTAATTTTAGGAGCATCGCTAACTATTTGACTGACTTCAATAAATTGAGCAGACATGAGTAAAAAGAAAATAAAAAGAAAAGTTACATCCATAACTGGAATTAAATTGGGGTTCGTGTCTCTTTCTTTTCTTTTTCGTCTTAACATATCATCCTCACTTGGATCTAGGCGGCCTGATTGTCATTGTTATTTGTGTAATGAGATTTTCTGCTTCCTAGCATGTCGACTAATTTAGCGGAATTTTCTTCAATTTCGGCCATGATTTTTTCTGATTTACTCGAAAGGATTGAGTAGATCAGCATGAGGACAATGGAACTAATTAAACCTAGAAGTGTCGCATGCATGGCCGTTGCAATCCCTGATGCCAATAAACGTGCTTTTGTTGCAGGGTCGGCATTTGCGACCGCACCAAATGAAGTGATGAGTCCATGAATTGTTCCGAGTAGGCCAAATAGAGTTGAAACGTTAGCAAGCAAAGCGATATGTCCCATTCTTTTTTCGAGTCGTGGAAGGACTTCAAGAATGGTCGTTTCAATTGCATCTTTTATTTGTTCTTTACTTTGATTGGCCCTTTTAAGTCCACTTTTTAAAACTTTCGGAAGAAAGGCCGTTGTTGATGAGCAAAGCCGAATGGCCTCTTCTACTTGATTATTAAGCACATGTTTTTTAATTAAAAGCATTAAGTTATTGCCATCGGTGTCTGCTTTCCAAAGCGTTTTTCCTCTTTCAAAAACGATGGCCATTCCTATAAAAAAAACGATGACGATGATATAGGTAAAAGCGCCACCTTCTTGAAGAAAAAGAGCAAAATCTTGAAAAACATTAGTGGACGCCACTTGCGCCACTGCGACTTTTGTTGTTGCTTCCATAGGCCCCCCTTAGATGCAACGATATTAATATTTTAAAGCGACGAATTTTCTATTTCATTTTCCTGGTCGTAATTCATTCTTTCAGGAAGAGGGTGCTCAAAAATCTTTTTCCCTCTTTCGTTGACACTTAAATCACCGGGAGTCACAATATTGCCTTTAACAGATAAATCACCCAAATCAACTTTTTCATATTTTTTATATTCATATTTGATTTCTGTTTTAACTTCTTGGGCAACCACATGTTTGGCAAGAAGAGCGAAAAATAAAATAAGAAAAAGATCATTAAAGTTCATTTTCGACTCCTTTGCTTACTGTTTCACAGTTAGATTTTAATCCAAAAGAATAATCGCCTAATTCATCTGCAAAAAATTCACCTTGAAAATCCCAAAAGTATTGATTGATTTTTCTTTGAACATGACTTAGATCACCTCTATAACGATCAGAAATTAGTCGTTCTTTTTTATAGATTAAGCTTTTCTTTTTAGTGTAAAGTTCTAATGAAATGTTAAAGAGATCTTGAGATGAGCGCTCAATTTCAGAAAGAAGGAATTTTCCAAGTTTGATAAAAAATTTTCGTTTTTCATCAACGTTTTTGATCCATGGAAGACGATGAATTTTAAGCCAGAGTGTTCGACCAAAAGGAATCGATTCAACGTCAGTGATCGAATTAAGAGGAAATTTTTTAGTATGATTTTCTTTTAGCCACTTTTTTAATTCTTGCCCTTTTGCTTCTGAATTTTCAAAATCTTTTATGATTGAAAAGCTATCGTCCCATAAGCAAAGCTTAAAATAGGCCAAGGCGTTTAAAACCTCAACTTCGGGAATATAGTAGCTTTGAAGAAGAGGTGATTTGTAAGTTGCAAGTAGACCAAGAGTTCTATTATAGTCTTTTTTCTTGTATGCAATCCAGGCCCTTTCAATAAGAACAACGGGCCAAAGATATGATGTTTTCGATATTCCGTCATAAATTTCACTTGCCTCATCAAAACGTGATGTTTTGAAAAGAAGTCGTGCTTTATGAATAAGACACATTTCGGTGAAGATGTCTTTTTCAATATTTGTTTCATCTTTTTTACCGCTTTGGCAGTTTTCATATAGCTGAAGTGCTTTCTCATATTGCCCTTTCTTACTTAAACGATCAGCAATCTGTAAATTATTGCTCACGACATCTTTCGCGAACGTCATTTCTGTTAAAATAATTAATAGTGTCATCAACATTTTAAACATGAACTCATCCTTTCTTAAAAAGAATATCCAATAGAAAACAAGGCATCAGTATTCGTTTTTAGATTTTTTTGTGCAGGATTATTTGGACTTGCTGCTTGATAAAAACTATTTCGAAGCTCGATTCCAATATGGACTTTTTTAGATATATAAAAGCGCAATTCTGTTTTTATGACTCCAGCACTATATTTTTCTTTAACAAAAGAATTAGGCGCTGACGGATTACGTACTGTGTTTATATTACTTTCGGCACCGAGTTTTGCAAAGCCGGCCCCAAAGGACCAATCAAAGTAATAAATGCGGTTAAAGGTATTAATTTTTCCATAAAATGGTGACCAGATAATTAAGGCGCCTGAGGCATTATTTATGTGACGAACAAAAGGAACAGTGCCATTTAAGCGCATAATATTCACATAGTTTTCATTGTTTTTATGACCGTATTCTGTGTGATAAATTTCTATTCCCCATTCCTCATGGAAATAATATCCTGCCTTAAGATCAAAACCTTTGGTGTCTTCGTAAGTTGAAGAAAGTCCTTTTAAAAAGCTAGCATCCCCATACCAAGTCTTCGATTTTTTATAAATTTTATTTTGTAAAACATAAACACTTTTATCAGGATCAAGCCATTTAAAGTCGTAGACATCTTTTTCCGTTGCAAAGCTTTTTGATGTGTCACTTAGAGTGAAAATCAAAGTGGTAAAAATGATTAACATTAAAAATGTTTTCATGGTTGCTCCACAAGAAATTCGAGAAGGATTTCATCGCCAGCGTTAGGGATATGATTATCATCGAACAAAATACTTCTATTTTGACTATCGTAAGTCCATCCTGTTTCGATTTTCACGCCATTAACTTTTACGGTAATGTCACTTGATGGACGATGAGCAATCGCAAAACTTTTTGTTAAATTAAGTATGCTTTCGCCAAAATCAGTGAGTGTTTGGTAAAAATCACTTTTAATATCACTGATACTTCCACCAACAAGATCTCTCATTTGCATATAGCGATTTCCAATTCTTTCTGCGCCATATATCGATGTAAGGAATGTACTTATGATCCCGTAGTATTTAATTAATCCGCCTTGTGGTTTATAATTAATAAGTGAGTTTGCATAAGCTTGTACTTCCAAGTTTGATTGATCTTCCTCATCACTTAAAACGATGACGACAAGATAGGCATCTGGACGGAGAAAGTGGTTTGCATTGTTTTTTAAGTATTGGTACATCCCATTAAGCCCTTTTTCCCAACCTGAACCGTAGCTACCAACTTTTACACAATTTCCAAAGTCGGTAATAAACTGATTTTGATTTTGTTTAGCTTTTTCTAAAGAGAGTTTGCTTTCACCACAAATTTCTCTTCCGTTAAATTCAGGTCTATCATCAGTGGTTGTTACGGCCATTTTGAAGTCAATATCTTTTTGAATAAAATCACGAATGAAAACGTTGAAATTTTGGCCTAGATTTTCTTGGTCATTTCCCATTGATCCCGAGTTGTCTATAACCCAAAGGATATCGACTTTTTTTGCTTGAGTTGCATTTTGAATAAATCGCTCTTGGACTAAAACTTTATTAATTGTTGGAGTAGGCGTTGGAGTCACGAAATCACTTGGAGTAGGATCAGGAGTTACGATTGGTGTAGGAGTCACAATTGGAGTTGGTGTTACAGTTGGAGTTACTGGCTCAATCACAGTTGGAATTGGTGTTGGTGTTGGAGTTGGAGTCACAATGACAAGCGGAGTTGGGGTAGGAATCACTTCAGTTGGATTATTGTTTGACGGATTATTAGCGATTTCCCCAGGTTTACTTAAGTCCTGCGGTTGAGGCACATCGCTAAGTGATTTGTTGTAAGGTGTAAGGTACTCTTTTTGATAATACTCTTCTTGATTGCAAGAAATAAGTAAAAAAAGCCCGAGTACTCCTACGATAGAAGTATTTAATTTAACCATTGCCGCCTCCCATATATGCGGCAAAGTCATACGGCCCAGCTTCGTTGTTTTGGTTTGTTAGTTAATCCAAAACAAAGTAGCGCCTCAAGCAAAAAAACATGCTTTCAAAGTCAACTTTAATGCAACATGAATTTCTTTTAATGACATGTTTCATAGCACACTTGAGTGAAGGCCTTGTGCTTTCGTGTATGATCCGATTTTGCGGACAGCGAACGTGCAACAATAATTAACGTACAACTGCAAAATCGAAAAGAACCATCCTAATTTCTATTATAAATCTTCTTGCGAATGAGTTTCAATGCTTTTTAAAAACAATATTGTTTTTTCCAGTAAAGATCGAAAATTATCAATAGGCCGACACATAAAATTGGCGGCAAATAATCGTTTGTAAGATAGCGAGATCAAAGATTTTATGATAGCTTGAGCATGACTAAACTTACGCTTATCTAAGGATAAAAGACATGCAACTTGTTTACTGTGATAAAAAACACAACATACTTGAAACTCCCCAGTATCTTCCAACTTTCCGTTCTGGAAGAAATTTTGTCTCAGTTGATGAGAGTGATTTAATTAAAATTCCCTATGGAAGTTTTATTTTTTCTCTCCCTGAGCGTCACCCTGTTTGTCTAGATCCCAAAAAAAGAAATTTTAAAATTACAAAAAAAATCGCAGGAAAAGAAGCTTGGGCAGCTTCAGCTTTTATTAGTTCTGGTTATCTTCGCACTTATCTTCCTGCTTATGTGAATAAAGAAAAAGCGCCGACTCTTTCTTTGTGGGCCTATAGCGGTGTCGTTTCTATTGATGGTGAATTTTATGTTCCCGCTCTCCGTATTGACGAAGATAAGCGTTCTGATCCCCAGATGCATGAAAATGATCCTCTTCTTGAAAAGAAAAAGAAAAAAATAATGGATCTTTATCCAGAAAATCGCCTCATTAATCAGCTTTATATGTGTTCTACAGAGTATCGTTGCTTATGTGCGCGCAATTTTTTCTTAGGACGTTTTGAAGTGCCTGTACCAACTTCTCCTGTTTGTAATGCGCGCTGTTTGGGTTGTCTTTCACTTCAAGAAAAAACAAAAATAAAATCGGCCCAATTTCGTCTTGATTTTTCGCCGACCCCCGAAGAAATTTCACAAGTGATTAATCATCATTTCAAAACTGTAAAAAAACCTGTGGCCAGCTTTGGACAAGGCTGTGAAGGTGAGCCACTTGTGCGTGGAAAAGATTTAGCGAAGGCCATTAAACTTATTCGGAAAAATACTGATGAAGGGACGATTAATCTTAATACAAATGGTTCCTTACCAATGAATGCGAAAAGTATGATGGACGCAGGACTTGACTCTATACGGATTAGTTTAAATTCGCTGACGAAAAAATATTATGATCGCTATTATAAACCGAAGGGCTATAAATTCGATGATGTGATGAAAACGATTGATATGGCCCTTGATAAAGGCCTTTGGGTCTCTATTAATCTTTTTTTTCTTCCAGGTTTTACTGATTCCGAAGAAGAGATGGAAGCTCTTTGGCGTTTTCTTGAAAAATACCCAATTGATATGATTCAGACTCGAAATCTTAATATTGATCCTGATTTTTATCTCGATGAAATTGGGTTTAAAAATAGTCCCGCTCTAGGAATTAGGCGCATGCTTCATAACCTAAATGTTGATCATCCAGAGCTCCGTCTGGGCTATTATAATCCTTATTTGGGACGACGTTTGCGCTAATTATTTTTTTTCCTAACAAAGTTTAAACACGTCATTTCTTTTTCCTTATGCTATTTTTTTGTGAAGAAAAATCGAAGGAGTAAGAAGTGGGCATTCTCGTTTTAAAATTTGGCGGAACCAGCGTTTCAAAAAAATCAAATTGGAACAATATTGCATCAATAGTCCAAGAGCGACTTACACGAGTCGATAAAGTTGTTATCGTTTGTTCGGCCCTCACTGGCATTTCTACAAAACTTGAAAATCTTACGAAAGCGGCGGCCTTAGGAGATTATCAAACGAAGCTTCTTGAAATTAAAAAAATTCATCAAGAAATGCTTTCGGAGCTTCATTTAGATTTTGAAAAAGTCTTAGGGGAACGTTTTAGAGAATTTGAAAAACTTCTTTCGGGTATCTCGATCCTTGGTGATGATGGCCCTAAAAACTGGGCCCGAGTTCTTTCTTACGGCGAAATTTTTTCGACTCTTTTAGGTTCGGCCTATTTAGAAAAACTGAATCTTAAAAATAGTTGGCTTGATGTTCGGGAGCATATGAAGGCCTCTGAATATGAAGATGGTTCGATGAAAAAGCGCTATCTTGAAGCGATTTGTCCTTGTGATCCTGACGAAAAATTACAATCATTTTTAAAAAGCAGTGATTTTAAAGTTTATATAACTCAAGGTTTTATTGCCAAGAATGCTCAAAATGAAACAGTCCTTCTCGGGCGAGGTGGGTCTGATGTTTCTGCTTCTTATCTTGCGGCCAAGCTACAATCGCCTTGGCTTGAAATTTGGACAGACGTTCCTGGAATGTTTACAGCAAATCCTAAAGCAATTCCTCACGCGCGTCTTCTTAAGGAACTTAGTTATGATGAGGCCCAAGAGATTGCCTCAACAGGAGCTAAGGTTCTTCATCCTCGTTGTATCGCTCCTGTTCAAATTCATAAAATCCCTCTTCATGTTTATTCAACAGAAAGACCAGAGCTTCAAGGAACGATTATTTCAAATTCACTGAGCTCAACTCCGAGGGTTAAGGCCATTTCGCTAGGAATGGGAATTACTGTGATTTCAATGAATACTTTGGGGATGTGGCAACAGGCAGGATTTCTTGCCAATGCTTTTGCTTGTTTTAAAAAATGGGGACTTTCTATCAATCAAGTGTCCACTGCCGAAACAAACGTCACTGTGGCCCTTGATACAAAATTAAATCAAATGGATGAAGAAGTATTACAAGGACTTCTTCAAGATCTTTCGAAGTACTGTCAAGTCGATGTGATTTCTAATTGCGCGACAGTGGCCCTTGTCGGAAAAAGTATACGTCATATTCTTCACGATCTGGCTCCGGCCTTTAAAACTTTTGAAGAGCATAAAATTTTTATGCTTTCACAATCATCGACTGATTTAAATCTTACTTGTGTCGTGGAAGAGGCCCAGGCAGAAAAACTTTGCAAGGATCTCCATCAATTCTTTTTCAAAGAAGGCCTTGTCGACCCAACTTTTGGCCCAATGTGGTCAGAAATTTTTTCGACGGATACTCCTGTAAAAACTTCTTTTGTTAATAACTGGTGGGCCCTTCAGGGGAAAGAACTTATTCAAAAATTTACAAAAGTTGGCGCCACTCCCGTTTATGCTTATTCATTAGATCAAGTTTCCAAAGCTTGTGAGCGTTTGAAAAAATTGACGAATGTTGATCGATTTTTATATGCCGTGAAGGCCAATAATAATGAAACTCTTTTAAAAGAAATTGAAAAATTTGGTTTTGGCTTTGAATGTGTTTCTTTAGAAGAAGTTTGTCATGTTTTTAAAATTTTTCCAAAAATTAATCCGAAAAGAATTCTTTTTACACCTAATTTTACACCTAGAAATGAATATGAAAAAGCTTTTGAATTAGGCGTTCATGTCACGCTTGATGGAATTTATCCCTTAGAGGCCTGGCCTACGCTTTTTAAAGGTAAAGAAGTTTTTGTCAGAGTTGATTTAGGAATAGGCCGTGGTCATCATCCTTTTGTTTGTACTGCCGGTAATGAATCAAAATTTGGTGTGCCGATTCATCAAATGACTTATTTAAAAACGCTCGCCGAGAAAAATAATTTATCAGTTGTCGGTCTTCATGCTCACGCAGGAAGTGGCATTTTATCTTCTACAAATTGGTTTGAAATGGGCCAGGCCCTTTTAAATCTTGTTCATCATTTTCCAAATCTTCGCTATATAGATTTAGGAGGAGGGCTAGGAGTTCCCTACAAAAGAGGGGATAGGCCTTTAGACTTAGAACAAGTCTCTGAATCACTTTCGATGCTTAAAGATAAAAAAGGGATTCTTGAGTTTTGGGTGGAGCCAGGCCGTTACATTGTGGCCGATGCTGGCGTTCTTATTGCTAAAGTGACGCAAATTAAACCTAAAGGCGATCAGTTTTATGTGGGCATTGAAACAGGAATGAACTCGCTCATTCGTCCCGCTCTTTATGGGGCCTATCATGAGATTGTGAATCTTTCTAAGCTTGATGATCCAACGGATATGATTTGCAACATTGTAGGCCCTATTTGCGAGTCAGGTGATATTTTAGGCACAACTCGAAAGCTCCCTTCTACAACGAAAGAGGGCGATCTTATTTTAATTGCGACTGCAGGAGCTTATGGCAAGGTCATGAGTTCGCATTATACGATGAGGGGGCCTGCGAGAGAGGATGTGATTTATACTAATCGCACTTGAGTTTTTCAAAAGAAACCTCTTAGAGGTTTTCAGTAAGGAAAACTCAAGTTGCTTGTGTATGCCTCCTAGCTTCACTTGATGCCCAAAGGGCACCTGTGAAAAGTGAAGCAGGTTCGGTGTAAGTTAAATGCATCTGCCTATTAGCATAAAGGAGGTACTTTGATGAAAAAAAAGAGCGATAAAAAACAACTGGGCACTAAAAGTAATTCATCTGAGTTTCTTCTCTTTAAAACCGAAGATCAAGACATTGCGGTAGATGTTCGTTTTGAAGATGAAACTGTTTGGCTAACTCAAGAACAAATGGCGACGTTATTTGGCAAAGGTCGAACCACTATTACTGAGCATATCAAGCATATTTTTGAAGAAGGTGAACTTGATGAAAAAGTGGTGTGTCGGGATTTCCGACAGACCACTCAGCATGGTGCTATAGACGGGAAAACGCAAAACAAATCAGTGAAATGCTATAATCTTGACGTAATTATCTCCGTTGGCTATCGAGTTAAATCATTGCGTGGAACTCAGTTCCGTCAGTGGGCCACAAAACGCTTAAATGAGTACATCCGTAAAGGTTTTACGATGGACGATGAACGCCTCAAAAACTTGGGAGGTGGTGGTTATTGGAAAGAATTACTCCAGCGCATTCGTGATATTCGTGCTTCGGAAAAGGTATTTTACCGACAAGTGCTAGAGATCTATGCCACCAGTATTGACTACAATCCTAAAGCTGATGTCTCCATCGAGTTTTTCAAAAAAGTTCAAAACAAAATTCATTTCGCAGTTCATGGGCAAACTGCTGCTGAAGTTATTTTTAATCGTGCTGATGCTGAAAAAGAGTTTATGGGACTAATGACATTTTCTGGAAGTCGTCCTTATTTAAAAGATATTGTGATTGCGAAAAATTATTTGAATGAAAAAGAGCTTCGCGCACTTGGACAAATTGTTTCGGGATATTTGGACTTTGCTGAGCGCCAAGCTGAACGCGAACAAGCTATGATGATGAAAGACTGGGCCGAACACCTAGACAGAATTTTAACCATGAGTGGAGAAAAACTATTGCAAGGAGCTGGTAAAATCAGTCACACCCAAGCGATAGAGAAAGCTACAGACGAATACAAAAAATATCAGCAGCAAACATTAAGCGAAGTCGAGAAAAATTATCTTGAAGGTTTGAAAGTTTTAGAAAGTAAAACCAACAAGATGAAAAAATGACTTTCATCTTGAGATTCATTCTTTAGTAGTTAGAAATTATTTTACTTAAGCGTTACATAGATTCTAATGAAAACAAAAATTACCTCCCACAAGGAAAGAGGATGTGATTTAAAATTAATTTGATCAAAAAAATGGCCAAAGAAAAGAAGTCTTTCTTTGGCCTAAAATAGAGCGAGCAAAAATTTATTTCAAAACTTCTTCAGCTACTTGATCAATCGTTACACCTTGGTCTTTTGCGATTTTATTTAAAAGAAGATAGTCGCCTTCAATTCCATCAACACGGTTTTGAGCTTCTGCCTTTAAAAGTTCTGCTAATTCTGCGCTACCCATTTCTTTTTCATCGGCCAAAACAAGAAGAGTTGGGGCAGATGTTAGCCACTCTACAACATCCAAAGTGCAAAATGCGACTTTTGTTACTGTTGTTCTATCACTTGGAGTTGAGCAAATGCGGTAACGATGATCATTAGTGTCGAGGGCCAGTGCATGAGCGCCGGACACGGAAAATGTTGATACTAAAAAAGTTGCTGTTAAAAAATTCTTCATAAAATTCTCCCTTTTCTTTCGTTATTAATTAGAGGCTATTTATCGGTTGGCGAAGACTTGTCGCACTGAGTCTTTTTTTGCAACATAAATAACGTGGCGTGTAAAAAAGGACTGTGTTTCACACAATATTTTCTTTATCGTCTTTTTGTGAAGACTTTTTTTAATTTTCTGACTTACGTAAGATGAGATAACTAAAAAGAATAAGTGAACAAAATAAAAAAGCAAAGGCGATGCTATAATGGTCGGCCAAATAACCAAGCATAGGGGCCATTATAAAAATACCTACTGAGTTGGCCTGAGATTCAACAGATAAAATGGTGGCCTGTTCTTGACTCGTCGAGAGGTCGTCATAGCTTGCGGTCATAATAGGTCGAATGACATTTTGTAAATTGAAAATAAGAATGAAGCAAATAATCGCGGCCCAAAGGTGAGAAGTAAAAACAGCGATGGTACTTAGAAGAAGTAAAAAACCAGTAATAAGCATAATTTTTCGAATAGATTTTTCTTCCGAACCATAATACTTCAGAACCTTGTGTGAGTATTTTGAAGCGTAACTTGAAAGAAGATAAAGCACAAAATAAATGATCCCAATAAAAATGGCCGTTTTTCGTTCTGATTCGATCGTGAGAAAAAAAGGAAGGGAAGCGGCCATGAGACTTATTAAAATTTGAAGATAATCTTTTACGGAGCGAAACTGTCCCTCGTAGAGAGTTGATTGCAAGATAAGATGGCGAAGGCCAATTGAATGCCAACATTTTTTCGTTGTCTTAATGAGGTGTTTGAAAATTTCTTTAATCGTTGTTCCTGTTTCATTTTTTTGATCAAGGTAACTTGGATAAAGAGCAATATTGATGATGCCGATGAGGTAGGGAATAATACTGTAGATGAAAATATTTTTATAACCGGCCCCCCAAAAAACAATCGAAGCTCCAACGAGTACAGAGACAGCACTTCCTCTTTGTGACCATGAACGAGTTAGGCCGTACACAAGGGTTTTATCGCTAAGGCGATTGTGTGAGCGTAAATAATCAAAGATCATTGCTTTGTGAGTCCCAGAGCGAAAAGATTCCCCAACACCAAAAAGAAACATGGCCAGATATAAAAGAAAAATTGAGCTTGAATAAGTAAAAATTAAAAAAGAAAAAATATAGGCCATAAAGGCAAAAATGAGAGATTTTTTTCGGCCATAAAGATCAGCAATCGCGCCCGTTGGAATATTAAAAAGATTAACAAGGATTTCTTTAAAGGCGAGAAGTAGACCTATGTCTGTAAATGAAAGTCCCTTGTCTCTTAGGAAAAGAAAAAGAAAAGCTTCAAAGAAGCGAAGATTTTTTAAAAAACCATAGAGAGAAAATTGAAAAATCATAAGTTATACTAATTCAAAATTTTAAACTTGCCATCTTTAATAAATGTGTTTATGGTGACCTCACGAAGTTAGTCGGTGCGTAAGCATCAAAGAAACGCCCTTTTTGACAATAAATTAAAAAGGGCGTTCTTGTATGAATTAATCTCAAAATGTCGTAAGATAATGAATAAGATGAGAGCTCGTTTTTATCAATCTTTTCATGCCTTCACTCATAAAAACTACAGAATTTTTTGGTTCGGGCAACTTATTTCTCTTATCGGAACTTGGATGCAATCAGTGAGTCAGCCCTGGCTTGCGTATTCCATTACAAAATCCCCTTTTCTCCTTGGTGTTGTTGGGGCCTTGCAGTTCACCCCCATTTTAATTTTTTCATTATTTACTGGGGCGTATGTCGATCGTCTTAATAAACGTTATCTTATTATTGGCGCGCAACTTATTTTGGCCATATTAGCTGTTTTCTATTCACTTTTGGTTTTTTCAGGGCATATCCAATTTTGGCACATCCTTGTTCTTGCCTCTTTGCAGGGAATTGTAAGTGCTGTTGAAATGCCAGCGCGCCAATCTTTTATTGTAGAACTTGTAGGCAAAGATGATTTGATGAATGCGATTGCTCTTAATTCGACAATTTTTAATGCGGCCAGAATTATTGGGCCTGCCATTGCTGGTATAGTGATGGCAAAAATTGGAATAGCGTATTGTTTTCTTTTTAACGCTCTAAGTTTTATCCCAGTTATCACAGGACTTTTTTTTATTAAGCCTCTTCTTATTCCCAAGAATGAAACGCGAAAGAAAATCTTGCTCGAAATTGCAGATGGATTTCGTTACATTGTAAGAGATAAAAATCTTCTCCAAACAATGCTTATGGTAAGTATTGTGAGTACGTTCATTATGAACTTCAATGTACTCATCCCCCTATTTGCTAAAACTGTTTTAAAGACCAATGAAACTGGATTTGGTTATTTGATGTCATGTATGGGGATGGGATCGTTTCTAGGTGCTCTTTCTATTGCCAGTAAAAGTAAAAGTGGCCCACAAGAACGTATTTTAGTGGGAGCTGCGATTGCTGTTTCATTGATTTTTATTTTAGTTGGTTTTAATACTTTTTATTTTCTGAGTTTTCTTTTAATTGGCCTGGCCGGTTTTCTGGCCGTTTCGTTTTTAACGACAGCAAATTCGATTGTTCAGTTAAAATCGAATGATGATTTTCGTAGTCGCGTGATTAGCATTTACTTTTTTGTCAATGCCGGAAGTATTCCTTTTGGGAATTTGTTTGTGGGTGCACTTTGTGACCATTTTGGAGTAAAGAGAAGTTTTATTTTTATTGGCCTTCTTGTTTTGATTTTAGTTCTTACACTTCTTTGGATAACAAGAAAACAGATGAGTAACGAATTAGCTGCGCCTGATCTTTTAAATTTAGAATTGGGCAAAGAGGGTTAGAATTAAAATTCCATTCGTTCTTGCAGTGCCTGTCCGTTTGGAAGATTACCGAAAAGGTCAATATACTTAACAGTTGGTTTAATCATTCCTTCTACGGCAAAGATATAAACTTTTTTAAGAATTCCTTCTTGGCCTTTAAATGTTGCCCAGGCTTCGGCAATGCATTTTCCCTCTTTTTTATAAAGTTTTGCTTTGAAGTTTTTATTTTCAATGGCCTTCATTTTAAAATGGATCCATTCTCCATCAATCTTTTGATCAGAAATACCATACGCGATATATTCAAAGGTTCCTATTTCTGAGCGAACGTTTGGCCCTTGTTCAAGATCTTGCCAGTAGCCATGAACGGGATCTTTTGCTTTTGCTGTGCAGTCATCATTTATAAGAAGTTCGTAACGGACTTCATTTTTATTTTTACTTCGTTGAATGTTAAAAAGTTGAATAGGATCTGCGGCCTGACTTGTTAATGAAACGAGGAAAAAAAACGCGAACATCTTTTTCATACAATTTTATCCTTTGACGCCAATATAAGGGAGATTTCTTTTTTTGCCTTGATAATCTAAACCGTAACCGATCACAAAACGATCTTCAATTGTGAAACCGACAAAATCAATTTGTACTGGTATTTCACGTCGTGATGGTTTTGAAAGAAGAGTACAGACTTTGAGGGTTTTTGGATTACGAGTTTGAAGTAATTCTAAAAGCTTTGCAATTGTGCGTCCTGTATCGACAATATCTTCGACGATGAGAATGTTTTTATCTTTTATACTTTTTCTTAAATCAAGATCAACGCGTACATTTCCACTGCTAACCATAGCATCGCCGTAGCTAGAAAGCGCCATAAAGTCGATATCCATTTCTAAATCAATTGCACGTGCTAGATCAGCACAAAACATGAAACTTCCATTGAGAATACAAACGAGGATAATATCTTCTTTATGATATTGTTTTGTAATTTCTTTTCCAAGTTCCGCTATGCGATTTTTGATTTGCTCTGCTGTAATGAGTTGCTGAGACATATTGGTTCCTTGCTCATTTATAAAAAACATTTGACTTAAAAATTCTACCAATCGCCATTGAGTTTTTCTGTTGTTTGCTTGTAAAGCAAACGGCATTTGGTATATTTAGAGTTTACTAGGATTATACATGAAAATCATTATTTTTTTCTGTTTACTTTTTTGGTCTTCCTTTACTCCGTCAGCAGACGAAAATGTTTTTTCACTTTCCTTTGGCCCGGTAAGTATTGGCGAAGCTCGTGTCCCTATTTCCGTTTCTGATTTTGAAGTAGGGATGGATATTCCTTCGGAAAAAATAAGTGTAAGCATCGAGCCAGAGTCAGTCCAATGGGTACGTGGCGAACAAAATATTCTTTCGCCAAGAGCGCGGATTATATTAAAAATAAAAGGTGATCCAAAATTACTGCACTTAAGTTATCAAGAAAAAAAAATTGTTCTCCAAGCGGCGAGTAAAACTGAAGCCTTTACAACATTGTATGTTTCTCTTTTTTATCCTGAGAGTCTCAAAGTTTATGAAGGTGAAAAATATTGGGGTCAAATCCAAGTGCGTCCGAAGGTGAAACAAAAAACGGCCTTTAAAAAAAGTAAACTGATCGACTATTCTTGTGCTCCCTACAATTTTGAAGTGAAAGGCCTTGATCAAGAATATATTTCTGTTTCTTGTCGTCTTGGGCGTATGGGAAATTTTGGAAGTGAGAAACCTTTTTTAGAAGTCTATTGGACGGCCACAAATGTTCGTCTCTTAGATGGAAGCTCTCCGCCTTACGTGGCCATCTTGTCTGATTCATCACCTGTTATTGTTCAAATGAAATACCCCGATGGACAGAAAGCTCATATTCAGTTGAAGGCCAAGCTTCCTAAAAGATCTTATCGCTTTAAAACAGCACTAGGCTTCGGCCCATACACAGTTACGGCGCAAGAAGGTGAAGAAAAAAATGTTGCAAAGTTAGCTCCGGCGGGAATGCTTTATGCTCATTTTTCATTGGGTGAATCAAGCTCCTTTCGCGCCTTTGATGCCCTTGTTTCACAAAAATCATTTTTTAATAATGCAGGACTTTATTTTGCTTATGAACTTGGACGTGCATTTGATCAGCGTGTTGAAGTAGTGGCCTTGCTTGGTTTTCAAAGTTTAACTTATCGCTATGATAAAAATCATCTATCAGATACGCAGCTTATTTATCCGCAGGGCGTGGAAGTGGTGTTTAAACATTTTGCGGGCCTTGAAAACTATGATCTTATTTATGGAATGTTTATTTCTCCGTCAAAGAATGAAGACTATAAAAATTTGTGGCTTCGATGGGGCCGAAGAGTTTTTGGTGAAGTCAATTATATTTCATGGAGCAATCAAGAGAAGAAAGTGAGTATGTGGGGACTTTCTTTGGGGTTCCCCTTTGTCTCATTATTTTAATTTTTTCATGTTGAGTGTTAAATAAAGTCCTAAAAAAATAAATGATGTTCCAATAAGAGTTCTTAAAGTAATTTGATCATTTAAAAAAAGAGACGAAATAATAAGGGCCGTTATCGGTTGCAAATAGGTAAAAATGGCCACTGTGCCTGCTGAAAGCTGAGTGAGCACCCAGTTGCTTAAAAAGTAAGCAAGTATTGTGGCCCCCAGTATAGAGTATGCGATGGAGAAAATAAGTGGCCAAGAATAATTGATTAAAAAGAGTGTCGGAATTTCAAAAGTGGCAATCGGTAAAATTTCAATGGCCGCTGTAAAAAAGATCAGGGCCGTTATCCAGAATGTATTATGGCGCTTAAGAAAATTTTTTGCAAAAGTAAAGTATGCACCTATTCCCACACAACTTAAAAGGATCAGTCCGTCACCCAAGGCAGAATTTTCAGAAAAAGAAAAATTTTCAATTTTTTGTATAACTAAAATCCCTATAAAAGACAGTAAAAGGCCTAAAGTCTTTTGAGGAGTTAATGTTTCTTCTTTCTTTAAAAGTGAAAATAAAAAAGCAAAAAGAGGAATTGTTGAAGAAAGGATAGCGGCATGGCCGGCAGTGGAAAGTTGAATTCCTTTCAGGAAAAGAGTTTGTCCAAGAGTAAAACCTAAAAAGGCGAAGAAGATAAGATTAAACCAATCTTTTAAGTGAAATTGGGGAAATTTTTTTTTGCTCAAAAAAAGATAAAAAAGTAGAAAAAGTCCTGAACACAAAAAACGAAGGAAGGCCCAAAGGCCAGGTGACATTTGACCAACAATAATTTTTGAGACGACAAAATTTATCCCAAAAAGGATCTGGACAAAAATGAGGGCCAAATAGAGTTGTGTTTTCGATTGCATCAATTAAGGATAACAAAAAAATGATAAAAATATTTATTTAAGTGAAATATTTTTTCTTTCTATGACTTTGCCTGAATGAATTTAAAAAAAGAGGAGGCTTTTGATCATGTATTTTTTATCGTAGTTAAAGAAGTTTTAAAGTATCTCTGGCTTAAAATATTTTTTACTCTCTTGAAAAATGCATAAAATCTTTTTGACGGCCAACAAGATGTCCACCCCAGTTAAATCCTAATTGTTGGAGGGCCTTCCCCATTTTTGATTCAGAAGTAATGGCCCCAGGTCTATCTGGCTCATAATTTCCTCCATGAATAAGTTTGCACTTACTATTAAAGGAGACACAAGAATTGTACATGCCATTTAATTTTGAGTTAAAATCGATGGCCAGCCCATAAGAATGTTGACTGTACTTTGTTCGTTTACCTTCAAAATCGATTGGCCCAAGACTTTTTCCTACGCGATAAGCGATAATACTATAAAAAGGGAAGTGATCCTCTTTAGCTTTAAGAATAATTTCTTCAATTTGATTTTCATAAATTTTACAAATTTTAAAAGGAGGAACTTCTGAAATTTTAATTTCAACTTGATCTTCCTCACAAAGAGTGCAGCCTGAAATACTTCCTTTTTCTTCTCTGTTTAATTCAGAATAAGGTTTTATCACTTGGCGATGATTGACAGAGCGATTTTCTTTTGTGCTCCAATCCCATGTTTGGTAATGACACAACTTAACTGAAGTAGCATAGAGAGAAATTGGAAAAAAAAAGAAAATCAGAAAGGCATTTTTCATTCTAAAATTGGTTTTTTGATATTGTAATGAATTGATTCATTTTCTTCGTCTTTATCTTTATCCTCTTTTGTTTTTTCAGAGCTTGTCATGTTGATTAATTGCCAACGATTTGAAAGAAAGCGTAAAGTGAAAACGATGCCAAGAAAACTTAAATGGATAGTCGAAATAATCCAGGCCCATTCGATTGGTTTTTTATAAACATGACAAACGATATAAACACTGGGGACAAAAAAGATCCATGATGAGAGTACACTCATGAGCATTTGAAATCTTGTATCCCCTGAACCTTTAATGGCGCTCCCAAAAGTAAGGGCCACAGCATCTGCTAATATAAAAAAGGCCAAGATTTTTAAAAGTGAGTGAGTTTGAATTTGAATTTCATGCATTCCTTGGGGATTTTTCATCGCAAAAAATGAAATAAAAAAATCGGGTATAAAAAAGAAAGCAAGGGCCAATGCGGCCGTGTAGATCAAATTAATTTGAAGGGCGCTAAAAGTGCAGCGAATCGCGAGATCATTTCTTCCACGCCCGATCATTTGACCGACTAATGTTGATGTCGCAATTCCAATACCCATATGGGAAGAAATGAAAGTGACTCAATAGAGAGAGCAATGTTGTTGGCCGCAAGTGCTGTTGTTCCCAAATTACCAATGATAAAAATAAAAGCAGAAAAGGCCGAGATATCTAAAAGAAAACTAACTCCGTTTGGAATTCCATAATGAAGAAGTTTTTTAAATAAGATGAAATCGAAACGAAAAAGTTTTGCCGTTAATAATTCTACTCGATTTTTTTTACACAAAATGAGCGATAAATAAACGATCGTAATGAAAAGATTACCAGCGATGAGGGCGTAAGCAGTTCCTTTAATTCCTTGAGGAGAAATAGGACCGGCCCCAAAAACAAGAGCATAACAAACACCCATATTGATAAGATTTGCTAGAAAGTTTGTCATCATTGTGACTTTTGTTTGTCCACGTCCCGTAAAAAAACTTGAGAGGGCCGCATTAATAACGGCAAAAATACCAGCAGGGGCCGCTGCCAAATAGTAAGTGCGCTCTAGTTTTAAAATATGGGGGTCTAAAGTCGAAAATTTAAGAAGAAAAAGTCCGAGAGGAATTGTGGCCACAATAATAAAGGCGGCCATGAGAGCGAAAAAAAATCCTTGCCATAAAAAGAGTGTGAGTTTTTCATAATCTTTTCGCCCAAAGTATTGAGCGATAAAAACGTTGGAATAAGAGGCCACTCCCACAAAAAAACAAATCATCAGAAAACTTAAAATTCCACTCGGTGTTGATGCCGCTAATTCATCGGTACCATACCAAGAAAGAAAAAGCCGTCCCATAAATTGCATCATCGTATAGGACGCCTGAGCAATAATTAGTGGAAGAGCAAAGTTCCAGACGTATTTTAGAGAGCCTTCAGCATTTTGAGTCATTGGCAATTTTCGCTATTTTATGAAAAGAGGTGAGTATTCCCTTTATGAGGGCAGAAGAAAAGCCACGATGTTCCATTTCATTGAGCCCTGCAATTGTGCAACCTTGTGGTGTTGTCACTCTATCAATTTCGCTTTCTGGATGGCGCCCTCCTTGCTGCAAAAGACAGGCCGCGCCTTTTACCGTTTGTGCTGCAATTTTATGAGCAAGATCTGATTCAAATCCAACTTCAATGCCCCCTTGAGCAGTTGCACGAATATAGCGTAAAGCAAAAGCAATTCCACAGGCGGCAAGGACTGTGGCAGAGGCCATTTGTTCTTCCTCTATGTAGATGGCCTCACCTACTTTTTTAAAGAGTTCTAAGACTGTTTTTTTCGCTTCTAATTCATTTTTATGAGGAGTAGCAATACAAGTCATCGACTCGCGTATGGCGATGGCCGTATTAGGCATTGCTCTAAAAAGAGGGATGCTTGTGCCGATGATCGCCTGCATATCGCTTAGACAAACTCCTGTTACAGTGGAGATAACTATTTTTTCAGCTGACAGTGCTGGTTTAATTTCTTTTAAGACTCCAAGGAGTTGTTTGGGTTGAACGCAAAGAATAATGATATTGGCCTTTGTGACAGCTTCAATATTATTTTCTGTAACATGAACTTTTTTTTGGGCGAATTCTTTAAGAGCGGCGGTATGGCGTTTTGTTATTGAGAGCTCTGATGTTTGGCAGTAATGAGAATCAAGTAGGCCGCGCGCGATGGATTGACCTAAATTTCCGCCACCAATAATTGTGATTTTATTTTCCATAATGATGTTCTTTTGAAAGAGGAATATGCAAGAAATTGTATACCAAGTTTTGTAAAAACGAGTTAGTCTTTTTTTAAATTATCTAATCTGAGTAAAGTTTTTTGCTCGGCCTTTTTCGCTTTTTAGGAACACGTGTTTGAAAATATGAGATTTTGAAAATCGTTTTTAAGTTACAATATTATCTTCACATCATGGGAGAGAATATGAAAACTGTTTTGCTACTTATGAGTCTCGCACTTTGTCCTTCCGCTTTTTCAGCAAGCCGCTATGAAAAAGTATTAGCGGATATGAATACATTACAGGCAGAAAATCCGAAGAGAGTTTCCATTGTTTCGATTGGAAAAAATGGGAGTGGAGTGGATATTCAGGCCATTCGTATAAGTAATACTCCCAATGTGATTGATCAAAATAAAATTGGTATGCTTGCTCTTGGGGTTCATCATGGCAATGAAGGAGGAGCAGTTCCTATCCTAATGGATTTTGCAAAAAAAGTTTTGGCCGAGTTCGAGGCCGATCCTTCTAAGGCCGATAATTATGAATTTCTTCTCGTTCCGGTCATTAATATTCCAGGTTACAATGCAAACTCAAGAACTGAAACTGGAATTGATCCTAATCGTGATTATCCTGGGCCTTGCAAGGGAACGCTTCCCAATTTTCGCTTAAAAAGCACAAAGGCCGTTGCCGATCTTTTTAAAACAAGAATTTTTTCTGCCGCAGTCACAATTCATGGTTACATAGGGACGATCACATATCCTTGGGGAGTTGGAACCAGTGACTCTCGCTCGCACGACCACTCTTATTTTGAGGAGATTGGTTCAAAGCTTGCGGCGACAACAGGCTATCGTTATGGGACTTCTACCGATATAGTTTATCCTTGCGAAGGAGCTTTTGAAGATTGGGCCTATTGGGCAAACGGAACTTGGGCCATGCTTTTTGAAATCAAAAATGACTCCGTCGCAGATAAAAATAAAAATGTGGCGGCCCTTGATCAATTTTTCTTTGATGTAAAATCTTCGCCATCTTTAAATTTTTCATTTGATAACGGATGTGAAAGTCGTTTACGTTCACTTGATCGTGGGGATGAATAGCGCTTTAGCTCAAATGTATCAAAAGGGGAGCTTCGCTCCCCAAAACGCTACGAAGAATCACAAATAGTGCATTTCTTTTTTCTATAAAAGAGCAGTCACCCAATATCTTACTGACAAAAATTATAATACGCTTGTAAGTTACTAACAGGTTTCCAGTTTTTATAATCATCAATAAGCTGCTTAACTAAGCGGTAATAGCAATCATTTGCCCTTCCCGTAGTTGGATCTATGTGAGGTGATAAGGGCCTTGATTTTTCTACGGTATAGCTATCTATAAAAACTTTTGAACCATCAGAAAAATGATCATCATCCTTATTTAAATCATTGATACCGGCCAGTAAAGCGGCATCTGTTATTGTTCCACTCGCTTTATTATTAGCAAGATTTTTTGCTTGATCTATGCGCTCAGCAGTTGCATTACAAAGGATAACCTTGATTGCTCCATTCGTGCTTGTTACTGCCGTCCCATTTTTTGCGTCTGCCCCTGTTGATGAGTTAAAATGACAAGCGCGAGTATGGACCCACTCATTCCATCCAGTGATTAAAGCAATTGGCGCATTTGAGTTGTTAAATAAAGTTTCAAACTGCTGAGTTAAAGTTCGTCCTTTTAATTTTGAAACACTCCCACCAGGGGGGTCAGCAGGATTGCTTGTCGTATTTCCAGGATTACTCGCAGATAAATTTTGATAAGCGCTTGTAATAGAAACTTGCTCCGTAACTGTGGACGTGCCCGGATATTTAGAAACTCGCTGGTTACATGGTGTGGTTAGATTACTTGTTGGATATGTTCCTGAGCATTTTTCCATAAAACTCCACATTTCATTATAGATTACAGTTGAAAAACCTTCTGTGTGCCCTTTGGACGTTTCTAATTTATCAATATGGCCCCACATTTTTCTTATGGTAAAACTATCCTCGACATGCTTCGCATTTGAAAATGATATCAAATCATCATCTGTAAATTTGTCACCGACGTTTGCAAGTAATAAGGGTTTTCCCTTATATTTAAAGTACAGGTGAGGATAAGGACGAATTTGCTCAACTACGGCGTCATACATAGTTTTAATAGCGCTACCATCATCTTTACGACGTGGCGATCCTGGTAAGCAACTTGTACTAGTATTATTAGCGTTACAAACTCCTTTATAAGAAAGGGGTAGCCAAGGAACTACTTTCGGGGCCCCTGGCACTTTACTCCACTCAATAAGTAACAAGCGCAGTGCTGTAACTACATCTGCGGCATTATTGTCATAATCGTTAGGCCAATTTGTAAGGGAAATAACAGCAAAATCAAATTGGGCATCTCTAAGTAATTTTGCATGATTTTGTAAAATCTCCCCAGAAATTCTTCTCGCGTTAGGATTAGCTAAAGTATCATCTGTAAAGCAGTAGTAAGTTCCGTTAGCATCGGCAGGTTTCGCGACCCAATGCTCTTGTCTAATGGCCCCCCAAGTTCCTCTGGCCCCTAATGAATGATTTTCTGTGATGTTAAAAGGTGTTTTTCCAGTGCGAAGAGGACAATCTTTTCCGAAATAAACAGAATACTGTATCCCAAATTGAGTTTTTGGTGGAAATTTAAAGGCATAAGAAAATAATGTATTAAAGTTTCCATCTGAGGATTTTAGATAAAAATAAACATCCTTTCCCGCATAGTCTTTGACTTGAGTTTCAGTGAGTATAACTGAAAATCTATTAAATGAAGGAGAAGACAGTCCGCATTCACTGCTCACGGCCGCTTCACTCGCAAGACTAGCAGTAAAAGCGTTGGCGTTATTTATTCTTATTGTGTTTGCCGCACTTTTTGGTTCCCCAACATATAATTTAAATTCTAAAGGTGTCGAATTTCCGACTTCACAAATCCATCCGGCCAAACTGTACTGCGTAGAAGTGGCGGTAATAAAATCTTTTTTAAGACGATACTGTCCTTTTATTATGGGGGAAGTGCTTGCAGCAAAGACTTCCTGAAAAAATACTATCAAAACCAAAAGAAAAAAAGATGTGTGCGTTTTCATAAATCCCCCCCTAATAATTAGCTATTTTACCACCTAACTCTTAAGTCGGAATTAAAAGTATAAACGAGAATTTTTTTCCCCTGTAAAAGTTCATCTTTTCAGGGGCATAAGGGGATAAAACAAAAACTATCTAAAATACATTCGACTTTTTTACTGTCAGGATTTTGAGGCATGTTCAATAAATCTTAGTCCTTTAATCACCTTGCTCGTAATGACCGCATAAAGAAAAGCTAAAAGTGCCAGCACGAGCATGCTGTGACTCGGGCTTAAAAAATGATCTAAAAGAAGATAAAATTCACCAGCAAAAACGATACCGATAAAATCACTGAAGTTGACAAGGCCAATGATTTTTCCTTTTTCATCGTGACTGGGTTTTACTTGAATGTAAGTTGTAACAGGAATGATTAAAATTCCACCAGCAGTTCCAATAATAATAAGCATGAAAAATAAAAAGCTGAGGCGTATGGTCTCGGGGATAAGCGCACTTAATCCTAAAGCGCCAAGTCCGACACTCATCACGCTTGCAGAAAGAGGAAGAAGGTGAAACCAATTCGTGGGAGATGAAATTTTTCCCGCAATAAAAGCTCCAGCACAAATACCGAGCATTAAGGAAACGGACAGAAGACTTGTTACTGTTTGACTTAGACCAAATTGTTTGAGGGCCAAAGTGTTAATGATGAGGACCACAAGAGTTGAGATCGAATAAAAAAAAGTGCTACTTAAAAGCGATGTTAAAAGATCAGGGCGACTTTTTAGTTTATAGAGATCGATAAGTGATTGCCATGGGCCTTTTAATGGAAACGGGAGTGTGGGATTTTTTCTTGGAGAATTGGGAATAAAAAAGCTACAAGTTAATCCAAATACAGAAACAAGAATAACAATGGCCGCTGTGAGAATGAGTCCAAAGGCAACAGTGCTTTCCTGCCATTTTTGATCGAGCGAAATTCCTGCACTTGCAATTCCAAATAGTATCGCGAGTGTTGTCATGAGTTTTAAAAGTGCATTGGCCTTTGTGATAAGATTTTCCGGATAGATCTCAGGAATGGTGGCATTCAAAGCGGGGGTTAAAAATGTGGCCTGCACTCCCATCATGAAAATCATAGCAAGAATGCAATTCCAATTCATAAAATAAAGTCCGATGGCACCGATCACACAAGCGAATAATTCTAAAATTTTCGTACTGATGACGACTGCTTTTTTAGGATAGCGATCAGCAAGCCAACCACCGTAGGCAGAAAATAAAATAAAGGGAAGTGAAAATAAAATGGTGGCCGTGCCTTGTAAATGACTTAGCCCAGCAGTGACCGCCAAAAGCATGGCCGCTTGTTTAAAATAATTGTCATTAAAAACACCGAAAAAATAGGCGCCTACCATTGCTGCAAATTGAGTGTGATGTTGTTTTATTTCAAGAGAAGAATTAGTTTTTTTCATCGCCGAATTATAGGAGAGTCAAAAACTTTAAGTCAAGAATTACTGATTCACGCAATCTTTTTCCATTATATCTCAGGTTTCTTCTCTTCTTTGGTGCACTCTTTGTAACTGGTCAGTGTAATTTATAAACTCTGACTCTAATCAACGTCTTTTAAACTGATTTATCATTGATGGCGAAAGCTGGCCATTTTCTCTTTCCCAAAAGTCTGCACGCCATAGAAAAGATTATGTGATCGGCACAGAATTCGAGTGTTGTTTTTGTCGTGATTGCCTTCCCATGCATAAGGATACAAATGATCGACCTCAAGATCCGCTTTACAATCACAACGCCTGCCAGTTGATGGTGAGATGTACTGACACTGGTAATTGGCCTCTTTAAGTAGTTCTCCTCGTTTGATTTTTCCAATAAAGCGAGTCTGTGGTGTTTTACTTATTTTATCTTTTGGTTTTTCGGCATTATCTTTTTTCTTTTTTGAAAGCAATTCATTTAATTTCTCAAGTCTTTCTTTAAGAATTTTCTTAGTGAATTCACCATCACGCGAAGTTGACGATTCTTTCTTTTTGATCTCTTGAAGAATTATCCACGCTTCTTCATCAATTTCGATAGAGTAGGTTTTAGCCTTGGGGGCCGATCGCATTTTATCTAAAAGATCCTTACTTTCGCGGCCACTTTTTCCTGCAACTTCTTCAATAATGTTCGTTATGGAAATGGCGCGGCCTTCCGTTGACGACAACGTTGCACTGCTAACAGAAGCACTCTCGGCCTCTGCTTTTATAAAGCGGTTGATGTCGGCCGCCTGACTTAAACTAATTGTTCCTTCGGCAATTTTCTCTTTAACGATCGGGTGTGCTTTTAATAATCTCATTGCTTGCACTCGGGTTGCTGCTTCGCTATCAGAGTATTTAAACTCTACTACTAAAAAATTGTGGAGATTAGAAAAACCAAGTTCCAAATGCAACCCGCGATTTTCAATTTCAAGAAGGTGCTGGAGAAGATTCATTGTATGCATTTTTTCTTGTTTCACTGTCTCGTGAGTCTGTTTAATTAATGTTGTTTTGTCTAAGTTTTTTAATTCAAAATCCACGCTGTTCTCCAATGAGAAATCAGTTTTTTGTATACCAAAACAAAATGAAATTGAATAACATAATTTGAATTAAAATCAAAAATTTTACTGGGCCTTTTAACTCGAAAGAAAAATCTTTTTTTCGCAGAAAATAGAAAATTTCGACATTGATCAATTTTGAATTGAAACAGAAGAAACTCTATCCTTTTAGATAGGAATTAATAAGGTTTTGATATTTGACATCGTATTCTCCGGCGATCTTTTTAAAATAATCAACAATATCTTTATCGGCCTTATCGTGATCTGTTGTTTAAGCTTATTGTAATAAGGATTTTTTTCGCCCTTCATTTTTGAAAAATCATATTCCTTTTTCTTTTTCCAAACTCCTTATCAAAAAACTCGCTTTTATATTTGAATGGCCTTAATGAGATTTGTTTGTCCAATTCTACTCACCGGATGCCCTGCAGTCACAATCATATAATCCCCTTTAGCAAGTATCCCTGTAGCGTAAGATTTTTGCTGTCCAACTTCTAAAATTTCACTAAAGTGTTCGGCCTCTTCAATCACTCCAAGAGAATGAACGCCATAAAATATGGCCATTTTTTTTAACACTTTTACATTGGGACAAAGAGTAAAAATAGGAAGAGGAAGACGCAGACGAGAAATAAGTTCGGGAGTTCGTCCCGTCATCGTTGGGGCCAAAATCACTTTTGCTTTAAGACTGTGGGCCATACTTGCGACGGCCGAAGCGACGGCATGCTCAAGGCTTGAAGTTGATAATGCACAATCTTCAAGATCATGAAAATCGCGTTGAGGGTTAGGATGTTGTTCTGCCTCAGTGACAATTTTCACCATTTGTTTGACGACTGTTACAGGATGAAGTCCTGAAGCTGTTTCCGCTGAAAGCATGACCGCATCTGCGCCGTCAAAAACAGCTCCTGCGACATCGGTAACTTCCGCTCTTGTAGGAATTTCTGATTGAATCATTGACTCAAGCATTTGAGTGGCGACAATAACAGGCTTCCCTTGTCGTCTTGCTTTTCGAATAAGTGCTTTTTGAACAAAAGGCACTTGCTCCATTGGTGTTTCAATGGCCAAATCACCTCTTGCGATCATGATGCCATCAGTGACTTCGAGAATTTGATCTATATCTTTGAGTGCTTCTGGTTTTTCAATTTTTGCAATAATAGGTGTGAGGGCATTCTCTGCTTTCATAATGGCCCGAAGTTCAACAATGTCTTGTGCCGAACGTACAAAAGAAAGGGCCACAAAATCGACACCTAATTTTAACCCGAAACGAACATCATCGATATCTTTGGGGGTGAGTGCTGATTGACTGAGTTTTGTGTAAGGGAGGTTAAGCCCTTTGTTGGAAGTTAATTTTCCCCCATGAATAACTTTTGTGAAAATTTCATTTTTTTCGAGTGAAATAACTTCGATTTCAAAAGCTCCATCGGCCAGAAGAATTTTTTCTCCTACCTTCACTTCGTTTACAAGGGGAGAATAGTTGACATAGATTTTTTTCCCTTGTCCCTGATCGTTTAGATTTTGTGTGAGGATAAGTGTATCGCCTTCGCTAAGAAGTAGGCCATCTCCTTCAATCTTTCCGATTCTGATTTTAGGCCCAGATAAGTCTTGTAAAATGGCAATATATTTATTTTTTTTTCTGGCAACTTCACGAACAATATTAAAAGTGTTTTGATGGAACTCATGCGTGCCGTGACTAAAATTTAATCGTACAACATCAACTCCCGCGTCAATTAAATTTTCAATAACCTCAGGGGAGTTGCTTGAAGGCCCTAGTGTTGCAATAATTTTCGTGAGTTTCATTTTTTTTCTCTCTTAGTATAAATATTTTAACTAGATTGTAGTTAGTTTATAAAAATTTACGAGATAAATTAAAATGCCGCTCCCATTTTCTTACTTCATTTGTTATCCGGTAAAGAATATTTGAGCTTTTTTATAAAGAAGTCTTTTAGTCGGATTAGACCTTACGCCTAGATTTTCTCCGTTGTTTATGCTAGATCATGAGCATTAGTATCCCCAAAAATAGCAATGGAGTTATTTATGCGTCTATTGTTTTTCATAAGTTTCTTTTTTTCTTATTCAATTTTGGCCGATGTTGAAATTAAAGGTGCTGTCGTCAGTGATTCTCATTGTGGCTATTTTAGCACCAATACTGGCCATTTTTCAGTGGACTATATCGATACAGAAAATGATACCAAATGGGGTGATAGAGTTTTCATTCAATATGGTTTCAAAGACAGTTTTACCAATACAATTTGGACTCGTGAAAAAAGCCTTCAGATGAAAACGATTGCTCCTTACAAATGGAACGTACAAATTAAAGATATCGTCGCGGCCCGTGGTTCATTTGGAGCGAGTGAGCTCGATTTTATTATTAGAATTGAACATAAAAATGGCACAAAGACTTATGTAAATGGAAGCCGTTCCCTTTGGGGTTACTACGTCACTTCTCTTGATGGCCATGTTTACTGTGAATATCCTTCACGGTTAGAAGATATGATCGCTTATCCTTACGTTAAAAATTAAATCCTCAAAGAATATAGGCTTGATCTTCTCTTCATAACTGATTCTTAATAAAGATAAAGGGAGACAAGTCTTATAAAAAAGGGTAAAGAGGATGCTCATGATCATCTATAACGAAAGATATGAGCACGTCCTAAGTGTTCCTCTCTGTCAAAATAAGTCCAGGAGCACAAAATGAATATAAGAAACTTAGCAATTATTGCTCACGTCGATCATGGGAAGACAACTCTCATTGATGGACTCTTCAAACAGGCAGGACTTTTCCGTTCGAACCAGCTCGTTGAAGATAGAATTATGGATTCTGGTGAACTTGAAAAAGAACGCGGAATCACGATTACAGCAAAAAATGCTTCTTTTACCTGGAAAGATATCAAAGTAAATATTGTCGATACCCCTGGGCACTCTGATTTTGGAGGCGAAGTTGAACGCGCTTTATTTATGGTCGATGGTGCTCTTTTATTAGTTGATGCCGCTGAAGGCCCATTGCCTCAGACTCGTTTTGTTCTTTCAAAGGCCCTTCAGCGCAATATTAAAATTATTGTTGTCATTAATAAGGTTGATAGACCTGATGCTCGCGTTCATGAAATTGAAGAAGAAATTTTATCTCTTTTTTATGAACTTTCTGGTGACGATGCTGACATTAATTATAGAACAATTTATGCATCAGCAAGAGAAGGTTGGGCCTCATTAGATTTTAATACCAAGAAAACTGACTTTACTGATCTTTTAAATACAATCATTGAAGATGTTCCGGCCCCTCGAGTGAATCCAGATGGGCCTTTTCAAATGATTGTTACGAATTTAGCTTACAATTCATTTTTGGGGCAAATTGCCATAGGAAGAATTGAAGCCGGTTCAGCGAAGGCCATGAGTAACGTTGTTCTTATTGATGAAGAAGGGAAGTCTAAGAATTTTAAAATTGTGACTCTAGAAACTTATGCTGGCCTTGGCACTGAAAAAGTTCAGGAACTTGTTGCTGGAAATATTGCTTTAGTGTCTGGAATTGAAAATCCACAAATCGGTGACACACTTACTACTAAAGAACACAATCAGGCCCTTCCTCGAATAAAAGTCGATCCTCCAATGGTGGGAGCTCGAATTTCGATTAACACTTCACCTCTTGCTGGTAAAGATGGAGAGTATGTTACGAGTCGTAAACTTGAAGAACTTCTTCAAAAAGCTTGTATGGCCAATGTGGCCTTAAAATATGAAAGGACGCAGACGGCCGAAACGTACATGCTTAAAGCTCGTGGAGAGCTTCAGATTGTTGTTCTTCTTGAGCAGCTTCGTCGTCAAGGTTTTGAACTTATGGTGGGCCGTCCTGAAATTATCCCAGTTGTGGGTGATAACGGAGAACAGCTTGAGCCTGAAGAACTGATGACTATTGATATTCCTGAGACGATGATCGGTAAAGTCACAGAAATTCTTTCTGGCCGTGGTGGGCGAATGTCTCATATGGAACTTATGAAAAATTCTCCACGTGTGCGTATGGAATTTATTATTAGCACTCGCGCCTTAATTGGTATTCGCTCGCTTCTTATGACTGAAACTAAAGGTGAAGCGATTTTTTCAAGTGCTCTTCGTGGATTTATTCCTTATCAAGGGAAACGTCTTTCTCGTAAAAATGGCGCGATAGTGGCCGATCGATCAGGGACTAGTGTTGAATATGGTCTTTTTTATCTTCAGGCGCGTGGCAAACTTTTTGTGAAAGAAGGTATGCCCATTTATGAAGGCATGGTTTTTGGGGAATTTAATAAGTCGAATAACTTACTTGCTAACCCCATGAAGTCAAAGCAACTTACAAACGTACGCTCTGTAGGTCATGATGTCTCAACAAAATTAGATCCTATCCAAGATATGACGTTAGATTTTGCTTTAGAATGGATCGATGAAGATGAATGGGTTGAAGTGACTCCTAAGTCTATACGGATTCGTAAAGTAGAACTTAGGTCTAATATGCTTAATATTTTTAGAGAGTAGAATTTTTTTGCTGACGATCATGTGAAGGCCTTATTACAATAGAGCGTAATGAGAAAAAAAATAATATTCTTTTTGCAAAAGATTATTGGGCATGAGCTTAGTCCGTCTTTTGGTATTCTTGAATTCCTTAAATATATTGGCCCTGGTTTGCTTGTGACGGTCGGTTTTATTGATCCAGGAAATTGGGCCACCAATATTGCGGCCGGTGCACAGTATGGACACTCACTTCTTTGGGTGATCTCTCTTTCTACTGTGATGTTAATAATTCTTCAACATAACGTTGCTCATTTAGGAATTGCAACAGGACTTTGTCTTTCTGAAGCGGCCACCATCTTTTTACCGAAATGGTTATCTAGGCCACTTCTTGGTTCAGCAATGCTGGCCTCTATTTCTACTTCCCTAGCGGAGATACTAGGAGGGGCCTTGGCCCTTCGAATGATTTTTAATATTCCTCTACGGCTCGGGGCCATTATGGTTGTTGGGATTATTGTGACCATTCTTTTTACAAACTCCTATAGGAGATTGGAACGTTTTATTATAGGCCTCGTCTCTCTTGTCGGCCTTGGCTTTCTTTATGAACTTTTTTTAATTGATATCGTTTGGCCAGATATCTTGATGGCCGCAATGAAACCTGAAATTCCTTCTGGGTCCATGGCCATAATCATGGGGGTTTTAGGTGCCGTTGTCATGCCTCATAATTTATTTTTACACTCTGAAGTTATTCAAAGTCGCCAGTGGAACCTTGAAGATGACAAAGTTATTAAAAAGCAACTTGATTATGAGTTTTTAGATACTCTTTTTGCGATGCTGATTGGGTTTGCTATAAATGCGTCGATGATCATTCTTGCAGCAGAGGTTTTTTATAAAAAAAATATTGTTGTTACGGAGCTTGAACAGGCCCAAAATTTGTTGACACCGCTTCTTGGAGGCGCGGCCGGGCCTGTGTTTGCATTTGCTCTTTTGT
>Ga0247844_1001523_pt1 | contig 42298 bp, 39 predicted proteins | sample LaCtaG_FD_192421 | JGI IMG/M metagenome (GOLD analysis project Ga0247844, IMG submission 192421) | Freshwater microbial communities from meromictic Lake La Cruz, Castile-La Mancha, Spain - LaCruzMarch201714.5m_1 | ecosystem: Environmental > Aquatic > Freshwater > Lake | place: Spain: Castile-La... | reverse complement strand
TCGTAATCAAGTAGTTCTAAGTCGAGCTTGGAAGGCAAAAGGAAGGGAGAGTCCATTCTTCAAAATTACAACCCAAACCCTGACTTTCACCAAATGTGACGATGAACCACGTTCACGCCATTTTACAGGATATGCTATGTCAATGAAAAATTTGGAAGAATTATTGGCAACTTTATCGCAATCCCGATAGATATCGGGATCGTTTTCAAAACATCTGTCCAAACTAAAGTGCAGATAAAGAAGCTAAAACCGCATATTGACCAAAGACTGCCAAACGCAAAATGGAATTTTGACCTTGAAGACATCGATAAAATTAACAGACATGGCACTTATTAATCCTTACATTCACTTCAACGGAAATGCCGAAGAAGCATTCACCTTTTACAAATCAGTATTTGGCGGAGAATTTACAAAAATGCTGCGTTACAAAGACCTGTCAAGCCCTGACTATCCGATACCTGAAAATGATGCCAATCGTTTGATGCACATTGCCTTGCCCATTGGCAAAAGTAATTCGTTAATAGGTAGTGACGTTATGGAAATGATGGGATGGGTAACGGAAAACGATAACAGAAACACCATCTCCATCAGTGCAGAGAGTCGTGAAGAAGCTGATAGATTATTCAACGGGCTTTCCGAAGGCGGTGCAGTTGAAATGCCCATTACCGACGGTCCTTTCGGTTCTTACTTTGGAATGTTTGCCGACAAATTTGGTGTTCAATGGATGGTGGACTTTACCCCAAACCGTTAGTCAGAAAGCTAAAGGGCCGAACAAACGGATAATGGCAGACAACAATGGACAACGACTGTTTGAGTTTTTGTTCGCTCAAAAGTAATTTACGTCTCCTCCAGGCGAAGGGGCAAAAGCCATGAAACAGTAAAAGTGAAGGTTGAACCGGTACTGTGAGTACGATTTTTAAAAATTAAACCGTACTCCCAAACTTACCTGCGGATGCAGAAAAAAAGGTTTTGATATTAATTCCACATAAAGGCCTGTTTCTAAAAATAGCGATAGCGGACTGCTGTCAACAAAATATTCGGCTCCAGCTAAACCTGTGCCTCCCAATGAAATCTTATCGTCAGATTCGTTTTGCCCAGGAGCATTTTTCGATTCGAAATAATAGCGTCGAGAGTTGATTTGTCCGCCAAATCCGTAATAAACTCGCACTTGCTCTTTCTTGAATAAAGCTGTATGCCATAGATAGTTAGCACGAAGAGAGAAGCCGGCATTTTGATAATAACCTTTTCCGTATTTACGGTCGCGGCCATAAAACAACCCGTACGTACCCACCGACACATCAAAGGCTTTGTTGTCTCCAAAATATTTTCGTGCGTTGATACCGGAAGGCTCGCCTAATTGAAATCCGATGGCCCAGTTGTTATATTGCGCAAACAAAGGGAAAAGAGAAAAGGCAGAAAGCAAGACGGTTAAAAAAAGCTTATTTTTCATATCAAGTGGGTTTGATTTATCTACATGACAACTCCGGGCGTTGAATCCCTTATTTTTAGGCCAAAATGGCAAACGCTTTCAAGGCGTCTACTAAAATTTTGTTCTCTTCTGCGGTGCCTACCGTTAGACGCAAACAGCCCTCGCAAAGTATCACTTTTGAACGATCTCGAACAATGATTTTTTCTTCTAATAAATACTTCATCACGGGCACGGCATCCTCAAATTGAACCAACAAAAAGTTGGAATCCGAAGGATATATCTTTTGAACTAACGGCAAGGTAGCCAAATTCGTACGCAAACGCTCACGCTCCGCCAAAATATGGCTTACCATGCTGTTCTTGGTTTCCACATGGTCGAGCGCTTCCAACAGCAACTGCTGAGTGGCACCGCTGAGGTTGTAAGGCGGCTTGATTTTGTTCAATACTTTGATGATTTCTTCCGAAGCAAAACATATCCCCAATCGCAAAGAAGCCAATCCCCACGCTTTGGAAAAGGTTTGTAAGACCACCAAATTGGGAAAATGGTCCAATTCAGTAACAAACGAAGGCTCATCGGCAAAATCAATATAAGCCTCATCCACCACAACCAACCCGCTGAAATTGTTCAGGATTTTAATAATCGCGTCTCGTTGCAACAGATTTCCGCTGGGATTATTAGGCGAGCAGACCCAGACGATTTTTGTTTGAGGAGTGATGCCTGCCAATACCTTCTCCGTATCAATCTGAAAGTCAGGGGTGAGCGGTACTCGAACTACAGGCACATCGTTGATATCGGCGCTTACCTGATACATGCCGTAGGTAGGCGGCATGAGCAGCATAGTATCTTTTTGGGGCGTACAGGTAGCACGGACCAACAGGTCAATGGGTTCATCGGAGCCGTTGCCCAGGAAAATCTGCAAAGGACGCACGCCTTTAATGGGGGCAAGTTTTTCTTTGATGGTCCACTGATAGGGGTCCGGATACCGATTCCAATGCTGACCGTTTACGCTTAGATAGGGATTTTCGTTGGCATCCAAAAAGACACCTTCTTTGCCCGTATATTCATCCCGCGCCGAGGAATACGGCACCAAATTTAAAATGTGTGGACGGAGGATTTTAGTTAAATCGAAAGTCATTGTGGTAAAAATTGGGAGAATTCTTTTAATAGAGTGTTGTTCTCTTGAACTATACAAATCTTGAATGCAGTAAAGGCTGATTGAGGACTTAATTTTCTGCGGATTCGTTGCTTTATTTCATTTTTCTCGTATTCCAGATACGTATCATCAAAATAATCACTTAATAGAACTCCAAAATCTCTAATTTCTTCAATTAATTTTTGCCTGATATTAGCCCCTTCTATCTCCTTATGATTGGTAGATCCATTGTATATCATTTGGAGTAACATGACTGTATTTTGAATAATTGGCTCATCAAAACGAGCGGTTATTTTGGCTTCTTCAAAAGGAAATGGTTTTATTTCAAATCGAATCATTTCTAAAATTTTATGCTTTGGATCTGTGCAATTGAGTATTAAGTCAAATTCTTTTTTCGCCAACTTTGTATTATTACAGTGCCCGCTTGACCAAAACAGATTGTTCCAATCAAATTTTAAATCTTTATTGCCTTTGTGCGGCTTAAAATGCTCTATATTAATTGTACTAATCCCCTTTTCTTCGCAGAGATAACATTTGTTGTGAAAATCGTTTTTGAGTCTTAGCTCAACATCATCGCAAGCATAACTGCCATCTTTTTTAGATTTCTCAATTTCTAAGCATTTAGGCTCGGGTTGAGAACGAACAATATTAATCATTAGGCCAATTTTGCTAATTTTATTTGTTGGATTTTAACTTGCAATTCAGGAGCTAAAAATTTAGGTAGTTCTTCAAAATACTTTTCAAGGAAATATAGTTTATCCGATTCATCATCATTTAAAACATCTTTTCCCATCAAGATCTCATATTCAGAAACTTGTCCTTTTAATTTCTCGGAGTATTTATCTTGCTCAAAATAACCTTCAATAATTCCATCTGCTGAATAACCTGACAAATCACTTATCCCTATTTGCTGTTTTTCCAAATCATAAATCACTGCATTATCAATCGAACTCAACACAAAAGGCGAATGTGTAGTAACAATGAATTGAATTTTTGGAAAGAAAGAAGTGAGAAAAGGAAGTATTTTCTTTTGTAAATCTATGTGTAAATGCGTTTCGATTTCGTCGATGAGAACAATACCTTGGAGGTCATACACTTGAGATGATTTATTTTCCATTCTCATAATGAGTTCTGAGACTATATCTAATATTGCAGCATAACCATCAGATAAATCAGTTAAATCAAACGAATCTCGATCTGGCAATTTTATTAGAAAATTGTAATTAAACCCTTTGCGGTCAAAACTCGTTTTTAAATTTGGCTCTCCAAAAATATCTTTCAATAAGTCCTCAAACTTTGTAAACCAAGTATCAATTTGACGAACCTTTTCGTAATCGTTTTCTTCGTGTGCAAATGATTTTTCTGTTCTTAAATAAACTAAGTAATCTAAAAAGATTCTATTTGCTGTTTCATGTTGGTGATAATAATCATTAATATTTATTTTCTTTATGGATTCTGAGCGATGATATTCAGGTTTACGTTTTGCCTTAAAGAAAGCAATAACAAATTCTTCTTTTGTTACTTTTTCTGGAAGTAATTCTACTTTATTGAAATAAAAAAAAGCATCCTCATTATCGTTAATATTAGTGCCGTATTGGATAATATCTTCTATTTTATCTGTATTACCTGAATCTATTTCATTCTGAACAAATTGCAAATTCGATAAATATATTAAATATAAACGTTCATTCAGCGCCTCCAAAATACTCGTCTTTCCACTCCCGTTCTTCCCCGTTAAAATCAAATGCTTACGCTCAGTTTCGGATAATGGAATTTCGAGATTCTCCAAATGGCGAACCTTGTTGATGCGGAGTTTGGTGACAAATATCTCTTCCATAGCGCTATTTATTCAAGTATATTGCAATTTACTACGCTCGTTTGCATTTGCAATGCGAACGCGGCGAGAAGGGCGTTTCAAACGCCCTTCTTAAAATTATTTCAAACTGCTCAAACGCAAACTCACGGCTCGCTTGTGGGCATGGAGAGATTCTGCTTCGGCCATGGCTTCTACCGTGGGACCCAAGGCTTTAAGACCTTCGGGGGTGATGTGTTGCACCGTAATTTTCTTTACAAAACTATCCAACGATACGCCGCTGTACGCCCGAGCGTGGCCGTTGGTCGGCAAGGTGTGATTTGTTCCCGAAGCATAATCGCCGCAGGATTCGGGAGTGTAATTTCCTAAGAAAATAGACCCGGCGTTGATGATTTTTTCACTGATTTCTTCGGCGTTATCTACGCTTAAAATCAAGTGCTCGGCCGCGTATTCGTTCAATAAATCAATGGCTTCGGCTTCATTTTCTACCAAAATGGCCTTGCTGTTTTCAATGGCTTTTCGGGCCAATTCCCTGCGCGGCAGATTTTCCAATTGGGTGGTAAGCGTAATGTTAACCGATGCAATGAATTTTTTGTCCGTCGAAACCAACAGCACTTGGCTATCGGCTCCGTGTTCGGCCTGTGACAATAAATCGGCAGCGACAAACGACGGAATGGCGGTACTGTCGGCATAAATCGCCACTTCCGACGGCCCCGCCGGCATGTCAATGGCGACTCCTTCTTTGGCCAAAAGCATCTTGGCTGCCGTTACGTATTGGTTGCCCGGTCCAAAAATTTTATACACTTTCGGAACGGACTCGGTTCCGTACGCCATGGCCGCAATCGCTTGTGCGCCACCTACTCTGAATAGCTTGGTAACACCCACCAACTGCGCGGCGTACAAAATCGCTGGGTGGTCGCTGGGGGTACAAAGCACAACTTCTTTGCAACCCGCCAACTGTGCCGGGACACCCAACATCAAAACCGTACTGAAAAGCGGTGCGGAACCTCCCGGAATGTATAATCCCACTTTCTCAATCCCCACGCTGCGCCGCCAACAGGTGACACCTGACATCGTTTCCACTTTCTCCACTGGTTGGTACTGGGTTTCGTGAAATTTACGAATATTGGCATACGCCTGCCGAATGGCTGCTTTCAGTTCTTCTGTCAATTTGGATTCTGCGGCCTCTACAACTGCTTTTGGCATCGAAATCTCAACGAGTTCGGTTTTGTCAAATTTCAACGCAAGTGCTCGCAATGCAGCATCTCCTTCTTTTTGCACTTTGGCAAGAATAGGAGCGACGTCTTTTTCGATGTTTGCAATGCTTTGCGTAGGTCGAGCCAGTAATTTTGGCCATTCACTGCGACTGGGGTAGGGTATAATTTGCATAATTAGCTTAAAAGAGACCTAATTCTTTTTTCATTTCTTCGTGAGAAACCCATTCCTTATTCTCCCGTTTTACCTTTTGTAAGTAAAGAAAATCCGTCAAATCTTCCACTGAATCAAAACCTCGAAGTAACTCTTCTAACGAAGCATAATCTTTGTAGGAAATAACCGCGAATTTAGGTTGATCATCCTCTTTTATGATTTGGGCTTGTAGTGTCATTGGTATATGTCTTTACGATGTCCAACATCTATCACATCAATAATTTTAAGTGTATCTTCCCTATCAAATAATACCCGATAGTTTCCAACTCTTAAACGATAACTGGATACAAAGTTATGAAGTGTTTTAACATTTGTTTTTAACTCAGGGGCTTCGGCAAGCTGCTCAATGGCCTCAATAATGCTCAAAACATCGGACTTAGGAAAATCCTTCAAACTTTTTACTGCTTTTTTTGTATACCTGATCCGGTAAGCCATACCTAAAGTATCAATAAATCATCTTCTCAATCGGAATCACCAAAATTCCTTCGGCACCGGCTTCGCGGATTTTTTCAATATTGGTCCAAAAATCATTTTCATTGATGACCGAATGAAGCGATACCCAACCTTCCGTTACCAAAGGTAACACGGTCGGTGCTTTCATGCCGGGAATGTATTGCATGATTTTTTCAACCGCATCGGCAGGGCAATTGAGCAGGATGTATTTGTTGTTTTGGGCTGCCTGCACCGCTTTGATGCGGAACATGACTTTGTCGAGCAACACTGCTTTTTCTTCGCTCAAATTGGGAGCAGCTATCAAGATAGCTTCCGAGCGATAAATCACTTCCACTTCTTTCAATCCATTGCTCAACAGCGTACTTCCCGAACTGACAATGTCACAAACGGCATCGGCCAATCCAATACTGGGAGCGATTTCGACTGAGCCGCTGATTTCGTGAATATCGGCTTCTACGCCGTTCTCTTTTAGGTAATTGCCCAAAATGCGCGGATAGGAAGTAGCGATGCCGCGACCATGAAGGTCCTGTACGCCATTCCATTGGGTGCCACGAGGAATAGCCAACGACAAGCGGCACTTTGAAAACCCTAATTTATGCACGACAGTCACTTCACGACCCGTTTCTACGTACACATTTTCGCCCACGATTCCCAAGTCGGCCACGCCGTCTTCTACGTAGCCCGGAATGTCGTCATCGCGTAAGAATAAAAATTCGGCGGGGAAATTGGCGGAAATAGATTTTAGTTTACCGGAAGAACTGCTGTCAAATTGAATACCGCATTCTTTGAATAATTTGATGGAATCATCGCTGAGACGTCCTGATTTTTGAATGGCAATGCGTAACATGAATTTGGAGTGAGGGGTGAAAAGTGAGTAGTGACACTGAGTCACTGCACGCTTAAAAGTATAAGTAAGTTTAATGAAAACGCATGAGCTGCATCAGTAAATCACGCGAAGGAAAAGTATCTACGCTCGCCCGCAGGCGTGATGGTGGTGATGTCGAAAAAAAGCGTAGTTCTGTGTTTTCACGAAGAATTGTACAAATTGATGCTGCAAATGTAGGGGAGCCACGCAGGATTGTCAAGGATTTGTACAAAAAAAGCAGAATTTACCCTAAAACAACCCCCAAATTCAGTTTTTGGGCTTTTCGGACCAGATAGCTTGCTACGGCTAAATCCTGAGCGGCATTGCCGACGGATTTAAAAACTGTTATTTCACCCGAAGAGGCACGTCCTGGTTTTGTTCCCAATACAATTTCTCCCAATTCAGCAAAAATAGAATCAGCTTCAAAAAGCCCTTCCTGAATGGGTAAAACTACATCGCCTGCTTCGGCTAACGCAGCGCTCCGTTGGTCAACTACTATTTTAGCGCTTTGCATGGTAAGTCCTGGAATTTCGCGGGCATCCGAACGATAAGAGCCAACGCCGTTGATATGAACGCCTTTTTTTAGGTATTGATGTTCAAAAACGGGAACGTTAGAGGTAGTAGCCGTGCAAATAATGTCGGCTTCGAGCAGTTGTTTGGGCTGAGAGGCAGCTTCCACGTTAATGCCCAATGTATTTTGCATTTCGATACAAAATGCCTCGGCCTTGGCCGTATTTTTTCCAAAAACCAATACTTTTTCCAGCGAACGAACTGCCGCGACTCCTTTTACTTGAGTTCGTGCCTGCGCACCGGTTCCAAAAACAGCCAGAACACTTGCGTCTTTTCGTGCCAACAAATCAGTTGCTAATCCGGACGCAGCGCCCGTCCGCAAAGCCGTTAAGTATTCTGCATCCAAGAGTGCCAACGGTTGCCCGTTTGTTCCGTCCATGATTAGCATCAGCCCGTGAATCAATGGAAGGTTTTGGATAGGGTTATCTCGAAAAATAGTCACCATTTTCAAACCCACCGCTTCTGTGGATGGCAGGTACACTGGCATAAACAAGGTTTGGGCATTTTGCTCCGGTTGCGGCAAATTGACCCGCAAAGGCACCACCGCCTCCCCCGACGAAAGACTCCGAAAAGCATCTTTCATCAGTTCGATGGCTTCCGACATGGTAAGAGCTTCTTCAACAACTTGGCGAGAGAAATAACGGAGAGTTTCCATTGGATAGAACACTGATTTTTAAGATTCTTATGATTGGTTAAGCCGTTACCTCAGAAAAAATCCCTTTCCCAACTCGTCGTCGGGGTCGAGTAAAAAAGTGTTTTTCCCACAAATATGGGCATTGCCTTCTACTTCGGGAACGATGGCTTCGTGTGGACCAAACGTAGTTATTGATTTGACCGAAGCTACGAATTTACTGCCAACAATACTCTCAATCACCATCGGTTGCCCCACCGCTAATTCTCCGCGTGCATGATGCAACGCTACCCGCCCGCTTACGCCCGTTCCTGTGGGGCTTCGGTCCACTTCGCCGTCGGCAAAAATGCAGACATTACGGCTGTCAGTGCCTTCAGAATGTCCTTTACCGTAAAATATAGTTCCGTAAAGAAAACTTAAATCCGGCTCAAACGGATGAACAATTTCAAATTGCTCCATAACCGCGTTTTTGATGGCCATTCCTTTTTCAATCAATGTGCGGTAATCGGCCATGGTCATCCCAATTCCTAATTTATCCGCATCCACGTAAGCATAAAAAGCCCCGCCGTAGACCACATCAAACAGCACATCTCCCAAGCCTTCTACAAATAGGATTTGGTCTTTGAGCAGTACAAATGAAGGAACATTTTCAAATTTGACGGATTGAACACAGCCGTTATTGATGTTGGCGAATGCTGTAATTAAACCGGCAGGTGCATCAATCCGGACTGTAGTGACGGGTTCCATTGGCTGAATCAAACCTAATTCAACGGCTACTTTGGTAACTGCGATAATTCCGTGACCACACATGGAGCTGTAGCCTTCATTATGCAGGAAAATGACCCCAAAATCTGCGTTTTCGGTCACGGGTTCGGTAAGGATACAACCGTACATATCGGCATGACCGCGCGGCTCCCACATCAACGCTTTCCGCAGGTAATCAAGGTTGTTTTTCAAGAAAGCGCGACGTTCCAAAATTGTTTTTCCTTCAATAACGGGCAGCCCACTCGTAATAATTCGCAAAGGTTCGCCGCCCGTGTGAGCATCAATCGCGGTGATTTGGAGCCAATGAGGAGGTGGATTCCAAAGATTTAGGGAAGCGAGGCGTTCAGAAAAAGAAATCATAAAAATAATCCTGTGTTGTACTATTTTTGAAAGTGAGTCGAAATAACTAAATTTCGGACACTTTCCTAAAAAACGTACAAGATGAAAATAGGTATTTTACCATTTAGCGTATTCATAACTCTTTTAATAAGCTATCAGTCAATGGCTCAATATGGGGGCTACGGCGGTGGCTATGGCGGCTACGGTGGTGGATACGGTCGTAACAGTGCGATGAACCAACTCCCTCAAACACCCAAAAAGCCACCTACCTCTGATCAAATTGCGGAAGAACAAACCAAGTGGATGAACAAAAAATTGAAGCTTACGGAAGATCAGGCAATATCCATAGAAATGGCCAATTTGGACCATGCTTTACAGTTGAGCGATTACCAAGAGGCATTTATGAAAACCCACGCTAACATACGCCCGACACCGCAGGAAATTCAACAGATCAGAACGACCGTTGATAAATGGCAGGCAGACAAAGACGCTAAATTTCAGACCATTCTGACTCCTGTACAGTGGGAAATTTACCAAAAGAAAAAGAAAGGGATGCCCCATACGACTCAATAAAGGCCTGATTTACGTAAACCGCAATGGATTAAAAGCATTGATATTCATTGCGGGGATTTTACCGGTCACTACCTCTGAAACGAGTTTACCCGTGGCTGGCCCCAGACTGACTCCCATCATGCCGTGTCCCGTGGCGAGAGTGACGTTATCAAACCCTTTGACCCTTCCAATGTAGGGCAGGCCGTCGGGAGAACAGGGGCGCAGGCCGCTCCATACTTTTTCTTTTTCAGGCAGAGCCACTTCGATTTCGGGGTAACAATTGTTAATGCCCTGCACTATCCCCCTGACCCGGTTCATGTTGACGGTCAAATCCGTTCCGGCCACTTCCAGCGTACCGGCAAAGCGCAAATCACCACCCATAGGAGTAGCGGTGGCACGCGCTTCGAGCATAATGGCAGGGACTTCAATGTTGTTTTTTACGTTTTTAAGCATAAAACTGTACCCTTTTCCTCCCTGTAAAGGCAACGAAATGCCCAGTTTCTCCGTTAAAATCGGAGACCAGGCACCGGCAGCAATGATAAGTTCTTCGGTTTCATGTTTGCTGTTTGCCGTTTGAACCGCCGTTATTTTATTACCTTTTCTCTCAAAGCCAATGACTTCTTCGTTTTCCAGTACGTTGACACCTTGCTTTTTTAAGTAAGCCAACAGGTTTTTAATCAACAAATTAGGAGTAATATGAGCATCGCCGGGGTAATACACACCGCCTCGCACATCCACCTTTACGTTTGGTTCAAGGGCCTGTACCTGTTGGCCGTTCAGAATTTCAGCAGCTACACCCGCACGGTTAGCCAAATGAGCTTCTTCGGCCATTTCGTGTTCGGTGTCGGCATTTTTATACAGCATCAACAATCCGCGCTCGTGCCAGCCAAAATCGACCTCTCCCGAGGCGGCCAATTCTTGAAACAACGTTTTACTTAACAGACTGATGTCCCGTAAAATAGGAATGGAGCGTTGCACATGTGCTTCGGTCGAATGTTTCCAAAACAACATGCCCCAACGCATCAAATCTAAACTCAATCGTGGTTTTACGTAAAATGGACTGGTGGATTTGAGCATCCATTGCAGGCCTTTGGCAATCATTCCTGGTTGAGCCAAGGGTACGATGTGACTCGGAACAATCATCCCCGCGTTTCCAAAAGAACAGCCGTCAGAAAAATTGCCTTGTTCAATAATAGTGACCTGATGCCCTGCTTTTTGAAGGTAATAAGCCGAAAATAGGCCGCTTACGCCACCTCCGATGATTGTAACTGAGTTCATTCTTTTTGTTAGTTGGGATGTCGAATTTTCGGGGCAAAGTTACAACGCTCCTCGGGAGTTTCGGTAGGCTATTTTTGATGAATTTTGATAAAATATTGACTTATCCTAAAGGAGCTATTTTATAAAATTGCTTGCCTTGTTCAGATTTGTCGTATTTTTTGCTAAACAGGGCGACAGATTTCCGATTGTCATTGAAAAAACGAAACCGTATCTCGACGCTGTTAAAGTAGTTTCCAACGATAAAGAATTGCCCATTCGAGTTGTTTTGGATGTTAGAGCAGGTCATGCGTTGATGTTGAACACCTCCATCAATAATTTACAACTTCCCCAAAAAGTAGTAAAAGCACAGTTGGGCGTAGGATTGGCAGGGGTTATTAACGGCCACATTGGGCGTGTGCCTAAAGTGCGCATTGGTAATTATGAACTGACCGACGTACTGACCACTTTTTCCGACAGCAGTGCATTTGGGGTGAAAATCACCGATCAATTTCCCCAAAGAGACAGCAATTTAGGAGGGGAGTTGTTGAGCCGTTTTAAGGTGACTTTCAATTACGAAGCGGGCTATATCGTCTTAAAACCTAACAAAAGACGATTTAAAGATGCTTTTGAACACGATATGAGCGGAATGGACGTGCGAGCTAAGGGAAATGGTTTTCGGCAATATTTTGTGGCCAATGTGGTCGAAAATTCACCGGCGTTTCTGGCAGGGTTGCAGGAAGGGGATGAGTTGCTTTTTATCAACAATGAATCGGTGGAAGAACTCGCGCTGTCAGAACTGTATCAACGGTTTCAGCGCAAAGAAGGAAAAGAAATGCACGTGGTTGTGCGCAGTAACGGGCGGTTGGTATCGGCCGATTTTGTGTTGAAACGTATTATTTGAAAATCAATGGAAAGAAACCCTTAACGCATTAAATACACGGTTCCTCGTTTTTTATCTGTTTTGCCATTTAAATAACGCAATCCAATCAAGAACGAGTAAGGGCCATCTGCGGCTATTTTATCCTCGTACATACCGTCCCAAAGGGGAGTATCCACTGACATATCTTTGCCGGAATGAATTGGCTCACCCCATCTGTTGAATACAATAAATTGCTCAATTCGCTCTAAACAGCCGCAAAAAACTTTGAAAGTGTCGTTTTGTTTATCTCCATTTGGTGTAAAAACGTCCGGAAAGAAAAATGGGCAAGGTTTTACCGTCACTTTAATCGGAATACTCCTCTCGCATGACGTACCCTTATTGTAGGTAATGGTATAAGTAATATCATCCAGTGGTTTTACCATGATATCGGGGCAATTTATACACCCCACAGTAGGCAACCAATCATACGAAAAATCACCTGCGACGTTGGGCTTCCCGGTCAGCAAAACACTATCTCCCAACATCAAAGAATATTGGGTCTTTTTGATGAATTCTTTATCGGGAAGTGGTTCAAAAACTGTGAGATGAACGGTAACAAGGCTATCACAATCACGGGGACGCTTGACTCCTACGAGATGTACTCCACTTTTCTTCAAAGCTGTATTACCAACCATGAGGCTGTCTCCTTGGCAAATGGATTTTGAGATACCTATTCTTGGTAAAAGGCGTACACTAAGGTCAATTGTCGCAACACTGTCACAAAGGTTTGCTCGTTTTATTCGCCTTGTATAGACCCCTCCGTGCTTTATTGCTGTATCGCCCAGCATGTAAGTTTCTTCTTCACACATCGTTACCTTAGCGGCATATCGCGTGAGTGCTACAACCATTAGCGTAGTATTCACAATGCTGTCACATTGGTTTATCCTTTTTAAGGTATCACTGTAAACCCCTGATTTGTTGTAGGTACGGCTTCCTACTTTCACTACATCTCCTTCACATATCGTTAATTTTTGGTTTAAGAGTCCTCTTGAGTTTACTTTTAGGTGAACCGTAACGATAGAATCGCAGTAACCCGCACGGGGTATCCTTACGTAGGTGGTTTCGCTTTTTGTCGCCCTGATTGTTTGTCCTGAAAGCTTTAAAATATCGCCTTCGCAAGCGGTAAAAGAATAAGACACCACTTGCACATCCGTAGCAGGGTTGAACTCAAACCGTATTTCGCAATTTTCGTCTAAGCTCGAAAAAGGCTTTACCTTCACAAATACCGTACTATTTTTATTGAATTTAGTCTTGATTTGGTTAGTCTTTTGGCCATTAAACCACTCATAAGCAGCAAAACCATCGGGCGCTTTGAGGATGATGGTAGAATCTTCCTGACAATATACTCCCGTTCTGATTTCTGACTTGATGAGCTCCGCGTCAAAATAGGCATAGCCCCAATGCCCACCTTCTGTACAGTCTTGCGCACGGATGGAAATGGTAATTTTTTTGCCAATATATTGGCGCAAATCAATGCTGCCTGTAGTCCAGTCTCGATAAATAAGGTTACTTTTTTCTTTAAATCCCGGGATTCCGCGCCCCGCAGCTACTTCATAAAATCCGCAGGGAGCCTTCTCTCCATCTATCTGTACAAGAATCGAAAAAGCAGGTTGTTTGAAAGTAGGATGACCGGGGTCTTGCAACACAACGGCAAACTTGTACTGAAAAAGGCTTTTTTCTGGCGTAGCTATAAAGGTAGTGCTGATTTTATCAAAATAAGAGCCTGTCGAAGGGTTTCCGATACGGGCTGAATAGCTACTCCCGGCCGCCACCGTGGCAATGCCAACTCTGGGATCCGGTCCGTCTGCCGCAGAAGTGATTTTATGCCCCATATTAAGCGTACCTGCTCTTTCATTACGAAACAGCGTTACAAATCCATTTTCACGCACATTTCCATATGATAAAGTCCATCCTTCAAATGTACCGCGTTCAAAACCGATGTTGTCTTGAGCCAGTGCGGCACACGAGGTCAAAACTGTCAAGAGCCAAGGAAGCGTTTTCATACATAAAGAGTCCAATACAATTCAAGAGACGAGTTTTTACTTAGGGTTGATTAAGCCGGATTGCTAAAGTTTTAATTTCGTTGATAGCGTGTTAATTGACACATATCGGGATATCCAGAAAACCAAACCAACCATTTACCCTCCTGCCTTAAGAAAGTTCCGAGAGGGATGCGGCCAAAAAACTCTTTATTCTGATAAGTAAATTCCACATTGACAAAAATGCTTGAATCATCTCTGTTTAAGATACTATACATCATTCGGCTGTAAATGATAGACGGCCAATTGGAAATACCTCTTTGGGATAAGCATTCCCGATGCAGGACAAAGCGGCGCATTGATAGTTCATCATCTTCTTTTTCGTTATCAGGGTGCATATAGCGCATCCACGTTTTTGCGTCGTTAGTTTTTAGAGCTTGCAGCAGTACCTTTGCCAGTTCTTCGGGAGAATTTGCCCCTGTCAAACGGCTCGTTCTTTCAGCTAGTGGTCTTTCTTCTTTTTTTTCGCCTGTTCCTCTGCGCTCCCGCGCTTTTTCCGACGCATTCAGAAACCACGCCTTAAAATCAGCAGGCATACTGTTGGGGTCATAACTTTTGAACGTCGGGTGGTCTGACCACGTTTGTACTTGGTCATTGTCCAATAGGCCAATATAGACTTTATCCAAACCTGTGTTTATAAATACGACTGATTCATATCGCTCACAATCGTTTTGCTTACAACCTGTTACTAAAGCAAGGCCATTGTAAAATTGAATAGGGTTTTCTTTTTGTGCATAACCGATAAACTTGGCAAACGAGGCCGTACCCATTAGATTTTTCATTCTTCGGGGAAGCTCCTCGTTTTCAAATAAACCCACTTGGCTTGGATACTGACCTTGGTATTCTTTGAGATAGGAGAGTGTATTATTGGTTCTTGGTGTCACGACGGTTGCTTTAGGAGGTGCCGCCACCTCTTTTACAGTTTGACCAAACAAGGCTGTGTATTCGGGTTTGATAAGGTGTTTGATCAATGAATATGAAATTTTGATACTCCATACCCCTGCTGCAAACGACTTACCTTCGTAAGGGTTGTAAATAAATTCCAGCGCATTTTCGGTCACTGTGAAGTTTTCAGCCAAATCAAAGCGGCATTTGTCAAACAGATAATTGTCACAAAGCGAAGTGGTAGGGCTTAGTTTTTCAGTTTGGCGAAATACCCGTTCGACTATTTGGCGCAATTCATGACGACCTCCGCCCGTAAGAATGTCATCCAATTGGAGCATTTGCAAGTTATTAATGTCATAAACAGGGTATATTTCTCCGTATGAATTATGTGCTGCCCCCGCGCTATTGCTACTATGATAGGATTGAAGAAATAAGAAACGAGCAGTCTGCCGGATTACTTTTAAGGTAAAATCATAAGACTGCCCTAACCCTGAGGCAGGGATGTATTCTTCATTATAATCGGCATAATATTTTTTACCCTCCGTAATGTATGCATCCGCTGCCGCTTCAAAAGAAGTTTGCTTAATGAATTTCTTTCTCAAAATAGCATTCAATCGCTCATCGTTAAACACAGGATACTCATAACTTACAGTGATTGCTCCCAATTCTTTGCCCGTTTTTTTGCTTTTTATTGGATGTTCTCGCTCTGCTTTGCGCATAGTATAAGTAAGAGCGTTTGTATTGGGGGCGGATGTAGGCGGTAAAGAGCGGGTACTTGCTTTTTCCACTTCCACCAATTGCGTTTTTTTACCAATACTTTGGGTTGTACTGGTGGCTTCTATCTTAATTTTACTCAACTCTGCTACCCCTTCGAGAATAGATAAAGTATCAACGTGAATGGCTTCGTTACTCCTGTCTTGGCCAGTAGCAACCCGTAAATTAAACTCAAATCGCACCAAGTATTTCCCCGTTGCGCTTTTTCCTTGCACGGGTGCGGCCAATAGTGCCTGCTTGATGGATTGGTCAAACCCTAACTCACGGTAGCCGCAGGCCGCCTCTACTTTTGTCACTTTGCCGTCGGGGCTTACTTCAAAAAAAGCGTGGGCTCGGTCAGATATACCTTGCTGAATCGCCGCCTCGGGATAGCGTACGTTTTCGAGCAGGTATTTGCGGAAAGCATAATCGGTTTTGAGGGATTGTCCAATTGCTTCAGAAAATAATAAAAGCAATAGGGCTAAAACAAGTACTGGTTTCATAAGATATTCTCTTAGAATTTATAAGAGTGCAATTATTATGATTGTAAAAATTGCGGTAATGAGAAGTGTGACAAAACCTAAGGCAATGCCTGTAATAGCCCATCCTCGACCTGTGCCATTACCTTCACTTACCTGTTTTTTTCCAATAAATCCAAGAATGATGGAAGCTGCGGCGAATAAAATGCCAAGCACGATTGTTAAAAAAAAAAGAACTACGCTCAAAATCCCAAAAATTCCTGCGAGTAACGCCATCGTGTTGACAGAGTCTGATTGAAGACGTTTTCCAGTAGTGGCTTTTTGTATCTTTCTGGCAATAATCTTCTTTGCTGTTTTTTCTTTGAAGGAAGGTTTTTTATTGATTTTGGGTTCTGTTTTTATTGCTTCCGGATAGTAAGCTGGTTGATTAGCAGAAGTGAAAGCGACTGGAACATTCTCTGTACTGCTTGCTATAAGTACAGGGGTATCATACTCAGCGTTTTTTTGATCATTTTTGGCATAAGTTACCTGTTTTTCTGGTAATGAAGCCTTTGCATTCACATAATGAAAGGTCGGAGCAGGAATTTGTTTCACGTAGTTGTGCTTTTGACAGCCAAATAGTAAAAGAAATACACCGATGGAAAGTGTTTGTAAATTTTTCACAACTTTAGGTTCAAAATTAAGTAAATGGTTGATTTTTAGCTATTTGTAGAATTCGACTGTTACTTCACATTGTTACGCAGTGAAAAATCATAGAGTTTCAACGACGAGGTGAATTCGCTTCCTTTGTTGTAGAAAAACGCGTATTCTCCCGCTGCAATTTCCTGATCGAAATAAATCTTATAGAGCGTATTGCTGATTTTTTTGAATCGAAACGGCACTGTCCCTTCCGAAAAACCCGAAGAACTGCTTACAGACGTTTCGCGGCCAATCACAAACTCGCGCCCACGGTTGTTAGGCTTGACGCGCATCAGCGTGAAGTCATTGGGACTGGCTACCCCGTCAAAGATAGATTCTGCCACTTCGTTCATATTTTTGCGCGTTGTGCCGCTAAACACAAAATAAAACACCGGGCGGTTGTCTTCAATGATAAAATTGGCGCTCGGATTCGCTAACCCTACGCGTTGCGAAGTTCCTGACAGCCCTTTGGTAGCGGAATTGGCAACGGCTTCACCTAATCCCCCCGATTTGGTTTGATTGGTGGTGGTAGGTTCGAGTTCTTCGTATTTAGGTAGATTGTTTTTGTACTCTTCATAATAAAGACCAGGGTCGCCAAATTTCCCACGGGCAGGCACGGGAAAATCCGGGTGTGGGGCGAGTACTCCTGCAATCAGGTTCGGATTGTTGCTTTGCAGCGTAGCCCGTTTGGGGACCATCATCACTTTTACTAACTGATCAGGTACTTTGGCCGTTTTAAGACCAATGAGGGCTTCCGTCGTCAGGCTAAAGTCTGATTCTGAATACTGGATCTTTTTGGTGATGATATCTCTGGAAACTCCTCCTGTATATAAATCAATTACATCCTGATTACGTAATACGGGCAAGGGCGAAGAGGCCAGCATCATCGCATCAACCACTGCATCGGGGACTCGCGATTTTGTCAAATCAATGATACCCTTCGTAGTCATGTCAAAGCGAGCGGGGCTGAATTTGATTTTATCCAAAATCAAATCTTTCGAAATTTTGGCCGTTACCATTGAAATCACGCTCTGGTTGTTGATGGTTTCCTGTGCGGTAGCAGTGAAAACAGACAAAGCGAAAAGAAGTAAAAAAACAGGCAGTTTCATAATAAAAAGAATGGTTAGGTGATATGTTTTAGGGTCGAAAATCAGAAATCGAAGAACGGTATCAGTCGGGCACTTTCTTGGTATTGTTGGCAATACTGACCAGGGCGCGCAGCATTTCGGCCAAAAAGCGGGTAAAAATAATGATGGCAAAACCTACGAGTGGCCACACAAAAATGAATAAAAAGCTACCGCCCGTCAGAAAACCGATGCCCATACTGCGGCCTAAATAATTACTTTCACTACCGAGTAAAACAGCAGTGATGATTGAAATCCCCGTACCGGCGATAGCAATGTAAGTACCCGTTGATTCGCCGGCGGTCTGGATATAGTGGGAAAACACGGGGGTAGCTATAAAGTCATCGCCTTGAAGGGTGGTAGCCAACACTTTGTCTTTTCTATCCCACCAAAGTTGAAATATGATCCATGAAGTGAAAGACATGAGTGCCAATACGAGCAAAAAAGCAAGGGTAAACTTGAACGGCATATCGAAAATGTTATTTTTTAAGCCAACAAAAAGCAGTACCACCGGCAACAGCAGTATAGAAATGGCATTGAGGGCATAGAGCCAGTAAAAAGGCTTTCTGAAAAAATTGCCGCTGTCAATATAATCAAGGTATGGCTGGATGAAATGAAAGAAAAAAGAGTGTTTCGTTTCAGTCGTTTCCATTAAGTTTTCGATTGATTCCCCTGCTTGCTGAAACCCCTCAGATGAGATATTTAACTGACTGACAGTGGCCTTCAGTTGGGAAGCCGTTTCCTGTAAATTTAGATTGTTAAAATCGGGCATTTGCGCTGGCAACCTTACGGCAGATTGCCGCACTTCATGCGGATGAAGAAGAACTAAATAGGCCAAGGCCAATAAGGACAAAAGGTGCAGATAAAAACCGAATTTGATAAAGTCAAAAACCCCTGGCGCGGGTGGTAGCGGCGGGGTAGCCGAAGGAATCAGTTGGCTGAGCGTACCGGAAGTAGTTTTGAGGGTAGTCTCAAGTTTTGAAACGGCTGAAAACAAACTGTCATCCCCAAAAAAACCAATGAACGATAACCCTAACAGGCCTACAAATGTCCACAAGGCTGCGTTCCAGGGAAGACCTAAAGTAAACACCGCCAGCAGAATAACAGCCCCTGCTATGTGCAGTATTCCTAAATCAGCATTTGCCAGTTTAAATTGGGTAATGGGAACTGAGAAACCGGCAACACCGGAATAATTCAAATCACCGTAGGGAATAAATAAACTGACCAACAACAGTGCTGAGGCAATCACGCCCGGTAGGTTGTGAATGAATTTGGTGGCTGCATATCCCTGATTTTGCGGCGAGTCAAAGGGACGTGGGCGTAGCGATTCTGCGGCAGGAACAGAAACCGTAGGAGGGGCTGTTCCAATCGCTACAATTTCTTTGGCGGCATTGCCCTGCGCCAAAAAGTCAACCTCCTGCCCAAAAGGAGGCACGATACCGCCGAAGCAATCGGTTTTGGAGAAATAATAGCGATTGGTGTCAGCACCCCGTATAAATCCGGCGTCTTGGGTGGGGTCATAAAAAAGAAGTATTCCCTGCATGGTTTGAGGTTTAGAGAATAAATTATCGTTTGGTAATGACCATTTCGACGCGCCGGTTGCGTTCGCAGGGGCTGGGACATACCAAGCGCGTATCGCCGTAGCCTTTCACCTCAATGCGCATTCCGCTGATGCCTTTTACCATCAGATATTCCCGCACGGCATTGACCCGCTCGCGGGAAAGTTGCAGGTTTTTATCGGCATCCCCGATTTTGTCCGTGTGTCCTTCCAGACGAATAGACACGTTGGGGTTTTGGCGCATCCATTGGACGACTTCGTCCAGTTCGGCGTTGGATTGCGGGAGCAAATTGGCTTTAGTCAGTTCAAAATAGATCGATAAATTGATGGGGTTATTGAGCGGACGGTCGGCAAATTTTCCGCTTTCAGGAGCAGTTGATTGTACCGGCAGTGAAGTCGGGGCAGGCTTTGGGTGTGCTGGAGCCGGTCTCGCAGGAGTCCATGTACGACGGGGCACTCGGGCTCGTTTGGTGCTTCGCAACAGATTGAATCCCAGCCGGGCCGTCAGGTTAAAGACGGCGTTGGAATAACTTACCCTATTTTCGCCGACAATTCGATTATTATACGCAAATGTATGTAACTCGCTAAAAACGATTTGATTATTAATAGGCACATGAACAGAAATAGCTAACTCAAAAGGGAAATTATCCGCCGTTACCCCGATTTCCGGCGTAATCAGCCAATTGTAGGACGGGACTTTGTCGGACATTTGAATGATAGTTCCGCTGCCGTTTGAGACATAGCGCGTTTCGTTACGGTCGGGTAGGGAAATAGGGTAAATACCTCGTAAATACTGAAATTTTTCTGCCCTCATGGCTCCTACTCTTACAAATAATTGCATAGTACTCGTTCGTTCTACATTCCAATAACGCCCCACAGAAGCACTTAAACCCGTAGAACGCAGGTGTCGGCGGATGCTCGGTGTACAGGCCACCGGAATATAAAAGTTTCGGTTGGAAGGGTAGTTGAGCGTAAAGGTCTGCGCTTGTATGGATGCATTGACATACAGCATCCAGCCGGCCGTGCGGCTACGATTTGATAGGCGGTAGAGAAGCCCCAGCGCATAATGATTGTTTTTGCCGTTACAAGCAACGAGATTGCCGTTGCTGTCATAACATTCAGGGTCTTCGACTTTTTCTGGAATCAAGCTATATTGTCCGCTGATCACCTTCACCTGCGGTTGGCTGAGGGTGTTGTTGACGCCATAAGTACCTAAAATAGACAACATACCCCGCCGTGGAACTGTTGCCTGACCGTACGTGAGCAGTGAACTGAACAAAAGAAGCGTAAGTAGGCGAAAAGGGTTCATGGAGGGTGAAAAGGATTAGGTAGTACAACCTACTGCCGAATAAGCCGCAGTTGAATCTGTTGATTTTCGATAGCGGCGTTTAGCAAATACAAACCCACGGGCTGTTGTGATAAATCAATTCGTTCGGTATGTGAGCCGTTGATCTCTATTTGCTTCTGATATAATCCTTTTCCGGCCAAATCATTTACTGTCAGCAGTACCCGCAGGGGTTTATTCCGTGGACTGTTTAGTCGAACGTCAAACAGGCCCGAACCGGGATTCGGCGAAACCACAGCCTGTATATCTGTCTCGGGTTGAAGTACTTCAATCGCCGTAATCAGGCTGATAGCTACGGGCTGAGAGGTAGCTGAACACCCTTCACTGTTGGTGGCTCGAACGCCATAAGTCCCGGCTTGCGTAGCGGTGTAAGTGGTTTGGGTAGCGCCAGAGATGGGAGCATCATTGAGCAACCACTGCACTGATACCCCGGCGGCAACCGTTGTTCGCAGCGTAGCCGTCTCGCCCGTTACAATGGCCGGTTTATCGGCTGTTATAGTAGGCGTAGCGGGAGCCGCCCGCTGAGTAACGGCGAAAGCAGAAGAGGTACCTTTGCAACCCTTACTATCTGATACTTCAACCCCGTAGCTGCCTGCCGTTGTAGCGGCATAGGTATTGCTGTTTGTCCCCACATTCGCCGCCGTTTGTTTCCATTGATACGTAAACGGGGTTGTTCCGCCCGAGACGCTGGCCGTTAATGTAGTGCTGGTGCCTGCACAGAAGGCGTTATTGCCCATAATACTCACCGGTAAGGCCGATGTTTCGGTTATCACTTTTGTATCTGAAACGCTGCACCCTTGGGCATCCGTTGCCTGTACACGATATGTCCCCGCTTGTGTTACGGTAAGGCTACTTGCTTTGCTTACTTCGACGCCATCGCGTGTCCAAACGAAAGAAACGGGCGTATTGCCTCCCGTTGAGGCAGCAGTCAGTACGGTACTGGCACCTTTACAAAAAGTATCAGCACCTTGCATCGCCACGGCCAAGTTTTTGCAATCAACGACCCGATACGTGAACGCTTGAGAATATACTTGACTGCGCGTGCCGTTTTCGTCGGTAGCCCAAATAGATAGGGTATAGAGTTGACCTGCAACAAGTTTTGACACATCGCCCGGGAGGTTAACTTGGGCAGAAGTAGTCGGCGTGGGCAATGGATAAGCATACTGGCCTACCACTGTACCCGACTGCATATAGGTATAGTCCAAACGAACAATTTTGGCGGGGAAAGCTCCTGCCAGCACGTTAACCAAGCGAAGGTGGGTGTGACTCCACCGCCCACGGGCATCGCCGGTACGGACAAACAGCAAATGATAGCCATTACTCAGTCCCTTCAACGAAATATTGAGGTTAGCATCGGCATCTGGCCCGGCATTGTTAATCGTTACAACCGTGTTTTGTCCATGACCTTTATCGGTGTCCCAACCGTATTCTATTCGGCGGATTTGAGCAAGGAGTTTCATGCCGAAACCCACAAGCAGTACTGTCAATAAGAGCGTTCTCATGGTTAGTTCGCCCCCCGAATTTTAACGTTGATGTTCAACCCCGAAGCTGCCGATCCCGTACCTGGTACGTTTAACTCATAAATGATGGGAATGGGAGGTATTCCCGACAGCGCGTAGGGTTCCGAACCGCCAAAAATCCCCGGCTGCGTACCCCCGTAGCCTGCTGCGACGTAAGGAGAATTGGCTTTTACGCGGTATTTGCCGTCACTGCTTGTGCCACCCACAAACAAGTCGGCGGGTTCATAAGCACGGTTGCCGTTGTCCGTACCAAACTGCGCGTTGGGTGCTAAATTGTTCTGAATAGTGGGGGATTTGATTTCTACTTTGGCGTCTCGCGCTAATAGGATATTATTTCGAAAAGTACCTGCTGAGATTTTTAAGGGCTCAAACTTATAATCATTAATGAAGATATTGTTTTCATAGATACCATAGCTAATATCGGACTTATCTCCGTTAATAACACAGTTAGTAATTGAAATATTAGAATTAGCATGGTATTTTTGTGCCAAAGAAATAGCATTGATAAACGATGTAACCACTTTCGAGTTTGCAGCCCCCTCGAAAGATAAACTCTGAATTTTACATCTTATAATATATACATTACTTACCAGAACATGTATATAGTTGTTTCCCATACTCATCCCAATAAGAAAAGAACCTTGCGACCCTTCTTCAAAATTAATATCAAAAAAGTTATCAATTAATGCACTTGCTACTACGCCATTCACTGCGGGATTCTCTCCCAGAAAATAGCCTGGCCCGATGATAACCAATCGCTTTGTACACTTCAATCCTTCATAAGGCTTCGTTGATCCCTCAACCATCAACGTATCGCCATTTTTGACGTCGAAATCGTTATGGGCATTTTGAATCGTAGTAAATAATCTACCGGATCTGTTTTCAGTCAAGGCATTATTGACCCGAAATACGGTAGCCGAAGAAGAACCGGCCTTAATGATACTGAACAGAAAAGTCAGTGTAAAAAAGTAAAGTGAAGATTTCATGATTTTTTGATTATTGGTTTGACAATAGATATTGATTGGCAGTGCCACCTGTTTTGGAACTGGCGGTGGTACGCGTCATGTCGAGTTGAGTATCACTGACGGCGTTGATGGTAAATTCAATGGTGCCGTTGGTGCCGGTGGGTTGAGGATTCAGACTTTTGAGTACCAAGCGCGTAGTGCTCGGCAGTTCGTACAGTCCCGTACAAGTCAGGCCGTCCCAATCGGTAAAGGAGACTACTCCTGACTGGCTCAGGTTGAGTTTAAATGAACTGTAGTTGCGGATATTGCCCGTCCCCCCTTTGGTATAGACGAGTGCGGTATTTTCTTTTACCGTTTGGGCAATCCACACTTTTTTTACCTGCTCGGAAATGGGATTGGCTTTTTCTTTACAGCTGCTAATTAAGCCGAGTGCCAACATCAATCCACAGAGGGGACGGAAGTGATGGGAGAGAGTTATTTTCATGATAAATTAACTTTAAAATTTAGGATAAGCGTATTACTCATCAATAGAACCAACTGTTAATCAATATTTTAATTTAAACCGCCCGCCCTTAACTACTACCTTTGCCAATCCTTTTGCTTTATCTTCTTCTTTTTTTGAGCAACCGCTCAAAAAGAAAATGACAAATACTATACTTACATAAAAAAGGGTTTTCATTGTCATTGAATAGTTAGAATTGTAGATTTGATAAAGGTCATTTCTTGTACACATCGCAGGTAGGCTTGTACTTAAAACCCACTAACTCATACGCCTCATGGGTGAATATATCCAGTATAGCATGCTCTCTGCTATCTGGTTTACCATAATCAAAACTGCCCATCGTATTGTCGCCATAGGTATTGATTAGCTTTTTGGTAGATTGACTATAGGCGCATTGCGAATTTTTCGAATCCCCACTTATACCTCGGAACAAATAATGCCCTCCGTGAAAACAACCGGAAGAAATGATGTTATCGACAAAACCATATTCCCACAAATTTCCTTTTTCATCTTTTACTTTGCCCCAGGTTAATGGTAGTCCAGGCATTACTTCCGGGCAATGATTGCAGTAATTCCGTTCTTCGTGCTGCTTGCGGCTCAACGTAATGATATTGACCAGAAAGTGCCCGGCATTGTCAGAAGGATTTCGGTCATTGACTTCAAATTCAATGATGCCTTCCCGGTCGGCTACAAAATAATTGCCGTACTCTCCGCTCAGATTCCAATTGTCAATATACGTTTGAACGATTCCCGGACACTTTGCTCCGTTTGATTTTAAGGTATATTCAGTAGTAGGCACCAATTGTCCGTTAAATCGCATCAGCAGTTGGCCAAAACGAAAGTTGGCGTACTTCTTCCATTCTGCGTTATAGGTAAAATCTTCTCCTGTCGGGTCGTTCTGAGTTTTGGTAATGTCAAGCCCCGTATTTGTACCTCTGCCGGTTACAAAAGTGCCGTGTTTTTTGTCAACCAATACCAAACTTTCTGTCCCAAAAAATACAAACTCACCTGCCTTTACACGAATGCTGGTAGTAAATTTACCATCAGTATTTGCGGCTACCAGTCGGGATGTGTTTAAATCGTTTAATGTTATTGTATCACACCCACCCGTACAGCCCTCCTCCGGGCAATCCACTTGAATATCCCAGAGCGTTTCACCTTCGCAGCCCGACATATAAATCTCCAATTCACGGCTTTTTGCGGGATCATAATTCACGGTAAGCGTGCCTGTGCCTGGCACATAACCGGCAGCTCGGTCAAAACAAGCTTTACTTGAAACCGGCGGTCCAGGCTTGGTATCGGTAGAGGCTACCCACTGACCATTGTAGCGAATGTCCAACCGGTCGGGCAGGTTATACATTTGGTAATGGATTCGCACCTTACCGGCTTTATTTCCCAATACCAGCGTTTTTTGGTGCAAACCGCGTGAGCCGTTGGCTTTGTAGGGTTCGTCAGCACTGCAAATGTTTTGACTGGAGGTAATCTCCGTATCCATCTGAATGGCGTTGGAGGTTCGGCCGTTGCGGTCGTAAGCAGCATATACCAAAATCGTATTTCCATCCAACACATTCTTCGGAAAATTGACCGAAAATACGTAGGTATCGGTGGTTAATTGACCACCCGAAGCGGCCAAATTCCAATGGTTGTCGGCCCCCTTTACCTGTAGATAAATCCCGGCAACGGGCAGTGTACTGCTGAATACAAACGGCACGTATAGTGAAGCACCTTTGGTGGCACTGGCCGATGGTTGTGCCTTCGTAATTCGAAACGAAGTACTGACATTCAGGGGCATATCTCCACCTTTGTTGGTGCCGTCTATGCGCAGGGAGCGGCTAAACCCGCTGGGGTCTTTGGCTGGGTCAATAGGCTTTTCGTAAGGTAGTCGCACATCATTCGTTTTGCACGATAAAAGGCAACTCAGTACCACAAGACAGATGCGTGAGATAGATTTCATAATCTGGAAGGAAGATTTATGCTGTAAAGAATTCCCAAATGAACTACCGCGTTTTTTACCTGACTTCCAGTATTGAATAGATTGTACGTAGCCTGCGTGTTCAGCCGTACATGCCAGTGAGGCTGGAAGCTATACAACACACTCATTTGAGCGGAAGGAACTATTTTGGTCGTAGATTCCCACAACGGATACTCATCTCGCTCTTTTGGCGTACTTTCTTCACGGTCTGTTTTTCCGTTTGTAGTTACCTTGTATTGACTTTTTGCAATTTGTTTGGCATTATGGTCCGAAAAAGCCGCAGCAATACCTATTCCGAGTCCCCATTGCCATTTTCGACTGATTTGCCAATTGATTTCTGCAGACACGTCTAGCACATCAATTCGGTACTGATTTTTGGTTGTCAGACGGGTATCATACTGGACTTCGGGGTGACGGTAATTGTCCTGACGTGTATAGGTGAGTCCCCGCTGCGTGTAAAGTATGCCCGTCGTAAACCGAAACGAAGGGTTGAGTCGGATGCTTACCAGCAAACCCGTATGCAGCGTGAAACGCGGCCAAATACTGCCTTTGAAGCGGTGCGCCGAATCACCGCTCGGTTGCTGTAGTTGTTTGCGGAGGGTATCTATCTCCCGTCCAAACGGATAAGCTGCACTCGGGCCTACTATGCCGTATAGGGTTACTTTCGGCATAGTAGCAGTGCCGGCATATTGCTTTTTCTGCTTTGTTTTGTTCACAGAAATTTGCTGTTGAGGTGATGGCGATGGAGGAATGGCTGTAGCAGGCGCAGCCACCGCAGCAGCCTGCTGACTTCTTTCGATTCGCTCTACTGCAATACGCCGAATGGCACGCACCTTGTTGGGTGCATCGGTGAGGAGCCGATAGCTGATTTCCTGGCTGTTTTCCGATAAAATCGTACACTCAATCACCGCCTTATCGGTGCGGTAAATGAAATCCGGCTTACTGACTTTAGGCGTTGCTGGTGCCTGAGCCACACTTGCGCGGGTGAGCAATAGAGAAAATAGTAGGAGCAGTAGATAGTTTTTCATTTGTTATAGTGTGTTAAGCTACCTACACAAAACTCGGCCCGCCGGCCTTCCGCAAAGCCACCGATAAGCGTTGCATAAATTCTTTAGCGTGGTCAAATGAATTACCTCCTGAGAATTTAACCTTATGGATGGGATACTGTAAATCATCCATTTCGATAAGGACTGTACCCGTCCGAAGCCATCGTTCCCCCTTAGGTTGATGCGTTTCCGAGCGAATACCTGTCACTTGACTGACTGGGTAAGTACGCCCATTGATAGTAATTTGCCCTGCTGAAAAGTTTACACTAACACCGTTTTGAGCGAATGTATTTTCGTCTAACGTGACGGTAGGTTTGGGCTGATGGTTTTTGAAAAGAATGATGATGAAAACAAGGACGACGATAAAGATTAAGGCTTCCATTGGAGTAGTGGTTGGTTTTAAGATTTAACTAATTGTTTATCAAACTCTTACGGTGAGGATATGATGCAGGCAATTGATTCAATATTTCACTCGAAACCGGCCGTTTGTGACACTTAATCTGATATTACCCTTACCATTTTCACTATAGGCATCAAAAGAAAAAGTTCCTTCAACGATATGGTCATCTATTTTTGTAATCGAACATTTACCATTTGTAGGTTTACCTGAACTATTCTGTATTCCTGCGGCGAACTCTTCATATCTGCTCTTACGGTGGTAGCTTGCCAGTATTTCAAAATTTTCAGGTTTACCTGTTAAGGGGCCTTTTGTACCAAAACTCAAGGCTTTGAAATCTTCTGGGAATACACCTAAATAAAAACTGGGGTAACCAGAGTTAGGCATATTGCTTGCTGTGTAATCCTGACCTTCATATTTAAAAGACTGCCCATCTATAGTAGCATAAATATAAAATTCAGGGGAAGGCTCAGTTAATTTATTGCTATTACAACCGAAAAAAACGGCTATTAAGTAAAGGGGGAATAAATACTTTTTCATGTCTATATTTTTTATCATTTCACCGCAAAGAAATACGCCGCCCGAATCCCCACGGTAATGTGTCGCCCATAGTAATCAGAAGAATTGGCCGGTATGGGTACCCAATTAGAGAGTGAAGGCTGCAAGTTGATAGAAAGCTCCAAGATTTGCTCTCCGACCGACCATTGTTTGGCAATGTTCAGATTGGCACTCACGTCAAACGGTTTGACGGTATCCACCAAAGGGTCATTGCCGATATTGAGCTTTTCTGAATTAGTGTCTGATTCTCCACCTCCCGTAATCAAAACAAATGATTTAGCACTCACAGCCACTCCGATACTTGGGCCTATACGTACTTTTACTCCGCTTTTCCCCAGCCCTACCCCCACCAAAAGAGGTATTTCCAAATACGTAATGTTCGTTTTGGCAGATAGCTTACCTGTCACAGATGTACCCCATACACTGCTGAACTTAGTCACCATTTTGGCGCCGCGAAGATTCACCAACAGGCCGGTTTGAAAACTTAGCCAATCATTTGGCGAATACTCCAGTAGCGCACCCGTTTGGGCACGTATCACAGGCATGAAGACAGTCGTTCCTCTAATTCCTGCGGCCTGATACAATGCATTGGAGTAATCGTTCTGAGTAGCTTTTGATAGCCCCGGATAGCTGCCGTTGAGGCCGACAATCGGCGCAATTTTGACTTCCTGCGCCAAGGAGACGAGGCTGAAGATTGTTACTAACGAGAGAAGTAAGAGGTTTTTCATGATTTTTATTGTTTTATATGCTTCAACAAGTCAAAACTAACCACCTCCCCTTCCTCCCACAACCACCCTTGAGTATTCGCTGTATTTGGGTAAGTAAGTGCCCCATTTGCCGTTGTAAGCGTTTTTTTTAAGCCACGGACACACTGTCAAAAAGGACGATGACTCTAAAGTAAAAAACATCATATTGTGACGGCGAAAGAACTTCCCAACAGCGCTGTATTATTTCCGAAAAGGGGAAATTTATTTCCGAATCGAATGAGTCTGGAAAAACTTTTGTAAAATCAAGGTTGAGTGGCGTTGTAGCGGTAAAAACTTTTCAAATAAGAGTGGTTTACTATTGCTTCGGATTGCTTAAATTTACTCAAACCTTGTCAAAAGTTCTGTTTCTGCCCCTAACACAAAGCCTTATGACTCGATTCTTCTTTCTCCCGGTGGTTGTCTGCCTTTGGGCATTTGCTGTAAATGCCCAAACCGCTGATAAGCCTATAAACCCCAAAAGCCCCTACGGGCGACTGCTTGAAACCCAAAAAGAGTACGAAGCCGCCATGAAAAAGGGGGACTCATTAGAAGTAGCCGAGATGTGCTATATTATGGGGAAGCGGTATATTGGTCTTAAAGATTACACAAAAGCCCAGCAGTGGTTTTTAAGAGCATTGCGTATCAGAGAGCCGCTGGGTCTGTCGGAAGACATCGGGAAAATATATATACAAATGACCGGATTCCCCGTCCATTCGCCGCTTTCGGCTACCGCCTTACACTATCAATATGTAGCCTATCTCAATTTCCGGGCGGGCAAATCGCTGCGCAGTCAAATGGAAGCCAACAAACTGTTAAGTCATTTTCATGTAGATACTTGGAAACTTGGCCGGCCACTTCCTTATTCTACCTCTATAGGTTCATTAGACAGTGCCGTTTATTATGCGGAGCGGTATCTCAAAGCGGCAAAAATGCTCAATAGTCCCCTTGACGTCGGAGATGCTTACGGTTTTTTAAGCGGCCTATGGAAGTTGAAAAACAACCCTCACAAAAGCAGTGAGTATCGGCAAAAAGCACTGGAAGTGTACACCAAAGCAAAATTGGTGAATAATATTATGGGCCTTTATATGGGTATTGGGGAAGATTGGTTGAAACAAAACAAGCCTTCGTTGGCGAAGCCATGGCTGGATAAAGCCTCTGCTTTGTCCGGAAGCGTTTCAGATCATACCTTGGATGAACTGTTGACGAAGGTATATGGTCTTTATTATGAACAAACCGGACAATGGGACAAGGCGTTTCGGTATCAAAAGAAAAATCTGGAACTGAAAACCCGGGAGTTTGATATACAATTGAGCCAAGTCGTTCAAAATTTAATTTTGCTGGATGAGTACGAAAAAAAGAAAGTACAGTTTGCCGCGCAGCAAAAAGAAATGGCGTTGCAAAAAAAACTCAGCATCGTCATCGCCTTCATGTTTTTAGGTGCTGCCTTATCGGGTTTTTTGTTTTATTTGTTGTTTACTAAATACAGAAAGATAAGCCAGCACAATGCGCTGCTGGTACGGGAGCAAAGCCACCGCACAAAAAACAACCTGCAATCCGTTTTTGACTTGTTGAACCTGCAACTCTACCAACTCACCGACCCCATAGCGGTGAAAGCCTTGGAAGAAAGCCTGATGCGCGTAGAGGCCATGTTATTGGTGCACCAAAGGCTGTATCAGGGCAGTAAGTTGATGGAGGTCAATCTTCAAAAATACCTCCCTGACCTGATAAAGAGTGTGTTGAGAAGCTATCATTTGGAGGCCACCGACCTCGTTTATAAAATAGACCCGATTTGGCTTCATACCGACAAAGCCATTCCATTGGGCTTGATTGTCAACGAACTGACGACCAATGCCTGCAAGTATGCCTTGACGGACAATCTCCGTCCGGTACTCAAAGCAAGCTGTTTTTTGAAGGGTGGGAAGGTCATGCTTCATTTTTCAGACAACGGCCCTGGGTTTGTCCACCATCCGCTTCAAGACTCCTTCGGCCTGAACCTGATCGGTATGCTGACCGACCAACTGAATGCTGACGGAAAATTCAGCAAAAACAAGGGTTGTTGCTTTGCATTATCTTTTGAGCATAAAATAACACCAGTGGTGGATAAAGGAGAACAAACGTTAGAAAATCAACTTACTTAGCGTGATGGAACCCGGAAAAAATGTGCTGGTGGTGGAAGACGACCGCCTGCTTGCAGAAAACATCAAACAAACCCTTACAAAAGAAGGGTTTTCTGTTTCGGGCGTAGCGAGAAATTTGAAAGAGGCGGTCGACATTATGAAACGAAACGTGATTGACATTGCGTTGATTGACATTCAACTCGACGGCCCCGAGGATGGGGTAGCTACGGCTACTGAGTTGCTTCGGATTAAATGGATACCTATCATTTATATTACCGCCCATACTCCCCTCGAAATGGACGAGCGAATGAAGAAAACGCTGCCGGCGGCGTTTTTGGAAAAACCGTTGCGAGTAAGGGAATTAGCGGTACAGATTGAACTGGCCCTTCATAATTTCGGGGTGGGGAATCTGCCTTCCGCCTATCAACTTCCATCAGAACAACTGTTTCTGCCGGCAGACAAAGGCCACATCGGCGTGAAAATCAGGGAGATTCTGTATCTCAAAGCAGATCGGGTGTATTCCCAATTGTTTTTATCCGAAAAAGAGTTTTCCAGAATTTATCCCGGACGGACGTATGGGCACGTGCTCATTTTATCCAATATGGGGAGTGTTTTTCGTCGGTTGCCCGCTGATTTTTATCTCTTGTCGCGTTCGCTGGTCATTAATCTAAATCATTTAGCCCGCGTTGATTCCAATCGGCTTTTTATGCAACAGCACGAAATCCCCATCCCCGAAGGAAGACGCAAGGATTTAATAGACCGCCTCGCAGTGGTAAAAAGCCAATAAACCCCTTTTATATGCCTATTTTTATACTGTTTGCAGTGACATTCTGCCTGATTTCGACCATATCAGTGGCACAATCCCCCTCGGAAATGGTAGATTCTCTTAAAAAAGAAGTACAAAAGCACCCTGCGCAAGATTCGCTGCAGGTCAATCGATTATTGACAATAGCCGATGGTTTAGCATACACTGACCTTGATGAGGCCATGCAATACGCCAACCAAGCGGCGGAATTAGCCGAGAAGTTGCAATTGTATGGGGGACAGGCAGGCGCACAACGACAGAAAGCTGTCATTTATATGAACAAAGGGGATTACCTCAATGCCATTGATGCCTGTCATCGAGCGCTTCAATTATCTGATAAATTGTTTGAAAGAATCAAAGACGACAAAGGCCAAAGCCTGTTTAATGCTACAATCTACAATGCCTTAGGGGCAATCTATTTAGATATTGAGCAACTTGATAAGGCGATTGATAACTTTTCAAAATTGGTAACCATCGCCCATAGATTGAACGAGCCCCGAGAAGAAGCCGTAGGTTTAGGTAATATCGGAGAAGCCTATACACGCAAAGGAGCGTACAGGAAAGCCATTGCGTATTTCGATAAGGCGGTGACAATTGCTCAAAAAAGCAACGACTATTTAGTGTTGGCTTTTGTACTCGGCAACAAGGGGGTAGCCTTAAATTTCTTGGAGAAATACACGTCGGCTCTACCCGTATTTGAGGAAAGTATTAAAAACGCTGACCAAGTAAATGATGTCCGATTCAAAACCATATCAATAGCAGGGTTAGCACAGTGTTATTTTCATTTTAATCAATACGACCTGTCGGAGAAATACGCAAAAAGTGCCTATGAATTGGCCAAGCCAATGGGCTTGATACAACAGCAAAGAGACGCTGCCAAGGTGTTGAGCATGATTTACGAGAAGCAAAATAAAAGTATGCCTGCTCTATCTTATTTTAAAGAATCGGTCACCTTGAATGATAGCCTCATCAGCAAGGCGAAACAACTTGAACTGACGCGCCGGGATATGAAGTTTGAGCAGGAACAACGGGAAATAATACTTAATGCCGAAATCAAACAAAAACAAACCGAACGCAACGCTGTGTTGGGTATCGGAGCCATTTTGTTGGTAGCCGTAGCAGTAAGTGCCTTTTTTTATAAAAGTAAGCGCGATGCGGATTTAGCGACTTTGATTGCTTTTCAAAAGCAACAAGAAGCTGAATATCAAGCACGTTTTGCCGAATATCAGGCTTTGGTACTGGAAATTGAAAACAAAGTATTACGGGCGCAGATGAACCCCCATTTTATTTTTAATGCGTTAAATTCCATAAGCAGTTATATCACCAAGAATGACTCGGAAAATGCGAACGAATATTTGGCAAAGTTTGCGGAACTGATGCGCCTTGTTTTAGAAAATTCGGACGAGAAGTTAGTGTTACTGAACGAAGATTTAAAAGCATTGAGGCTTTACATGGAGTTGGAGACACTCCGCCTTCCGGGGAAATTCAGCTTCGAGATAACGGTTGACAAAAACATTGATTCTGACGAATTGCTGTTTCCGCCACTTATCCTTCAACCTTTGGTTGAAAATAGTATTTGGCACGGAATCGCCAATAAAGAAGGGACAGGGAAGATAAAAATAGTAATCAGTAAAGAAGGAGAGAAAATGTACTGTGCGGTAGAAGATAACGGGATAGGCCGTAAGAAAGCGGCCTCTTTGCGTTCTCCCGTACAATTGGGGAGAAAATCAATGGGAATTGAACTGACAAAAAAACGAATTGCCATTTACGACAACACGCAGAACCCTGAAAATACTATATCCTACACAGATTTAGAAGAAGGTACCAGAGCAGAGATTAAACTCCCGCTAACACTCCAATTTTAAACTTATGATAAGGGCAATTATTGTAGACGATGAACGACATTGTATAGAGCAACTCAGCTATCTACTGGCCAGACATTGCGCTGAAAGCGTCAATTTAATGGGTGCCTTTGAGTCCGTAGAAGAAGGCGCACAGGCTATCCGTCAACTTAAACCTGAGTTGATATTTCTGGATGTGCAAATCAAAGGCAAAACAGGATTTGATTTGCTGGAAGAATTTTCTGAAATCAACTTTGAAGTGATTTTCATTACAGCTTATGAAAAGTATGCCCTTCTGGCATTTAAGTTCAGTGCGGTTGATTATTTATTAAAGCCTGTTCAGAGAGAGTATTTAGAGAAAGCAGTTGAAAAACTACAGCATAAGTTTTTACTCAGGGATACTGCAAAAGCCAATGTTGAAGCTCTTCTTTTTAATATGCAAAGTAAGTCTTTCAAGTCTAGGCGTTTGGCAATTCCAAATATAAAGGGATTTGAAATGATTGAGATTGACGACATAATTTACTGCGAAGCAGACAACCGTTATACTGATATTTTTTTTAAAAGTAAACCAAAAATTACCTCTACAAGACTTTTGAAAGAGTATGAAGAGCAGCTATCCTATTACGATTTTTTCAGGGTTCACCAGTCGTATTTAGTCAGTTTCAAATACGTAGCAAGCTATAATAGTAAAGCTGGTATTGTTAAAATGACAAATGACAAAGAAATTGATGTTTCTTTGAGAAAGCGAAAGGAATTTAACGACTGGATAGAGGCACATTGATAAAGTGCCAAAAACAATGGAATTACTGCACCGGAGGACGGCGCACGACTCGTAAACTTTAAAATTTACCTTACCGACATTTCGCTCCCTTTGTCTAAGTCCCTGACTTTTCCAATCTTTGTCTTTTCAACTTCAACTCAGTAAGAATGCTCAAAGCCCGCCAAATTGTCCGTAACTACGGAAGTTTACCCGTTTTAAAAGGAATTGATTTAGAAATAGCCAAGGGCGAGTTAGTGACTATCGTTGGTGCTTCGGGAGCAGGGAAAAGTACATTGCTGCATATTTTAGGCACACTCGACCGCCCCGATGCCGGGCAGGTATTTATCGGTGATACGGATGTGTTTGCCCTCAAAGAGAAAGACTTAGCGACTTTTCGTAACCAAAAAATCGGGTTTGTTTTTCAGTTCCATAATCTTTTGCCCGAATTTACGGCACTCGAAAATGTGTGTATGCCGGGCTTTATTGGAGTCAGAATTCAGGAGTCAGAAGTAAGGAGAAAAGGAGGGGAGCTTTTGAAAATGTTGGGATTGAAAGACCGCCTCAATCACTTGCCGTCTCAACTTTCGGGAGGAGAGCAACAGCGCGTAGCAGTTGCGAGGGCATTGATCAATGACCCTGCCATCATTTTTGCCGATGAGCCCAGCGGAAACTTAGATTCTCGCAATGCCGAAGATCTTCACCAACTTTTTTTTCGCCTGCGAAATGAACTCCATCAGACTTTCGTGATTGTAACCCACAACGAACACTTAGCCGCCTTGGCCGACCGAAAACTGGAAATGGTGGATGGGGGGATTAGTTTATAAGTTTGCAGTTTATACGTTTAGGGTTTACAGTTTACGGTTAAGAGATAACGGTAAACTGTAAACTTAAAAACAGTAAACTAATTAGTGCTCTCCGCTCAACTGCATCATGGCTTTTCGAATGGCTTCGTTTTTGTGCTTGCGTTGAAGTACGGTTGGGGCGGCCATGCGCTCTTTGCAGTCGAAAGACGGGCAGCGTTCGCAGGTTTCATTTACTTCGCGTTGGGGGATTTCAGAAGCGTTCAGAAATTTAATTTTAGCCCGCACATTATCGTCCAATCGAATTCCCATCGATACACTTACGTTCAGATTAGGCGTTGGCGACATGGGTTTGGCAAAAGACACCACAAAATACTTGTCTTGGGTATCCATGTAGTGCGAAACCTGGGTCCGGCAAAGCGTATGAGCATACTGTCCTTTGTCCTGTAATTCAGCCAATTCCTGCAAAATCGTCAACGCAACCCAACGGCGACAGTAATGTTCATCGCGCACGGTATGCGGGTTGTGCTTGCGTGCGATGTGCATTTCTTTGGTCAAATCGAATCGATTTTGTCCGGCGAAATTATTGAAACGTAAAAAGAACAATTGGCTTATGCCGAAATACTTAGGTAAGATATTACTCAGGCGATAGCAGAAAGATTCGGGAGTACTGTTAAAATAGGCAATCATATTGACCAATGCTTCGCCGTCAAAATGAGGTTGCTCAAAAAACGCAGCTAATTTTTTCGCTAAAATAGGGCCTTTGATGATAATTGCACTGGCAAAATAAGATGCTTTGTAGTTGTTGAGAAGTTGTTCAAAGGATTCGGCCTCCACCAAATGCGTGGTGTTCAGACGATTTTTGAGCTTCATGTATTGATACCCCAGCTCGCGTCCGTAAATAAATGCGCGTTGGTTGGCGTCCAACTGTGGGCTTATTAACAGCCGTAGTTTATCGCTTCTCTGAACCAATAACGACCGAATCCCGACGAGTTCGGGATATTTCTTTTCGTCTATGAACTGTATTTCGTAGGGATAATTTTTTACCAACAAATCAGCCAGGTACTTATCATCCAAAATCACTTCTTCGGGGACTTCGTAGTGCGCCAAAAACTGCTCGGCTTCCTGCTCCAAATCCTCAAAATAGTTGTCGTACATCTCCTGATACGTTCGCAACGCCGAGAAGTAAAACTGCTCGACTGACATGTTGTAATTTCGGGCAATTTCAATCAGGGTGCCGATAAAGGCACTGAGTTTGGTAGGAGCATCCGACAGCATTTCCAGCAAATCGGCAGGATCTATACCAAATAAATCAAGCGGAAGTTCGGTTAGGATATTGGATTGCAATAATTCTGAAATAGGCTCTAATTTTTTGCTTAGTTTTATCGAGACCAATGAATCATACTCTACATCAAAAGCCCTCGCAAGGGCGATAATTTTGTCAGATTTTGGATATTTTTTCCCTTTTTCAATTTCGTTGATATAGGAGATAGAAAGCCCAGTTAGCTGAGACAAGTCACTGAGAGAAAGAGACTTGTCAAGGCGAAGTTGTTTGAGTTTAAGCCCGAAAACGAGGCGGATATTGTCTTGGTTAAGTGGCACTTTTGAGAATTGTAAGTTAGGGTTTTTGAACTGGAATGGATATGAATTCTATTTCAATAGGATGATAAAGGTAAAATTAGTACTTTTTCCTAAAAACGTAGTATTTTAAACGTGTTTCCCATATCCTCCTCCTCCCGGAGTTTCAATGCAAAGACGGTCGCCTGCTTCTACCATGATACTGCAAATTCCGCTTAGTGTTTCGGCGGAGCCATCGCTTCGAGTAAGTGTCTGACGTCCTATAAGTCCGTTTTCACCTCCCTGCAACCCATACGGAGAAACCACACGGTGTTGGGTAATGAGCGTGACACGGAGCGGAGCCAGAAACTCAACGTGCCGTACGACGCCATCGCCGCCTTGCCACTGGCCTTGGCCGCCCGAATTTTTTCTCACCGAAAATTCGCGTAAACGGACGGGATATCGGCGTTCCAATTCTTCGGGGTCGGTAATGCGCGTATTGGTCATGTGTTGGTGGACTGCCGACCGACCGTTAGCGCCTTCGCTTGCACCCGTGCCGCCGCAGATGGTTTCGTAGTAACCGAAGCCGGTACTGCCGAACAGAAAATTGTTCATTGTTCCCTGACTGCACGCGGCCAACCCAAAGGCTTTCAATAACGTATCTACCAATCGCTGACTTACTTCGGTATTGCCGCCCACCACGGCAGGGCATTGCGTGGCGTCATCGCTGAAAACGGGATGCAGAAAACTGTCGTCGGGCAAAATGACTTTTACGCCCTGCATCAAACCTTCGTTAAGTGGAATGTTTTGATTGACCAACAATCGTAACACGTACAAAATGGCGCTGTAAATGATGGATATATTGGCATTGAGATTGTTGGGATGGCGAGAGGATGTGCCCGTAAAATCGAAAACTAAATCCGATAGAGACCGGTTTATGGATACGTTTATTTCATATCCGTCATCAAGCGATTCATTGGCGGTAAATGTTTGATTTTGAAAAGGTTTAAGCACTTCCTGCAATGCTTCAAAAGCACTGTTTTTCAGCAGTTGCATGTATAGATGTACTTTTGTCAGGCCATGCTGAGCAACTAAGCTTTGCAGAGCACTTTCTCCCGAGCGCAGGGACGCTAACGCCGCGTTGATGTCGGCGATGTTTTCGGTGAGAGCACGAGTTGGATAAGGGCCTTGGGTAAACAATTCTTTCATTGTTTCCCATTGCATTTCGCCGTTTTTGACCAAATAAGTTGGTAAAATGACCACGCCTTCTTCGGTTAAAGAAGTAGCGTCGGGCGGCATAGAGCCCGGCGTTCGACCGCCGATTTCGGCGTGGTGAGCGCGGTTGATAACGTAGCCAATGAGTTCATTTTCGGAAGTAAAAACGCCTGAAAGTAACGTTACATCGGGCAAATGCGAACCGCCATATTTGGGATGATTGGTAATAATGACATCTCCGACTTCAATCGCGATTTTCTCGCGTACGAGCCGCGCACATACGCCCAGACTTCCCAAGTGCACGGGGATATGGGGGGCATTGACCAACAATTCGGCATCTGAATCCAGTAAGGCACACGAAAAATCCAGTCGCTCTTTGACGTTGACGGAAAAAGCGGTACGCTGTAATTGCGCGCCCATTTCTTCGGCAATCGCCATAAAACGATTGGTAAAAAGCTCTAATTCAATGGTTTGGTTTTGCGTTTTTGAAGATTGCAAATCCTTACCGGCGGAGGTACCGGAGCGAGCTTCGCCCTGGTACAAATCCGGACCGACAAACTTTACTACGACATCTAAAGTTGATGTGATGACTGCTTGCCAGCCTTCGGGAATGAAACTTGTAGAAGAGGGATTGAGCAACACCGCAGGCCCATTAAAATAATCTCCTTCGCTGAGTTGGCTCCAATCATAAACCTTACAGGTTTCCGAAAACCTGTAAGGTTTGGCTTCTTGCTGCGGACTGTAAAGCGGAACGCCGCCCGCCGTAAACTGTAAAGCGGAACGCCGCCCGCCGTAAACTGCCTTTTCTGCAATAATTACCTTTAAACTCTCCACTTCAATCACCAGATTGTCGGGACAGTAACCGAAAATCTGACGGTATTTTTCGTAAAATGCAGTTTGTAAGTCATTCCATTGGTACTCACTTTTCCAGGAAACTTCAATGGTGCTTTCCTGTCCTTTGAAGCGCAGATAAAACAAAACAAGATTGTTTTTATCGTCAAATTCAGTGACGCCTTCCTCCGAAAGCAAGTTTTTACCTTCGGTTATCAGAGTAGAAAGGAGGGATTCAAAAGCACTTTCAAATTCGGTAAAGGGTTTTAAAATTTGTCTGGAAACAATGCGTTGGGCGCGCGCCTGCCCCATGCCGTAAGCACTCAATAAACCGGCATCGTAGGGTAAAATGACAGTGCTGATTCCCAGGATTTCGGCCAGTTGGCAGCCATGCAAACCTCCCGCTCCTCCGAAAGTGAGCAACGGATATGCTTTTGGGTCAAAGCCTTTGGCAACCGAAATGCGTCGAATGGCCTCGGCCATTTTTTCGTTGGCAATTTGCTCAAAACCACGCAACAGTTCTATTTCTGAAAGCCGGTGTTGAGTTTGCGTAAAAATTTGGGCTTGAATGGCGTTTAGCGCTTCCTGTGCTTTTTCAAGCCGTACCGGAATCCCAAAACGGGAAGTGTCTAATTTACCCAAAAGTAAATTGACATCGGTAATGGTCAGCGGCCCGCCGGCGCCGTAACAGGCCGGACCCGGATTCGCTCCTGCGCTTTCAGGACCGACGCGCAGTTTTTGACCGTCAAAATAGCAAATGGAACCGCCTCCTGCCGCCACGGTTTCAATGGCGAGCGTTGGATTATGAAGTTCAATACCTTCGATTCTTGTGATAAATTCTAAATCCAATTTCCCGTCAAAACGGGCCGTATCGGTACTGGTGCCGCCCATGTCGAAAGTCAGACAGCGCTCAAAACCAAGACGTTGAGCAATGGCTGCCGCACCTACCATACCACCCGCAGGGCCGCTTAATAAGCTGTCTTTGGCACAAAAAGCAGCGGCACTTACTAATCCACCAGCACTCGTCATGACTTTTACAACCCCATCCGTTTTTTTTAATAAGTCCTCCTTCACAGGGGTAGATTTAGACGATCTGCTGCGCGGTGGGGTTTGAAAGGAACGGGTGATATTGGTGAGATAATCGGATAGAATGGGCTGCAAATACGCATTGACCAACGCCGTTTGGGTCCGTTTGAGGTAGTTAATACCCGCGTATAGTTCCGCAGAGCTGCTTATGTATTCGTGTCCCTGTTCTTGGAAACAGTGCTGAAGTTGTTGTTCGTGAATAGGGTTCAAATAACTGTGCAACAGCGAAATAGCTATCGAATTGTCTTTGGGTTGAGTTAGTTTGGTTACATCAAGGGGCTGTAACACGTGCCCCGCAGCGTCCAAGCGTTCTTCTATTTCTACCACTTCATTGTACAAAAGAGTAGGTTCTGGAATGGCGAGTTGAAATAAATTGGGCCGTTGTTGGGTGCCGATGCGGAGTAAATCTTTGAAGCCTTGGGTAACAAACAGCGTCACTTTGGCTCCTTTTCGTTCCAAAAGTGCATTCGTTCCTTTCGTAGTGCCAAGGCGCATGGAAAGCGGTGGAAATGCAGCTGAAAGAAGGGTTTCAGTGACAATACGCGTAGCCAGCACAGGTGCTTCTTCGTGCGTAGTGATTTCAAAATCAACTTCTTCTGAATATGCGTCTGACGGTTCAAAACCGTCAGACGTATATAAACCATGCGCTAAAATCAATGTATTTCCCTGAACATCGGCAATCTTGATGAATTCATTTTGACCAACAATGCGAAAGGAGTAGCCTTTAACAAGTTCAGGATTGAATGCCCACGAAGTAACAATTTGAAAAGTAGTTGATGAGATTTTTTTTGCAATTCTACCTCTTAAAAAACTGCTGCTGAGTACTTTGGTGCGTTTGAGTTCGCCCGAAGGGCTGAGCGCCAAACAGTCGGTGAAAGTACCGCCTGTATCAATCCAAATTTGCCACATGAGTACTAATTGTGAATGAGTAAATGATGTAATGACTGAAATAATAAGCAGATTTCAAAAGTATATTCAGAAAAGGCTAATATAAAGGAAAACGCAGATTTACACGGATTTTTGAATCTATGCAAATCTGCGTTTTAAAGATTTTGAATTTATTGTCGTCTTCCTGCAATTCGGTTTTGGGTAAACCACAAAAACAAACCCGTCACGCTGAGAAGATAAACTACATTGCGGGAATCTATCAAACCGCGGCCTAAGTCGGCGTATTGTTGGTCCAGCGAAATCCAAGAAAGAGGATAAGCAAATTCCCCCCAGAAATCCAAACGAGCGACTGCCCCAATGCCTGCAAAAAGTAGAAAGCATACAAATACCGCAAGTACAAAGGCCACAATTTGGTTGTCGCTTAATGACGAAGCCCATAACCCTACCGCCACAAAAACCGCCCCCAACAGCAACAGGCCAATGTATGACCCAAATACAGCTCCTGTATCAATGTTTCCGACGGGGTTGCCAAGTTGGTAAACGGTATAGTAATAAAGAAGGGTAGGGGCGAGGGTAAGTACGACAAGAGCCCAATCGGCCAAAAACTTTCCAAAAACTAATCCCCAGTCACTCAGAGGTTTTGTGAGCAGCAATTCAATGGTACCATTCCGTACTTCTTCGGCCAACGACCGCATTGTAATGGCGGGAATCAGGAAAAGCAATACAAAGGGAGTAAGATTGAAAAACGCTCCCAAATCGGCATACCCATAATTGAGAACATTCGTATCGGGAAATACCCAAATCAAAAGTCCTACGGCAGTCAAAAAAACGGCCATCACAATGTAGGCCGTTAAAGAACTGAAAAAGGAGTTAATTTCTTTATTGAAAATAGCAAACATAAGTCTGTGAATGATAAATGGTCAATAGTCCACAGCCCACAGCCCACAGCCATAAACTTCCAACTGAAGATTGCTTGCTGTAGGCTATATACTGTGGACTTTACTCTAACTCAAACGGCTTATCTTTTTTCATGATTGCCGAAATAATGAGAGACATTAAGAAGCCCAATAAACCAAACCAAACTACAGTTCCTAAAAAAATCCAAGTAGGGTTTCCAAAAATCATTGCTTGAATTTCTATAGTTTTTTCTATTTGATCATCGGCCAATCCTTGATCTTCCATTTTAAGGCGAGTCAATTCTTTGATTCTGTCCATAAGGGTTGGATCTATGAATTCGACATAAATATAGGAGAAAACAGCGCTTAAAAACCCTGATATAGCACCGACAAAAGTTCCGATTCCTAATCCTTCCCCATAAAAAATAAATCCCTGATTTGTCTTGCGAAACTCATAAATCGCCCAAATTATGCCTCCTAATAATATTAAATAAATTATATTGGCGATAGGACTTGTCATCAAGTCGGTTACATTGATAATGGTTGAGAATACCATCATTATAACTCCTACAATTATCCCAAATTTGAGCCCAGTACGTGCTGTAGTAGGTTGTTGTTCCATGCGGTTGTAGTTAAAAGGTGCAGGATTCAAGTTACAAATGCAACTTCTTGATGGTTAGTTAATTGATTAAAAATTTGATTTGGTGTTTGAAAATCATGTCTTTTTCTTGGCCTGTTATTAAGTTCATTCTCTACAAATT
>Ga0247844_1001521_pt1 | contig 42322 bp, 36 predicted proteins | sample LaCtaG_FD_192421 | JGI IMG/M metagenome (GOLD analysis project Ga0247844, IMG submission 192421) | Freshwater microbial communities from meromictic Lake La Cruz, Castile-La Mancha, Spain - LaCruzMarch201714.5m_1 | ecosystem: Environmental > Aquatic > Freshwater > Lake | place: Spain: Castile-La... | reverse complement strand
TGCAACGAAGTTATGGGACAGCAGGCGGCAGTTTTCCCCTGCTGGGAGCCTCGCACGCGGCGTGCTTGCCTGTATTTGAGCCGACGGGCGCTGCATCTCTGCCGCCGGAGTTTGAGCCGGTTTCTATGAGAGTCTGGCAGTGGCTGGCGGCTTGGTTTGGGTGTTGGGTTTGGTTGCGGGGATGGCGTTGCGCATTGTCGGCGCGACGATACTCGCTGCCCTGCGCCGCTTGTTCTGCTTGTGCGGCACGCGCAACGCTTCTTGCCGCCAGAGGCATGCCAGCGCTAGTCGTTGACCTGCATGCCTTGCCTGCGCAGTTGCGCCGCAGCCATGCGGTAACCTCGTTGTGGGTGCGCCAGCACATAGCGACGCAACTTCGCTGCCAGCTTCGCATCCTTGGCTGGACGTATGCTGGCGTAGCGTTGGGTGGAGCGCGGTTGATTGATGACTTTGCAGACCCGGCGCTGCGACACCTGGAGCTTGCGCTCCAGGTGCGTGACGGCTTCGCGTTTGCGCGCCGGGCTCACCACGTTGACTCGGTTTCGCCTCACCCTGCGGGCAGCATTTCATGCTGTCTGTCTCGCTGCGCTCGGCTCCCTCCACCAGCTCCTTGTGCATCGCTTTGTCCAGCGCCTGCTCGACCACCAGTTCTTGAGCCTGCCGTTCTCCAGCTCCAGTTTTTTTAGGCTCTTGACCGTGTTACGGTCAGCGTCGCCATACTGCTCTTTCCACCGGTGGTAGGTCGGCACGCTCACGCCGATCTGGTGTGCGGCCTCCTCTGTGGTCTTGCCTCCGGCGATGATCCCTGCCGCCGTGCGCAGCTTCTGATGATTTCCTCTGCGCTGTGTCTCTTGCGTTTCATGCTGTCTGATGGTGCGCTTCGCGCACTTCAGACTCTAATAACACTTGGGTCAACTCTCGGGGGATAGTCCACAGTGGGCGGATTAGGTGTTGAGTTCACAAACACCCATTACACCGACTCTGCCGCGCAAAACGACCTCCTTCAATCGCGGCGTTCGGGTTTAAGGGATTGACAAAGGCCCTCCTTGCGCTCGTCATCGGTCAGGCGACACGATGCTTGGCCTGGCAAACGATAGCCCAGCCACAATCCAGGCGCGCTGGGAAAAAAACAGCCTAGCAAATTCACCATCGCACCTGCGGCTCGTCAACGCGTGTAAGCAGGCACAGTGCCTGCCAAAGCCCGTGCGATCATCGTCATGCTCGCATTGCCGCCAGTAAGCACAGAAGCCACGCGTTTACCCTGCCACTCGTGGCTATGTTTCTTGAGTGCCGCATAGGCTAACGCACCCGCGCCTTCGGCGATGTTGTGCGTGGTCTGGATGATCTCACGCATGGCGATCATGGCTTCGTCGTCGCTCACGGTGACAACCTCATGCGCATGCTGTATGATGTGTTGGAGGGCATCTTGGTTCGGCGTTTTGCACGCTACACCTTCCGCTACGTGCGTCGTGCTCGATTGCTCGACGAAGTGCCGCTTCTGAAAGGACAGTGCATAAGCAGGCGCGTGCTCGGAGACGACGCCGATGATCTTTGTTTTCAAACCCAACACCTCGCGCGCCGCTGTCACGCCACAAAAACCTGAGCCGAGACCGATGGGCACAAAGACCGCGTCGAGATCGGCTACGGCGCGGAACATCTCGAGTCCATACGTAGCCACACCACGCACGAGCCAGGGATGAAACGACGGTACGGCATGAAGTCCCTCCTTGGCGGCTAACTCACGTGAAAATTCGAGAGCGTCTTGAAACTGCTCGCCATGCTCGACGAGTTCGGCTCCGAGAGAACGCATCGCGGTGTTTTTCTCTATGTTGTTACCATACGGTACCACGATCACAGCACGCAGACCGTTCAACTTGGCCGCAAAGGCGATGGACTGCCCGTGATTCCCCGTCGTCGCCGCGATAACACCGCGCACATCGGGCTGCTGACGTTTCAGCTCATCCATATAAACGAGTCCGCCGCGAATCTTGAAGGCACCGACGGGCGTGTGGTTCTCATGCTTCAGCCACAGCTCGCAGCCGAGGCCCGCTTCGAGCAGCGGCCAGCGATACGTCGGGGTTTCGTGGATGTGCTGGCGAATGAGCGCCTTGGCGCTCTCGATTTCGCTGAGGGTGGGCAGTGGTTCCATGTGGCACGGCTAGGCATAAATTTCGCAAAGGCAAGCCCACGGCCTGCGTATCGTGCGTTCACGGCGAATGAGGCACTGTGCTAGAAATCTAGGCAGTTCACACAGACGGGGAATCCGTTGTCACTGGTGCGATTTAATCCGTGATATTCACGGCAACCGTGGTTTTCTCTCCGGCATGACCCGACCCGAAGCCATCCAGCAGATCCGCGATGCGGCGAAGACGATAGCCCTTCAAATGATGAAGATTCACCCTGCGCTGCCACATCTACAGGAAGCGGAAACGATGCGCGAGTGCCTGAAATCCCTGCATGAGATGACAATTCACCTGGAGACGGTGAAGAAGAAGATAGGCAAGTTGGAACGGCTGGATGACAGCAGCCTGCTTTAAGATCAACGACCGACGGGTGCAGCAGGTGGTGCCGGCGTAGAGGGGGTAGGTTCATCCACGCCCTCTGCGGCCAGGCGCATGACTTCTTTTTCCATTTCCTCTCCTGCCTTCTTGGCGGCGCGGAGATTTTCTTCAGGGACGGTCTCTCGATGTTCGCTGCGCGGGTTTGCCGGAGTGATGGGGGTGGTACTCTCAGTTTGTGCGGGTGCAGCAGGGACTTTGTTCGCGATCTCTGCGGCCACGGGCGCAGCGGCGGCAGGTGCCAGTGACTCCTGGCCAACTGGAGGAGGTAGTGCCGATTGCGCTTGGTGGGCGGAATCGGCACCGGATGATTGTTCAACGACACTGCCTGGCTTTTTGCCACAGCCTGCCACCATGAGCGCAAGGGCGGTCGCAACGGTTACCCACTGGGGGCCGAATTTAGCGCGCTTACGGTGATGGCAGGTTTTTAGCATGGGTGGGCAGTGTAAATGGAGTGCAAGTGCAACGGATCAGGGAGCCTCGGCCTCAATGAGTGCGCCAGTGCCGTCCACGAATTCGACCCAGAAGAGGAGGATGCCATCACGGTCAAAGCCGCGTGCGTTGGAGAGGCCGTTGTCCTTGCCGAGAGCCTGTATCTTGCTGACGGTGCGGTTGGCACCACCTGCAAAGATGACAGATCCCTCGCGGATGGCGATTGCTACTACGGCATCGCTACGAGTCATCCAGAGACCGAAGTCATTGGAGCCGGTGACACCACCCAGGCCGAGGCGCATGGTGGCGGTAAAGACTGGCTGCCCCTTGCCGGGAAGCGCCAACTCAGTGAAGCTCTGATACTGGGCGGTGGAAGGAACCCCAGGAGGCGTGCCGCCCTCTCTGGCCAGCAGGACGAGGCCGGAGGTGTTCGTCTTAGCCCAGAGGCCACTGTCATTGGTGCTATTGATACCGGTGCCGCGGACATCGGCGAGGAAGGCGAACTCGAAGTCACCGCTAACTGTGTTACCAGCACCCATCACCACTTCGGCGAACTGATGGAAGACACCGCCGCCAGGAGCGGACTGGTTTTCACGCACCTGCATGACGAGCTGATCGGGATCAAGGTCGGCAAAAAGCGCGGAGTCGTTGGTGCTGTTCACAGGCACGTCACCCGTGCCTTGGGCGAGGGAAGAGACGAAGCCGTAATATTGGCCATTCTGGTCCCAGGCAGGGAAGCGGAAGAAATTGCCGAACTGGGCCATTGGGAAAGCCGGGGATGCACCGGCAGCAAAGTCCACCAACTGACCAGGGGCGACGTAAGTGGCACCAAAACCGGTGTAAGTAGCACCGTTGAACTTAGCCTTGATGATGCCCTGCGTGTTGTCAGTGAAGATGGCGACAAGGGTGAAAAGCTCCTCGTTTGCAGTATTGACGACGTGCTCGCGGCCCTGGCCAGAGGTGGTGCCGTTGGTGGCCATGAGTACGAAGGAACTAACGACCTTGTTCGTGCCATTGACGTTTACTGTGTCGCCAGTGCTGAACAGGAGGGTCAGACCGAGGGTATTGTTCCAACCATAAAGGGACGTCCTGCCAGCCGTCGAGATGGACTGGAAGACGACACCCGAACCTGCAATGGACACAGGACCGAGAAAATTGTAGGTGCTGCCGGTGAGGTCTGGGGTGCTGACACGAGCCAGCATTTTCAGGACACCATCAGGCGCGTTGGTGAAAACACCGACACGGTTAGAGTCGTTAATGCCAGGGCCGTTTATGTCGGCGATGAAGGCGACATGACCGCGATTGTTGGAGACGCTCTCGCGGAAGGTGCGGAAAATACTGCCTGGAGGCATCGTCGGCACCGGAGTGGCACTGGAAGCGACGAGACCGAAATTCAGTCCACCAAAGAGGGCGTGGCGGAGTGTACCACCCGCCTCACGGACAATGCCAGCCGCACCGCCGTAGGAAGGGCTGTAGCTGATTTGTCCATAGGTAGTGCCAGCAGGCTGACCAGGGACGGCATCTCCGGTGCCATTGAGATCAGTGAAAGCACGGTTTTCCAAATAGGGTGTCAGGGAGACGATGCCATTAATGGGGAAGTTGAAGGGCTGCTCATCCACGTCATTGTTGTTAATGGCAATGGAGCCGGAGTAGGTACCCAGCGGATTGGCCTGGAATCGGATCTGGAAGGTAGCGGTGGCACCTGCGGCCAGGGGGGCGACAGGGGGGGCGTTCATGATGCTGAAGCCTGCGCCAGAGACGTTGATGCTGCTGATGGTCAGTGGCAGGTTGCCAGTATTGCTGATGGTGTAATCACGGGCTTTTGCTACGCCTGGCAGTGTGACCGCCACACGCACCGGATTGGCCTGACCATCAAAAATTTCGACTCCACCCGTATCAGGACCACGAAACACGGCGATTTCACGGGTGCCGGAGAAGGCAGTGAGGGGCACATCGAAGGGGCTTTCATTTTCATCATTGTTATCCACATGCATCACGGCGTTACGCGGCCCGAGCCCGGCTAGGGTGGGGGTGAATTTGACCGTGTAAGTAATGGTCTGGCCAGAGAGGAGGATTTCAGAAGTTGGCTGAACGATGGTGAAATCAGCAGCGTGGGGACCATCAACCGTGACGTTCAGGCAAACCAAGTCGCCGAGACCAACACTGGAAATAGTGAAGGTCTTAGTAAGGCTTTGGCCCACGAGAACCACACCGTAATCCACTGGAGCCACCTGTCCGTCGGTGAGCTGTGGGCTGGCGGTCGTAGCACCATCGTGGAGTTCAATTTCTGCTGGAGGAGTGCCGACGAGGATGAGGCTGTGTTCGCTATTGCACTTCGAGGCGAGCATCTTCGTGGCCTTGACACCGGTCAGAGCAGACTGGGTGGTGACATTCGCCGCCACTGGGAACTCGCGCTGGACCTGGAAGCCATCGCCGATACGACCATACTGCCCGTAGCCCCAGCCATAGACCACGCCCACGCTGTCGAATGCGACTGTGTGAAGGTAGGATGCGGAGATGGAGGCCACAGTCTTGCCCATCAACGCGCTGGCACCACTAACATCCACCGCGACAGCCAAGAGACGTTGTACCGTAGTGCCGTCACCAATCTGACCGCGACCATTGTCACCCCAGGCATAGACGAGGCCATCAGTGGAAAGAGCGGTACTGTGGGAACCACCTGCGGAAACGCTCTTGACGGTCTTGCCCAGCAATGCGCTGCCGGCAGTGTTCACCAGCACAGGAATGCTGCGGTTGATGTTGGTACCATCACCGAGCCTACCCTGGCCGTTGTTTCCCCACGAGGCAATAAGACCGGTGTTGGTCAGGGCAAGGTTGTGGAGTAGTCCTGCGGAGATTTGGCTCACGATCTGGCCGTTGAGGGCGCTGGTCACACCTGTGTTCACTTCCACAGGACGCGTGCGTAGGGTGGTGGTGCCATCCCCCAATTGACGCTGTTCATTGCGGCCCCAGGAGTAAATTTTGCCCTCGGAAGTCAGCGCTAAGGAATGAAAGTATCCTGCCGCGATAGCGATGACCGTCTTGCCATTCAATGCGCTAAGCCCACTCACATCTACTGCCACTGGCAGAGATTTGTTAACAGTGGTGCCGTCACCGAGCTGCCCGTAGTCGTTAACACCCCAAGAATAAACCCGACCTTCGGTGGTCAATGCCAGGGTGAAGAATGCACCGCAAGCCACAGCCACCACGGTCTTGCCGTTCAGCGCGCTCATTGCGCCCGTGTTCACTTCCACAGGCTCTGTGCGCGCAGTCAGTGTGCCATCGCCAAGCTGGCCGGTGGAGTTCTGACCCCAAGTGTACACTTTGCCTTGTGTGGTGGAAGCGGCAGAGAAAGCATAACCTGCGGAAAGGGACACAACCGTCGTTCCGCGCATAACTTCACACATCTCCGTACGGACTGGGAATGCGCGGTTGAGAATAGTCTCGTCACCGAGGGCACCATTAATGTTGTAGCCCCAGGCGCTGATGAAGAAATCTTTCCATACTAGAACCAGGTCGCGCCCATCGCTGCCACCATAGTACCAAGCGATGAACTTATAATCAATGCCACCGAAGCTGAGGGTCACCTCCTGGCCGTTCGCGAGGTTATCAAAGGTGCCGGAAATGAATCCAGACGCACCGACAATATCCACAACCGTCAGTGAGGTGCCTGGACTTGGCACAAATCCCAGCGAAGGAGTCACCGTGTTGCCAGTAGCGATCAGCCCGTTGCTGCTCAGCGCTACATCCGTTGCAGCATTAAAGGTGGCGTTCAGACTGGTCGAACCCGTGCCAGAAACGGGGAAATCGAACGGATTTTCGTCACCGTCATTGCTAGCAACATGCACAGCCGCTGTGCGACCTGCGGTGGCACTAGGGGCAAAGGCGATCGTGAAGGTCGTCGAAGCACCGCTGGCCAGAGAAACTGAGAGCGGGGCAGTGAAAGGAAAATCTGCTGGGTTGGTGCCATCCACCGTCACAGCCAGTCCGGTCAGCGGATCAGCTCCAATGTTTACGATGGTGAAAGTACGCACAGTTCTGCCACCAACTAGTTGCGTTCCAAAATCAACCGCGCCCACCTGAGCGTCCACTAGCAGTGGATCAAGTACAGAAGGTCCGTTGCGGATTTCGATTTCCGGAGCGGCATAGAGGAAACTCGACGTCGCCAGCAGCATTAGGGCCGAAACCAGGCAACGCCGCGATCTCAAAACATTGGATTTCATGATTATTTAGTTTTTTAACGATTAATGGTACCCTTTTCACTTTCGGTGTTGCGACTGCAACGAACCTATTAATGCAGTCTGCATTAGTAGCTTTTCTTGGTCAACAAAACAAATCGCGACAAATCAGAAAAGCGAGTCGTATATGAGATTAAGTGCATAACGCACGACCACAAGACCCGAGTTTAGTTCATAATGCATGAAAGGGCCTCCATCTTGACCTCGGCAGGGATTCATTGTTGGCGCTGCCTGCTAGCGTCTGCCATGAATGCGCAATGCACATCCACATTAAAGACTTTTTGTTAGGCTTTGACGATGCATTGAGAAACGGGCACTTAGACTCGTAAGCATTGCCGACAACCGTTCTGCATTCCTCTCTTCATGCCCGGTATTTCTATCACCGATTTGCGTTTCACCTATCCGGGCGGCGGCTTCGGCATGAGCGTGGGGTCACTGGAGATTGCAGCGGGGGAAAAGTTCGCCCTGCTCGGTCCCAGCGGCGCAGGAAAGACAACACTGCTGCGCCTGATGACCGGCCTGCTCCAGGCAGATTCGGGCCGGGTGTGTCTGGGCGGCACTGAGCTGGCATCCTTATCTGAGGCAGCGCGCAGGGAGTTTCGCCTGGGGGCGGTCGGGCTTGTGTTCCAGGATTTTGCGCTGATGGACTACCTGACGGTTGAAGAAAACATTCTGCTTCCGCATGCCTTTCGCAACAAAAGGTGCGCGCGCTCCGCAGACAAGCTGACCGCAAAGGCCAGAGAATATCAAGAGGACGCCCTGGTCAGTCCTACAGCAGACATCACTCTAGCGAGAGTCGCTACCCATGCCCGCACCCTCGCCGAGCGGCTGGAGATCAATCAGCATTGGCAGCGGTTGGCTGGACAGCTATCCCAGGGGGAAAGGCAGCGCGTCGCTGTGGCACGCGCGCTGGCACACCGACCGCGCTTTTTGTTCGCGGATGAGCCGACTGCTTCTCTGGACGCTAGACGGCGCGGCGTAGTGATGGACCTGCTATTCAACTATATACGGGAGACCGGAGCGGCACTGGTGATGGTCACACATGACACGGCACTGATCCCGCTATTTGAATGTTACGCCCGCGTAGAGGATTTCACGAAATGAATGCCGCCGCTCTCAGCCTAGCCTGGCGCTATGTCGCACGGCACCGGACACAGACACTGCTGCTGGCCGGTGCGCTGGGGCTAGTGCTGGCACTGCCACTGGCGCTGCGAATGATCGTGGGCACGGCTGAGTCTGTCATGCGCAACCGCGCGGCATCCACCCCGCAGGTGATCGGTGCGCGGGGCAGTGCCCTAGATTTGCTGCTGACAGCGCTCTATTTCAAACGCCAGGCTCTGCCCGCAATCACCATGCGTTACCTAGATACCGCACGCGCCGCGCGGCTAGGCGGGGCGATCCCACTCTATGTGCGTTTTCATGCCCAGGGGGCACCCATCGTGGGGACGACATTAGACTACTTCAGCTTTCGTGGACTGCGGATAGGTCAGGGAACCATGATGGCACGGCTGGGCGACTGCGTGGTCGGAGCAGGGGTGGCACAAAAGCGCGGCCTAAAGCCTGGGGGCGCGGTGTTTTCCTCCCAGGAGCAAGTCTTCGACATAGCAGGCATCTACCCGCTAAAGATGCGTGTGGCAGGCGTGCTAACCGCGAATGGCACGCCAGATGATGATGCCGTCTTTGTGGACCTGAAAACCGCATGGCTAATCCAAGGGCTAGCGCATGGGCATGACGACGTGCAAGCCAGCACCGACACCGTTCTGAAAAAGGAGGCTGATAACACGGTGGCAAACGCCAGCCTGCGCTTGTTTAGCGAAGTCACGGACGCAAACATCGGCACCTTTCACTTTCATGGAGATACGGCAGAACACCCCCTGAGCGCCATCATCATGCTGCCTCGTGATGCAAAGGCGGAAGCCATGCTGGCAGGACGTTATCTAAAGACAGACAGCCCAGTCCAGCTTATTCGCCCACAAGATGAGTTCGACACACTCATGGGGACTCTCTTCCAGGTCCAATCCCTGGCGCTGGGCGTGCTGGCCCTAACTTTGACCTCTGCCCTCGCCGTTGCAGCGCTGGTCTTTGCGCTGTCCTTCCGGCTAAGAATGCGGGAGTTTGAGACGCTCGGCGACCTCGGAGTGTCCCCCACTGCCCTAGGCATGACAAAGATCTTCGAGATCGCCATCGTCGGCGCAGCGGGTGCTCTTATCGCCCTGCTGCTGTCGCTGCTGGTGGAGTGGAATGCAGCCGCGTGGGTGAGGCTGTTGCTGGCGTAAAAAAATCATAGCAGCACCTCCACGGGAATGGTGAGTCGCCGCAGTGATGCCTCATGGGCGGACCAACCACTGAGAGGCAGCCCAGCGCTATAATCTGCGCGGGTATGCCGCACCAGGACAGCATTCAAGATGGACTTGGCTCAACAAGCGGACTGTTAGAATCCAAGTCTATAAGAATTTATTTAATCAATCATACACATAAGAAATAAAGTTTTCATGTGGCTAAAAAATTGGCTTCATAATACACAGAGGTCAGAGTTTAAACTGACGATCACTGAATATTTCCAAGCTCTTTGCTTATGAATTCAAAAAACTTAACCAATCAAAACATGATGAAATCTGACAATCCAACCGGCCTTTTTGCATACATGATCATCGTCATCGCAGCCCTAATTGCACTTTTGATTTGGCTGATATCTATCTCCCCTTTGCCGATCCAGCCGGCCAACGCCACCCCGCTTTTGCTCGGCATGGTGCTGGTGATCGGTGCTCTCGGTGCCCAGCTCCAAGCGCTGCTTTCACTAGCTGATTATGTAGGAAACCAGAAGTATGAGCCGAGCTGGACTTTCTACTACTTCAAGCGGCCGTTTGTCGGTGCAGTGGTGGCTCTCTTGGTGTTCTCCACTCTCAATGGCGGCGTCATCAAAGGCGAAGATGCAGCTAAGATCATCGGCAGTTTCTGGGGAATGACCTCGATCTGCCTGATCTCGGGGCTATTTTCCCGGCAGGCGATGGACAAAATGGGGCAGGTGTTTAGCGTGATGTTCGCTGCCGATGTGAAGCGGGAGAACCCCCTGAATGATGCTAAAACCACGCCCCCTGTGCTGACGAAGCTAACACCGGAGTCGGTGCCGCATGGAGCTGCAGCAGAAATCTCGCTCACAGGAACTGGTTTTGATTCTACCTGCAAAGTCCGGGTAAAGGGCGTGCTCAAGGACTGCACCCATGTGAGTGACAAGGAATTAAAACTGAGCCTAGCAGCAACAGACCTAGCTACTGCCGGCACCCTAGACATCGCAGTAGCGCTTGGGGGCAAGCCAGACGCGGCCTCGAAGCCTTTGACGCTGAAAATCATCTGATCCTCTACCCTGCCCTGCCAGATGAGCAAAAAATCTGCCACCAAGTCAACACTCCGCCCAACGAGGCGTAAGCCAGAGAAGATACCCATCGGCAACAGCAACATCAATGCCAGCGATCTGCGTGGCCTGCATACTGCTTGGGATAGAGGTAGTTTGGTTATCTTCCTCGGCGCAGGTATCTCCATCCCCTATGGCTTGCCTTCCTGGCGCGACTTAGTGCTAGAGATGCTCTTTGAGCAAACGGAGCACACCCGCAAGATGGGATCTCTATGGCCGCATTACCGCCGCGCCCTGGCGGAATGGATGACGGACTACTTTGACTACAACCCCCTTGTGCTCGCCCGCATGGTGGAGCGTGATGCGGCCCAGCGGGCAGGCACCCAAGGCGCGAACGGCTTTCTAGAAAGTCTGCGTCTGCTCCTTTATGAGGACATGCGCATCCCCGCCCCCACTGAGTATACAGCCCTACATGCTATCGGCGATCTGATCAAAGCTAGCACGCGCAACAGCGGCATCCAGATGGCGGTAACCTTCAACTTCGACGATTTGTTGGAGCAGGAGTTGCAAGGCAGAGGTCTGCAGACTGTGACCATCGCCGATGGTGAACGCCAGAGCCGTGCCGGATTTCCCATCGTCCATCCGCATGGCTTCGTGCCCCGCAGCGGTCCGATTGAGCGGCGAAACCTCGTCTTCAACGAAACTGACTACCATCGGCTTACCGAGGCCGTCTTTCACTGGGGGCTCGCAGAGTTGGTGACTTGCTTGCGCAAAAGCACGGTACTTTTCATCGGCCTATCCATGTCAGACCCCAGTCTGCGCAGGCTACTGGATGCGTGCCGCAACAGCGACATCCCCCCGCACTGGCAGATCCAAAAGCGCCACACCGTGCGTGATAGCGAAATGAACGCCGTCCGCACCGAGGTGGAGCGCCGCGCACAGAACCACGCCCAGCACATGCGCAAAACCGGCCTAACCAGCGAAGATCCAGAGTTAGAAGCCTCCATCCATGCGGCCCTCCAGCAGGCCGATAGCTACGACCGCGAGGTCTTCCAAAGCATGGGCGTGAAAACCATCTGGATCAACGAATGGACTGACCTGCCCGCCATGATCCGCGCCGTGCGTCCCAGTGCTGAAACCAGCCCCCGAATCCCCCGCCCACCCTCCACATCCACAGCAACTAAGCGCAAACCATCAGTATGAAACAAGGACTGTCCCTCCACATCGGCCTCAATGTCATTGACCCCACCCATTACGGTGACAATGGTCAACTCTACGGCTGCATCAACGACGCCAAAGACATGGTGAAGCTCGCCAAAAAGCGCGGCTTTACTCCCACTCTGCTCACAGACGACAAGGCCACAGCCAAAACTGTCATCAGTCAGATCAAAGCCGCTGCAAAAACCCTAAAGACTGGGGATTTTTTTCTGGTTACCTACTCCGGCCACGGCTCCCAGGTGCCGGATATGAACGGCGACAAAGATGACCGCATGGACGAAACCTGGTGCCTGTACGACCGAATGCTCGTGGACGATGAGCTGGCACAGCTCTGGGCGGGCTTCAAGACCGGCGTGCGCATCCTGGTGCTCTCCGACAGTTGCCACAGTGGCACGGTCGTGCGCGCCTTCCCTGCTCCTGCCAGCCCCCGCCTACCGCGCGGCCAAAAGGCCCGCCTCCTGCCCACCGCCATCGCCAAAGCCACCTACAAGCGGAACCAGACATCCTACGATCTCATCCAGGCAGGCACCAAGGGGGCGGGAAAATCCGTCATCAAAGCCAGTGTCATTCTCATCTCCGGCTGCCAAGACACACAGGTCTCTATTGATGACGGCACGAACGGCGTCTTCACCCGCAATTTGAAGGCCGTCCTCAGTCGCAGCTTCCCCCTAGGCTACAAAAGGCTGCGTGACCTCATCGCCGCACGGATGGACCGCAGTCAATCGCCCAATTACTACCCCGTCGGCACTTCTGATCCCGCCTTCGCCCGCCAGGAGGTCTTCTCCATCTCCCCAGACGCTACCGCAGCCCCCACTAGGCCACCCCGTGCCCGCACCACCACCACGCGGGAGCCAACAGCCCGGGATGCAGAGGAGACCACAGAGGCTTTCGTCCTCCGCCAATTGCGAGGGACAGGCTACCACCAACCCCGCCTGGACAGCGACATCAGCACCTGGTTCAGAGAGATCGAAAGGGTAGATGACGCCCTCGCGCTGCCTCTCACACGTACAGATGCCTTCCTGCTGCGCTATCTAAACCGCTTCCCAGGCGTGGTTCTTGGGAAATCCGAACTCATCTCAGGTGTTTATCCCACCCCTCAGCACCTCGTCAATCTGGCCAACTCCTAATCCACCCACCACAATGAAAATCTTCTCCCTCCTTCTACTAGGCTGCTGCATCCACAGCCGCGCCCTTGCCGAGCCAGAACTCACCGCAGAAATCCTCTCCACCGGGCAGGGCCAGACCAACTCCACAGGCACCATCTCCCTCCGGGTAAAGGATGCCAACGCACCTTTGGAGGAGCCTATCCTCCTCTCCAGCTCCCTCGCCACCAACGTCGCTTCCGTGGAGCTTTATTCCGTCGGCGATGATGGGGAGACTCCCGTGGAGCTTGCGAGCATTGATTACCGCGACGCCGACCAAGACGGCCGAGTCAGCGCCCTAAACCTACACACCAGCGAGACACTGAACCAGAATGCCCTCTACCGCATCCACCTCAACGGCAGCCCCAGCCGCCCCGCAGTCACCGCCGTGCTGCCAGATGGCAGCCGCAAAGTGTTTACCGGGCCGCTAGACCTTAGCACCGGCAAAATCAATCCTGTTGATGGTGATTTCCTCAACCGCAGCCGTGCTCTACGCAGCAGCATCGAATTCGGCGGCGGCTCAGACGGTGCCCTGGCCAGCTTAAAATTGCGTTACGGCTACGCCAAACTGGACAGTGAGCACCTCCTGCGCCTCACCGCCATGCTCGATGCCAGCCTTTCGCCAGAAGGCGACTCCCTTGCCTCGCTCTCCTCCCTCTACAGCAACGTGGATGCCGAGGTCAACCTCATCGGCCAAACCCTACTCCCCGAAGACAGCGTTCTAGACGGTTGCATCTTTTACGGTCTGGACTCCCGCTTTGACTCCACGCAAAACTTCCGCAACTACGATGGCTCCCTCGGCGTCACTACCTGGTTCTTTGTCAACTTCGGCCTACTCAACAGCTTTTCTGACCTGCTCCACCTCAATGGTAGCAGCGGCGGGCATCCCCTGGCTCTCCAGATTGCTGGGGATCATGTCTTCGCCTCCGAACGCCAGGCGGGCCTACAGGAAAACGCAGAATGGCAGGTAAGGCTGCACCTCATCTGGATGGCCAGACTGCTATCGAAAGTCAGCCTTCCACTCTGGGAAGATCCCTTTCATGTGAACTTGCTCGTGGATGTCTCCGCGAGCTGGCGGCCAGAGGACTCAAAGGTCTTTCCCGAGACCCGCCTTTCGCTAGAGTTCAATCCCGTGCGCTTTGAAAAGCAGGAGCTGGCCTTCACCCTCACCTACGCCAGCGGTTCATTTTCCCCCACCTTCGTGAATGAGAACGCCCTACTCGCAGGGCTGAAATGGCGATTTTAAAGCCACAACCATTACGGCACATCGCAGCACGCGGGAGCCTGCTGCCTCGAGAGATTCGCAGGGTATGGAAACATCGTGTCTCCCCCTGCACCTCTAGTTGACTTGTGGCGTTTCAGGGGCACGGCTTTTCACCCCAGCCACACCTGAACCTTCCTTTTCTTCATGCTCACCGGAACCCACCTTATTGCTGGCCGCGAGGCTCCTTGCCACCACGCCCCTTTCCAGGCCGTCAACCCCACAACGAACCAAAAGCTCGACCCTGTTTTCTACGAGGCCGGTGCCGCCCATGCCGATGAGGCTCTGCGTGCCGCTGATGGTGCCTTTGACTCCCTTCGCACCTCCTCTGCCGAGACCCGCGCCGCTTTGCTAGAGGCTCTCGCAGAGGAAATCCTGGCTCTCGGCGAAGCGCTGCTTGAGCGCGCCCATGCGGAGACTGCCCTGCCCTTGGCCCGCCTAACCGGCGAGCGTGGCCGCGCCGTGAACCAGTGCAGGATGTTCGCCGCCCTCATCCGCGAGGGATCATGGGCGGAGGCCAGCATTGATCGCGCCCAGCCCGACCGCCAGCCAGTGCCGAAACCCGATGTGCGCCGCGTGCTCATGCCCGTCGGCCCCATCGTCGTCTTCGGTGCCAGCAACTTCCCCTTCGCCATCGGCGTGGTCGGCACGGACACCGTCAGCGCGCTCGCCTCCGGCTGCCCTGTCGTCGTCAAGGCGCATCCGGCGCATCCCGGTACTTGTGAGATGCTCTCCCGCGCCGTCTTCAATGCGTTGCGCCGCTCCGGGCTTCCGGACGCCTGCTTTTCCATGCTGCACGGTCGTAGCCATGAGATTGGCATTGCGCTGGTCCGGCATCCTCTGACCCAGGCCGTGGCTTTCACTGGCTCATTGAAAGGCGGTCGCGCGCTTATGGATGTCGCCGCCGCGCGCCCGCATCCCATCCCGTTCTATGGGGAGATGGGGTCCATCAATCCCGTCTTCATCCTCCCCGGCGCGCTGCAAGAGCGCGCCACAAAGATCGCCGAAGCCTACATCGGCTCTGTCACGATGGGCGTCGGTCAGTTCTGCACGAACCCCGCCGTCGTCTTTGGTCTGAAAAGCGCGGAGCTGGACCAGTTCACCGCCAGCGCGGCGGAGTTCGCGCGGAAGGTGCCACCGCAGACGATGCTGCATCGCGGCATTGGCGAGGCGTATGAAGCGGGCACCGCCGTCTGGCAGACCATTGATGGCCTCGAACTCGTCGGCCAATCCGATGCCGAACCGGACCACCAGGCCACCCAGGCCGCCTGCCGCATCTTCACCACCACGCTGGATGTCCTGGAGTGCAATGACGAGCTTAGCCGCGAGGTCTTCGGCCCCTGCTCCATCATCACTGAGTGCCCCACGCTGGAGGGCATGCTCCTCTTTGCCAGCCGCCTAGAAGGCCAGCTCACCGCCGCCATCCACGGCACGCCGGAGGATTTGCGCCAGTTTGCACCGCTGATCCGTGTGCTGGAGCGCAAGGTCGGCCGCATCATCTTCAACGGCTTCGGCACCGGCATCGAACCCTGCCCCTCCATGCACCACGGCGGTCCCTACCCAGCTGCCAGCCACAGCTTCTTCACCAGCATCGGCACCGGCAGCATTTATCGCTTCGTGCGCCCTGTCTGCTTCCAGAGCTTCCCCGATGACTGCCTCCCCGAGACCCTGCAAAACGCCAACCCCCGGGGAGCGATGCGCCTGGTGGACGGAGTGTGGACGCGGGACGCGGTGTGAAAAAACCTCAACCGTCAGAGAGATCATCATCTGCACAAACCTATTATGATCTGGACACACTTTTTCGACCTCTTGGGCAAGATTGCCGGTATTGCTCTGACAGTAACAGCTGCCATCTACTTCGGACCGGATAAAGGAAGTGGACAGAAGATTTCTCCGGTGGAGTTTGGAGCCTTCCTGCTTGCAGGTGGCTTTATCTGGTTTGAGCTTTTCAGACCGTTGTCGTCCTGGCTTTATGTGCGGATATCCCTTCGCACCCGACTTTCCTGGCATGAGGCGCGGCAGGCATCTAGCCTGTTTTCTCCCGTCAGAGACTTGACCACTTGGTATCCGATGACTGAGGTCAAGAGCTTGCCGGAGAACGAACGTGTCCCCGCAATCATGGCGAAAATCGGAAAGCTTAGTGCCAACTACCAATTGCGGTCGCGAGACTGGAAATCTGCTCCGTTGCCAATTCGGATCATCCGTGTCGTCATCTACATTTTGATCATTGGCTGCGCCATTGGAGTCGTGGCCAATGTGCCTCCTTTCGACCAACTTGCCGCCATGCAGGCTGGCTGGTTCGACGACGGCACCTATTCCCCTATGTTGAGCATCATCATTACCACCCTGCCACTGGGGCTGCTCCTGCGATGGATTGAAATGCAGGCTGGTGTGAGGGAAATTCACAGAGAGTGACCTGACACGGGCCGTTATGTCAGACGGAGATCACCGGAAATAGCCTGTGACCTTGAGCTTGCGGGCGAAGATTTTGTCCCCGGCGGCGACGTAGAGGATGTCGTGGTTCGCCCCTGCGAACTCGCAGCTCACCACCTTGCCTGCGGGGTCGGGTTTAGCGATGATGCCGGAAAGCCTGCCCGTGGGGTCAAAGACCTGGATGCCCAGCTCGGTGGTCACGAAGTAGCGGCCTTTCGACTCCGTGGTCGCACCATCTCCTGACGCGGTTTCTTTGCCGACGGGCAGCCACATGGTCATGTAGGGCGCGCCTGCGGTGAGCGTGCCGTCATCCTCAATGCGCCAGGCCCAGACGTGTTTGCCACCGTGCTCGGAGGCGACTAGCGTGCGCTCATCGGTGGAGATGGTGATGCCGTTGGGCTTCACGATGTGGCCTGCGTCGGCGACGATGTGCTTTTTGTCCGCAGTGATGAGGTGGATGCTCTGTGTCGGCGTCTCGGTGAAGTAAAGATGGCCTTTTTTGCTGACCACGAGGTCATTGCACTTCACGCCAGTGAGCAGCACCTCCACCGCGCCCTGCATCGTGATGGCGATGATGCGCTGCTCCTTGTTATGGCAGGCATAAAAGCGCCCGTCGGGGCCGATTTGCAGGCCACTGATGCCGGGCAGGTTGTCGAGAAAAAGGTCCGTCTTTCCCGTGGCGGCATCGAGCTTGTAGATGCCCTTCCCGGACTTCACGTCGGTGAAGAAAAGATTCCCCGCCGCATCCGTGCAGAGACCGTCGGTGAAGGCATAACCAGTGGCGGCCTCCTTCCACGGTTCGTTGTCGCTGAGGTATTCGTGGAGGGAGGTGTCCTGGGCTGAAACAGCGCCCAGCAGCGCGAAAAAGGCAAAAATAAATCTCATGTTCGATGTTGAGCGTTCAAAGTTGGCTGTTCGATGTTCCTTTTCACTTCTTCCACAGCCAACGCAGCGTGTCCGGCAGCATTGCGGCACCGTGCTTGCCATTGTGGGTGCCTTCGCCGAGAACGAACTGGTAGTCATATCCGGCGAACTTTAGCGCGGCGGCCATGTCCTGGTTGGCGAGCGGCCAGTTGCCGAATTGGTTATCGAGATCGTTGCTGCCGTCCTGGAGGAAGACTTTGATGGGCTTCTTGTCGGTCTTGCGGATGAGCGCGGGATAGACGTGGCCGCCGCGGATGTTGGTGAAGGAGCCGATGTGGCTGACGACTTTGCGGAAGGCATCGGGCCGCTCCCAGGCGACGGTGAAGGCGCAGATGCCGCCGCTGCTGTTGCCGCAGATGGCACGATCTTCGGGGTTGCTGCTGAGATTGTAATCCTTCGCCACAGCGGGCAGGATTTCCTCAATCAGGAAGCGGGCGTAAAGATCGCCAAGGGAATCGTATTCAAAGCTGCGGTTGCTGCGCGCCTTCTCCTTCGGGTCTTTGTTCGGAAATGAGCCGGGCTGGATGAAGATGCCGATGGTCACGGGCATCTCGCCTTTGGCGATGAGGTTATCAAAGACGACCGGCGCGCGGAACTGGCCGTCGGGCTTCACAAAGCCTGCGCCATCGCAGAAGACCATGACGGCAGCGGGCTTGTCCTTTGTGTATTGGGCGGGCACATAGACCCACCAGTCGCGCGTGGTGCCTGGGTAGATTTTGGACTCCGCCCACGCAGGCATCTGCGTGACCTTCCCCTGGGGCACTCCTTTCTGAATCTCGGAGTCCGGGCCGAGCTTATACTGATCATCTTGCGGGGCGGCGTGGAGGCTGAGGGAAAGGGCGGCGAGGAGACAGGTGGTGGCGTTCTTCATGAGGAGCGGGAGAGAACGCCACGCGAGGGAGTTTGTTGCAACCTCAGCACGGCGTGTGTACGGCTGATTGACCGCTGTCTGATTGCTCCTACTATGGCATTCCCATGAGCCAAGCTACCGCCATCACCCCGACACGCGAGAATGATTTCCCTGAGTGGTACCAACAGGTCGTCCGCGCGGCGGACATGGCGGAAAACTCGGAAGTGCGCGGGTGCATGGTGATCAAGCCGTGGGGCTATGGGCTGTGGGAAAACATCCAAAAGCAGTTGGACGTGAAGTTCAAGGAGACGGGACATGTGAACGCCTACTTCCCACTCCTGATCCCGCTGAGTTATCTGGAAAAGGAGGCGGAGCACGCGGAGGGCTTTGCCACGGAATGCGCGGTGGTGACGCACCATCGGCTAGAGGCGGTGAAGCAACCGGACGGGACGACGAAGATGATCCCGACGGGGAAGCTGGAGGAGCCGTTCGTGATCCGGCCGACTTCTGAAACCATCATCGGCGCAGCCTTTGCGCGTTGGGTGCAGAGCTATCGCGACCTGCCGTTGTTGATCAATCAGTGGGCGAATGTGATGCGTTGGGAAATGCGCCCTCGCCTCTTCCTGCGCACGGCGGAGTTTCTCTGGCAAGAGGGCCACACGGCGCATGAGACTGCGGAGGAGGCCATTGAGGAGACGAAGCTGATGCACAGGGTGTATGCAGACTTCCTGCGCAATCATCTGGCGATCCCAGTGATCCCCGGGGAGAAGACTGAGAACGAACGCTTCCCCGGCGCGGTAAGCACTTTTACGGTGGAGGCGATGGTGCAGGACCGGAAGGCGATCCAGGCAGGCACGTCGCATTACCTTGGACAGAACTTTGCAAAGGCGGCGAACATCCAGTTCCTGGGCCGTGACAACACGAAGCAACTGGCGCATACGACGAGCTGGGGCGTAAGCACGCGGCTGATCGGGACGCTAATCATGGCACATGGGGATGATGACGGAGTGATCGTGCCACCACGAGTAGCTCCGCACCAAATTGTGATCCTGCCAGTGACGCCGAAGCCAGATACGCGGCAGGAGGTGATTGACTCATGCGAAGCGCTGGCGAAGACGCTACGCACGCACAGCTTTGGCGGGGAGCCGCTGCGGGTGTATGTGGACAAGCGGGATCTACAGGGCGGGGCGAAGAACTGGGAGTGGATCAAGAAAGGCGTGCCTCTGCGCATCGAAATGGGGCCACGCGACATCACGAGCCGGAGTGTGGCAGTATGCCGTCGTGACCTGGGACCAAAGGCGAAGGAGATCGTGAGCAAGGAAGACTTCATCCGCAATGCGGCGGATCTGCTCCAGGACATTCAAGATGCGCTGCTGATGCGGGCGACGGAGTTGCGAGATGCGAACATGAAGAAGCTGGAGACGATGGCGGAGTTCCAGGCATTCTTTGCTGAGAGCGGCCCTGGTGGGTTCGCACTCATGCACTGGGCAGGCAGCAATGAGGAGGAGGATAAGATCGCCAAAGACATGAAGGTAACGATCCGCTGCATCCCGCTAGGCGACGAATTCGCGGAGGAAGGGAAGTGTTTTCTGACCGGCAAGCCGAGCACGCGGCGTGTGGTCTTTGCGCGAAGTTATTGAACTGCCAGTCACCCGAAACGCAGCACGCCGTCCGTCAGCACTTTCGCGCGCAGACCGCCGCTGCCTTTTAGAGCCTCCTCCGCGCCTTCGGCAAAAGCCTGGTTCATCCAGTGGCAGGGTGCGCTTTCCTGTACGCCGAGAAAGCGCACGCCCTGCACCTCGAACTCCCGACCAATAAGCGTGTTCAAGTCAACCCCTTGGGTGATGATGTTCCGGCGGAAGACGGAGGGCGGCACGCCCATGATCTGAAACTGCCTGCACATACGCTCATATACTTCATGGGCGAAGAAGGTCACCTGGCCATTGTAGTCGTCCTTGTAGCCAAAGAAGCGGTCGCCGATGAGACCCTTGCCCGCGACACACTCCACAGACTCCATTTCGATCATCGGTGCCGTGCCCGGCGGCTTGCCGTGATGACCGTAGAAGTTGTGCTCCGGGGAGATGTAAATGCGCAGAATTTGCATGGCAGGATTCTCATGTAACGCTCGCAAAGCGCCAAAGCTCATTCATTCCTTTGCGTCTTTGTGCCTTTGCGTGCCTAATTTCAGGATGAGCGAAGATAGAATCATCCGGGTCGGTTTCGTGGGCGCAGGCGACATCGTGAAGCAGCGGCACCTGCCTGGGCTGCGTGCGCTGCCGAATGTGCGCATCACAGCGGTCGCGAATTCATCCCTGGCCAGCGCGGAGACCTTTTGCCGTGATTTTGCACCGGAGGCGAAGCCCCTCGCACGCTGGGAGGACGTGGTGGACAACCGTGACGTGGAAGTGGTGTGGATCGGCGCGCATCCGCACATGCATCATGATGCGACGTGCTACGGACTGCAATGTGGCAAGCACGTCTTTACCCAGGCGCGCATGGCGGCCTCGCTGCAAGAGGCGGAGCGCATGTGGGAGAAGTCGCTGACCTTCCCGGAACTGGTCACCGCCATCTGTCCCGCACCACAGGGAATGAAGAACGGCGAGATTGTGAAAAAGCTGCTGGCGGAGGGAGCCATCGGCACGCCGCATCAGGCGCTGCTGCACAGCTTCAGTGCCGCGTGGCTGGATGCCACGCAGCCCGCGCACTGGCGGCAGAAGGTGGACATCAGCGGCAAGCAGATTTTGACGCTGGGCATCTACATCGAGGTGCTGCAACGCTGGCTAGGCCACATCGTCGAGGTAGAGGCGCGGGGGAATGTGGTCATCCCGCAGCGCCAGGGCTTTACCGTGGAGACGCCGGACTTCGTGCATGTGCTGGCGAAGTTCCGTAGCGGCCTGGAGGCGACGATGCTGTTCAGCGGTGTGGCTGCCCATGCGCCGACGGACAAGCTGTGGATTTTTGGCAGTGACGGCACTCTTGGTTATGACTTTGTCACCGAGGATATCTCACTCGGCAAACCCGGCGGCAAACTGGATATCGTGCCCGTGCCGTATGAGATGCAGCGCGAGTGGACGGTGGAGCGTGACTTTATCCAGGCAGTGCGCGATCCGAGTGCTCCGAGGCCGAAGCCCGACTTCACGGAAGGCGTGTGCTACATGCGCGTCGTCGAGGCCGTGTGGGAGGCGATGGAGACGCGGGCGGCGGCGAAGTGCGTGTAAAACGAGTTTTCTAACTCGTTTCAGAACTCAACCAAACTGGAAACGAGTTGGAAAACTCGTTTTACTTTCCGGCGACCCACTGCACGGCCTTCAACACAAAGTGCTCCATGCCAGCCTGCTGCTCAGGGTGCGGGCTGCTGCACAGCACGCGGCCCTCGCCGTAACTGCCTGCGACCATGGCGGGTGAGTCCACCTGCGCACCGACGGGAGATTCGTTCTTCGCGAGTTCGGAGCGGAAAAACGCGAGCGGCTCGAAGTCACCAATCGTGTCCACGCCCGCAGGATTGAAGACGGGGCCGTTAGCATAGCGGATGTCCGTGACGCCCTCGGGCATTCCAAGGATTTCGCGTCCCTTCGGCGTGAACTCGATCTTCACATCGCCGACACCACGCGCCCATTTGGAGGATTTGGTTTTGGCATCCAGCACCTTCAACCCCCAGGAGAAGCCTTCGCAGGCGAGGTAATTGCCCGCGCAGATGCCAACGTAGCCGCCGCCCGCGTCAATGAAGCGCCGCACCTGCTCGCGCCCGACGAGGCCGAGCGTGCCCGCCTGCTTGCCGCCACTGCCACCGGTGAAGATGACGACATCGAAGTCCTTCAGGCCGCCTTCGCGGATGAGCGGCGGCTTAACGAGCGTGAGAGCCACGCCTTCGACCTTGCTGAGCAGTTCCGTGCAGCGCGGCACACCTTTGCCAAAGCTGCCGTAGTCATCAAAGAGAGCCACGCGGATGGGTTTTGCGTCATGGGTGCGCGGTGCGATGGGCGCGATCTCCTCCCAAGTGAGTTTGGCGGATTGCATCTGCTTCGCGTTGTCCTTGATGCCCGTGGTGAACCATTGGCCGTCCTTCCGAATGATCTGCGCCGCCGTCACTGGCAGGTCGCAGACGAGGTGCATGGCACTGATGTTCACCGTCTTGCTGTTGAGGTCGAACTCCGCCGGTTTCGTCGTGTGATACACGGAGGTCTCACCCTTCGCCTTCGCGGGATGCAGCAGATAAAAATGGCCGGGTGTGATTTCGACGGCACGCTGGTCGGTGCTCAAAGCAGCCATGTCCGGGCTTTTCTCCAACGTCGTCCATTCACCGGTGATGCGCGGCAGCAGAACCCCCGGCGCAAGATTTCCATCGGCTTGAGCCAACGAGACGCCGAGGATGAGGGAGAGCAGGAGTGATCTCATGAGGAAAGGATGATGCGTGGATTCAACGCAGCTTCATCGGGTCACTTTCATCCGCCAGAGCGGTGCTGGCAGGCGTTCGCTGGTAAACCAGAGGTAGTTGCCATCCGCATCGTAACACACGGCCTCCATCTGTGGGATCAGCGGCGGCACGAGGATGCGGGCCGGACGTTTCAGCGCAACGGACAGCGGCTCCTCCGCAGCGATCTCCCATTCATGCAGGCGGCTGTAGGTGGCGATGACGAGATGCGATCCATCCCGTGAAAAACTGGCCGCAGTGGTCTGGCTGGCATCCTTTGGGCGTTTGCCCGTGCGCGGCGTGGGGGGGAAATCCAGGTCGGCAATCTTTTCCAACACCATCGCCTTGTCTGCCACCAGCTTCTGTGGGCAGGCATAGATGGCGCAGCGGCCATCGTCAGTTTTGGTCACGATGAAGATGCGGCCTGTCTTCGGATGCACCAGCAGGCTCTCGGCATTGTGCGGGTGGTCGGGGTAGGTGAGGTGCCAGATGTGCGGCTTTTCGCTTTCGGCCTCCTTGGCGGGATCTGCGGGCAACGCGGGTTCGCTGATCTGGTAGATTTGTACCGAGGGGCGCACCTTGTAGTTATCGCCGATGTCACCGACAAAGAGGGTCGGCTTGCCTTCGGCATCGGGACCGCTGGCCATGTCCTCCCAGTCAAAGTTCGCTGCCTCGCGGATACGGATTTTCGCGAGCGCGCGGCCCTGGCGGTCGAGAGCAAAGACGCACGGCTCACCGCCGGAATCGTTGTGTGTCCAGAAGATGGAGGGATCACGCAGGCCGCAGGCTAGGCCGGAGCTTTCGTTGATGCGTTTGTCGTCCAGGATCGCGATCTGTTCCGCGTCCACCTTTTTAGGCTCCTGCCCAGACGACAGCAGCGTTAGCAAGGCGATCAAATAGGTACAGAAAAACGAGCGCATACAGACTTGTGGCTTTAACCGAGAGGCTTGACCGGGCCAGGGATGAGGCGGCTGTAATGCAAGTTCACACGGCCAAGGAACCACTGCCAGGTGCGCCCGGGGCGTCCGCCGTCCATGAGGAAATGCGGGCAATCTTTGTGCGGCTGGCTGATGTAGGGGCTGATGCGCGGCCAGTGATAGTGCGGCACGACATGATTCAGCGGGATGCCGTAGGAATACATGAGGTAGGCGGCGAGGCGCGCGGTCTTGTCAATGGTGAGGCCGATGTCATTGCCCCGGTGCTCGCACATCTCGATGCCGATGCTGTAGTTGTTCCCAGGGCCGTTGAAGTCGGCGTGCTCCCCCTGCTCGCGGCAGGGCAGGTGCTGGATGGCTAGGTTTTGCTGCACGGTGAAGTGCCAGGTCAAGTAGCCGATGCGGTTGCCGCCGGGGCGCCGGGTGGCGCGCAGTGCGCCACGCTTTAGGGCCAGCGCGTGCTGGTAGGCATCTCCCGTGTAGTTCTGCGTGCTGTGGATGGTGATGTACTTGGGCGTCATAGGCCGGTACTTGTAGCGGCCGACGCGGCCTGCGGGGATAAGGTCTCTGCGCATGCCCACTTCGTGCAGGAGTTGCTCTGGCGTCACCCGGCCCAAGGCGGCATCATGGTAGCGGTACTCCCATTGGGTGATGCGCGAACGTGACTTTGGTGCGGTACCACAGGCAGCGACGATGACTGCCACAATCAGGAGTGAGGGAATAGCGAGAGGTGCCCAGGCTTTCTGCATGGGCGACTATGCCCTCAGGAGCGGAGTTTGCCAGCAGTGACTCGGAACGGGTGTGATTTTCAGGCGCACCGTAGTGCCACGCTGCGTGGCGCGGCCTTCTAAAGGTTTCCCCTCACTCGCCTTTTCGTTTGAGTTTCAGTATTTCCCGGCCAGCGATGGCCTGCGTGATTCTAGTCCTCACAGCCGGCTTTGGCGATGGCCACAACACCGCCGCCTACTCCACGGCGGAGGCGCTAGGGCGTCTCAGCCCAGGGGAGGAGGTGCAGACCTGCGATCTCATCACCGAGGTGCAGCCGCGCATTGCCGCAGTCCTGAAAAACCTGTACCAGCAGGCCATCACGCACTTCCCCAGCGGCTGGCGCGCGGTGTACCGAATGCTGGAGAAGTCAGATGTGGAACCGCAGGACAGCGCATGGCTGGCCCCCCTCGTGCGCGGTTTGCGGGTAAAGGTGGAGGCGCTGCGGCCACGCGTGATCGTCAGCACCTATCCTCTCTACGCGGCCCTGGTGGACGCCTTGCGCAAGCAGCAGGTGCCTGTGCCGCGCCTGGTAACCATCATCACCGACTCCATCAGCGTTCACCGGATATGGCTCATGCAGCCCAGCGATCTCTACTGCGTGGCGGACATGGAGACACGGGAGGTTGTGGAAAAGCTAGGCATCCCTGCCGCAAAAGTCCGAGTTACCGGTTTCCCCGTCAGCCTCCAATTCACTGAGCCACTACCCGCCACGCCCACCAGCCCGCAGTCGCAGCGCATTCTTTACCTGCCATCCACCACTGCGCGCCGTGTCGCCTCCACGCTGGCCGCGCTGCGGCCGCTGCTGGACTCTGGCGTGCGCCTCACCATACCGGTCGGTAAACACAGCTCCCGCCTCTATCATGTGCTGCGTGCCTTCACTGACTCGATGGCAGATGCCCCCGTGGAGATCATCGGCTGGACCACTCGCATCCCGGAGCTGCTGCGCACGCATGATGTCGTAATTTGCAAGGCTGGCGGTGCCATCCTGCACGAGGTACTGGCCGCGCAGATTCCCGCCGTTATTGATTATGTCGTCCCCGGCCAGGAGGAAGGAAACGCGGAGATGCTACTTTCCCGCCAATGCGCCATCCGCACCTTCACCTCCCGCGAAACTGGGGAGGCAGTGGCAACGTTGCTGGCAGATGGCGGCAAACTCGGCCTTCAGATGCGTGCCAACATGCTCCCCATCAGCGTGCCTGACGCCGCCATACGTGCCGCGCATGAGGTGCTGGCCTCTCCGGCTATTTTGCCCCTGTCAACGCCAGCCGCAATAGCCCCAATACACTGACACTGTCCCGAATGCGCCCATCCAGCGCCATGGCGATGGCCTCAGCCAGGGGCACGCGCCGCACCTCCAGCTTCTCGGTTTCCTCCGGCGCAGCCGTGCCGAAATCCAGCCCGCGCGCTACGAAGATGTCGCACACTTCGTTCGTCGTAGAATTTGAAAGCTGAATGTTCATGAGCAAAGGCTCGATCATCCGCGCGTGGATGCCCGTCTCCTCCACCAGCTCCCGCCGGGCACACTCCGCAGGTTCCTCGCCGGGCGGGCAGCCGCCTTCGGGGATCTCCCACTCATAGCACCCGTGGCAGTAGCGCCACTGGCCCACCAGCCAGGTAAAGCCCTCGTCATCGACCGGGATCACGCCCACCGCGCGGCTCTTGTACTCCACCACGCCATAAATGCCGCGCCCGCCATTAGGATTGATGACCTGATCTTCACGGACACGGATCCACGGATTGGAATAGCCCTCCCGCGTGCTCAGCGTGGTCCAGGGGTTGGTGGTTTCGAGGTTAGTCGTGGTCTGCATCTTGGACTGCTCTTTAAACAGCCGTAGAGCACCGCAAACAACTGCAAACTCAGCCTACTGCATCCGGTAGTAACCATCTGGATTGTACATCCAGTAGGCATCCAGCGGGTTCAGGCGCGGTAGCAGGGCGATCGGCTTGCCGCGTTCGTCCGTCGTCTCTAACACCTCGGTGTTTGGCGGTGCCGGCACGGGGATGATGCGGATCGGGCTACCCGTCTGTGGCTGCACAGGCTGCTGGCTATCGGGATGCCGCAGAAGAGCGGTCTCCTCGATTTCCTCCACGATCACATCCACCCACTTGAGCTTCTGCGCGTCATCGGCAAACTCATTCCAGTCCCCCGTGGAGGACTCCTTGTACATGCGGGAGATGAATTCATCCCGCGTGATGCCCATCTTCTCAGCCACCGGACCTGCGAGCCGCTTCCACCACTCCTCCAGCTCCTGCACGTTTTCCCGGTGCTGCGTCAAGTTCCCCATCACACCAGCGGAGAGCTGGTGGTGCAGAATCACCGCGTTGGGATAGGCAAAGGATTTCTTCGCCAGCGTGGTGATGCATGCGGCCATGCTTGCCGCCATGGACTTCACCACCGTATAGACTGGCGCGCGCGAGCCATGCATCGCCTTGAGTATCTTGTAGCCAGCCATCACGCTGCCGCCGGGACAGTCATCTATGACGATAAAAATAGGTGCCTCCGCGTCCCGATTGTTAAAGTAGGCCACGCGGTCTGCCACATTATCCGCCGTCCGCGCCGTGATGACGCCATTAAGTGGGATGCAACGATCTGAAAGCACCAGCTTCTTCCCATGCAACGGCTCTTTCAGGTAGGTCGGCGTCTTGCCTGCAGCATATGTGCGCGCCTCGGACTCCTTTTGTTGAAGCTCTATCTGGAGGGCCAGCGCGCTGGTTTTCCTGCGGGTCACATTCTCCTCCAGGCGCATCTGAAAACCCTCAATATCCATCTCGTTCTTGGCAATGGCGAACTCCAGCATGAGCTTCTCATTCTTCCGCCGCAGCTCCATCAAAGCGGGGTCGTCGCTGGTTTTGCGCTGCGCCTCGGCCAGGTCGAGCTTGAGCTTCAATTCCTCCAACTGCACCTGCACCTCAGCCAGCGCCCGCTTCCGGGGGGCCAGCTTTTCATCCAACTTCACCTGTTCCAGAGCGATCTGCGCCGCGATCTTTTCCCGCTCCGCCTGTAGCCTCGCCGTCTCGGCCTTAATAGGCTCCAGCGGATCAGGCATGGCTGCTTCCGCTTTAGTTTCCACAGGCTTATCAGTGGCCTTGGGTGGCTGCACCTCTGCCAGCGCGAAGCCGCTGGAGAGGCAAAGGATGGCGAGTGCGAGAGTGGTGTGTGACATAACAGCCACACAATACACGCGCCGCTGCCGGTTCGTTCAACCCCGATTTAGCTGACTGCTGAAAATGGTGCTCTGGCAGTCGCAGTCGCACAGAGATTCAGGGTTGCGATTCCATCGCTGAGACTGCAAAACTCGGCAGTCGTTTTTCCGCTGCATGAACATCCCGCTGATCCACACTTGGCTTGAATTCGCTGACGAGCGGCGCTTTGACCTGCTGGGCACGGTCACGGTGGGCCGCGCGCCGGAGAATGGACTGGTGCTGAAGGATGAACAAATCTCGCGGCGGCACGCCATCATCCAGGCACAGGGGGAGCGGGAGTTCTGGCTTGTGGACCTTGGCAGCGCGAACGGCACCTATGTCAATGAGCGCCGCATCAGCCAGCCGGTACAGCTCCATCGCGGGGACATCATTCGCATCGCACAGACACGCATGGAGTACCATTCGGAGCTGCTCACTGCGGCGCATCCCGCCGGGCGGAAGATGGTGGCCTCCACGATGATGAGCATCAGGCAGTTGGACTGCTGGCTCATGGTGGCAGACATTATCAGCTCCACAAAGCTGGCGCAGGAACTGCCTGCAGAGGAGTTGCCGCGCGTGACGGGCAACTGGTTCAAGTCATGCCGCCAGGTCGTCGAGGAATGCGGCGGTCACATGTCGAAGTATCTCGGCGACGGTTTTTTCTGCTACTGGGAGGCGGGGAAGGAAGGCCGCAGCCAGCTCAGTGAGACGCTGGCAGGACTGCGTGCCATGCAGGCCGCAGCCTCACCCCCATTTCGCGTGGTGCTGCACTACGGCCCCGCTGTGCTGGGCAGCGTGCCGACGATGGCAGAGATGAACCTGCACGGCCCAGAAGTGAACTTCGTCTTCCGCATTGAGAAGGTGGCCGGAAGCCTCGGCATCCCGGTGATGCTCAGCGAGCGCGCGCATGAAAAACTGGGCAGCAGCGGTGTCCAGGTGGCAGAGGCCATAGTGGATGGGTTTCGAGGCAAGTTCCGTTTTTTTACCGCAGGCTGAGCCTAATCCCAATGGCTCGCCTTACTGCCCACATAGGTCATGCTGAGGCCGATCAAAACATGAGCAATGAGCACAAAGACGGCTAGTTCTGGCGTCACGAGCGTCGTCTCCGTCACTTGCTTCACCGCATCGTAGAATGGCGTGTCATTCATGCTGCGCAGGCTGCCTGACCATGCCCAGAAAGCAGCGATAAAGGGATTCACTGCTCCCTCAATCCAGTCCGGCAACGTCAGCACCGCCCCAGAGAGCGGGAGCTGAAAACCGACGAGGTAAATGCTGAGGATCGTCGCCTTTTCCGGGCTGCGGCTCAGCGCGCTGATGCCCAGGCAGACGCTAGTCATGGCGGCTGACACGAGCACGAGCAGCATGAGCTTGACGAGCAGATCCCCCGGCAGCCCACCCACGATCATGTCCACAAAAATGCCCATCCAGATGCTCTGCGCCAGAACGAAGACGCCGAGGAACAGCCCCTTGCTGATCACATACGCCAGCGCACTGAGACCGCCCAGCTTCTCCCTTTCCAAAATGAGCCGCTCCCCCGCAATCTCCCGCGCGGCGTTGTTTGAGGCCATCAGAGTCACCAGCACCACCTGCAGCATGATGAGGCCGCTGACCAGGCCGCCGGATTGGAGTTGGTCAATCTGGTGCTGCGCCTGCCGCTGCATCTCATTCACGATGTCGGCATCCTGGCGCTGGTTGAGCTGCCGCAGCGGCTTGATGCCGTCCAGCGCGAAGATAACGACCAGCAACGGAAAGCCCAGCAGCATCGCCAGGTGCAGCCACACCTGCCCTTTGTCGCGGCGAAAGATCGTCCAGCGCCGCTGCAGCAGCACAAAGACCTGCGTGAACAGGCCGGGCAGCTCCTCCGGCGCGGTGCCCGACTCATCATGCGTCTGCTCCCCTGCCTTCAGCGCGGCTGCATCTTCGCGTTCCCGGTTCAGGGACAGCTTTGCGGGTGCAGACGCATTGCCCGTATCTTTCGGCGCGTCTTTCTCCAGCAGCATCTGCTCGTAATGCCCGCGTTTCTTTAGCCAGGACTCATGCCAGGCCTCGGCCTCGCGCTGCGTGAGGCGCAGATACACCTCCTCCGGGTGCTGGACGGTGAAGTAATGCGTGAGCAACGCTGGCGGGCCGTGATAGACCAGCCTCCCCTGGTACATGACCAGCACGCTGTCGAACGTCTCCAAGCTAGCGAGGCTATGGGTAACATTGATGACCACGCGGCGCGGATTCTCGCGCGAGAGCACGCGCAGCAGGTCAGTGATCTCGCGCTCCGACTTCGGATCAAGGCCGCTGGTGACCTCGTCGCACAGCAGCAGGCATGGGTTCGTGACAAGCTCCAGCGCCAGGCCCAGGCGGCGCTTTTGGCCGCCGGAGAGCACCTTCACCCGCCGCTCCGCCAGCTCCGTGAGGCCGGTGATGGCGAGCGTGTGCTCCAGCTTCGGCTCAAAGTCATCCGTGCCCGGCAACTGCGTCCGCAGAGCCATGCTGCTGGCTACGCATTCCTCCACGGTCAGCAACTCATGCGCCACGCTGAACTGCGGCACATAGCCCAGCTCGCCAGGGTGCAGGTCTTCCTCCTCCTTCAGGTCGCGCTCCTCCCATTTCAAAGAACCTTCCGTCTGCTCCGCAATGCCCGCGATGACCTTCAGCAGCGTCGTCTTCCCGCAGCCCGAGGGGCCTACAATCGCCATCAGATGCCCCTGCGGCACTTGAAACGCGACCTCCCGCAGCAGGTGCAGGCTTTCCTCCTCCGATCCCGGCGGCGCATCCATTTCCAGACAGACATTCTTGGCTTCGAGCATGGGTGCAATAGCCGCAAAAGGGAGCGCGGATGGCAAGACAAACCATGTCCTAGTCATAACTTTTTTGCGTTCTCCGCGTTTCTTTGCGGCTATTCTGTCCTCCATGAGCACCCGCACCCGTCTTCGTTCCGGCAAAGTCAGCCGCTGGCTCCTCGTCCTCATCGCCCTGGTCGTGGTGTTCGTCGTGCTTATCCTGCTCGCTCCCATGCTGGTGATGGGCTGGGTGCGCGGCTATGTCCGGCAGGAGACCTTTCGTGGGAAGATGGAGCAGTTCTTCGGCACGCAGCTCCAGGGCAGTGCCACGCTCGCCCCTCTGCGCTGGACGGGGGATGAGGTCACCGCCACCGAGGCCGGCGCTACCACTGCAGGCGGTTGGAGGGCGGACCTGGACGGCCTGCGCCTCGCACTGGACTGGAACGCCTTCCGCCAGCGCAAATGGCGCATCATCGGTGCCGGTGCGGACAGCCTCCTCGTAGAACGAACGTCCACTTTAGTTCCCACAGTGCCCGCGCCGCCCGCACCCGAAACAAAGATACCCTCCCCCGAAAGCTCCTCCGTCCCCGCCTGGCTCCGCAGCTACCTGCCCGCCACCACCGAGGTGGACAGCATCCACATTGACCGCTTCACCCTCAGCCATCCCGGCCCCTGGCTGCTCAAGGACGCCCGCCTCCGCATCGCCGCCTGGCAGCAGGGGGAGACCTCCCTGCAGGCTAGCCTCGAGGGCGGCATCATCGAGACGCCTGTCAGCCTGCCCGTGCAGCCGCTGCCGCTGAAATTCAACCTCACCCGCGCCACCGCCCGCCTCAGCCGCGACGATCTCCATCTTACCGAGGCCACGCTGCAGTGGCTGGGCAGCAGCGAGATCACCGCACGCGGTCACATCCGCCCCGCTCAGGGCACCTGGAATCTCTCCACCCACCTCGCCGCCATCCCGCTGCGCGAGTGTTTGAGCGATGACTGGAAGCTCCGCCTGACCGGCATACTGCAGGGCGATCTGGAGATTAAAGGCACCCACCAGACCCAGCCCACCTTCGAGGGAGACATCCGCCTGCGCGAGGGCATCCTCACCGCCCTGCCCATCCTCGACCGCCTCGCCACCTACACTGGGGTCGAGCGCTTCAAGCGACTCGTCCTCGACATCGCCAGCACCCACCTGCGCAGCAGCGGGGAGGATCGCCACTTTGAAAAAATCATCCTCCAGTCAAACGGCCTCCTGCGCATCGAAGGCACGCTGCACATCCAGCAGGGCCAGCTCGACGGCAGCTTCCTCGTCGGCGTCACGCCCGAAACTTTAAAATGGATCCCAGGCGCGCAACAGCACGTCTTCACCAGCACCAACCCCAACGGCCCGCCCGGCATGTTCTGGACTCCCTTGCGCATCACTGGCAGCGTGGACGCCCCGCGCGAAGACCTCAGCGACCGCCTCCTCTCAGGGGCCGGCAAAGCCCTCCTTAGCGCCCCTGGTGAAATCGCCAGCAAAGGCACCGAACTCCTCCTCAGCCCCCTCGTCGGCAAAGACGCCGCTGCCAAACCCAGTGAAGTCCTCAAAGGCACCACCGACGCCGCCGGTAAGGCCATGGAGACCGGAGTCAAAACCGGCGTAAAACTACTGGAGGGATTCGGCAGCGGATTGCTCGGCAGGTAAAAGCCCGCCTAAGCCCATCCTACTCCCGCCAAATCCTCCCCTGGCCCGACCTAAACGACCTCTCCAGGCTGGCATGAAGTGCGTTCAGGCGCTCCTCATCTTTGATCACAAACTCCACCGTGTGTGCGTGTGTAGAGAGGGGGTAACTTTTCACGACCTTTGGCTCGTTGAGCGTTGGTGAAAGACGACCAGCAGCGTCCTGCATGAGCGCGCGGGCCTTGTCAATCGCCTGCTGGCCGGCACCAACGACACCACCGCCTTCCAGGCGCACCGGCTCCAGGAAGTAAAAGCGCACCGTCAAGTTTGAGTTCATCGTCAGATTCACCTCCACCACACGCGCGGCAGCATCGGCCACATACTCGTGCTTCGAGAGGGCGATGATCTGGTTACAGCGCACAAGGTAAGTGCCGCCTTTCAGACGCCCGTCCCAGAGACCATCCCGGGTCACTTCATCCTGCCCTGGACTGGCGGGCATGGGAGGCGCAGTGGTCTGGCCGTGGGCGGCAGTGGCAGCAAGTGCGAGGCAAAGAAGAAGCAGTTTTTTCATATCGCCAGAGTCTGCCAAAGCACCGTGGAAATGTAAATACCCGAAACGCACACCGCCACTTCTGGGCAGTTGCGCTTGTTTCCAGACAGGCCTGAACCTGCAAACGCAAAGCGGCATCCTCCATTTAGAAGATAACGCAGAGCGCGTATGTTAAGCTGCACTCAACCTAGTAAACGCCATGTTCAAATTCTCCGGCCAAGGCTCCATAACCACTTGCGACGGCATCTCCCGGCGCGACTTCCTCCAGGCAGGCGCACTCGGCGCAATAGGCCTCACCATGCCTGGCTTTGAAAAGCTCAAGGCGGAAGGCCGCGTGGACCCGAAGAAAAACAACAAGGCTTGCATCATGATCTTCAACCTCGGTGCCCCGAGCCAGCAGGATCTCTGGGACATGAAACCAGATGCACCCAGCGAAATTCGCGGCCCCTTCAAGCCGATCCGCACGAAGAGCAACGCCTTCGAAATCTCCGAGATCCTGCCGATGCACGCGAAGATTGCGGACAAATTCAGCCTCGTGCGTTCCTGCTACCACACAGCCGCTGCGGTGCATGACACCGGGCATCAGATGATGCAGACGGGCCGTCTTTTCACTGGTGGCGTGAACACGCCGCATGTCGGCAGCGCGTTGGAGTTCCTGCAAGGCCGCCGCAGCGATCTGCCCGCGCACATCATTCTTCCCGAGTCGATGGGACCCACCGGCGGCAATATGCCGCACGGCCAGGACGCAGGTTTCCTCGGTAAAGCGTATGATCCTTTCGTCCTGAATGCGAATCCGTCCGAGAAGGACTTCAAAGTTCCTGATCTATTGCCGCCGAAGGAAATCGGCGAGGTGCGCCTGGAGCGCCGCCGCGAAATGCGCGAGCTGGTGGACAGCAGCGTGCGCAATTTTGAATACAGCGAGCAGGCGAAGCTCATGGACTCCAATTTCGAGTCCGCCTACCGCATCATGACCAGCACGCAGGCACGCGAGGCCTTCGATCTGACGAAGGAACCGCTCAAAGTGCGCGAGCGTTACGGCTTGAACCGCTTTGGCCAGAGCTGCCTGCTCGCGCGTCGTCTCGTCGAGCGCGGCGTGCGTTTTGTGACCGTGAACACCTTTATCACCGTCTTTGGCGAGATCACCTGGGACATCCACGGCTCCAAACCCTTCACCAGCATCGAAGGCATGCGCGACGTCGTCGCCCCCATGTATGACCAGGGCTACAGCGCGCTGATCGAAGACCTGTTCCAACGCGGCATGTTGGACGACACCATGGTCACTTGCCTCGCCGAATTCGGCCGCACGCCGAAGATCAATCCCGCTGGCGGTCGCGACCACTGGCCGAACTGCTGGACCGTGAACTTCGCCGGCGGCGGCGTCAAAGGCGGCGAAGTCATCGGCAAATCCGACGACATCGGCGGCTACCCCACCGAGCGCCCCGTCGCCCCCAAAGAAATCGTCGCCACCATCTACCAAGCCCTCGGCGTCGATCTCCACACCGAGCTGCCAGGGCCGCAGGGAAGGCCGTATCCCGTCGTCGATTTCGGCACGCAGGCGATCAAGGAGCTGTTTGCGTGATGAATCTGAGTTAAGCTAACCCCGCCATGAATGCTGCACTCACCTTGGATTCCTTTTTGGCTGAAGCCATGAACTTCGCCCCAGAAAGTCGCCTTGAACTCGCCGAGCGCCTCGTCGCAAGCGTGCCAGACGATGCCGAGATCGAGGCAGCTCAGATAGAGGAAGTTACCCGCCGCATGGAAGATGTCCGCTCAGGCAAAATGAAACTGATTCCGGGCGAAGATGCCCTGCGTCAGGTGCGTGAAGCCGTTCTTGGCCGTGCATGAACTTCTTTTTCAATCAAGCGGCGCTCCTTGAATACCGTGAAGCCGCCGAGTGGTATCAAAGCCGCAGCATCTTAGCCGGACCTCGATTCATCCAGGAAGTCGAAGCCGCCATTCAAGACATTCTCAAAGACCCGCGACGCTACCAACCCGTCGGCAATGGCTGCCAAGTTTTCCGGCTCAAACGCTTCCCCTTCAAGCTCTACTACCTCCACGAACCCGAACTCATCACCATCTACGCCGTCATGCACGACCGCCGCAAACCAGACATTTGGCGTGACCGTCTCGGGTAACTTCTAAAAGCCCATGAATCTTCTTCGTCTCATCATTTTGCTCACGCTCCTCGGCTCGTCTATTCAAGCCGCCGACGTTCCATCCTTCCGCAACACCATCCAGCCGATCCTCACGCGCTACGGCTGCGCCATGGGCGCCTGCCACGGTGCCGCCGCAGGACAAGGAGGCTTCCGTCTCTCCCTTCGCGGTTTCGATGATGAGGGCGACTGGCTTTCGATCACGCGGAGTGCGAATGGCCGCAGACTCACGATGGAAGACCCGGCGCGCAGTTTATTTTTGCTCAAGGCGACCAAGATGGTGCCGCACAAGGGCGACAAGCGCTTCGAGGTGAACTCACCGGAATACAAAGCCATCGCCGACTGGATCGCCGCCGGTGCGCCAGGGCCGAAGGCGGATGATCCGCGCATCGTTTCGCTGGAGGTCTCGCATCCGCATCTCGTCACGCAGGCGGGCAAGTCGGTGCAGCTCAAGGTCACCGCGAAGTTCAGCGATGGCCACAGCGAGGACGTCACGCGCTGGACGAAATACAACGCTACCAATGCCAGCGTGGCCACGGTGGATGACAGCGGCCTCATCAAAACCACCGGCAGCGGTGAAGGCAGCGTCAGCGCGTGGTATCTGAGCCGCCTCGCGCTCGCCACCATCACGATTCCAAACGCCAGCAAGGTTGATCCCGCCGCGTTCGCTATGCTCAAGCCGCGCAACTTCATTGATGAGCATGTGCTGACGAAACTCCTCACTCTGAGCATCCCGCCTTCACCGCCTGCGAATGACCATGAGTTCATCCGCCGCGCCTTTCTGGACACCATCGGCGTGCTGCCGACACCGGAAGAGACGCGCGCCTTCATCGCCGAAAGGGATGATCGCGTTGTGGCGAAAGCGCCGACAAAACGTGACCGCCTGATCGAGTCGCTGCTCCAGCGGCCTGAATTTGTGGACTACTGGTCACATCGCTGGTCCGACCTGCTGCTGGTGAACGGTGACAAGCTGCCCGCCACGGCCATGTGGTCGTATTACAACTGGATACGCCGCCACGTCACCGCGAACACGCCGTGGGATGTGATGGTGCGCGATCTCCTCACTGCCACCGGCAGCACGCTCGAAAACGGCGCGGGCAATTTTTTTGTCCTCAACGACGAACCCACCAAGTGCGCTGAAACAGTCAGCGTCGCCTTTCTCGGCACCTCCATCGGCTGCGCCAAGTGCCACAACCACCCGATGGAAAAGTGGACCTATGACCAGTACTACGCTTTCGCGAATCTCTTTGCCCGCGTCCGCACAAAGAACGGCACACAGGCCGATGAGCGCGTGCTTTTCAGCGATACGCAGGGTGATCTCGTCGCGCCACTTACCGGCAAACCACAGCCGCCGCGCCCGCTCGATGCCCTCCAGCCCGTCTCGCTCACATCCACCGAGGACCGCCGTATCACGCTCGCGAAATGGCTCACCAGTGCTGACAACAAGCTGTTCCAACGCGCCATCGTGAACCGCGTGTGGGCCAATTTCTTCGGTGCTGGCCTCGTCGAAGCCGTTGATGACCTCCGCGTCACCAATCCCGCCAGCAACGAACCGCTCTTCGCCGCCGCATGCGAGCATCTCGTGAAGCAAAAATTCGACCTGAAGGCCCTCATGCGCACCATTTTGCAAAGCGAGACCTACCAGCGCAGCAGCATCACGCAGCCAGAGAACATCACCGACCTCCGCTACGGCTCCCACTACGTCCCGCGCCGTCTGAAAGCCGAAGTGCTGCTCGACACCGTGTCCCAAGTCACCTCCGCGCCCACCACCTTCAAGATCGACCGCCGCAACGCCAACCGCGGTACCGCCGACGCCTACCCCATGGGCTTCCGCGCGCTCCAACTGCCCGACAGCAACATCGCCAGCTACTTCCTCAAGAGCTTCGGACGCGCCGACCGCGTCGCCACCTGCGAATGCGAGCGCACCAATGAACCGAGCATGGCCCAGGCTCTTCACCTCGCCAATGGTGACACGCTGAATCAAAAACTCGCGCAGCAGGACAACCGCATCACGGCCCTGCTTGACGGCAAGATGACCGATACGCAGATCATCGAGGAAGCCTACCTCTTAACCCTGACCCGACCACCCACAGAGAAAGAGCGCACCAAAGCCACTGGTCTCCTCACCACCGCCCGCTCCGATGACCGCCGCGCCACTCTGGAAGACATCTTCTGGAGCCTGATGGGATCGAAGGAGTTTTTGTTTAATCACTGAGGCGTTAGGCCGTATTTTAAAGCTGGCAACACTGCGGAGAAAGGGTGGCATTTACCCGACCATCCCCAGTGCCTGCTCCACCGTGGCTCCGTCGTGGACCATCGCCATCAGCGCGCGGGTGATGCCCTTTGGGTTCGGATGCTGGATAACATTGCGCCCATAGACGATGCCCGCCGCGCCCTGCGCGAGCAGACCTTGCGTACGTTCTAGGATTTCCCTGTCACTGACACGCCCGCCTCCGCGCACCAGCACGGGGATGCCCGCAGCAGTCTCGATGACCTTGTGGTAGAGGCTCACATCCTCGGTGGGGTCGGCCTTGATGATGTCCGCGCCTAGCTCCACGGCCTGCCGGACTAGGTACATGATCTTCGTCAGGTCGCCGTCCACCATGTAGCCGCCAGCTTTCTCATTCGGCTGAAAGACGAGCGGCTCCACCATCATGGGCATACCGTAGTAGTCGGCATCGGGCTTTAGGCGGAGAATGTTCTCCACGCACTGTTGATGCACCTCCGGCGCGCCGGGGATTTGGAAAAGATTCACGCAGACACAGGCAGCGTCGTGGCGCACGGCCTGGAGCATGGTTTCCTCGATCATCAGGCTGAAGCGGCTGGCGGGTAGTTCTTTGCCGTAAATGTTCGCCACATCCGTGCGCAGGACTAGGCTGGGCTTATGGCGGCCGGGGATTTCCTGGAGGTGGCGCGCCTGGCCGAGTGTGAGCTGGATGGCGTCCGGCGCGGCGTCCACGAGTGTCTTCACGACCTGCCGCATATCCTCAATGCCCTGGAGGAAGCCTGGCTGGTTAAAGAAGCCGTGATCCACGGCGACATCGAAACAGCGGCCAGATTTTGCGTTGAAAAGACGGTTGAGACGGAAGGATTTCATACGGCGGCGATTCAGGCGCGGACCGGCGGCGATGTCAACCGGGCAGGGGGAGCACATTTTCTGGCCAGGGGGTCCGGCACCGAGCCAGTTTCAATTGCGATGGCGCGCGCGCGGGAGCCGCTGCATAAGTCGGGCGTCATGCTGCGCCTTTTTTTATTCCTGACCCTGCCTCTCTACATCCTCGACCAATGGACGAAAAACTGGATCGTCAGCCATCTGGTCCTACACCAGGATGAGCGGGAGGTCATTCCCGGCGTCTTCTGGCTGCACCACACGGCAAATACGGGCGTGGCCTTTGGCATGTTCAATGGCACCGAATACGCGAACTGGGCGTTCGGTGGCATCTCTCTAGTGGCGCTAGGCATCATCATCTTGATGTACCGGCAGGGGGTCTTCCCCGGCCTGCTCAGCCGCACTGCAGTGGCGCTGCTGGTTTCTGGCATCTTTGGCAATCTGACGGACCGCATCTTCCGCCGCCATGAGGACGGGGTGCTCTTTGGCAGCGGCTTTCTCGACGGCTATGTCGTGGACTTCTTGCGCTTCGACTTTGGTTTCCCGCCTTTCAATCCGTGGCCATCCTTCAATGTGGCGGACTCGTGTGTCGTGGTGGCGGCGATTTTGCTGGCCGTGGCATCCTTTATTGAGCGGCCTGCCACGAAGTGAAGCGGTGCTGGAAAAGTGCAAAGGTCGGCTGGTAGTGAGAGTGGGAAGCATTTACCGTAGCGCATGAACCTCACGAGTCCTCGAATCGAAGTCAGCATCGGCACACAGCGGCTGTGTTTGTTTGAGGGGATGCGGCTAGTGCGGGAGTGGGCGTGCTCGACCTCGAAGTTTGGCCTCGGTTTCAGCGAAGGCAGCAATAAGACGCCGCTGGGCAGCTTCGTGGTAAAGGAAAAGCACGGCGAAGGGGCGGAGTGCGGCACCATCTTCAAATCGCGGCAGCCGGTGGGACTGTGGACACCAGGGATGGAGACAAAGACGGACCTGGTACTGACGCGCATCCTGTGGCTGCACGGTTTGGAGGAGAGGAATGGCAACACATTTCTGCGTTATATCTACATCCACGGCACCAATGATGAGCGCGGCATCGGCAGACCTGGCAGCCACGGCTGTGTACGGATGCGGAATCGTGAAATGATCGAGCTTTTCGATCTGGTGCCGCTGGGGACGCTGGTGTGGATCGGGGAATGAGCGGCGCTGCCGGGCCGATAGACAGGCGCTAGCGCCCATGTATGATGAGTGCATCGCCCGACCATGACACCTACTGCACAGCTCCAAGCCCTCGGCATCACTCTTCCCCAGGCTCCACCGAAAGGTGGTATCTACAAGCCGGTCGTGATCGTGGGAAACATCGCCTACATCTCCGGGCACGGACCTTATTTGGGGGATGGTGGCATGATCCTTGGCCGAGTGGGGGCTGATCTGACGCTGGCGGCGGGGCACGCGGCAGCACGGCAGACCGGTCTGGCGCTGCTGGCGACGCTGCAGAAAGAGCTGGGCAGCCTGGACCGAATCCGGCGCGTGATAAAACTGCTCGGCATGGTGAACTGCACGGCGGAGTTCACCGAGCATCCGAAGGTCATCAATGGATGCAGCGAGCTTTTCGCCCAAATCTGGGGGGAGGAGGACGGCATCGGTGCCCGTAGCGCCGTGGGCATGGGGTCGCTGCCGGGGAACATCGCCGTAGAGATTGAGGGGGTTTTTGAACTGCAATCTTGAAGCCCGGCAGCCGCAGCGTCAGAAAATTGTCATTTGTCATCTGGACCGTTGCCGACTCCTGCCGGGGTGTTAGCTTTCCGGCCCTGCGCCATTCCGGCGCGTATAGTTACACTCATATGCAATGGTTTTCCTCTCTCGGCAGCTTCGGCGAAGCGCTCTACACCCTCATCCTCATCGTGGAGGTGCTCCTGGTCTTCAATCTGATGATCGTCGTCCATGAGTTGGGGCACTTCCTGGCGGCGCGCTGGCGCGGGCTGAAGGTGGATGCCTTTTACATCTGGTTTGGGAAGCCGATCTGGAGAAAAACCATCAACGGCGTGGAATACGGCCTCGGCAGCATCCCAGCCGGCGGTTTTGTGAAGCTACCGCAAATGGCCCCGATGGACGCTATTGAGGGGGAGTCCAGCAGCGGGCCGCTGCCACCTATCGCACCGCTGGATAAAATCATCGTCGCCTTTGCCGGGCCGCTATTCAGCTTCGGGCTGGCCTGCGTCTTTGCCCTGCTGGTGAGCTGGCTCGGGAAGCCGCAGACGGAGGCATTTGTCACCAAAACCATCGGCTATGTGGCGGAGGACAGCCCGGCGGCCAAAGCCGGTCTGCAACCCGGAGATGTGATCCAGGCGATAGACGGGCAGCCCATCCGGCGCTTTGAGGGCTTCGTGGACAGCGTGCGCTGGGCAGTGATCTCCAGTGAGGGGGCAAAGATCGAGTTCGAGATTGAGCGCCCCGGACAGCCCATGCAAAAGGTGCCCGTCTCCTCGAAGTGGCCGGACCTGGATGCAGAGAAGTCCGCGTGGTGGAAGGGCATCTTCCAGCGTCCAGCACTGCGCGAGGTAGGCATCAGCGGCAAGGAGACCCCGATGGTCGGCGAGGTCCATCCCAACAGTCCCGCTGCCGAGGCAGGACTACAGGCAAAGGACGAGATTCTCACTGTGGACGGGCAGCCCTTGTTTAGCCGCATCCAGTTTGCCGAACATCTTGAAAAGAAGGCCGGGCAGGCCGTGCAGGTCGTGATCCGCCGCGATGGCAAAGAGCTGCCCCTGACGCTGACGCCACGCATCCCGGACAAATGGCTTTCCAAAGACAAGCCGCAGCCCATGGTCGGCATCGCCTGGCACGCCACAGGTGCGCGCAAGCTGGCCTATCCAGGCATGTTCGAGCAGGTCTCCGACGCCGCGCGCAGCATGGTCAGCATGATCACGAAGCTGGTCTCACCGAATTCGGACATCAGCCCCGCCCACATGAGCGGGCCGGTGGGTATCGGCCGGGTGTACTACAACCTGCTACAGGATCCGATGGCCCTGCTCCAGATCCTTTGGTTCAGCGTAGTGCTGAACGTGAACCTCGCCATCATGAACATGCTCCCCTTCCCCGTGCTAGACGGCGGTCACATCACAATGGCCATAGCTGAGGCGATCCGCCGCAAACCGCTGCAATCACGCGCCCTGGAATGGGTGCAGACCGCCTGCGCCCTCATGCTGTTCGGCTTCCTCATCTTTGTCACCCTAAAAGACACTGGCGACATCTTCCTAGGCGGAGGAAAAAAGGGCAACCCAGCCGACGAGATTGGCTGGCTGCCCAAGGAACAGCGGACGCAGGCGCAGTAGTCCTCCATTACAGCAGTGGGCAGTCTAACGGGCAGAAAAAATAGAGGTTCTTCAGACATGGCCTGCCTATAGCGGGTGTGCCCAGTTGCCGGGCTTCATCCACGCCTCTATAGGTAGCTCTTTTCATCCTAGAAACGAGGTTGAGAGTTGTCAGTTGCGTGTTGAGAGCCTGAAACTGAGGCCGTTGAGCGAATGAGAAGCGCACACTTTTGGGGTGTCTGATCCTAGACCACTCATTCGGTTGATTCTCAAGCTCTCAACTCTCAACCATTCACTCTCAACTCCGGTTTTAGGTTCATGGCAAAGATTCGCATCAAAAACATCGGCAAGGTCATCGCGCTACTCATGCGCGGCATCGGCGCGACTCTGCGGCTGGAAGTGGAGGACCATGCGGGCGCTTTCGACACCTCGCGCACGGGTTGGATCTGGGCCTTCTGGCATAACCGGATGTTTGTCATCCCCTACCTGCACGACCGCTGGTTCCCGCACATCCCGGGGGCCATACTGAGTAGCCCGAGCGGGGACGGGCAGATCATCGCGGATGCCTGCGCCAGCTTCGGCTTCGAGGCGGCACGCGGCTCCAGCTCAAAGCCGCAAAAGGGACTCGGCGCGCTAATACTGCTGGCGGAAAAAGTGCGCGAAGGGAGGGATATCGGCATCACGCCGGACGGGCCGCGCGGGCCGCTCTACCAGTTGCAGCCGGGGATCATCAAGCTAGCGCAGCTCACCGGCGGCACCATCGTGCCAGTGCGGGTGGAGTACAGCCGCGCGCTGCGGTTTAAAACCTGGGATCAGTTCATGCTGCCGCTGCCGTTTTCGCGCGTGAAGGTGATCTTTGAGCCTGTGATGACAGTGCCGCGGCGGCTGACAGAGGCAGAGTTCGAGGCGCAGCGCCAGCGGCTAGAGGAGACCCTGCTCCCGCCGCCGCAGGGCTGAAAGTCTGCTAGGCAGTGTTTTAAAACCTCTTGAGAGGCTGCATCCAGTCGATGATGGCGGCAAAGGCGAGCAGTGAGGAGAAGTGCAGCGCGAGCTTGTCACGTCGCAGCGACAGGCAGGCCCAGCGCTTGAT
>Ga0247844_1001520_pt1 | contig 42333 bp, 22 predicted proteins | sample LaCtaG_FD_192421 | JGI IMG/M metagenome (GOLD analysis project Ga0247844, IMG submission 192421) | Freshwater microbial communities from meromictic Lake La Cruz, Castile-La Mancha, Spain - LaCruzMarch201714.5m_1 | ecosystem: Environmental > Aquatic > Freshwater > Lake | place: Spain: Castile-La... | reverse complement strand
GTATGCCGACAGTGGAAGGAGCACGCGGGTCCGATCAGCTCTTTCAACGCAAACGAGAAGATGTGGGAGTTCTTCTCCAAGTATAAGATTGATCAGCAGGGATCTTTGCCTCGATGAGCGGTCGGCCTTCTGACACGGGGCAAGGACTCTTTGCCGGCCGGGTTGCCCTGATCTATGGGGGTGGGCGGGGAATTGGCGCGGCTTGCGCTAAGGGGCTGGCCGAGGGGGGGGCCGATATCAGCGTGGTGTCGCGTACCGTCGGGGAGGCCCAGATGGTGTGTGAGGTGGCTCAAGGTAGCGGGGTGCAAGCCGAGGCAATCCGCGCGGACTTAGGCGACCCTGATCAGATCCTGCACTCGGTGGAGCGCACTATGGGGCGTTTCGGCCGCATCGATCTGGTCATCAATCTGGTGGCCGATACGGGGCCGTTGAACGTGGCAACCTGGGAGGTCTCGGAGGCTGATTGGCGCAGCGTGTTAGCGGTCAATATCAGCGCACCCTATGCCATCGCGCGCCTCGTGGTGCCGATCATGTTGCAGCAGGCGCACGGCAAGCTTCTTTTTGCCACTTCCCCGTTTGGCGACAGGGTTACACCCGGTATGGGCGGCTACGGCTGCTCACGCGCTGCCGTCAACCATCTGGTGCTGCAGCTTGGCGCCGAGCTTCAGGGCTCCACCGTGGCTGCCTGCCTGGTCTATCCCGGGATCACCGATACGCCCGGGTTGCGCTCCTTTCGCGAACGACATCATGCGGGGGGGCCCAGCCTGCCATTTGCTTCCGCCGTGCACCCAGAGGATATGGCGCGGTTGTTCCTTTGGACATGCCTACAGCCGCCTGCCTCGATCAACGGGGCCGTCATCGCATGGAACGATCCACAGGTCCAGGCCGCTCTGCGCGCCTTCTGGAGCGAACGCCCCGGCCGTTGGTAGCCGACGGAGTCTCGACAAATCACCTTACTCCGGAGAGCGTCCCGCTTGGACGGTTCTTCGTGGTCAATACCAAAGCTTGCGGATCGATCCGGCAAGTCACGAAAATCGGTCTGGATCGACAAGCAGCGTCAAGACCCAACGTGCAAAGAGAGCAACATGGAAACCAAGAAACGAGGCCATGCGTGTTGTTTACCAACGCTACGCGTTGCTTGCCTGCTCGGCGTGGTGTGCATGACCACGCCTGCGGTATCCGCAGGCTGGTCGGCTGCGGACCTGGATAGGTTGAAGCAGCAATTCGTCTCGGGGATCGCCGGCAAATACGAGGTAGCGGAATATCCCTGGGCCTTTTTCGACCTGGAAGGGTGTTTCGAGCCCGGCCATACCTGCGGAGGTGCGAACTCGGAGAGTCCCTACGGTTATATCCAGTTCTATCAAAAGCGCTTACCGTACGCTTGGATGGACGACACGGACGCCTTGGTCCTGATCATGGAAGCGCCACCCCCGATGCGCTATTTCGGAGTGACGCCCTACATCTACACCCGCTGCTACGAGAGCCTGCCAACCAATCCCGGCGAAGCCGGCAAGGTACAGGTATTCGCGAGCCTGGGGGATTCCGTCAATCTCACGAACATCGCCACCACCGGGTCTGCTACACGAGGGGAAAATGTATTCGGTCAGCTTGCCGCATTCGTGGTGACGGCAGATCGTCTCAGCCAAACTCAGATCACGAATCAATTCTTGTCGCTGGGTTTCCCTGACCATGCGATCAATCAGATCGTCCTTCCCATCAATGCCGTCCCATTGAAGATGGGTACAACACTGAACTCGGACACCTTCAGCCTGTTGCTACGTCTCGCCTACCCCTACGAGCCCGCGCAAATGCGGGAATACACGGATCGGGCGCCGATCAGGGCCTTGCTGCTTTCGCCGGTACAGGCGCGCCCAGGGTATGCGATGCGCAGACAGACACCCAAGGTACCAGGAAGCGGGGCGGAACCGTGCGAGCTCGAAGCGGCCAGGGATGATCTTTTTCAGGAGCTACATGAGCGCTACAAAGACTCCTACGAGCCGACGGAATCGGCAGTCAATCTTACTCAAACCTACAACTATTTCTGCGTGTGGCTGGGTAGGCCCTGCAGAGGCGACAATCCGGACGCCATCTACTCCGAGGACCTGGGACGCTTTGTGCCCAAGTCACGGGAAGACAAGATACTCATCGTCGGGGTGAATCATGTGGACTTGGGAAAGGCCCTCTATATCAGCCATGTCATCACCAGCCAGGAACATGACGCAGGCGTCGCGGGTGCCAACGATGATCGGCTGCGCGGTACCGCCTTGAGGGCGGCTGGAATCACCGATCCCCATGACCCCAGATACGACATCTACAGCAACCTCTATGCCTTAACCATCAGCTACGACTGCACTGGCGAGTTGGACTGCCTGACCATCCCCGAGCCAACGAGCGCGGACAAGGTCGGTATCGAGTTCGGCAAGGAGCTGAACATCCATGCCCGGTACTACGTCGACCCTGCCACCGGCACACGTCCCGACATCGACGAAGTGATTCCTCATCGGGTCCTTGTACTAACAAAGAGACCGGCTGCGAGGTAGGCAATTCGACGATCAATGGTAGCCGAAACGTACCGCCAGCTCTCGCACCGCAGGATAGAACACGCCCCCGTCACCGCGCCAGCTCAATGGACCTTCGAGCGACTGCGGACGCGACGTGCTAGTGCGTAAGACCGGGTTTCGCAGGAAGGCGGGGTCGTTGCCGAACTGGGCACCCGTCGGCCCGATGCAGGCATAGGGTGAGCGCTCGGGGTGTTTCATGGCCTCGATCGCTGCGCTATTTGTAGCGATCCCGAGCCACTCGCATACGGCGGGCAGACAGGTGTCGAGATCCTGCATGATGTCTTCCCCGCGCAACCGCATCACTTGATCAGGTGGACCGCCCCCCAGGAAGTTCACTATGTTGACGTGTCCGCTGTACCACATCAATTGGGGGTCGAGCGTGGGCGGCGCGGTGTTGAAGTCCCAGAAGCCACTGCGTGCGACGAAGGCTCTGCCCATCGGCATGTTCAGGATCGAGTTGCAGAACGACCGCGGGTGCCGCACGAGGTGCAGGAAGTGGCCATCGGGAAACATGGCTCCCAGACGGTGAAGGTACTCCGGTTTGTACACGGTAGCTGGACTCTTCTCGACCAGCATGCGCGGGTGGACCCGCTCGGCAAGCTCGTGGAACATGGACAGGGTATCGGCAAAGAGCCGCTCGCCGATCCATGCCCGAGCGGCCTGCACCGTCTCGGCTGTCTGCTCTCCGAAATAGAGTTCGGCAATCACGCGCACCAAGCCGTGTGCCTCCAGCGTCGTGCCTTGCTGTGTGCCGTACCACCACCCCTCCATCGTGTCGACCGTTGCCAGGTTGAGCTCCGGCACGCTGTACATCTGCGGGTGCTCACCGAGCACTGCTGCGATAACGGACGTGAGCGAGCGATGCGGTGCAAGTACTAGAAGTGGTTCGGCCATTGGTGTGCGTCAGCGGCAGCCGCCCATTGTTGTCGATCCCCTAGCCTCCGGCTTTCGGACAGAGACCAGCAGATAGCGTTGACTTAGGCGACGGTTCAATCGTATCTGGTGACGGCGCAGCATCTCTAGAGGAATGTCACCGCAGCTGAACTTGTACTCAAGGTAGGGCATGAAGTGCTCATAAAAGGGCCGCCAGCACCGATCGGTGGCATCCTCAACGACCACGTCGGTGAATCCAGTGGCGACGCACAGCGCCCTGTATTCATGCACGTCGCGCAGGAAGTTGGCGCGCGGGCGTGCCATCAAGACCGATGGCCAGAGGATGTCGGAGAGCACCAAGTAGCCACCCGGCTTGAGGACACGATTGGCCTCGCGGAGAAACTGCTCGCGGGTATCGAAGTGAAATGCCGCTTCCACACAGATCATGTTGTGGATGGAATTGTCGTCAAAATCCAGCCGCGTCGCGTCCGTGGCAACGAACCGATAGGCGGGGAAGTTCTGGCGACACAGCGCGAGCTGTCCTTCCGAAATGTTGATTCCGATGATGTCCTGCGGGGGAAAATATCGAGACAGATGATGTGTGGTCGCGCCCTTACCGCAAGCTACATCGAGGATGATGCCACGCTTTTTCGGTATGACGGCCAACAGTGTGTCGACGAGGTGCTCGCAGGCCTCCCGCGCGCTCTCGGTCCTCGGTTGCCAATAGCCGTAGTTCAGAAACCCACTGTGCTCATAGAAGTCCCCGGTGATGTCGAGGCTAGAAAACCAGTCGTACACATCTCTGACAAAGCGCGTTTGTTGGGTGCGAACATCAGCGTTCAACGGAGAACCTCCTCTGCGTGCAGCCTTAAAAGGGGACAGGATCGATTACATCCGCTCTTCCTGTAGGCGGAAGGAAAATCTATGTAGCCAACCGTGGCATCGCCAGAGCAGAGCCGCCGCGACCCTGGTATGCGCTATCCGACTGAGCCTGACGATGCAGAGTCGTTCGGAAAGCTCAGGCTCAGACCATCTCGACAAGCGCCCTGCTGAGCTGCCAGAGACGGGCACAGGCCGAGGGATCAGTGGTGGCGGGCGCAATCAGTGCCTGCTTCTCCTGATCCATGTAGATGCCCGTCAACCTAGCAAGCTCAGGCTCCAGCAACGGACCCGCCACCTGGGTGGCCGCCTTTTCGGCAGAGATCATCGGGCCGCGGCTGATCGCCGCCAGCTCCGGCCGCTGACTCAGCCCCGCGCGGTCGAGGACCTCGTTGCGTACCATGCCCGGACTGACAGTGCTGACCCGAGGCCCGCGTGGCCCCAGCCGCTCGGTCAAGCTGTTGGAGAACATGACGGTGGCGAACTGTGCCCGTCCATAGGCATCCAGCTGATCATAGCCGCGCCCGCAGAAGAGATCCCCGAAATCGAGCCCGAAGTGGCGGTAGATGTCCGAGCTCAGGTTCAGGATATGCCCGTCGGCCGGGATCGCATCCAACAGCAGGGTCGTCAGCAGGAAGCGGCCGAGGTAGTTCACCGCGAACGTGGCCTCGATCCGCTCCGCCGTCATCTGGCGGCTGGCGAAGACCGCGCCCGCGTTATTGACCACCACATCGACGCGCGGTTGGCGGGCCAGGATGTCGGCGGCCAACCTGCGGACCTCAGCCATCTGCGACATGTCGGCGGCCAGGAAGTCGCCCGGCGTGCAGCTCGGCCGCTCCTCAAGCTCGCGCATCAGCCCGGTGCCCGCCACCTTGTCGCTGCCCACGGCCAGGACCCGGGCGCCACAGCGCGACAGGATCACCGCCAACTCGCGTCCGATGCCTGCACAAGCGCCGGTGACGACACAGATCTTGCCCGCCAGCGGCCTGGACCGACTTTCCAGCGCGGCAATCACCGCGGGCAACCTAGGCTTGTTGTCGGGCACGCGTCCCTCCCGCCGCAGGGCGAAGACGATCTCCTGCGCGCATTCGGCAAGACCTACCCAGGTGCTGTGGCCGGGACGGAAACCCAGTAGTCTGGCGGCCTTGTCGGTCGCCAGGACCGGCTGTTCCCGCGGATACTCCGGGCGCACCCGGTCCTCGGTCGCTTCGGGATCGGACAGCAGGCGGCCAAGACGCTGAAGCTCGGCCGCCAGCACGTCGGGTGCAATCGCCGTCGGCTCGGCGATGTTGAAGACATGACCTTGGGCATCGGGCAGACGGGCTGCCGCGATGAACGCGGTACAAAGGTCCTCGGGGTGGAGCCGCTGGAGCGGAGTCGGCGGGCACGCCGCCGCGCCCCCCAGCATGATCGCGCGTAGATCGGTGAGCGCGTCGGGATCGATCCTGTCATAGAGTGCCGGTACCCGCAGGACCACCCGCCCGGCCTTATGACCCGGCGTGCCGGCGAAGACCCGCTCCAGCGCCAGCGCGACGCGCGCCGCCTCGGGCATGCCCTGCCCGTCCGGGCGCAGCGGATCGCACTCGCGTAAAGGCACAGGGTGACCCACCACGGGCGCATAGACTGCCGCATCGCTCAGCAGTATCGCACGCTTGACTGCTGCCCGCTCTGCCGCGGTCATCAGACGGCGCACCCGCGCCTCGCGCACAGCAGCAGGCAGATTGGCGCGAATGTCGAGCAGGAACAGCGCATCGGCCTCGGCCAAAGCCGCCTGGAGCGCGACATCGTCGTCAGTGCTCGCCACGTCCCCGCCGGGCAGGCGGCTGACCTCCCAGCGCGCCTTTTCCAGTGCGGCACAAAGCCGCGCGCCCAGATCGCAGCCGGAATCCGAGACGACGCCCTTCATTCAACCCACCGCCTGTTTGCGGGCGCCATAGCCATCCGTCATTCCACCGGCAATTCGACAGGGAACTTGGCCGCGGTCGAGTAATAGAATTCGAGCCGACCCAGCACCTCGCGGAGGCAATCCTTGGCGGTCATGCGCGGGCGCCAACCCGCTGCGCGCAGCCTTGCGGGGTAGAATTTCCGCAAGCCAACGTTATTTCGCGACGCGACCTCGGCGTAGGGGTTATCCTCGCGGCCGACGTTCATAATCTCCCACATCAGCGACAGCACGTCGTAAGCGGTGATTGGCTCTTCGCCGGCGACCAGCGCGCAGCGGTTGCGCAGGTCAGGATGATCGGCCGCCAACAGCGCAGCGCTGCCGATATCGGCGCCGTGAGTCCATTGCATCGTATCCCACATCCGCCGCAGACCCTCGGCCGCTTCGGGATTGCGGATCAACTGGGTGACGACGGTGTCCACGAACGGGCTGGTGCGGCCAGCGACGGTCGAGGGGCGCAGCATCACATAGTCAAAGGCGCCCACCTCGGACGCCTCGAAGACGATATCCTCGGCTCGTATCAGGCTCTCGCCCAGTGCCTGCTGGGCGGGGGTGCCATGGGCCTCGCGCGGGGCGTCGTCGGTCAGCGGCCACAGGTCGGGAGTGCGATGCGGTACATGGACATTGTTGGACGACACCATCACAAAGCGCGACACCTTGCCCCGGCAGGCCGCTACCAGGTTGCGGGTACCTCCGACATTGACATGCTCCAGCATCTCGGGGTCGATCTTCGGCGGTGGACTGATGAGCGCGGTGTGAAAGACGAACTCAATCCCTTCGAGCGCCTCGTCCAGCGCGCGCGGATCGGCCAGATCGCCCGGCACTATCTCGATCCGGTCGCGATAGTTGATTCGGTGCATCGAATCGGGAAGTGCGAAGACCCGGACCGCGTTGTCGGTCCGCATCAGTGCCTCCAGCACGTACTGACCCACGGCACCGGAAGGGCCGGTCACCAGCATTTTCATTTGGCCTCGCAAAAAGGTCGTGGCGCCGACATACAGTGATCCCTTTCAGCCCTTAGCTCAACCGCGGCCGAAGCCTCCACTACCGCCGCCGGTAGCCCCCCCCGGGCCGCGACCCGCCGCGATCCGCTGGCGCAGCGCGCCCCAGCGCTGGCGGCGCTCAGCCTGAGCCCGCATCCGCTCGGGTGTCAGGCCCTGTTCCGCGCGCCGCGCGGCATTGGCCCGCCTGGCTTCGCGCAAAGCGTCGAATTCCTTGACGTACAGCGCTAGAACTTCCGCGCTCTCCGGCGATTTCAGTCGAGCCTTGGCAGGCTCCACACGGGCCAACGCTTCTTGCCCATCCCTCATATGCATTAACGCGGCGCGATAGCTACGCTCGGCATCCTCCACCTTCCCTTCAGCGGCAAACGCATCGCCGTAGAGTCGCTGCACCGCTCCCCGCAGGTTGCGCCTGGTCACCCGGCTCAGCAGCGCACGCGCCTCGGGCAGCTTCTTCTGGGCGATCAGCGCGACAGCCATGGAGAGCCGCGCAGTGGCGTTGCGGTTGCGTCCCTCTTCCTTGCCGAGGATGTCGCCGAAGGCCGCTTCGGCACCGGCAAAATCTTTTTGCGCAAGCTTCAGATCGCCCAGACGCTTCAACAGCGCCTGGTTGCCGGGATTTTGCGCCAGTGCCGTAGACAGGACCGAGATCGCCTCGGCCGGCTTGTCGGCGCGTACCAACAGGCGTGCAAGCTGCATTGTGGTGCGCGGATCGCCCGGATTGGCGGTCAGGGCGAAGGACAGATGTGCGCGGGCCTCGTCAAGCTGCTCCTGCCGGGCAAATATGGTGGCGATCCGCCGCCGCACATCGGGCGACTGCGGCTGGATCTCCAGCGCGCGGTTCAGTACCTCAAGCGCTGCATCGGGGCGTTTCTGCTGCTCATGCAGCGCAGCGAGACCCATCAGCGCGGGGATAGAGGTCGGGTCAATTTCCAGCGCCCTGTGGTAATGGGTCTCGGCATAGTCGGGATTGCCGCCACGCAGCCCCACGGTCCCCGCCATCAGTGGAGCAATCCGGTTCTTCGGATCGCTCTGCATGACCTCCTCAAGACAATCGGTCGCCTCTTCCAGCAGATTCCGGCGCATATAACTGACTGCCAGCATTAGCAGAAGGCGGCTGTTGTGCGGATCCTGCTGCAGCATCTCCGAAAGCTCCGCCTGTGCCTCATCGGAGCGTCCGTCTCGCATCAGGCCGCGCACATACTGCAGGCGCTGGTCGACGGTTCCAGGCACTTGCGCCACGTTCGGCACCCATTGCCCTCGCAAATTTGAAACGGGCATGTCCGATCCTCACTGGTTTGGTACAAGAAACTTGCCGGCCTTAGTGTAAACTATTTTCTGCTTAGCTTAGGTTTCTTTCACAAGCATCGATGAGAGGCTGCGCCACGGCAGGGAGATCGGGGGACCGGCGCGCCCTGCCCCGGCTGGACAAAAAATATCGAAGAAAACAAAACGTTCACGCGTCTGGGAGCCTTCGCAAGCGCGCAACAGGTCAGGTGTGGCCTTGCGCAGCTCGGGCACCGTGCAGGAGCCCCCCCGGCCGTGCGGCCCTGTACAACACGATCCGCCGGCCGTCGACCAGCCGCTTCAGCGCGTCAAGATCGGCCAGCTTTCAGAATATTCGAAGCCTGATACGGTCGCTCTGGTTACTTGGGTCGCAAGGTAACGCGCCTTGCCGCCGCGGACGGTAAGCGTTCACGGCGACAAAAGCACGGAAGTCAAGCGCACCTCAGGTCAGAGCGGCAAGAAGTAGCGAGCACTTGTCGCTGTTCCCCCCGGCGTAATGACCCAGACACGACCTGCTTTTGTGCCGGCTGGCACGGTGGCGACGATCTGCTTGTCCGAACGGAGCGCGAATGATGCCGGCGTGACCCCGAACAAGACGCGGGTCGCCCCCCCGAAGCCCGAACCATCGATCGTGACGCTGGTCCCAACGGAACCTGAGGTCGGCGTGAAGCTCAGGATTTCGGGTCGCTGGTACACCGTAAACTCACTGGTCGATGCGCCAACTCCATTCGCGGTGGTGACAGTGATGGGACCTGTCCCTGCCTGCACTGGAACCCGGGCCACAATCGTGCTCGGCGAACTCCACAGGATCTCGGCGGGCACACCGGCAAAAGCGACTTCCGATACGTCATCGAACCCGGCCCCCGTAACAGTCACTTGATCACCCACTTTGCCCGCGGCCGGGCTGAAGCCCGACACCGATGGGCCTGCAACCACAAAGTCCTCCGGGGACCTGGTCGTGCCTAAATGGTTGGTGACCTCGATAGGGCCGCTGCTCGCTCCCTGGGGGACCTGGACGACCAATCGTTCCAAAGTGCCGCCGAACGAGTCCGCGGGGACGCCATTGAAGCGGACCGACGCGATATTGAAGAGCGCCTGCCCATCAATCGTCACAACGGTTCCCACCGTGCCTGAATTCGGACTGACCCCCGTAATCACCGGCAATGGCACTTGAAAGTCGCTCGTGCTGGTAGCCGTCCCGCGTCGGGTCTGCACGGAGATAGGGCCAGGCGATACTGCAGAGGGAACTACGGCGACAATCCGGTCAGCTGAGAGCCACTCGTAGGTGGAGGGGATGCCGTTGAACGTGACTCCCGAAACCTCGAAAAGATCTATTCCGTTAATCTCCACCAAAGTTCCAGGCGTGCCGCTGTCTGGCGTAAACGACACGATCCGTGGGTCATATTCGACAATGGTCGAAGGCGCCTCGAAGAAATCCAGCACCTGGCGGTTGAAATCACGCATGAACCAGTGCGCGGCGTAGGCGACCTTCAACTGATTATTGATCACTCTATCATAGTACCGGTAAGCTTCCGGGATTTTATCATAGAGCGGGCTCAGATCTGGATCAACGAGGAGATAGTCATCGGCATCCAAGACGCCTGCATCTTTGAGCGCCTGATAGATCACACGCGAGTCATCGGCGGAGATGGCCTCTAGACGCCAGAAGCGCTCTGGATATAGCGGCGAGGCGCGGTGGAGCCAAAGCTGTGTCGGTACCCCCCGGGAAAGAAACTCGTTGTACGCATGCTCGGCAGGGGCGCTGTCGACAGTCGTATCGTTTTCGGCGAGCACGAACATGGTTGGTGTACTGCTCTCCGCTAAGGACTGGGGAAGGCCTGGTGAGATGTAAATGGCTCTCGCGACCACCGGAAATTCGAGCTGGGCTTGGTTGGCGTCGGTAAAGAGCGAAATGAATATGCCGCCATGGGAAATCCCAAGCAGATAAACCGGGTCAGCGCTCGTCAGCAGTCCGCGTCGAATGAGGTCAAGCCGTACGGCGGAAATCCGCTGAAGATCGATGTTGTCTTCCGCATCAGGTTCTGTATCCCATAAGACGTTTACGCGATCAAAGCTGTTCACCGCAACGACTGCGAAGCCGCGACTGGTTGCATCATCGATAAAGCGCAATATTTCCGTATCGCCAACCATTATGTGGGCGTTGCCTTTGCCTCCGTGTATCAGGAAAATAACCCCGTTGCTACCTTGGCCTGGAAAGAAGCTGTAGACGCGTGGGGGGCCCCACCGTGGCACATCGCGATATTCGGCGGCAATCGACACATCCCTGTCTGGCATGACCAGTGTGGTGTGTTCTGAGAGGGGATCTGCCAAATACTGCGTGTCGCCCGTCCACTGATCGAAAACGCGTGTCGGCGACCCGACATCATATGGCTCGCCCGATTCGTTGACGAGGCCATCTCCGTACGGATCGGCCCAAACGTGGAGCGTCGATGATACCTGATAGGCCCCACTGCCGCTGCCATTGGTCACGGACAGGTTAAAATCGTCGGCAAGCAGATGGTGGGGGAGCATTGCGCAAACGAAGAGGCAGAAGCCGATTATTATGGACGATCTGCGATCTGTTACTTTCTGAAGGTAGTGCATGATGATCTCCGATCAGCACGGTTAGGCGACTCCTATCTTTATCCGAGGGCTTGGCGCCGGGTCGCGGGAATTGCATGTGAGCCCTCGTTGCGGGCGCTTCCATCCCAAGCGTGCGCCTGCTGCTAGCTACCTCTTACGTTAGGACTGACGCGATCGGGTGACTGTGACTGACTTCAATATTCGGTGCTCTGCCGCGCTCGCCGCCCAGCACCGCAATCATCGCGAACACGAGACCCCCCGGACAGACGCTGGGCCTCGCGCCGGCGCATCGCTGCGAGCAGGTACTACTCGTCCCGCAAGACCCTGCTGTGGCCGACGCCGAGACGGCGCTTTGGCATGGCATTACCCACAGCTCAACGGGGTCGGAGTCGACCCGGGCTGGACACGCTAAGCCGCATCTGTTGAAATCCGGCCCCATCACAACCGATGGGGTGCGAGGAGATGGACGGGGAGATTGCGAGCGGACTGTGCGGGCGGGCGTTCACGGGGCGGACCGGAACGGATTCGCGAGGAGATTGTGACGGCCGATCCGCCGCAGCGCTCGGTGATCGCGCGGCGGGTGTGTCGGGGGCACTGGTTTAGCTTGGCATCTGCTTGCAAGCAGATGAATTATATTAATAATATCATCGAACGGCAACCTGAGACCGGCGATGATCCTAAGCGTCTTTCACAAGCATCAATGAGCGGCTGCGCCACAGGAGGGACCGTTACCATCTCGCCCTACCCCGACTGGACAAACGATCCCATCTGCCCCGGAGCGGACCCTGGTACGGGCAGATCGCCGTCGGCCTGGGCAGCCTCAATGATCTCACGCAACCCCTCGTAGATCGGGATGCTGGGATAGAAGCCCAGATCCCGCTTGCCCCTGGAAATGTCGTATTGCTGGACATAACGACTCCATATCCGGGTCTGATCGGGAACCCTATCCGCGCGCGTGGCCGCACCGCTCGCGATCCGCGTCACGCGCCCGACGGTGCGGTAGGTCACCACGTCGGGACCCGCCACGTTGAAGCTCCCGTCCTTGGCACGTTCTTCGAAACAGGCACGCAGAATCGCCTCCACGGCGTCGCGAACATGGACGAACTGGCGCTGCTGCTCACCCTGGGGGCCCTGGCCGAAGCTCGGACGGAGCGCCACCGTACGCACCATACGGTCGAAGAGCGGATCCCCGATTCCATAGACCAGCGCGAAGCGCAGGATCACGTGGTCGTAGCCGCCGCGTTTGGCGTAGAAGCGGACCAGGTTCTCACCTGCGATCTTGGACATACCGTAGTCCGCCAGATCATGCCCGCCATCGACACGCAGGGCGTGAGACTCATGGATCGGCCAGTCCTTGGGGCTGAACTGGTTCTGGTAGACCGCAACCGAGCTGAAATAGACAAAACGCTCCAGCGTGGCCGAACCCTCGCATGCGCGCAGGAGGTCGTGCGTGCCCTGCACATTGGTCTTGCGCAGATCGGGCACCGTGCAGGAGCCCGCCAGCCGCGCGGCCATATGCAGCACGATCCGTGCCCCGTCGATCAACCGCGCGAGCGCGTCGCAATCGTCCAGTCCGCCGATGACCGCCTCGATCTGCGCGCTCTCGGGCAGGGCGCCCTCCGTGCCGGGCACTACCAGCGCACGGATGCGATAGCCTTTCTCCAAGAGCCTTGGCAACAGGTGCTTGCCGATATAGCCGGTGCAGCCAGTGATTGCGAAATCCACCCGCGAGGTACTCGCTTCCGGCACATCGCTGTCAGCTCCCGGCGCCGGGCCTGCCGCGGCCACGGTATAGGACGCGTGGCCGGCATTTCCGAGGTACACCTCGGTCCCACCATCGGGATTCTCGTGATAGATCCAACGGCTGGCAAGACGCGCGGGGCTTGGTCCACCGAACGGATTGGCTGTGCCCAGGCACAGCCCCTCGGGGGTCGACACCATGGTTCGCCCTCCATAGTTGTAGGGGTTGTTCATGCCGTTCAGCGTGACCGGAACCCAGGACACGCCATCCTTCGTGCGCCACAGATCGAACCCGCCGCCGACTTCGGCCAACTGCTCGAACCCGATCCCGTTGAGCAACCGCCGAGCGGTGGGCGAGGGACGGTGGGCGTATTGCAGGAACACGCTCCAGTCGAAGGTGGAAACGTAAATCCAACCGTCATGGACGCACATCCGCCAGGTATAGCCGGAGAAGATGTTGTCAAACCCCGGTCCCATTCCCGATAACGGGTACTTGATTCCATCGGGGGTCTCCCTCGGCATACCCACCAGCAGGTCCCAACTGTCGTCGGGCCAGATGCGGATAATCTCCCCTGCGCCCGGGCCGACCAGGTTCGTGCGATCATAGCCGCCGTTCTGGATAGAGCTGCCGACGTAAAGAGCACCGTTGAACTCGCACATGCCCATCGCGATCTCGGACAGCGGTCCGCGATGGGCGCCGCGGTCGATCACCTTGCGCCATTGCATCGGACCGTCACCGCAGGGCGGCGTCGTCCAGATCTGGTAGCCCTCGAAATGGTTGAAGGTCCCGGCGTAGAGCTGGCCATTGGCCTTAGCCATCATGAAGATGCCGTTGTTGTTGGGATCACCGAAGCCCAGGTCGCAAGCAACCTCCCACCTCCCTGGCTGGGGGTCCTTCGAGCGCATCAGCACGGCCGTTCGGTTCGAGTTGAACTGGATACCCTCCCCCGCCGGCGGCGCATAGAGGTAGCCGTCGAAGGATACGAGCTCGCGGAAGGTCGAGATGCGCTCGTTGCCGATCCCCGGCTCCGTGGCCGGCTCGAAGGTCAGGCCGTCCTCGGAGCGCAGCACATGCGCCGCGCAGCCCCGCAGTACCGTGGACATCGTAGAGACATAGAGCGTGGGCTTGGTATCGGATTCACCCTGAAACACGGTCATGCCCCGATAGCCCAGATCACGCGGTGCAGGCTCGCCCTGCTTACCCGGGATCATCGGCGAGCGGTAGGCCAGCTCCCACTTGTCCTCTCCCGGGGTCCAGCGCCAGATCTGACCCTGCATGTCCAGATCCTGCACTTTTGCTGGAACATCCACCGGCCAGGGCTCCAGCGCAGGCGGGTCGATCGGCGGGAATAGTTTCAGCAGTTTGAAGGAGTTACGGGTCATCCCGCAATAGAGACGGCCCTCATAATAGGTCATGCCATGGACATAGGCATTATCGGGATCGTCCACGCCGTTCTTGGCGAGCTGCCGAAAATGACCGCTGGTCAACCCAACGCCCGCGCGGCCCTGCGCGATCTGATCTTCAGTCATCGTGTGGACCCTGGGTGCGATCGATCGATTCAACGCAGTCTTCTGCTTTCAATGCGATGGATGGATGTCCGCTCGAGCCCGTTGGACTCGGAACGGCGCGCGACAGTCGATTGGGAAAAGACCGATCGCCGGTCAAGATACGATTTATCAACACACGCCATCTCCGTGACCGAGCCGCCCGTTTGGGCCGGGGAGTCTAGTGGTCGGCAAGAAAGCCGTCGATATGCTCTACCAACAGCATGGGTTGGAGCAGGGGGAAAAGATGGCCGGCATTGGCAATGGTCCTGCTGGTCAGGGACGGCATCAGCGTCTCGAGCGCAAGGAGGGTCGGTAGGAACCTCGAACGGCGACCGAACAGCGCGAATGAGGGCATCGCAACTGCCGCGATCTCCTTTCTCCCGAGACCCGTCCCGTCGGGCAACTCCCCAGTCGCGCTCGTCTGCTCGACCAGCCGACGCCACTTCTTCAGCCGCTGGGAATCACCGGCGATGTCGGAAGGCCCGAACAGGCTCGTCAACGGCGCGGCAGCCCCATCACGCTCGCGATGCTCGATCAGCTCCTCGATGAAGCCATACGCGACGCGCGGTAGCTGGTCATCTCCCTCCAGACCCGCCGCGGCAAGTCGACCCCGCTGGGCCTGCCAGAACGACTTCCCGATCTGCTGCAACGAGGGTACCCAGGCATCGACGAGGCTCAGAGTCGCACCACGATGCGGATGCCGCGCAGCACACGCCAGCGTCACGGCCCCGCCGAAGCTGTGACCGACCAGATGCGCCCGGGCGATACCGAGGTGATCGAGCAGCGCGATGAGATCGTCCGCAAGATCGATCGCCCGATAACCGGTTGGCATACACTCAGTGTAGCCATGGCCACGCAGGTCATACACCGTCACCCGAAAGCGCTTGGCCAAGATCGGCGCAACGGTGAGGTACCAGAACGCCAGGTTGCAAAACAGGCCGTGCACCAGGACCAGGTCCGGCCCTTGACCGATCTGCTGGTAATGGACGGAGAAGCCATTAATGCGCGCACGAGGCATGGTCGGATCACAGATAACCCAACGCCTTCAACCGCTCGCGGATCTGTGCCTCGGCCTCCGGCGACAGGGTCTCCAGGTCCCCCTGGGCGTCGACCCGCCCGGCCGCTTCCCCTTCCGCGAAGCGCACCGGATGCGCATCGAAATGGCCCGACTCGTAGATCGACTCCGGCACTCTGCCCTCGAGTTCGGGTGAGAGCGGCAATCCCAGGCTGTAGAGCAGGATCGGCGTGATGTCGTTGATCGACAGCGGCTCGACCCGGGAATTGCACCGAAGGCCTGGTCCCGCTGCGATGAAGATGCCGTCGGGATGATGGGTGGCATAGGGCATCGTCCGCGGCTTGATCGACGCGTCGGCCCGCAGCACGGACAGGAATCCGAGATCCGCCAACACAAGCGTGAGATCCGGCGCCTGCTCACCACTGATCCCAGGGAAGACCTCGTCCCGTGTCATGACGCGGGTGATCATGCGCTCTCCTGTCTCCGGATCGCGGACCGCGAGCAGCTTGCGCACCAGCGCGTCGCGGAATTCCGGATACTCTTCGGCGGTGACCCCCGGCTCGCCGGGTCCACGCGCCTTGCGGATATGGATGGCGTTGCTGCTGGAGCTGAAGGCAAAGGCCTTGGTCTGCGACCAGTCGAAGAGGGTGCCCACCTCCGTGTTCTCATCCAAGGCGACGCGGGAATCGCTGTCGATGGGCGCGTCATCACGCCAGCGCAGGTAACCGTTTTCGGCGAGCCAGGTGTTGGCGTAGAAGATCCTGTCGCCGGCGAGCGCAAAGCCGTGATCGGATGCGACCACGATGGTCGCTTCCGGCCCCGCGGCGGCGATCATCTCCCCGATAAACCCATCGAGTTCGCGGTAGTACTGCAACGCCAGATCACGCGCCCGAAGCGATGCCGGCGACCCGTAACGGCCCGCGGTCTGCTTGTCGATCAGGTGATAGCAGAGGTGCTGGATACGATCCGTTCCGTCGTACAGCACAGCGGTCAACTCGGCCGGCTCCTCCTCCATCAGGAACTTGAGGATTTCGAACCAGCGACGCTCGCGCACCAGGTGGAACTGCACCCAGTCCTCCAGGTTGTCCTCCGCGAGCCCCTGAACGGCCTGGCGCTCCTGCTGCCAGTCCGTCGCCAGCTCTTTGGCGTTGAACCCCTGTCGCTCCCTGATGCGCGCATACAGATCCCTTGGATACACCGCCCGCGCCAGATAGCTCCAGGGAACATAGCCGGGGATGATATTGGCACCTTCGAGCCTCGGGGCTGGAAACATCATCGGGAAATTGAGACAGGTGACCTTGCACCCCTGGCGTGTCGCCATGGACCACAGGGTCTCACACTTGACGTCCGATGCGTTGGCGAGCGTGTAGCTCGGCGGATCGGTGGTGCAATCGACCCTGATGAAGTCGTATACGCCATGATTGCCCGGCGTGCGGCCGGTCATCAGTGTCGTCCACGCCGGCGGCGTCAATGGATGTGCCGTCGACACCAAGGGTGCCCGCACACCACGCTTGGTCAGGTGGTTCAGATTGGGCATGAGTCCGTCGCCCATCAGGGGATCGAGCAGGGCGAAGGTCCCCCCGTCGACACCGATGAGCACCGTCTTGCTGGATTTGCATGAAGACATCGCTATTCCTCTCGCGTTACCCTTAACATCACGCCGGAAGCGCGCTCCTCATCCCCGTCTCCCGCTCGAAGATGGCCGGGGTGAGGGCATCTAGCGCAACGCCTCGATCGACTGCACCAAATCGCCGACCTTCATGTCTTTGAGCTGCGTGCCGTCGGTACGCATCTGATTGAACAACCGGTCGCCCAATCCGAGCTGCTGTTGCAGCTCGGCGATGAGATAGACGAGACTGATGGACTCCATCCCGAGGTCGACCAGCCGGGTGGCAGCGGAGATCTCGCCGGGATCCCAATCCTCTGCCACGTCTTCGATCAGTGCACGAATTGCCGCGAACACCTCGTCGGCACCCAGCAGTGGATCGTCTTGCTCTACCATGATGAAACGTTAAACCCCCGCAAACAGAACAGCAAACGCCAGCACCCGCGCGGCATCCATGTCGCGAGTCAGTACCGTTGGTGCGGCGGCGCCACGCCGCTCCAACTCGGCCTTCAGCTCGCCGTGCAGATGGACCTCGACCCGCCCGGACCCGGCGTCTATCGCGCGCACCTCCACCTCCCGCAGCAGATTGCCCAGACCCCGGTGCAACGCCTTCGCGACCGCCTCTTTGGCACACCAGCACGTGATCATAACGCGCTCAGGTTGCCGCTGTGATGAAATCAGGGCTCGCTCTGCCGGGGAGAACGCGGTCTCGGTAAAGCCATCGGGCTTGGACTCGACCCCTTCGATGTCGATGCCGACACCGAGACAGGTATCGGCCTCGCCGGCGAGGGCCACGGCGGTGCCAGCGGCGTGGGCGATGGAGAGATGCGGCGGCGCGTCCGATGCCGCATGCGGGTCCCGGGCAACGAATGGGTGTCCGTCCTCGCCGATGACCACCTCGATCTCCGCCGCGGCGGGCATCGAAGTCATGCGCCGACCCATCAGGACGCGCGCGGCATCCTTGGCGCAGACCCGCCCGAGCAGCCATTCGATGCGGCGCTTGACGGCCGCATTGGTCATCTCGTGCCAGGTGGAGCGCTCGCTGCGCCCGAGCACCAGATGCGCAAGCACGCGCAGCCAGATCTGGCCACTGGAGGTCAGAATCTCGTGGGGCAGGTCGTCGAGCACCACGAGGCTCAACCGCGCCGCCCCGACCTCACCGCCGAGCAGGTCGGGTCTGGGTTCGGCCAGCAATCGAGAGGCCGGCTGACACCGCAGGTGGAAGAAGCGGGTCGGCAGGTCGAAACGCTTGTCCCACCAGCCGCCGATGCGCTGCTGCAGGGTGCCGTCGGCGCGGATCAGCTCGATATCCGATCGCACCTCGGTATCGCCGACCAGCGCGATCCTGGCCCGGCAACGTGCCCGCTCGCCGGGTGCCAGATTGGGTCCGTAGATCCGCAGCGACTCCATGCGGAACGGAAAGACGTGAAACCCCTGCGGGAGATGATCGGCTGTCCACATGCCGATGAGCTGCCCGGCCGCGTCCAGGGTGATGGCGTCGGTCTGGAACACCGGCGCCGCAGTGGATCGGAACAGGCGGCCGTGGTCCAGCCCCAGGAAGGTGCCCTCGCTGCCATCCTCGCCCCACCGATCCATCGAGGCGATCACCCGCAGGCGTGGACCGTGGAACATGATCTCCCGGTACACGTCCTCCGGGCGCCAGCGCGACGGACGCTCGGCGCGCAAAGGCAGCGCCTCCGCGACCGGGGGGGGCGGGCGCTCCGCGGCGAGCAGGATATCGCCTTCGATGATGATGACCGGCGGCAGCCGCGGGTCGCGGGCGGGACCTGGCGGTTGCCGAAGGGTGACACGGACCGCCTGTGCCCCGGGGATCGGCTCGGCATGCAGCAGGAGCTCGATCTCGCCGCGATCCAGGGCGATCCACTGATAGGCCCGGACCTCGCGCATCCCGACCACGACCAATCCGGGCATCAGGGCCGCAGCCGCCTCCGCCATCAGCTCCATGCTGAATGTAAGGGGCACCACGGGCAGCGCGCCGAGTTCGGGATCAGCGGACGAGATGTCGCGGCCGATGGTATGGTCGGCGAGGTACAGGCTCTCGCCCATAGCGATCCTGACCCGGCTGGAAAGACGCACCCCCGGCACCAGCTCGTCGATGGCACCGAGCATGGGCCAGGCGGACGCCGCGTCGAGCGCGCGCTGCTCCGCGAGATCGGCCGCGGCGCCGCTCTGCCCCAGGTAGGTCTCCATGATGCGCTGCTGGCAGCGCAGGAAGCTTCCCATGGTGCCGAACCAGGTGTCGAGGACCGCGGCGCCCGCGTCGGACTCCGCCACCGCCGGTAGCGCGCCATGCTCCACCCCGCCACCAGCGGCCGGATCCGGAAGCCGGATCATTTCGAGCGGCTCGGCGAGTGCGGCGAGTGCGGCGGGCTCGGCAGGGGCTTGCGGCTGGGTGGGCCGGGCCGGCGCGCGCTCCCGGGCCGAGCGCGATAGACGCAGCGGCTGCAACCCGGTCCTGATCGGAACCGAGCGACGGACAGACCTCTCGTCGGCGACAGCCACCTCCTGCGGGTACAGGCCCGCCAGGTCCATCGGCACGCCTTGTGCCGCGAGCTGCGCCAACAAGTGCAGGAACTGGGTCACGCCGTGCTGATGCTCCAGGTCGCTCGGCAACGCCAGGTGTGGCCTGCCCTTGAGCACGTCATCGACGAAGGCCGTGAGATTGTTGCGGGGTCCGCACTCGACGAAGAGACGCACCCCATCGGCATACATGCGCTCGATGCTCTCACGGAAACGCACGCGCCCCGCCCACTGCCCGATCGCCAGGCGCCGGATCTCGGCCGGATCGTCCGGCATCGGTGCAGCGGTCAGGCATGAGTAGATCGGCGTGCTGGGTGTCGCGATGTCCAGGCGCTCGAAGAATAGGCCCAGTCCATCACAGAAGGGTTGGAACGCCGGAGTATGGTAGGCACGATCGAACGGCAACGGGGTTGACATCCCACCGAGATCATCCAGTCGTCCCCGCAACCAAGCCGCCGCCGAGTCGGTCAACGCGCAGACGACCTGCTGGTGTGGGCAGTTGTCCATCGCCCAGTGCAGGTCGTCGCGCGCCGCCACCAACTCGGCGATCGTTTCGGGCGCGAGTCCCGCCACGCCGATCAGGCGGCCCCGCGCCACCAGCCCACGTTGCTCAAGCTGCTCGTAATGGAGATTGAGCGCCAGGATGTCGTCGAGCAGCCTCTGCTCGTTGTCGTATCGGTTGGCACCGGCCGCGTACAGCGCCGAGTACTCACCGGTACTGTGCCCGAGCATGGCGGCCGGCCGGATTGCCAGAGCCTCGAGCAGGCTGTACATCGCCTGGTTGGCCGCAAATACCGCTTCCGGACCGATGTCCATGCGCCACAGTGCGCCGTCATCTATCCTGTCGCCGGCTTCACCCGCGGGGGCGGGCGGCGGAAAGATGACCTCGCTCGGCAACAGGCCGCGCGGATGATCGCGCAGCGCCCGGTCGATGCGGTCGAACCAGGCACGAGCCGAAGGAAAATGCAGGCACAGCCCGGCCAGCATATTGCGGTACTGGGAGCCCTCGCCCGGAAAGAGGAAGGCGATCTTACCCTCTGGATAAAGCGGCTCGGCGAAGAAATAGATCCCATCGCGCGATCGGATCCGCCCACAGCCCTTGTCGGCCAGCTTGGCGACGGCGCGCTCCAGCTTCTCCGCGGCCTCGGCACGACCGGCAGCGACCACGGCGAGCCGCCACGGCTGTGCGCCGAGCCTTGTACAGAGCCGCCGGGCAGCGGCGTACAGTGACCCGTCTCCGTCGGCAGCGAGCGCCGCGGCCTCGGCGCGTGCGCGCTCGGCAAGCTCCGCGCGCGAGGCGGCCTCGACCACCAGCAGTTCACTCGGCCGCGGCCAAGCGAGCGGATCGGCCACGGATTCGGGACCCTGGTATTCCTCCAGAATGACGTGCGCGTTGATTCCGCCGAACCCGAAGGCGTTGACGCCGGCGCGCCGCGGGGTGGTGCCGCCATGAATCCAGGGCCGCGTCTGGGCACTGATGTAGAACGCGGAGCCGTCGAGTTCGAGTTCCGGATTCGGATGCTCGCAGTGCAGGGTCGGCGGCAGGGTCTTGTGGTGCAGCGCCAGGGCGGTCTTGATGATCGCGGCCGCCCCCGCGGCCGGCAGACAGTGTCCGATCATCGACTTCACGGTGCCCAGGGCGCACCAGGGCCGTCCGCACTCGGGTGATCCGAAGACCTCTTTGAGCGCCGCCACCTCGGTCGCGTCACCGATCGTGGTCCCGGTGCCGTGGGCCTCGATCAGACCGACGCTGCGCGGATCGATGCCGGCGGCCTCATAGGCGCGGCGAAGCGCTAGCGTCTCGCCCTCGATCCGCGGTGCAAGCAGCCCCATGGCCCGGCCGTCGCTGGCGATGCCGACCGACTTCAACAGCGCATAGATCCGATCGCCGGCACGCCGGGCATCGCCGAGCCGCTTGAGGATCAGTATCCCCAGGCCCTCCGCGAGCAGGGTCCCGTCGGCATCGCGGTCGAAGGGGCGAATCTCACCGCGTCGCGATATCGCCCCGAGCTGGCAAAAGATCTGGTAGATCGGCGGCGGCGTCGATGCATGGACGCCACCGACCACCGCCAGATCACAGCGACCGGCACGCAGGTCGTCCATCCCGCGACCGGCGGCGATCAGCGACGACGCGCAGGCCGCGTCGATAATGTAGTTGACGCCCTGAAAATTCAGCCGGTTAGCGACCCGTCCGGTGACCAGATTCGGGATCAGTCCAGCGATCATCTCGGGATTGAACGGCGGCAGGTTGGCCTTCAGCTCCGCCTTGATCGCCGCGAGTTCCTCCTCACTGTGCTCGGGGTGCAGGATACGCAGGACATCGAGCACCCGGTCGATCACGACCCCGTGCTGCACCACGGTCGTGAAACCACGGTTGATATAGGTGCCGCGACCGAGCACGATCTCGACCCGATCACCCGGCAGCGGCGCCTGGAAAAAAGCCGCATCCTCCAGGGCCCGGTGCACCAGGTCCAGCGCCAGGAACTGGTCCGGCTCGCCGCCGTCGATCGAGGTGGGCACTACACCGTACTTCAGCGGATCGAAGCGTGCCAGGTCGCCGAGGAAACCGCCTTTCTTCGTATAGATACGGTCGTTGGCACTCGACTCCGGATCATAGTAGAGATCAGCCCCCCATTCCGGCGGCGGCAATCCGACCAGGTCCCGGCCCCCGACGATGTTCTGCCAATAGGCACGCCGATCGGCCGAACCCGGGAAGATACAGTCCATCCCGACGATCGCGATGTCTTCCTGAAGGGCCTCCCGGCCGGTGCCGCCGGCCGGGGGTTGCGACGAGTGCGCCATGCTCAGTGTGCCGCCGTCTCGGACGGTGTCGGATCGCACGCCGCGGTGTGCACCGCTGCTTCATCGCGCCAGGGCCCATCGCCCCAGACCACCTCCGCATCGCCCTTGGAGCCGAAGCGCAGCTCCCAGTCGAATCCCTCGCGGCCGAGCTGTGGCGGCACCGCCACGACCCCCAGGCGGGCGAACTGCTGCTTGATCTCCGGCGAGACCATGCCGGTCTTGTCCCACGGACCCCAACTGAAGGCCACCACCCGCGACGGCCAGCGGCGGTCCAGCTCCAGGGCGAGCTTACTCAGGATCTCGTTGGCTGCGCCATAGTCGCTCTGACCACGGTTGCCGAAACGTCCCGCGACCGAGGTGAAGAACGCGAGGAACCCGAGGGTCTCCGGGCGTAGGCTGCGACTCAGCACGAAGCTGCTCGCGACCTTGGTATCGACCACCCGGTCGAACGATTCCCCGGTCTTGTCGCCGATGAGCTTGTCCTCGACGATGCCTGCCCCGTGGACCACGCCGTCGATGCGCCCAAAGCGTTCGTAGAGTGCATCGATGAGCCCCCCGAATGCCGCCTCGTCGCGCACATCCACGGATCGATACTCGACCTCGGCACCGGCAGCGCGACAGACATCCAAGCTTGCGCGGATCTCGCGCGCCTTTTGGATGCGTCGAAACTCGGACTCGATCCGGGCCAGTTGCACCGCGGCCCCGCTGCGCCGCAACCGCTCGGCAAGACTGGCCTTGAGGACGCGCGCGTCGGTGATCCCCCGGATATCGTCCGCCTCGCTGTCCGGCAGCGGTGAGCTGCCGCACAGGATCAGCTTCGGGCGATAGAGCCGCGCCAGCTCCTGGGCGATCTCCGCGGTGATGCCGCGGGCACCGCCGGTGATCAGAATCACCGATTCGGCACCCAGGGAAATCTGCGGGGTCCCGCCACCGAGTGGGGCGTAGCGGGCAGGAAAGCAAAGACGCTGGCCTGCCTGATAACCGATCTCCACCGGGCCGCCGTCGGGGACCGCTTCGACCAGCAGGCGCTCTGCGATCTCAACGGGGGTCGCGGTCTCCCCGAAGTCCACGCACCGGCAATGGGCGGACGGCCATTCCTTCACCAGCGTCTTCAACAGGCCGCCGGGGCCGGCGTGATCGACACGCAACCCGGCACCAGGATTGCCGATACCGAGATCGCCGCCCAACCTGACCGCCGCCACGAGGACGCACCCGCGATCCCCGCCCAGCTCCGGATCGAAGACCATCGCCAGATTGAACAGGCTCTTGGTCCCGATGCGCACCGTCTGCAGCCACTGGGCCAACGTCAGCTCATCGAAGGCGGGCGCCGGACGTAGCGGCAGGCAGTGGAAGATCCCCGCCAGCGAGGCCGCTGGCGGCAGCGACTCGCGCAGCCCCTGCACCGCGTGCGAGTCGGTCAGGTCGAGGCACAGCACCCCGTCCCCTGCGGCACCGGCGGGACCATGGCGCAGCAGGATCGGCTCCGCCCCATGCTCGCGCAGGCGCTCCACGAGGCATTGCGCAACCCCCTCTTCGTCGTCCGTGACCAGATAGGTGGCCCCCCTGTCGCAGACGAAGGGTACGCTGCCGTGTGGCAACGGGGCCGGCTCGATCAGGAAACGCGGCAGCTCCGGGGGGGCGGTCCGCGGCCGGGCCTGCGTCGGCACGGCCTCGGTCCCTCCCAACAGGACAGGCGCCGCACTGGATGGCGCTGCCGGGGCCGGCACGGCGCCGCCCAGCGTCGCGAAGCGATCAATGATGCCGCGCAGGGTGCGCTCCCGGACCGCCTGCTCCACCACCGCGCGCACCGTCGCGTCCCCCCCATCGGGGAACAGCCGCTTGCGGAAGGCACCGAGGATCTCGGTGCGCTTGATCGAGTCGATCCCCAGGTCCGCCTCGACGTTCAGGTCCAGGTCCAGCATCTCCGGCGGATACCCGGTGCGCTCGCCGACCAAGTTGAGCAGCGCCGTGCGCAGGGCATCCGCATCCAAGGCCCCAGGGGGCTCGGCGGGCTGCACCGGCGGGGCCGGCGGGGCCGTTACGGCAACTGCCAGCGTCGCGAAGCGATCGATGATGCCGCGCAGGGTACGCTGCTGGGCCGCCTGCTCCACCACCGCACGCACTGTCGCGTCCCCCCCATCGGGGAACAGCCGCTTGCGGAAGGCCCCGAGGATCTCGGTGCGCTTGATCGAGTCGATCCCCAGGTCGGCCTCGATGTTCAGGTCCAGATCCAGCATCTCCGGCGGATACCCGGTACGCTCGCCCACCAGCTCCAGCAGCACCGTGCGCAGGGCGCCTTCATCCAGGCCCGAAGATGGTTGGGGTGGCTCCGGCGCAGGGGGGCTTGCCGAAGCGACGGTCGATGCAGGCGCCTGGCCCCCGGGCGCCTGGTCTGCGAATACCGCCGGGGTTTGGGGTGCGGGCGTCGCCTCCGCAGCCGGCACGAGGACACCCGGGCGCTCCAGGGGCAGGGTTGCCCCGGGCGCAGCGGCGGCGGGATGCCCGCGCCCCTGCAGATAAGTAAGCATGACCCGGGTCTGGGTCTCCAGAAACTGGTTGCTCAGGCGCAGGTACTGGGCCATCACCTGATCGGAGGACGCGGGGAGTCCCGGAGCAGCGACCGGCGCCGGTGCGGCCAACGCAGGGGCGGCCGACGCAGGGGCGGCGGGCGGCGGGACCACAGGCTGCGCGGGTGCGCTGGTCGCCGCCACCGGCGCAGCGAGTGTGCCAGGTGGCGGCTGCCGCTTCGACACCCGCGGCTCGCCCTGCGGCCGAACGTAGCCTCCGTTCACCAGCCAGGTGCTCGGGCTCGGCGCGGGGCCCTGGGCCGCCTCGGCCAACCGGTTGATATCGATGGACTTCGCGTTCCGATTGGCGAAGAGTCGCGCCAGGCTCAGATCGACACCCGCCGCGGCGAGCTGGCCGAGCAGGTGCATCAACTGGACGAGCCCCGAGCGCTGTGGCGAGTCCGACGCCAGCGCAATGTGGGGGCGGTCACCGAGGATGCGCCCCACCAGCTTGGTCAGCACGCTGTGGGGACCGACCTCGACGAAGAGCCGGGCGCCATCCTCGTACATCGCGCCGATCTGATCGACGAAATTGACCGGACTCACCAGGTGCCGCGACAGCAGTGCGAGCACCTCTCCCGGCTGCTGAGGATAGCGGGCCGCGGTCACGTTGGAGTACACAGACAGCGCGGGCGGCTGCATCTGCACGCGCGCGAGTTCGGCGGACAGCCGGTCGCTGGCCGGTGCCACACAAGGGGAATGGAAGCCACAGGCCACCGGTATCCGCCGCACCGACAGGTCCGCCCGCTCCAGCACATCGATCGCCGCGGTGACCCCCGCGGAGGTGCCCGCGATAACCGTGAGGTCCGGCGCGTTGCGGTTGGCGACCCGGACCTCGGAGTTGCCCTCGAGCAGGGCCGCCACTTTGTCGGCGTCGGCGGAGACCGATGCCATCGTGCCGAGGTCCTCGCCCGCTGCCTCGACGATACAGCGGCCGCGCAGCTCCGACAGCCGCAGCAGGGTCGGCCGGTCGATCACGCCGGCCCGGTGCAGGGCGACATACTCGCCGTAGCTGTGGCCCGCCACCATCGCCGGCGCGAGCCCGAACGACTCCAGGAGCCCCAGCATCGCGAGACTGGCCGCACCGATCGCCGGCTGGGCGATCTCGGTGCGGGTCAGCTCCGTGCGCTGCGCCTCGGCGTCGGCGTCCGTGAAGGCGTGGGGCGGAAAGACCCGATCAGTGAGCCTCCCATCCAGCACATCGGCCAGCACGGCGTCGGCCTCGCCGAAGGTATCGCGCACCTGTGCGAAATAGAGGGCCAGATCCCGCAGCATGCTCGGATACTGAGAGCCCTGGCCCGGGAACAGGAAGGCAATCGGGGCATCGCCGAAGGACTCGCCGGCGCCGAAGAACACCCCGCGGGGATCGATCATCTGCACTGCGGCGCCCGCCGAGGCGCCTTGATCGCTACCCAGCCAGCTCGCAGCAGTCGTAAGGCGCTCGCGCAGCTCAATGCCCCCCCCGGCGACGATCGCGAGACGGGCCGGGGCGCGGGGGTCGAAGCGTTCCACCAGGCTGAGGCCGAGATCGGCCAGGGACAGACCGGCGGCCTCGGGCAGCTGGGCGACGATCACCGCGACGGTACGTGCCAGCTCGGGCCGGGAGTCGGCGCTGAGCACCAAGAGCTCGGCGGGCCAGTGCGCCCGCAGCGATTCGATATCCGCGGCGGCGAAGGCGCCGCGATACTCCTCGAGCACTGCGTGGAAGTTGGTGCCGCCGAAACCGAATGCGCTGACACCCGCACGCCGCGGCTGGCCGTCGGGGCGTGCGATCCAGGGTCGGCTCTCACCGAGCACGTAGAAGGGACTGTCGGCCGCGGCCAGGACCGGATTCGGACGCTCCACATTGAGCGTCGATGGCAGCACCTGATGACGCAATGCCAGCGCCATCTTGATCAGGCCGGCCGTACCCGCAGCGGCCTTGGTGTGGCCGATCATCGACTTGACCGAGCCCAGGCCGCACGACTTCGCGGTGGCCCGGGCCCTGGAGAATACCTCGGACAGGGTCTCGACTTCCGCCTGATCTCCCGCCGAAGTCCCGGTGCCGTGCGCCTCGATCAGACCGACGCTTGCCGGGTCGATTCCCGATCTGCCGTAGGCTCGGCGCAACGCCAGCGCCTGGCCCAGCGGCCGGGGCGCGGTGAGGCTCTTGTCACGACCGTCGCTGGAGCCCGCCGTCCCCTGGATCAGGGCATGGATCCGGGCCCCCTCCCGCTCGGCGTCGGCCAACCGCCGCAGCACGACGACGGAGACGCCCTCGCTGATCGCGATGCCGTCGGCATCGGCATCGAATGTCCGGCAGCGTCCGCGCGGGGAAAGGGCGCGGGTCTTCGAGAACGCCAGGAAATCGAAAGGGTTCTGGAATGAGTCCGCACCACCGACGATGACCATGTCGCTGCTGCCGGTCTCGAGCTCGCGCACGGCGAGGGTCACGGCGGCGAGGGACGACCCGCAGGCGGCATCGACCGTGAAGTTGACGCCGCCAAGATCGAAGCGGTTGGCGACCCGCCCGGCGGTGATGTTGAGCAGGACCCCGGGGAAGGAATCCTCGGTCCATTCCGGCAGCTGCTCCAGTATCCAGTCCGGAACCTCGCCGATCAGCGACGGCAGCGACGAGCGCACCGCGTAACGCTGACCCAAGGCCCCGGTGCCGCCACCGACACCGATGATCACCGATGTGCGCCGGCGCAGCTGCGCATCGGCGATGACACCGTTCGGGTAGCCCGCATCTTCGAGGGCCGCCCGCACCGTTTCGAGGACCAGCAGGTGCAGCGGCTCGATGGACCGCAATGAGTTGGGGGGAATGCCGTAGCGCAGGGGATCGAAGGGGTAGTCTTCGATGAATCCGCCCCACTTCGAGTAGACCTTGTCGCGGGCGCCGGGGTCCGGGTCGTAATAGCGCTGCCAATCCCAGCGGTCCTCCGGGACCTCCTGGATTGCATCGACACCGTCGAGGATGTTCTCCCAATAGCTGCCGAGATCCGGCGCCTTCGGCAGGATGCAGCCCATACCGACGATGGCGATCCGGGCCGGGCTCGGCACCACTTGGGGCAGCCCGTCCGGGAGCGCGCCAAGGGCCTCCAGATAGCGCGTACCGCCCTCGCACAGGTCCTCGTGCAGCTCGGTGATCGTCGTGACCCGGTCGCGGATCCCGGCGATCTGCCCGATCATGTAGAGGCCCTCGGCGCGTTGGTAGTCGGTGTCCACCGGGCTGAGCCTGGCGGCACCGGCGACCTTGCCGTAATCCGGGTTGCGGACAACACCCTTGGAGGCGATGCGCAGACGCCCGACGTTGAACACCTCGAGCCGGTCGCGGACCTCCTCCGGCGCCGCACCCGCGGCGGCGAGGCGCTCCTTCTCCTGGCGAAACGCCGAGGCGAACAACGTGTCGGCGCATCGAGTCACGTGACCGGGGCCGGATTCGAGCTCGATCGTGCTGTGGCACTCGCGAATGACCGACTGGAAGTCCGGGACCACGGCCCCGGTCTCGACCGCCTCACGGGTGAAGATATAGGCACTGCCGATCAGCACGCCGATTCGACAGCCCCGCTCGGCGAGACCGGCCGCCAACACCGACACCATCGCCGCCGAGCGCGCATCGTGGATACCGCCGGCAAACAACACATGGCAACGGTCGGCCTCCGATGGCGGGAGCGCATCCAGCAGCACCGCGATCATCTCCTCCCACAGCACGAAGCTCGAACGGGGGCCCACATGTCCCCCGCATTCGCGCCCCTCGAAGATGAACCGCCGCGCGCCGCCGTCCAGGAACAGACGCAGCAGCCCGGGAGAGGGGACATGCAGGTAGGTCGGGATCCCCTCCGCCTCCAGTGCCATTGCCTGCTCTGGCCGGCCGCCGGCGATGAGGGCGAAGTCCGGCCGCGCACGGCGGATCAGGGCGACCTGTTCCTCCCGCAAGTCCTGCTGGACGAACCCGAGGATACCGACGCCCCATGGACGACCTGCGACCGCGGCGCGCGTCGCGTTCAGCAACGGCTCGGCCTCGGCCGCGCGCATCAGTGCCAATGCCAGGAACGGCAACCCCCCGCCTTCGGCCACCCGCGCCGCGAAGTCGGACCGGTCACTCACCCGTGTCATCGGGCCTTGCACGATCGGGTAGCGTGTACGATGGGATTGGGCAAGGGGTGAGCCCGCTGCCAATGGCCGCAGGCGCACAGCGGCAGCGACATGGTGCACGAGTGCCTGGATCAGCGCCTCCGTGACACCATACACAGTGCGATACTTGGTTGCCAGGCGCGCCGCGAAGCACGCATCCTGACCGATTGGCCAGACGCTACGCGTCGGGGCATAGGGATCGACCGCGGCGCGCTGCGCTGCCCGCCACGCTCGGCGGGCAACCGCAGGATCTTCGGCGACGGAGAGCTCGGTCGCCGTCGCGATCAGCCGCTGCGTTTCCTCATGGCCACGACGCTGAACGAAACGAAATCCCTCGCCGCCCACGTTGACGCAGACGGTCTCAGAGCCGTCCATGCGCTGGAGCATTTGTCGAGCCTGCTCAGGCAGCACGGACTCCCGGACCAGCGCGAGTTCGTGATCGAGGACCACACCGGCGGCACCGGCCGCATAGGCCGCGCCGACCGTGTGTAGACCGATTCCACCTTGAATATGAACCGGCAACGGCGAGGCCGCCGCCAGCCGTTGAAGGAGGATGAAGGCAGTCTCGCTGCCGACGCGACCGCCCGCCTCGTTCCCCTTGGCGATCAGCCCATCGACGCCGACCGCGGCACCGAGTGCCGCCTCTCCGCCACAGGTTACCTCCAGGAAGATGCGCAACCCCGAGTCGGAGCCGGCACGCACCATCTGGATCAGACCCCGCAACCGGTCATCATCGGCCATCGTCAGGATCACCTGCCCGAGACGCCCGCGCAACGCCTCGGGCATACGGGTAAAGATCCGCTCTTGGTCACCCGCAACCTTGATCCCGATCGGACCAGGTGTAAAGCCCGCGAGCCGCTCGAGGGCAGCCCAGGTGCCGGGGTGATCCGGATCGGCGAACTCCAGATTGAGGACACCGGAGTGGCCCGCCCGGCTCGCCGCGATAGCGATGGCCGGATCCAGACAATATGCCGACGTCAATGCGGTAATCGAGAAGGACAGGCTTCTGACATTCATAGCTTGGGCGTCGCGACCCGGAAGATTGTTGATCCATAACCCGACCATGCTTGGTCTCTTTCGATACCAACCGTTCAGGGCTTCCGCTGAAACCCATGTCGCCGCGCAAGCGCTACGGGATCAGCTGTGGTTGTTGGTTGCCGGGGGCAGTCCGCCAGAGAGGAGACTAACCATCGGCTCAGGCTGACTGCCTCACGGCCGAGCCGGCGCCCCAGCGCCACTGCGACCAGTGACGGTCGCTCTGTGTTCAGATCAGGCCAAGGACGCCGCCCGTTGCCGGTACAAGATCGGCTCCACCGCGCTGGCCATCGTTTCCAGGTCCATGCCTCCCCCCAGAAATTCGTCCAGCCGACCAGCGATGGTCAGTGCATCTCTCATCACATCATCGTAGCGGACATTGAGCACCGAGAAGCGCTCTTGCTGGCTCAGCCAGTCATCGACCGCTCGCAGGTGCGCCTCGAATAACGGGATCATCTCCTCTGGGGGCGCCAAGCTATCGGGGGCCGTCCCCCGCCGCTCTATCATCACATTCTGAGAAGCCAATACCTCCCGCAGATCACGTCGCATGAACACGACACGATACTCGTAGTCAGCCGGCAGTTCCCGCAGGAGCAGATAGATGATTTTGACGACTGCCCCCCGAGCGTCGGACAGCCAGCGAGAGTCTTCCTTGAGATGCTTGACAGCCTCGAGCTCGTAATAACCGTTGGGGTTGTCCGAGTCTCGCTCCCGAATATTGTCGACGAGCACAGGCAAGCCACCCGCTTCGAGCATGCGCATCATCATCGAGGTGCCGGAACGCGGAAGGCCTGATACGACGGTGATGAAGTCACGACGTCCTTGCCCTTGAATCGTTTGGATCTTATTCACTGAATCGGGTCTCCGACAACGCCACGGACCCGCCCCCTGCCCCCTGAGCAGCAACTGGAATCCTAGAGAAGGGATAGGGATCGGAAATCCAAGCGCACAACCGACCACCACCGACGGCTGGAGTTTATCATTGATGAGCAGCGGGTGGCAAGCGACTGACGCGGGAGGCATTTGCGCTGTGACGAAAAAAACCTCAGCATCTAGTGTCTCCGAGGTATCAGTAACCACAACATCTTGGCACAGCGCTAATACCTCAGGATGCGAAGACATGGACAAGAACACCCCGCACGGATATAATTATTCGCTCGCCGCAACTTGTGCGGCGCCCCAGTCCCAGGAGAGGTGCCGGAGTGGCCGATCGGGCCTGACTCGAAATCAGGTGTACGCGCGAGCGTACCGTGGGTTCGAATCCCACCCTCTCCGCCAGTCGAAGATCAAAGCCGGTGCCCGGTCGCAGCGGCGCGCACGGATCTGATCGTCCACCTGGGAACCAGCGCACGCTGTCCCGGCCGTAGCGAACGGCGACGACTGTTCAACCGGTTCTGTTCGATGGCCTCGATGCGATACCATAAAAAAAACCTGGAAACGATGCGAACGGTCGATCGGCTGGCATCCGCGGCAGTCAACTGACCCCATGTACTTTTAGCTTTCACGAAGGATGGTCTCCGAAAAGCGATTGCCCTGTGGTGCGCCCCGGGTACGAGCCCGGTACAGGACCGGGCCGCGACCCGCGGCCGTTGGTGTCTTCCTCGCTTTTTATTGTGACTTCAAGCATCGCGTGTTCGTTAAGGCGATTTCTATCGATTCCTGTCCCACCTCGCTCGTCTTTTCGTCCGCCTTTCGCGTCGTGCCGACCGTCACATCGCCCGGCGACGTTCCGGTCGGCACTCCTTAAGAAGGCAGACGACAATTCGTCGCTATCTGGTACAGGATTTTCCCGCAATCCCGCTGCGTAGATAATGCGGGTAGGATAATCCGTATCAAGCTTTTCGGATATCGGTGCGACGCCTCAGGGCAGCCGGATACGCTCCAAGGCCCCCCTGGACAGGTTGCCGCGCCGATCCTCCGCTTCGACGTAATAGCGTACGTCGCCGACTCCGATCGGCAGCTCGGCGGTCAGGTAGTCCGCGGTCACCGCGGCCCCGGTTTCACAAGGATAAGGCCCGTGGTTGTCCATGGTCAGGCGTTGTTCCCCGGCCGGGGTGCGCAGCACCAGGTCGACCCGTTTCAACCCGGAAACATCGGCGACAAAGGTGTGCGCGACGCCCTGGCGCGACGCGTCGAGCAGGCAGCCCTGCCCCCAGCGCTTGCCGCCCGGATTCTCCGGCGTCACCCAGGGTGCGAAGATGGTCGGCCCAAGGCGGTCTTGTCCGGCCGCGATCAGCGCGTCGAGCGCCGGCTTGAGCAGCCGCAGCCCCAGGTTGGCCGCGTTGGTGACCTGCTGGTCCCAGAGGTGCTGACCGGTCCAGTACCAATAACAACTGGTTTCGGCGGTCAACAGCAGGCGGATGGCCTCAGCCAGTTCCGGATGATCGGGCGCACTGGTTTCCAGCGTATGCACGGCATTCTGGAAGGCGGTGAGCACGGCCCAGGAGTTCAGATCAGGCGAATAGGGCTGGTCATAGCGGCTGAACCACTTCATGAACTGCGGATCGCCGTTGTCGGCGCCGGCCCAAGAACCCGGTTCGATGTGAACCACCTGGCTGGGGTCAGGCGGGAAGCGCTGCAGATAATCCTCGGTGGTGGTCAGTTCGAAGCGGCTGTCTTGCTGCAGCCATTCGACCAACCGACCGGTATTGTGCCCGTAGTAGCTGTCCGCACCGCCGCCGTGATTGTCGCCGTCGGAATGCAGCAGGAAAAATGGCGGATGCGCGGGATCGTAGCTGCCGGTTTCCACGATCCGCTCGTAGACCTGGCCCAGCACGTCGGCGTATTGCAGCGCGCCAAAGCCGCCGCGCGCGTCCTCGTTGCCGATATACCGTTCGGCCGGAACGGCAATAATGGTATGGAGCTTGCCGTCCGGGTCCTCGTAACCCACATATTCAGGACGCAGCAGGCGCGGTGAAATTTTCGATCCGGCCCAGATATTCTGCAATTGCACCCAGTCATCCACCGGCGGATTGGTCTGCTCGGCCGCGTTCGGCGGCAACATGCCCTCGCCGAGGCCGGCATAGGGGTAATCGCGACAGGCGCGGAAGCGGTGGATCGAGTCATAGATCACCGCCGTCACGCCGGCCTCGATCAAGGCCGGAATCATGCGCACATGAAACGCGGTCTCCGGCGGGAACAGCACGCGCGAGGCCTCGATGCCGAACGCGCGCTTGATCACGTCGCGATGCCAGGCGATCTGGCGAACGATGTCCTGCGCCGGGATCAGCGGCATCAGCGGATGGAAGAAACCGAAGGCTGAGAAAGCGACACGCGGGTTTCCAAGTTCGGTCTTGAGCCCGCCCATCCGGCGCAGGGCGTTATTCCAGCCGGAGAAGCGGCCGCCGCAGAAGCCCTCGTCGCCGCAGCGGTCGAGCTGTTCGATCAGTGAGCCGCTCCAGCTCGTCGACAACCCCGCATGCGGCAGTTGGCCGTCACTGTATTGCTGCACGGCGTTGGGAATGAAATCGGTATAGTTTCCGCCGCGCGAGCCGAAGATACCGTCTTTCTCGCCATCCCAGTAGTTGCGGTCGGTGGTATTGTAATAGGGCTGGTGCATGTGCTTGTGGATACCGAAATAGAGTTTCACTTCGGCACCGCCGGATACCGCAACGCGGGCTTCGGCTTTCACTTGCTGAGGATGAATCAGATGCACATCCTGATCCTTCTTGATCCAGTCTTCGCCCTGCGCGTGAGCGATGTCGGCCTGGCGACAGCCTTCGATCTGGACGCTGATGCGGTGGCCTTCGATGGTCCCCACCGGCACGGCGGCGACATAGGTCCATTCGCCGGAAGCGGCCTGGCTGGACCGAATGGCGTCGCCATTGAGCAGTGTCTGTGTCCCGGGTGCACGCAGGATGACCTGCGGAAAGGGAATCTCGCCATCCGCGGTGAATCGGACCTCGAACGCCGGATGCGTGCCGTCGGGCGCGCAGTGGAGTTCCTGTGGACATTCAATGACCAGAAATCGGGTAAAAATCCTCATCGCTCACACCTCGCCATCGGGTTGGTCAGTCAAGGCACCGAACATCGGCCGATCACCCCACCTGAAACGAGGGAGCATAGTACAAGATGCTCCGCTTGAGAACGAAGGACATGAAATTTCTCGGACCGGTCGAGACCGGCCGGCAGCAACCTCGATCATCGTTCCGGCCGCCGGAAGACCGGAGGCCGAGGCTTTGGCCGGTCGACATCGCATCTGCGTGGCCCTCGTCCGGCTAAAGCCTCGACCTCCGGTGCACGACGCCAGGGCACTGGCCGGAACGATGGTCAAGGCCGTACCATCTAACCCGCACCCATAATCAGTCTTCCTGATTCTTGTAATCTGCATAATCGCCGATTACAAAGACCAGTTTCTGGCGATCAGCCAGAAACATTTCGGTGCTTGACACGCCGTAACCCGCATAGATCTTCGTACCAAACTGATTCTCTGCACTGACCGGCAACCGCTCAAGATCGACCACAAAGGTCTCGCTGGAAAGTGCTCCGGTGTAGACGGGCGAGAGGGCACCATCGGTCACCGACATCCAACCATCGCTCAGCCACTGGTAGACCTCCTGATAGGGGGTTACCGCATAGATGAACATGCTTCCAGTCCGCATATCCGGCGGCAGCTTGAGCAGGTCCTCGGTGGACACCGAGACAGTGACATTCAGCAGCTTCGGGCTCGACTCGGCCCCGTCCCACTCCAGGCTGGCCGCAGTCAATAACGTGGTGACATCCTGGCTGAACTGGTATTTATCATAGTAGGCATCACCAGGTTTAGGATCGGCGAGTATCGCGTTTTTTGATAGACCAGCCGTATCAAAACGAATCTGACCAAGATCGATCAGACGAAAGCTCTGGTTGTTCTGCCCTTTAAAGTAGAGCTTTTTCTGCTTGTGGTCGCGAATCAACGTCGGACCGGTGTAATCATCGCCGAAGTCGGGGGTTACGTCGGTTCCATGAACCACATCGACGTTGTTGATCAGATGAACTGCAACCTGAAGGTAATCTTTATTCCGCAGCGTCGCGAACTCCCGCAGCTTGGCAAGTTTCGTAAAACGCGATATCGGTCCGGAGTCAGCCTTGAGACCCGTCATCTCGTTTTTCGGATTGGCGTTCCTGATGTCCCGTTTCGCCAGTTCCTTGAGCATATCAGGCCATGGCGGCTCATTGGTCAGCACGCCGATCTTATCGATTTGATCACCCCAATAGATATTTTGTTTTCCCCCGACCCACTCGATCAGCAGCGATTTGCCTGCGCTATCATGAACGATGACGTGAACCGGCACCAATTTCGCAATAAGCCGCAGCCCCCCGATTCTTACAAAGTCAGGGTTTTTTGAATTCGTTAGTGCGCTATTGACTTCTGCAACCGTTTTAAAATTCCCTAGAATGTAATTGACCGTATCGAGCCACAGAAGCTGTTCGCGACCGCTGGTCACAAGCGGATAGTCCGAGCCATCCAGCCATAGAAATGCCGCGGACAGACCATATTCATTCAATCCATCCAGCATATAGGGTCCGCCAATCCCCGGAACCTTCTTCAGCCACTCAAGGGCGGTCATGCCGACGAAACCATACCAATTATGCCAGGTCTTGCCGCTCCACAGCCCGAATCTGGACTTCCACTCCACCCCTCGCTCAAACGCCTTCAAGGTAACCTCCCAGCCTTGGTCGACATTGGGAAAATCCAGTGTTCGCGCCGACACGACCGGCGACTGGACGCCATTGACTGGGAGGATAATTTCCGAGCAGGCTTGGCTATCGGTCACCCAGAGCCCTGAAGCGGACAACACCGTGGCCATCACGGCAGTTCTCAATAATGCGTAAGCGCTCGTGTGGTTACTGCTGATCATGTCGTTCTCCGATGCCGATGTGAAGCGCCTGACCTCGACTGTGATCGCCTAACGATCGATTCAAGTCGCCGCCGAGGACCTTGTCTCAGAAAGACGTTATTGCCGTGGTACCTGATACCCAGACCCGGCCCTGGCATAGGGGCGGGTTTGAAACCCGCCCCTACAGCCGGATATCGCGTTCGACGCCTATATCCGGCTGGCTCGCAACGCACACTGCAAGCGCAGCACCGGACCGAGTCTTACCGTGTTGTGACGCGTTCGTCTCGATACCTGACGGCAGAAGTCGCTCACTGAGAGTCAACCGAGGCAAGTCTAGACCTCCGTCGACCGCCGGAACGAGAACTGGATTACACTTGGGATTGACGCACCGAACGCTTGCCCGCTGTGACTTGCTGGAACGCGAATCGACGCTTAGTCGCCGCTGCGTCTTTATCCTGGCGAACTGTAGTGAGACGAAAGGCGGCCTTGATCATCGTTCCGGCCGTAGGGTGGACAAGCGATAGCGCAGTCCACCGAATCCCGCGCCGCCGCTGGTGGACTGCGCTGCGCTTGTCCACCCTACGATGCCGCGTGGCCGGTCCCATGATCAAGGCCCGAAAGGCATGCGATGTCCATGATCAGTATCCAAGTCCAACAACAGCCCTTTCAGATCGCCGCCGAACAGGAAGCCCTGTGGCGCGGCAAGCCCCAGGTGGGGGCCTTGGTCACCTTTGTCGGTCTGATGCGGGACATCAACGCGGATCGCGAGGTCAGCGCCATGACCCTCGAACACTATCCCGGCATGACCGAAAAGGCCCTGGAAGCCATCGCCGCGGAGGCCGCCGAACGCTGGGGCCTCCTGGGTCTACGCATCGTCCATCGCGTCGGCCTCCTGACGCCGCAGGAACCGATCGTGTTCGTCGGGGTGGTGAGCCGACACCGCACCGATGCCTTCCGCGCCTGCGAGTTTCTGATCGACTACCTGAAGACCAAGGCGCCGTTCTGGAAGAAGGAGACGACCCCCGACGGCGAACACTGGGTGGAGGCGCGGGCGACCGACGACGCCGCGGCGGAGCGCTGGTCACCTTAGGCGATTGTTGTCTCAGTCTTGCAGTTCCGTGCTCGCTGCGAGTGACCATCCGTGGCATTGGATTCCGGCATCCTGCCGGAACGACGCCGCAACCTGGACCAGGCTGGGGCGCGCGCGCTCATCGGCCTCATTCGGCGCTGCCCGGCTTTTCCGGCCCACCTGAACCACCGACCGGCAGCCGGTGGGCTGACGCCGGCTCCAGGATCATCCGCTCCACGTCCGCAAGCCGAATCTCCCGACCGTCCAGGGTGCGGAACCCGCGACCCTCGATGGTGCGGCGGCGCGCCTCATAGCGGGTGACAGCCCCGGTGTTGGCGTTTACGACCTCGACCGCCAGCACGGCGTTCCCGGTCTCCCACTGCCAAAACAAGTACCAGCCCGAACCCGCCAGCATGAGACCGAGCAGCGCGTAAGCGACCGTGCGGACCAGACCGGCAGGCAGCAGCAATGGCGGAGCGGTCGGTGCCCCGGCCCGGCCCACTGCGCGCCATCTGGTGCGAACGACCAGATACGCGCCAAGCATCACAACGATCGTCAGCACGAATTTCCAGATCATGGGACTCCGAATGCAGTCGGCGCTGGTGCCGCCGTCGAATGCGGCTCCGGCAGGATACCGGTTGCGAGCCGTTCCCCCGGTCGATACCATCCGGACGAACCCGCGGTTCAGCCCGTAAGATACGCCAAACCGATCCGCACCATGCGCCACCCGTCCGCTCTACCAGCTCTGATCCTGGCCCTGTTGACCTCCTTGCTGTTGGGGGGCTGCGACGAACCCGCGCACCCGACAGTGGACCTGAGCCGCGCGGTTCGGGTGGGCGATCTGGACCAAATCAAACGGCACATCTACTGGAAGACGGATCTGAATCAGGCTGACCCCGACGGCAACCATCCACTGCACGTGGCGGCCCGGGCCGGTCAGGTCGGCATCGCCCGCGAGCTGGTCCAACATGGCGCATCGCTGGTCGCCGTGGATGGCGCCGGACGCACCCCATTGGAACTGGCCTTGATCAACGGCCGGACCCAGGTTGCCGTCATGCTGGCGAAGCAGGGTGCGGCAGTGGATGCACAGGCCATCCTGCTCGCCCTGGTGCGGGCCGGGGTCGCGGATCGCGATAGTTTCGCCTTCCTGCTCCGCCGCGGCGCCGATCTCAACCGACCGGACGCGCAGGGCGACGCACCGCTGCACCTGGCGGTCGAACTGGGCCACCTGGAAACGGTCAAGCGGCTGATCGCGCGCGGGGCCGACATCAACCAACCCGACGGGTCCGGCCGAACCCCGCTGGCACTGGCGCTGGGTTTGGATCCCAAGGGTAAGAACACCGCTGCTATCCGGCAGGCATTGCAACAATCCGGCGCCCGTCCATAAAGGGGCCGCGCCATCGACTCGCGGAGAGAAAACATGACCGAGAAGGTCGAGGACCTGACCGTCTCCTACACGGAAGACGGCATCGAGACCTGCAAAGAATTGGACAAGGTGATCTTGTCCAAGGGCGCCTGGACCACCATCCTCTTCCGGTATCAGGACTGGGACCGCACCAAGGAGATCTATGGACCGGACAAATACACCATCCGCCGCTATCAGAAGCGCGCCGGTGAATACCGTCAGCAGTCCAAGTTCAACATCTCGAGTCGCGCCCAGGCCGAGGGCCTGATCAAGGCGTTGCAGGGGTGGATCGGAGAGGAGCCCGAGGCTTGAGATTTACCGTGAAAGCGCGTAGTCAGGCCATCCTGGCCTGGCAGCGTTGGGGCTGGAACAGTCAGGGCTGGAAGCCCTGACGACGCAGCCTCGCACGCTGAATTCGGAAATCGCTTTAAATCAACACGACAGCCTGACAGCTTGCCGACACCGGGTTGGATCGGACGATGACTCTTATGAACATCAAGATCCCCATCCTGCTCACCCTCGGTCTGCTGCTCGCCGGCGGCGGCTATCTGCTCGGCCGCGATCAGGCCGGTCCAGCCGGCCAATCCTTGGCACCAGTCCAGGCGGCCCAGGTCTATCAATGCCCCATGCACCCCTGGATCACGTCCGACAAACCCGGTGACCGCTGCACGATTTGCGGCATGGACCTCGTCGCCGTCGGGGGCAACCCCGCGGCAGCGACCGTCGATCCCGACCGCGTCACCCTCAACGCCGCCCAGGCCGCGGTGACCGGCGTCGCGACCAGCGAGGTCAAACAGGGTACGCTGACCCGCACCCTGCGCGTCAGCGGGGTCATCAACGATGATGACACCCGGCATCGCATCCTGGCCGCACGGGTGCCGGGGCGCATCGAGACACTCCAGGTCAACTATGTGGGCGCCGAAGTGGCGGCCGGGGCGCCGCTCGCCACCGTCTTCAGCCCCGAAATGCTCACCGCCCAACGTCAGTATGTCGAACGGCTCAAGGCCGGCGAGGTCGCCTCCCCTCGCGCGGAGCGCGCCGCGGCCCGCGAACGGCTGCTCGAACTAGGGCTGACCGAGGAGGAAATCCGCATCCTGGACCGCACGCTCAAGCCCACCGCCATGGTCAACATCCGCGCGCCGCTGTCCGGCACCGTGGTCTCGCGTGCCGTCTACGAGGGCCAGTACGTCAAGACCAACGACCCGCTGTTCGAAATCGGTGACTTCTCACGCATGTGGTTCGTATTCGACGCCTACGAGCCCGACCTCGCCTGGCTGCGCCTGGGCCAGACCGTGGAGGTGTCGGTGCCCTCGCTTCCCGGCCAGGCGTTGACCGCCCCCATCAGCTTCATCGATCCCAACCTGGACGAACAGACCCGCACGGCACGGGTGCGGGTCATCCTGGAGAATCCCGAACGTCGGCTGCGCTACCGCCAGACCGCCCTGGCGCTGGTGTCGGTCACCACGCCGGACCGTCTGCTCGTGCCGCGCGCGGCCGTCCTGCAGCACAGCGGCCGGCCGATCGTCTATCTCGACCTCGGAGAGCAAGGCTATCGCGCCCGCGAGATCCGGCTGGGCCGCGTGGGCGACACCGAGGCCGAAGTGCTTGGCGGTCTCAACGCGGGCGACCGGGTCGTGACCACCGCCGCCCTGATCCTCGATGCGCAGGCCCAACTCGCCCACGCGGGCGCCGCCGCGGACCCGCACCAGGGCCATGTCATGCCGGTCACGATCCCCGCCGCCCCGCCGCCGGCCGAGGCGGCTTACGGATTGCTGCGCACCCTGGCCTTCGCCACCGCCGATGCCGCGAACGCACTCGCGGCCGATGATCTCGCCGCCTACCAACAGCACCTGCCCGCCATGCGGGGAGCGCTCGCCGCCTATCTCGCCGGCGATGCCGCGGCGGCGCGGGGTGAACTGGCCGCCTTCACCAACACGCTTGCCGAGGCGTCCGATCTCGAGGCGGCCCGCCGCGCCTTCGAGCCATTCAGCACCGCCGTGGCGGATCTGGCCCGCACCGAGCACCTCCAGCACCGGGAGCCACTCTGGATCTACCAGTGCCCCATGACCCCGGTGCTCGGCACCGCCCGCTGGCTCTCCCGGTCGCAGCAACTGCGCAACCCCTTCTTCGGGTCCGCCATGCTCGAATGCGGCGATGAGGTGAGCGAGTAGGGTGGACAAGCGCAGCGCAGTCCACCCTACGGCAGGAACGGTCAGGATCGCTGCTCCGGCCAAAGCAGTGATCCGGATTTGTCCACAGATGTCACAGATGAAGAAAAACATCTGTGAACATCTGTGACATCTGTGGACGAAATTTCCCCTCCTGAGTTCCGACGAATGCTGGCCGGAACGATGATCAAGGTCGCCGCGAGGGACCATCCATGGCTCTGGATTCCGGCATCCTGCCGGAATGACACTGCAACTTCAGTTGGAACGGAGTACGCGTAGACTCTATGATCACCCGGCTCATTCACTGGTCGCTGCACAACCGCTTCCTGGTCCTGAGCGGTTTTCTCGCCCTCTGCGCCTGGGGCCTGGTCGCGCTGCAGCGCGTGCCCATCGACGCCATTCCCGACCTCTCCGAGAACCAGGTCATCGTCTACGCCGACTGGCCCGGCCGCTCGCCGCAGGAGGTCGAGGACCAGATCACCTACCCGCTCTCCGTGTCGCTTCAGGGCCTGGCCGGGGTGCGGACCGTGCGGGCCAGTTCCATGTTCGGCTTTGCGTTCCTCACGGTGATCTTCGCCGATCAGGTCGATGTCTATTTTGCCCGCACCCGGGTGTTGGAACGGCTCAATTCATTGGGCGATCTGCTGCCGACGGGTGTGACTGCGCGGCTCGGACCCGATGCCACGGGCCTGGGCTGGGTCTATCAGTATTACCTCAAAGACACCTCGGGCACACAGGACCTGGGTTCACTGCGCACCTTACAGGACACCTTCATCCGCTATCAACTCGCCGCCGTGCCGGGGGTGGCCGAGGTCGCCGGCATCGGCGGCTTCGTGCGCCAATACGAGATCGAGGTCTCGTCACTCAAACTGAAGCAATACGGCGCCACCCTGGGCGAGGTCATGGATGCCGTCGGCAGCGGCAACCTCAATGTCGGCGGCAAGACCATCGAGGAAAACGGCGCCGAGTACATCGTCCGCGGCATCGGCCTGGTGCAGGACCTGACCGACCTGGAACAGATTCCGGTGCTGCCGCGTAACGGCACCCCGCTCTATCTGCGCGATGTCGCCACCATCCGTATCGGCGGCGACTTCCGCCGCGGCGCGCTCGATGTGAATGGGCAGGAAGTGGTCGGCGGGATCGTCGTCATGCGCTATGGCGAGAACGCCTATCGCGTCATCCAGGATGTAAAGACCCGGATCAACAGCCTGACACCCGGCCTGCCGCCGGGTGTCACCCTGACGGCCTTCTATGACCGCAGCGAATTGATCGAGCGCGCCATCACCACCCTCAAGGAGGCGCTGACCGAGGAAGTCATCCTGGTGACGCTGATGCACATCCTCTTTCTCTTCCATTTCCGCAGCATCCTGATCGTCACCCTGCCCTTGCCGGCGTCCATTCTGATCGCCTTCATTCTGATGGATCAGTTCGGCATCCCCTCGAACATCATGTCGCTGACCGGGATCGCCATTTCCATCGGCGTTCTGGTGGATGCCGGCATCGTCATGACCGAGAACGTCATCCGGCATTGCGAGCGCGCCGAGGCGGCGCTGCGCCGCCGGCTCACCGCCGCCGAGGTCTTTGCTCAGACCTTGACCGCCGCCACCCAGGTCGGGCGGCCCATCGTGTTCTCGATGCTGGTGATCATTTTCGCCTTCGTGCCGGTGTTCCTGCTCACCGGCCAGGAAGGCAAGCTGTTTCATCCGCTGGCCTATACCAAGACCTTCGCCCTGATCGGGGCCACCCTGCTCGCGGTGACCGCCGTGCCGGTGTTCT
>Ga0247844_1001517_pt1 | contig 42439 bp, 27 predicted proteins | sample LaCtaG_FD_192421 | JGI IMG/M metagenome (GOLD analysis project Ga0247844, IMG submission 192421) | Freshwater microbial communities from meromictic Lake La Cruz, Castile-La Mancha, Spain - LaCruzMarch201714.5m_1 | ecosystem: Environmental > Aquatic > Freshwater > Lake | place: Spain: Castile-La... | reverse complement strand
ATGATTGATAATTTGTTCACAAAACACAACGAAATAAATCAAAATAAGACCGAAATGAAATTGAATCATTTTGGATCAATAAGATTGTTGAAAAAAATAGGGTGTTTTCTTTCTGACACTATATAATGTTTTTTTATTTCACAACTTCAAGCGGCGTCAACGTAACCGGCCCCAATAATCCCGAAACCTGTGGTAACCAACCTGCAGTTGTAAAAAGACCATCAGCTCCTCTGTTTACAGCCTTAAAAGCAGGGAAATTGGTATTGTAATAAATCTTGTATTTATGTCCTTTGCGTTCCATATCTGCCATTCGATTGCCCATCAAATTCGTAACCTGAACCTCCAGCGTATTTGTGCCTTTTAGTTCAGAAGTTGGAATATCTACGGAAAATGGAGCACTAATCAATGTTGCCAGTACCTTTCCATTCACGATAATTTTGGCACTATTGGCTACCGCTCCCAAATCAAGGCGATAGTATTTAGCAACTGTTGAAGGCTTTGCAAAGCTTGTTTTATATTCAGCTGTTCCAGAAAAAGCTTTGTATCCCGCACTTTCCAGTTCGGTCCACGAACCAAGTTTTGTGAGTTTTACTTGTTTTGGCAACTCAGGTCCACCGCTCACAAATGTAAGTGTCCATTCTTTTTCAAGTGCCTTTTTCACTCCTGCATCGTTCATGTAAACATAATCCGGGGCATTCACTTTTCCAGCAAAAATCTGCACCAAACAACTCTCGCCTGGATTCAATTTCAAAGAAACTTCATTGGAAGTAGCGTTGGTTATTGCCTTTCCGAATTTTGCAGTCATTGCATTGTAAAGTATTGCCGACCCAATTTTTGTTTGCAGCGGAATCATTCCGTCAACAGTTTCTGTTCCACGGTTGGCAATAAAATAAGTAGTGGAGCTACCGTCGGTACGACGAATACATTGTAATTGCTTGTCGTACATCATTTCTCTGCGAATTTTTGCTGCCATTAATAAATCTGGCAATCCACCCAGCAACACTTGACCTTTTCCAATGCTGGCTTTTTGAATATTCCCCGATTCAGATTCAAATTTCAGTACGCTTTTTAGTTCCTGAAACTTAGCACGTCGTTCCTTCAGGTTGCCCAATCCAGGAACATCTTCGGGTAGTTTTTCCATCAAAATTGTAGCACCATTTTTTGCTAACGCAATAATTTTTTCAAAAGTGTTGAGCGGAATTAGTTTCACCGAAGGCATCAAAACCGTTTGATAACTTGTTCCTCCAGTACTAATCTGGTCTGCTTTGTTTTTCAAACCTAAAATTTGATTGTCAGAAATATAATCGAAAGCATAGCCTTTGCTATACAAATCTTCAGCTATTTTGCGTACTTCTGTTCCTTTTGCAGCACCATCAAAATGCACCAACATCGACTTACCGCGCACTGCATATTCATCCTGAATGGGATAATAAAGCAGAATGTCATTATCGGGTTTCCCCAACTGCAAAAACGATTGGCAGCGGGTAATGTAGGCATTCAATGTCCCAAAATCTTTCCAGATGGTATTGGTCGGTCCAAAATGAACCGCGGCATAAAACATCCAACCCGGCCATGGAGCATTTTGTGGCGAAAAGGTGGTGCCATGATAAAAAACGTGATTTATTCCTGCCAACAAATACATGTCAATCACTTGTTTTACATCTGCCAATGAAGCCTCAAAATGGTCTTTCAACCACGTTGCCGATTCGGAAGATGCCAGTTTCTTGCCCATGACGTGAGCCACCGACGAAGCCGTTTTCACCTTCACAATGTCTTCGCCTTCCGTTTCGGGAATATCGGCGGCGGCATATAAATCAAGAATATTTGCCGGTGCACCATGCGCCTGGTTGCGGATTATTTTTCCACCTTTGGCAGCCCATTTGTGCCAGCGCTGTGTGTAATTTTCAAGAATCAAATCGGAAATCGTCTCACGATAATCACACAACACACGTTGGTTATTTTCATTTGTATCTTCAGCCATCAAAGCAGGAAGATAGTTTCGCAGGTCGTAACCACGACGTTTCTGAAACTCGTCAAACAGGGTCGCCGTGAAATCAGCTTCACCACGCGCATCATCTACTTCGTACGAATCGTTAAAATAGGCGCGCAATCCGCTAATGTCCTGATTTTTGAATGAACTGGTGAAATGTCCAAGATAATTGTCAATTGCAGTGGGCGAAAAATGGTCAATCACATCTCCTTCGCCACCCGGACCTGCACGCTCCACCATTTTGCCATGCCAACCCTGAAAAATAGCATACAATTTCCATGTTCCAGCCGGAGCGGTCCAGTTGAGTTTTCCGTCGTTATCCACTTTTGTTGTCAGATTAATCGTTTCACCCGTGCCGGAATATGCCATCAAAGTTTGTAATGGCATCGCTATCGGGTAACGCACTTGCTCTATCGACCATTTTTGTAAACTATCGGCATTGGCACTTATGGGGTATTTTAGTTCGTCAATTTTAAGTTTTTTACGACTGATGCTACTTAGCAAAGGTTTCTGAATCAACGCCACTTTTTCCTGAAGTTGCTGTCCACCATTCAACGCATACTTTTGCACGCTCATATATTTACAAGCATCTTCGGGTGTAACCCAAGTTCCGCCAAAAGGCCAGCCTGAAGCCATTGCCAGGTCTATTCCCATGCCGAGTTGCTTGCCTTTCTCGAGTGTATATTTGAAGTTTTCCACCCATGCCGGTGAAAGAAATTTGACGAATTTATCCTCGTAACCGTGCACACCATAAATCGGCGTAATCTCCAATCCACCCAATCCGGCTTTAGAATATGCTTCCATGGCAGCTTTCAAATCGGAAGGATTCACGCTACTTCCCATCCACCACCAACGACTCCACGGTTTCGTTTCTTTTGTAATGGCCGGCCAACCCAGTTGTGGATTTTGACTAAAACCAGCATTGGCACTTTGCAACATGAATGCCATAAGTCCAATTAAAACTATGCTTTTTGTGGTTGTGATTTTCATTAGTAGTTGATTGATTTTTTTTATCAGGTTAAGTTGTAATAAATTGATATATATTATAATTTCAGTCAAAGTTTACAGTAATCAATACTTGCCTAATCCCCCTTTAGGGGTTAGGGGTCAATAATTATCCGTCCTAAAATTGGGCGTCCATAATCCATCCTTATTCGACAAACTTGCCGGCGGATTTACTCCCCAGCAATATCGAACCGCCACAGGTTTCTCAATTTCTTTGCTCGAAACCACTATCGTTTTTCCATCAATACTGGTATCAGCAAAAACCCATTTCTTATCTTCACCACAAATTGCAAATCCAGTCAGTTTTCCATTTTTTGCCACCAATCCTTTTCCTACATGATTAAAATAAAGACGAATTGCATTCTTTTCCACCTTGAACTTTTTATACATTGGTCCCGAATATTCCACTTTTTCTTTGTAAGTAGTTGCCCTTGCCGCCAATCCAAGTCGGTAACCGATAACTTGTTTGTTTTTCGGATGTACATTTTCGGGCTGGTCACCCGCATTTTCAATGGCCACAGCCATTGCCGTGTTTGGAATGGAAAGATTCTGAACTTGTGCTTCGCGAACGGTCATCATGGAATTGTTCTGAACCGGCTCTGTCATTGGTTTTCCGAGGTTTGCCAGCTGCACATATAGGAATGGAAAATCACCTTGATGCCACAATGAACGCCAATCGCCCACAAGCGTTTCCATAATTTCGCGGTACTGTTTTGCCGAAGGGCCATTCGATTCGCCCTGATACCAAAGCGCACCTTTGATGGCATAAGGAACCAGCGGTGCAATCATGCCGTTGTAGCAAACGTACGGATTATGTTGGTCGAGTGCTGGATTCGGATGGCGCGGTGCTTTTCCGGCTTTTGGCGCATTTACATCGCCTGCAGCCGCTTGTGCGGCTGCCAAATTGCCTTGGTATTTGGATAAATCATCACGGTACTTAGTCATTACTGCCGTACTATCGGCAATGAATTTTTCCCATTTCTGAGTGTATGCATCCATCAGGGGTTTTAAATTTGGACGAGCATCCAAGGCTGGTTTACTAATCCAGGTTTCGGCAGTACTGGCGCCATAAGCCGAGGTAATCATGCCAATGGGAATGTTGAGTTTCTGATAAATTTCGCGGGCAAAAAAGTATGCCACTGCCGACAAATGTCCAACCGTTTTGGGCGAAACCACTTCCCATTTACCTGTCACTTCAGTTTTTAGCGTATTTGATGGCGTGAAATCCACATCGAAAACACGCATTTGAGGATAATTTGCGTCAGTCACTTCCTGGTCTTCGTTCAGCACGCCACACCAGTAACGGTCCTCTTTGGCCACTGTCATGTCCATGTTCGACTGTCCGCTACACAACCACACTTCACCCACATAAACATCCTCTATGCTAACGGTATTTGTGCCTTTTATCTCCAATTTATAAGGACCACCCGCTTTTTGTTTGGGAAGTTTCACCATCCACTTACCGGAATTATTAGTTGTGGTTGTCTGAATAGCCTTGTTTAAAGTAACCGTAACTTGCTCACCAGCATTGGCAGTTCCCCATACAGGAATAGGAATATTGCGTTGCAAAACAATATGTTCCGAAAATAATGTTGCTGGTTTTACTTCGGCAAACAAGGTCGTGTTTGCGAATAAACCCATTGAAATAAGAAGATATTGAATAGATTTTTTCATGATTGATTTAAGCACTAATTTAATTTTCGACGCAACTGCTACTCCATATAAAACAATTCCGGTAAAGCCACCGATACCGGCGAATTGTCAGGATTCGTTTCCATAATATCAGCCATATACGCCCACCATTTCTGTACAATTTCTGTTGCACCAAGGTCTTGAGATCCACCTTCGCCACTCGTTTTTTGCACTGCAAAAAGAATATTTGTTTCCTTGTCCCAAAAAATGGAGTAATCGCAAACGCCATTTTCTTTCAGCAATTGCTTCAATTCTGGCCAAAGCGCATTGTGGCGTTTTTCGTACTCGGCCTCGAAGCCAGGTTTCAGAAACATTTTAAAAGCGGAACGAGTCTTCATTATTTACTATTTAAGGATTTACTATTTACTATTTAATTGTTATCTATATGCTTTCAATTTTTTGTCATGGAAATTTTTTTTAGGCGAACTTTGTCTTAAATAGTAAATGGTAAATGAAAAAATAGTAAATCCTTTCATTTTGCCCAAAATATCGGTTCGTTCGTTTCCTGATCTTTTTGATAGAACTGTACCGCACTATCATTCATTTTTGGATGCGTATTTTGTAACAATCGAATCATTTCACCTCCTGCCAATAACACAGGGCCATAACCGTGTGCCGCGTATTTGTGTATTGGGCGATAATAATAATAAGCAGGATCAAAACCCATTCCAGTTCCTACGCAAGTGCCGTTCACTTCGCCCAATTCATCAATTTGAGAAGCGGTGGCGTGCCATCCCAACATAGCCACTGGACCAAAAGCCAGCGGATCAATCCAACCTTTGTTGATGGCGTGAGCAATGCAATAAGTATAAATGGCTGTGGCGGAAGTTTCTAGGTAAGAATCGTTGCGATCGAGCAATTGGTGCCAAAATCCTTCACCCGACTGACAAGCTGCCAACCCACGAATGTGCGCTTGTAGCAATAAAAGCAATTTGTCACGTCCCGGATAATCTTCGGGCAATGCGTCCAGCACTTCTACGTTGGTAAGTATCGCCCAACCGTTGGCGCGTCCCCAATGGAAAGCAGGATGATCGCTCATACTTTCTACCCAACCGTGGCGGTAAAGTCCTTTTTCTTTTACAAACATGCGATCGGCAAACAAGTTAACCTGCTTGATGGCCTCGTCATAATACTTAATATCACCCGTGAGTTTGCCCATATTGGCAATGGCGGGAATGGCCATAAACATATCGTCGAGCCAAACCGTATTGTGTTGCGGACGGTTGCGAGCAAAAATCCCATCAGCCAACCTGTATTCCTTATTCATGATATAATCCATGTAGTTGTCAATCATGGGACGCGTATTTAATTTCACGCCATCATTTTGCGCCTTAATCATGGCCGAACACATCGCACCCGCATCGTCCAATGCTTCGGGGTGAAGCACTTGGCGCATTTGCGGTTCAACGATTCCTTCTTTTCGTAGTTTCTCAAAATATGGAGCCACGTTCGCCAAAAAGCTGAATCTGTCCGACACATATTTCGTGTAGCGCTTGTCACCTGTGGTCTGAGCTGCCAACAACATTCCTGCATATGTCACTCCCCATTCGTAGCTCGCCAAACGAAATGTACCACGTTCCAAAACAGAATTCTTGTCAATCTTCGAATAATCAGTAATCAATGCTTTTGTATCCTTGTTGATGACTTTCGTAGGTGTTGCATTCTCTAAAAAAGTAAGCACGCGATCCATCACAGCCTTTACTTCCTCAGGTTTAGAAACACCATAAGGAGTTTTATACTCCGGTTTCATAAGGTGAAGAGGCGTGTTGAAGTCATTCATTTTCTCATTTGGAGCAATGGTTTGCGCCTGAGAAGGAAACGAAAGGATGCAAATTAATACGACTACTAAATATGTAATTACTCTTTTCATTTAAATGATAATATTATTGTTTCCATTCTTAAATTTTTCCATTCCTACATTCTTAAATTCTTACTTTAAGGCCTTTTTCAGTTTGCAGTGTTTCAATCCTTTGATGCCTTCCGCAACAGTTATTCCGTTTAAAAGTGCACCAGCTTTGGAAGTATGTGTATGGTCGCCGTGGTACATGAGTTGAATGGAATCTTTCCCCATTTTTTCTAATTTGATAGCAATTAAATCATTAACGTCGATATAAGCCACTTTTTCCATTGCTGCAGCCTCTTTTGTCCATTTTCCAAAACCATTGGTGTTGCGAATAATGGTGGTACTATCCAATGATGTAAACATGTTGCGGGGAATGTGCGACAACAAAATTGGAGTTGCTTTCTTAGCTTTCACATCTTGTACATATTTACGCATATACCAACCAAACGAATGAATAGTTTGCTCTTTTCCAGTAGCTTCCATTACCACCGTTGTATCTTTGTCACCGTTTCCGGGAAGTGATGCACGTGCACGACCAGTATTGTAAGGACCAGCATCATTGTGCCCAAATTGTATCAACACATAATCACCGGGTTGCACTGCCGCAAGCACTTTATCCCAAAGTCCTTCCGAAATAAAAGTGCGACTGCTGCGACCGCCTAAAGCGTGATTCTCAACCGAAACTTTTGTGCTATCGAAATTCTGCCAAAAGAAGTTTCCCCATCCCCATTGTCCATTGCTGCCATCGCCTTTTCCGTTTTTCATGGTCGAATCACCAACTGTGAAAACTACCGGACGACCTTTTTTACGAGATTTTCCTGCTGTCGAAGGATTCGCTTTTTTTGGGTCAGCGCCCGATTTTAATCCCAGCAAATCTTCGCCGGTAATTTTGGACGTAGGTGGAGTTGCAACATTCTGTGCTGAGACAGTCATTGCAAAAAGAAGCAGAATAGCAGCAAAGAAATTCAATTTGAAGTTTTTCATTTTTGTTAAAATAATATTCTATTACACAATTTGTATAGTTGCGGAATCATTCTTTTGAAGTTGTGTAAATTTCTCTACAAAATTCGGTTATTTTCGCTGTTTTTGAAATGGATAAACGTACGTTTGTATTGACAGAAATACAAACACCATTCAAATTTATAAATTATCGTACAATTGATTGATATTATGCTTTACTTTGTAGTCTAAAATCAATATTGTGAAAACAGGTCTATTTAAAATCAGTCTTATCGTTTTATTGTCTTCTTTGTCAAGTGTTTTGCAATCAGAAAATGTCTTCTCTATTGCTTCAGACCAGCAAAAGGCTATAATTTATTTGGATGAAAGCGAAGCTAGCGTTGTAAAAAAGGCGGCTGAAATGTTTCGGAATGACGTGAAAGAAATCACTGGACAGGAACTTACCATTCAGAATAGTTTTCATCTCAAGAATCAATCAATTGTTGCAGGAACTTTGGGGAGAAGTAAAATGTTGACCCAAATTATAGAAAAATATAAGCTAAAAACAGACTCGGTATATGGTCGTTGGGAAGCATTTTCAATTCAAATTGTGGAACGAAAGGGCGGTAATTTATTGGTGGTAATGGGCAGCGACCGACGCGGAACAGCCTATGGTATTTTGGAACTTTCGCGAATGATGGGTATTTCTCCCTGGATTTGGTGGGCAGACGTGAAACCAAATCATAAAAAAGAACTAACATTAGAGATAACAAAACCGATATTTCAACAACCATCCGTGCAATACCGGGGCATATTCCTCAACGACGAAGATTGGGGATTGAAACCGTGGGCTTCCAAAACGATAGAGCCCGAAACCGGCGAGATTGGACCGAAAACTTATAGTAGAATCTTCGAATTGCTCCTTCGTCTTCGTGCCAATACCATTTGGCCAGCCATGCACGAATGTACAACGCCATTCTATTTCGTAAAAGGAAATGCTGCCACGGCTGATAGCTTTGGTATCATTGTCAGCACGTCGCATTGCGAACCGATGATGCGAAGCAATCCACTGGAATGGGACCACAACACACGTGGAGATTACAACTTTTTCACCAACAAAAAGAATATAACCGACTATTGGAGCGAACGATTGAGTGAAGCATCAAAGTATGAGAATGTATATACTGTGGGTATGCGTGGCATACATGATGGAGCAATGGAAGGAGCCAAAACCATTCCGCAACAAGTGGAAGGATTGACGGATGTTATCAAGGTACAACGTGAAATGCTTTGCAAATCGATGAATAAAAGCACCGAAGCAATACCTCAGATTTTCATACCTTACAAAGAAGTACTTGATGCTTACGATGCGGGTTTAAAAGTGCCTGACGATGTAACTTTGGTGTGGTGTGATGATAATTATGGTTACATGAGTCGCCTGAGCAATGATGCCGAACGAAAACGAAAAGGTGGTTCGGGCGTGTATTATCATTTATCATATTGGGGTCGACCACACGATTATTTGTGGCTAACGAGCACGCAACCGTCATTCATTTGGCAAGAAATGCAGAAATCGTGGGCGTATGGTGCACGCAAAATGTGGATACTGAATGTGGGTGATATCAAGCCAGCAGAATACCTTATTGAGTTTTATCTCGATATGGCATGGAATATAAATGCTATAAAGTCGGATGGTATCTCACAACATTTGGAAAATTGGATGGGTAAAACCTTTGGAACAGAACAAGCAGCACCCCTAAAAAATATCATGAACGAGTATTATCGCTTGGCCTTTATTCGCAAACCAGAATATATGGGATGGAGTCAGACCGAGCCGAGCACAAAAGTGAAACCTACCGAGCTGAATTCTTCCGAGTTTGAAGATGAAATAGCCATCAGACTAAAACAATATGACCGTATCGAAAAACAGGTAGATTCAATTGCAGGACATATTCCTGCTTCAATGAAAAGTGCTTATTTCGAATTGGTAAAATATCCTGTTTCGGGCGCAACACAGATGAATAACAAATGGTTGAATTGCCAGTTAGCCAACGAAATGAGTGATGATAAGATGAAAGAGAAGCAATTGGCAGAGCAAAAGAGCATACAAGCATATACAAAAATACAGCAGATGACGGCATATTATAATGATACGCTTGAAAATGGGAAATGGAAATACATGATGTCTGCTAATCCACGCAATTTACCAGTATTCTCGAAGCCGATCTTCCACAATTCTCATAAACTAACAGCAGATACAGCAAACAAAGTGTTGAATAAGACTAGCGATAAACGCAAGAAAGATTATATTCGCTTGAAAGCATCTGACTTTACACATAACAATTCGACGGATTTTGCCCATTTCCAATCATTGGAAGGATTGGGATATAGCTCATCGGCCATGGTGTTGCAACCCTACAATGCCAAACTGAACGCAGATGTTGGCAAAAACCCATCATTGGAATATGAATTCTCCATCGAAAAAGCTGACAGTGCATTAGTAAGACTATATTTATTGCCAATACATCCGGCAGATAGCCATAACCAATTGAGAATAGCCGTTTCAATAGATGGTAATTCGGCTCAAATATTCAATATGAAAACTGAAGGAAGAAGCAATGCCTGGAAAGTAAATGTGCTTCGTAACCAAACAATTGTGAAACTCCCCTGGAAATTCAAAGCTATCGGTAAGCACAAACTGACCATTTATGCAGTAGATGCTGACATTATCATTGACCAATTGATGATAGATTTCAAATTGAACAGACAATTCTATGGTGTATAATGTAAAGACGCACGGTGTGCGTCTCAGGTTATAAATTGCGAATGCAATTTATTGGATTCGCATTTCATGCAAATTAAATAAGACGCACACCGTGCGTCTCTACCATTTTTATACATTTGAAAAAAAACACCACTACCAATATGAAAACCTATTCTGTTAAATTATTAGCAACCATTGTATTGCTCTTCTCTATGAGCTTTATCTCAAGTTGTAAGGCAGAAAATCCGATAGACACTCCACCCGTTGTTACCGCCGATACTACCACATTTGCCAAAGGAGCTGACATAAGTTGGTTGCCACAAATGGAAGCCTCGGGTTATATCTTCTATAATGACAACGGCACAAAGGAAGATTGCTTCAAAATACTGAAAGACCATGGTATCAATTCCATACGGTTGCGCACTTGGGTGAACCCTTCGGCGGATAAAGCCAGCGGACATTGCAGCAAAGCCGAAACAGTAGCCATGGCAGTACGTGCCAAACAATGGGGAATGCGGGTGATGATAGATTTCCATTATAGCGATTCGTGGGCCGATCCGTCCAAACAAGTGAAACCAAAAGCATGGGAAGGTCTCAATTTTGACCAATTTCAGCAAGCACTTTATAATTATACCTTCGAGGTAATGACCGATCTCAAGACCGCAGGCATAACACCGGCATGGGTGCAAGTGGGCAATGAAACCCCCGGCGGCATGGTTCTGCCCGAAGGAAGCACTAACAACTGGCCACAATTGGCAAAACTTATCAACAAAGGCTACGATGCCATCAAGGCAGTAAGCCCTACTTCCAAAGTGATACTGCATGTGGATCAGGGCAATAACAATGATCGTTTCCGCTGGTGGTTTGATGCTGCCAAAGCAAATGGTGCAAAGTACGACATTATCGGCTTTTCGTACTACCCATATTGGTTGAGCGATGCGCATCCCGACTATACTTTATCTATCAATGGCTTGGCTGCCAACATGAAAGACATGGCCAGCCGCTACGGAAAAGAAGTAATGGTGGTGGAAGTAGGAGGGGAGGATATCAAAATACAGAACACCTACGATATGCTATTGGCAGTGCAACTAAAAACAAAAGAAGTACCTGGCGGCAAAGGCTTGGGAGTATTCTACTGGGAACCCGAAGGTGCTAGCAGTTGGAGCCATTATGCGTTGAGCTGTTGGGGGAGTAATGGCCGACCTACCATGGCATTGGATGCCTTTAAATAAGTAAATTATTGATGGTATTCCCTTTTTGGGCGTAGCGTAGCTAGTTGGTCTTGGTTCAGACAAATGTATTTCGCTTTTTCATGAGGGAAGAAAGTTCCACCATACATATTCAAATATAATGTGGAAAGCAAGTGCTTTACTTCTGTTATAGTTGAGCAAGTACACTGATGCGAACATAGGTGCAGGGATGAATAAAATCTGCAATTTTATCTAAAATACAATGTAGTAGCTTGTACACGAATCATAAGTTCCTGAAAAGAATTTATCGACAGGATATGTATTGTAACCTGATATTTGTAATGCTTCTGCACTCCAATATCCTGCAGGAATATCATATGTAACTTTTGATTTAGCACTAACAATCTGTTGGAATTCATCATTGATATACAAATCGTAAGGGTTATTGGTGCCGTTTGTAAATTCCATACTGAAGGTTTGATCCTGTTCGCAGGTTGGCAACGATGATTCTGAAACACACCCGATTGCGAGAAAGGCAATAAATAGACAAATCAATAGCTTTTTCATTTCTTTTTATTTTTTAAAACTGATAATATATTTTTGTGCAAAGGTCATTCAGTTTAGGTGCTGATGAGTTACATAATTATAGAAATGAATTACATAGTTCTTAGATTCTAATTGTGTTACTTTTACAAAACTTTATGCTTCTTGCATGTCCTCTTTTTAAGGAGACGAGTGCATCTTAGGTGTTGGATTAGCGTTTATTTGAGTACATTTTCCACCATTCTACGTCAAGATACCAATAGGGTGGACATTATTTCAAAAACTAAGTATTCAATTTGGTTGATTCAATAAGAAATTGGTCTAAATTATTCAAATCATAACTTTAAAGCTGTTAATTGTAAATATGAAACACAATACTATATTTGATACCTCTGTGAGAACAATGATATTGGGGATGCTATTACTGCTCATACCATTAAATTCATGGGCCGCAACTGGCAACTGGACCAGCACTGTTACAGGAGGCACTATTGCATATACTACCACAGAAGCCACCTCACCGGCAAAGGATTTTACCGGAGCATACGTAACAGTTGTCTATCTTGAGAACTTGGGACTAAATAAACTTGGACGAAATACAAACGCTACGGATGTGAGTTGGTTGCTATCCAAAGGATATCGGGTGATTGAGCTTAATTATCTCAATAATACAAAGGCTATAACGCCAACTATCAACGCAGATATTATAGCAATTAATGCCGCACTCAATGCGGGATCTTTCTGTGGACTAAGTACTTGCTCAAAATATAAATCATATATATTATTTGAAGGGTACAGAATTGCGAGAGATGTGTCGTACTTCAAGGACGATCCCACTGTTTATAATGTAGATACGCATTATACAGTGGGCGATTCTTTGCACATGGACATCATATATCCGGCCAATGCAAGTGTAACAGTGCCGGTGGTATTGTCATTTTCTTACAGCAACAGTTATCCAAACTATGATAGTGGTTTGGGGAAGTTGACGGATGTGTACAAAGATCAACGTATGAATCTTGGAAATACAATGGCAGGTTTCAATGATTCGTTTCTGGAAGGTGCGCCTGCCAACGGAATAGCTTGGGCAATAGCCGACCATCCGAAGTATTGCACTTGGGGAGGTGGTAAATACACGGGTGGAGCCAACAAATCATTGGCGTCGTATGAAACCAATCCTGATGCTGCACAAAAGGTAAAGTCTGCCATTAGAACATTACGTGCATTGGGTACAGGGCTAGGACTTTCTGGTAAGATAGGTATCTACGGGTTTTCGCGCGGATCTACTGCGGGTTCATTGGCAGTAGGCGACCAAACAGTTGCAAGCTTTGAGAATGCAGGATTGTACATTGGCACTTCCGATGATGTACAAGTGGCAGGGCTAGGCTCCGGAGTATTCGATTATACACAAATATTTAATACTGCCGAAAGTGATATTGGAACACTAAGAACCAATTGCCCGTTGGCATGGGGTGCTATGGCAAGTAATTTAGCCACATGGCAATCGCAAGGAGCGGCTAATCTGGCTCAAACTGCTGCCACTGCACCAGTGATTTTCTTCTACAATACTACTGATGCATCCTATTATCAAGATCAGATAGTACAATTCAAAACCAAACTGGATGCATTAAACGTTCCAACTTCTGCGATTACCAACTATGGTACAGGTCACGCAGTGCCACAAACGAGTGTTCCACTCACCTCTGTTTATACATTCTTCAACAAATATTTAACTCCACCAAGTGTAATTACCGGACTGAATGACCCATTGCAGTCAATCAGCAACAATATGCAATTGGCATTATCACCCAATCCAGCCACCGATGAAGTGAAAATATCCTTCAGCCTAGCTGTAGAAGCTAAAGTTCAAATTATATTGTGCAATTTGGCTGGAATTGTGTTATACAAAACTGATAGGTTAGTTGATGAAGTAGGCTTACAAAGAGAAACAATAAACTTAGATGCACTAAATCTTCAGCAAGGCATGTATTTTGTGAAAGTTGTTACCAGCGGAGTGCAGGAAGTTAAGAAACTTGTGAAAAGATAGCTTTCAGCCCAATAGAATAAATACATAGTCTGATATATAAAGTATTGCAATTGTTTATTTAATTTTCGTTACTCTTAAAATACTAAAAGCTTATTCCATAATCGGAGTAAGCTTTTTTTATTCATTATAATGTTGTAAACTATTACATTTCATACAAATAGAATGCAAAATAATGAAAATTAGGGCTTAATAGTTTTAAGGAAATTGTGGTTTATATAATGTCAATGTAATAATAAAACAACATATTTATACTTACTGCTACAGTTTTAGAATTAGAACAATAGAAACTAGGGATGAAATGAATTATTATATGTAATTTTGCATTTCAAAAATTTCCAATCTTCACTAATGTAATCAAGGTTCGATATGCAGCATTGACATGCTTCCTACTATTTATGAATTTAGCCAATTTACTGCGAATTTTATTTTCTGTTATTTGCCTCTTTATGTTGGGTTGTTCCCTCACGACTAGTGAATTGAAAATCGCGGAACAGATTATGGAGACTGCACCAGATTCTGCATTGACTATTTTACGTAATATCCAGCCCAACCAATTGACGACATCTGATGATAAAGCATTGTATGGTTTGCTTCTTTTTCAGGCACTTGATAAAAATAAATTGACATTAAAACCAGATTCTCTTATAAATTTTTCAATAGATTACTATCAAAATAACAATGACAAGCACCACCTTGCCAACGCCTATTTTTTCAAAGCCCGCACGTACAAGTATGCTCAACATTACGATGAAGCAACTCTTTTGTATCTGAAGGCATTGGACAATTGTGAGGATAATAAAGAATATGCACTTTTGGGTAAGATATATGCCGATATGGGCGATATTTGTTATATGCAAGGAGAATATAAAAAATCAAGGGGAAAATATTTACTTTCAGCAAATTGTTCTATTAGAGAAAGAAAAAATGTTGATGTCAGTTACAGATTGTTAGATATTGGACGAACATATAGCGCAGTAAATCAATTTAAATTTGCTGACAATTATTATCGTCAGGCATTTAATAGAACTAAGGATTCTGTTTTGTTAGGAGTCTCTTTACAAGAAATTGGGGTCAATTATTATTGGGCAAAACAATACGATTCAGCACAGTATTATCTAAGAAAAAGTTTACTGTCACCTTTCGAAGGTTTTAATTATGCTGTTAGATGTTACACTTTAGCTGATTTGTATTTTAAAATCGAACAATATGATTCTGCTAATCACTATGCAACAGTTGCCTTAGAGCATCCTTCAAACTTCTTTACTCAACGAGAATGTTATCGGGTTTTGGCAAACACCGAATATATGAAAGGAGATTTGAATAAAATGGGCTATTATATGACCCAATTTCAATCTTGTACTGATTCTGTTCGGAAAATTGAATCGCAAACAAAAACGACTATACTGGAAAGAATACACCAATCTACTCAAACGGTAGTTAAAACCCAAAGTTATTTGGCTGTATTGGAGTGGATAATTCCCATTGTCATATTATTGGGATTTTTTAGCCTATTCATGTTTCGTAAACAGAACAAAGAAAAGGAGTACCAGCTGGAACAACAATTGAATCAAAAGCAATTGCAGCTAATTGAAAATAAATCACTTTTTAGATCCAATGTCATGAAAACGATTGAGGACACTAAAATATTGCAAGCCACAACTTTTAAAAGAGCATCATTAGTAGAGCGAGAGGTTTTAATTATAGAATTATACAACAGCTGTCTGCATACAGATAACTGGGAGGAATTTGTCTTATTGATGAATCAAACTTTCAACAACCTAATTGTTGCGTTGGAAACGAGACATCCTGATATTACTAGGAAGGAATTAACTTGGTGTTGTCTGAATCTACTCAATGTGGAGCGTAATGAAATGGCTTTAGTGCTGAGTTGCAAAATGGGAAGTTTATATAAATTGAAACAAAGGTTGGTTCAAAAAACAGGATTGACAAGTACCAAGGAATTAGATGCACTATTAGTAAGTATTTCCCAACACAAATAGATTGCCAAATCACCGATTCTCCCATTTCTGATACCTTAAAATGAAGCATTTTCAAGCACTTTATTACTCCAAAAAAAGCTTGTCCTAATTATTTCCAAATTCAAAACTGTATTCATCGGATTATCAGCTGATTGAAAAACGACTTGTCCTAATTATTTTAGCCATTAAATTTGGCAACATCCATTAGTATGTCTAACTTAGCACCACGAAATATCGAATTATTTATACTGCAGAAACATCCACATCCTAACAAGTGAGTTTTGATAGTAATTGAAAGTCGTTCCTTTTTGGAAATAACTAATTTAAATTTATTCGGCGGTACAGCAAGTGCAGGTGTTAGTAGTGAATTATATTATTTGTGTTTATATCCTAAACCGATTCGTAATTGAGATACAAATATAGTAAGTGTGTTTTGTATTTGCTGTGCCGCTTTGAATAATTTCTTTTAGATACTTAAAGTAATTTGATTATACAGAATAAGTTAGATTGTTTCTGATAGTTTAAATTTGAAAGTATTTAATTTGAATCAAAGGCTTGTTCCAATAATTTGGGATAAGCTTTTTTTCATTCCATAATTGGTTGTACCTTTGTGCCGAAAATAATTATACACCTATAAATGCTCAATATAAAAGAAAATACTTCAACGAAAGAAGCGAGTGCAACTTACAAGATGCTAGTACTCGACCTTGATGATACTTTACTCAGAGACGATTATACAATTTCAACCCGCAATAAAGACCTATTGTTCGTAGCCCAAAACCTTGGTGTAAAAGTAGTATTGGCTTCGGGTCGCCCCACTTCCGCTATGTATCAATTTTCTGAAGAACTGAAATTAGCACACTTCGATTCGTATATGATTTCGTTCAATGGCGCAGTGGTTAGTTCCATGAAAAACAATGATGTAATCTTCGAGACTAGCTTAACAAAAGAAGAAATTCACAGTCTTCACGATTTTAGTATCGAAAACAATGTACATATCATAACCTATTCCGATAAAGGTGTGGTGAGCGAAACCAACTCGCCATATATTGATGTGGAGCTGAAACTGACAGGAATACCACACCACAAAGTGCCAAGTTTCAAATCCGAAGTCACCACTTCGGCCATTAAATGCATATTGCTCGACCAACCCGATAATTTGAAACAAGTAGAAACCAAACTCAAAGCTGAACGGCCAGATTTAAGCGTGGCACTTTCAAAACCATTCTTTTTGGAAGTGATGCCCCATGGCATTGATAAAGCCAAAAGCATCGAATTCCTTGCAAATAAGTTGGGTATCAAGCAATGCGAAGTGATAGCCGTAGGTAATGCCGGCAATGATTTGACAATGGTACAATATGCTGGACTTGGCATTTGGGTAGACAATGTAACTCCTGGTTTGCGCCACGAAGCCGATTATATTGTAGCTTCCAACATGAATGATGGGGTAGCCGAAGTGGTAGAACTGTTCATATTAAATTAAATACTATCACAATATTGCTATATTGACATAAGCTTGTCCCTATTAAGGTGCAAGCTTTTTTTGTAAAGTGTAATACAATGAGCCAATTAACCATGAGATATTTTATTTCACAAAGGAAAATCATATTTGATTTCTATATTATTTTAGGTTCTGGTTTTACAGTTGAAGTTTGTAATTAATACAGTGATTAAGTATTTTTTACTACATTTAATTGAAGAGAAGTGGATGGAATAAGATTTGGAATGAATTATTATATGTAATTTTGCAATTCAAAATCTTTAATTTTCATTATCAAATCATGGCCCAAGATGCTGAAAGGCAATAATGCTATTGTTTATGAATTTAGCCCATCTATTCCGCAGATTGTTCCCTTTTATTTGCCTGAGTTTGTTGGGTTGTTCCCTCTTGCCAAGTGAAATAAAAATTGCGGAGAAAATGATGGAATCTGCTCCCGATTCAGCTTTGAATATCTTACGACAAGTACATACCGATGACCATTTGATGCCTGATGCAGATAAGGCATTATATGGATTGCTTCTTTTTCAGGCATTGGATAAAAATAAACTCACCTTAAAGCCCGATTCTGCTATTAATTTTTCTATTGAGTATTACCAAAACGAAAATGACAAGCCTCACCTTGCCAATGCCTATTTCTACAAAGGTCGCATGTATAAAAATGCACAGCATTACGATGAAGCCACATTATTGTATTTGAAGGCTTTGGATAATTTCGAGAGTAAAAAAAACTATATTTTGTTGGGTAAAATATATGCTGATATGGGGGATATTTGCTCTATTCAAATGGATTACAATGTATCAAGAGAAAAATATCAATTATCAGTTGACTATTTTAATCTAGCAGGAGAACCCATTGAAGCAAGTTATAGAATTCTTGATATTGGACGGACTTATCGTCTAGAAAAAAAATACAAAGCAGCACAAAAAATCTTTCTTAAAGCACTCACCAAAACAAATGATTCTGTTTTTAGTGGGGTAGCTTTTCAAGAAATAGGAATAAATTACTATTGGGCCAAGCAATATGATTCTGCACAATTTTACCTCCGAAAAAGTATTCAGTTTCCTTATGAAAGTACAAATTATGCAATTCGTTGTTACCAACTAGCTGATTTGTACTTTGATGTAGAACAATATGATTCTGCTTATCTTTATGCTACAATTGCCTTAAAATATCCTGCAAATTTTTTCACCCAGCGAGAGTGTTACAGAGTTTTAGCTAATACCGAATATGTGAAGGGCGATTTTAAGCAAATGGCCCATTATATGACCAATTTTCAATCCTGCACTGATTCGGTACGAAAGGTTGAAATTCAAACAAAAAGTACAGTGTTGGAAGGAATACACCAAACCTCTCAGAATGCCGGTAAATCTAAACAGTATTTTCAAATTTTGGCTTGGCTGTTGCCACTGATTGTATTTTTAAGTTTGATTATATTGATTAGATTACGGAAAAGAAATAAGGGAAAAGAACAACAATTAGATTTGGTTGAAGAAGAACTTAATTTGAAGCAAACTCTATTAAGTGAAAAGCAATCACAATTGAGCGAAAAGCAAATTCAATTGATAGAGAAACATTCACTATTAAAAGCAAATTTAATTTCGAAAATTGAAGATACACGGCTTTTATATGTTTCAGAATACAAGACTGCAACACTAGTCCGACGTGAACAAATGGACCTTGAATTGTATGTGTCCTGCCTTTATATTGACGATTGGAAAAAATTTGCGCCACTGATGAACCATACTTTCAACAATATTGTAAGTGTTATGGAAACTAGTTACCCCGACATTACTCACAAAGAAATAATCTGGAGTTGTCTTTTTTTACTTAATACACCTACCAGCAAAATACTTTTACTACTCGATTATAAAACTGACAGTTTGTACAAACTAAAACAACGGATGGTACAAAAAATGAGTTTGAATAATGCCAAAGAACTTGATATTGTGATTAAAGAATTAGTAGAAAAAAATAATCAATAATAATCTGTTTTCCAATTTCGCATGTCTTAATAAACGCTCCATTTCCTTCCTTTTCCTCCCTGATTTCACCCTTGTCCAGTTTTTGCTCATTTAACGTTGTGCAATCTGCTGGATACCATTGAATTAAAAAAAGCGTTGTCCAGTTTATTTTTCACCATAAATTTGGTGTCATAAATTGCTATGTCTAACTTAGCACCATAAAGAATCCACTTTTTGCGTTCTAAAATCCCATATTTTAAATTCTTAAAAACTCAAATGAAATGAAAACATTAAATTCGTTGCTTTTTACCTCTTTTATGATTTTGGTTACTGTCCTTCCATTTCAATCTGTTTCTGCTGGTGTTGATGTTCCTCTAAAAAAAGACGATAATGGCGGAAGTACTGTTCCAAGGGTATTAGTAAAAAGGCAATTTGTTAATACAATTTCAATTACAACAGCTGTGTTTGCAAATCTAAGTGACACAGAATTAATGTTGATTTTCAATGGAACTGTAGGAATTGCGCAGATTACAGTAGAAGATGAAATGGGTGGAATTGTTTACATGTATTCTTTAGACACGAATAGCTCTTCTGAATTGATTATTCCTCTTGATGGTTGGGATAACGGAAGCTACAGAATAAATATCACTTATGGTGCTACAAAACTTGTTGGAGACTTTAATTTCTAACTGATTTAAAATAATGAGGCGGAAATGCTTCCGTCTCATTATTTCATTATTTTATTACACATGATATTAGTTTCCAACTTTAATTTTTTAGTGAAATGAAAAACGTATTAAAAGCAAGGTTGACATATAATCAACAATCACAAGACCCAAACATATATAGTGTTCAAGTATTAATTAAAGGCAATATGGATATTACAGATATAATTGACGAACTTCTCAAAGAGGGTACTGAATTAAATCGGGAAGAAATGATTGATATCGTCACACGATTCAACCGCAAATCTGCAGAACTGGTACTCACAGGATACAACGTAAATACAGGATTGGTAAAAATGTCCCCCATAATAAAAGGGCAATTGTATCAAAAGAAATGGAATCCGTCTATAAATTCTGTTTCGGTAGCTATAACTGGTGGTAACGATTTGCATCAAGCTGTTGCCGATACTTCTGTGGAGATGGTTGGAGAACAAGACGAACCTATCGATGTATATAACCTCACGGAAAAAACCACTCAACTTGTAGATTCAATCCCATTAAATGCTATCAAAGTCAAACTTAATATTTCAAATATAGACGATAAAGTAGCATGTGGCATTGACTTTCACAATTGGTTACATAAACGGTAATTTGCGAAATTATAGATTTTCGATCTAAAAAATCAACTACCATAGCACACTACCACAACAAAAAATATCTGTTGTGGAAATGATGTGAAGTTATGTAATTGGTTGTTTTCTCCAATTATTCCAAATCCTTTATTGCCAAATATAGCTTGTCCGCGAAATAATTTATGGGATAATAATGGATTTGGCGATTCACTTTTGCGCTTAATTGATTCCCCATGTTTCAACTCACCTTCGCCTGATTGAATTGAATTTGCAAAGTTAGTTGTATTATTTCCGCCAGATTTAACTTTAGTATGCTAATCGAATTAGAAATAATCAATAACTTGTTAGTTATGTGGTAATTCAGAAAATAATCACTCAAATATATTTATATGTTTCAAAACAATAGAATCGAATTATAAACTGATTTCTTACTTCTGATAAATTTAAATTGAATTTGAAGAATACATACAAATCGACTAAATCAAAATATTACACTAGTATTCACGAAGATATATTATCTTTGCTAAAAGTTATTTGTTCTTTGCACTCTTTTTTACATTTACATTAAAAAAAGAAGAGACAATAATGAATTTGTTTTTTTTGATATAAATCAGTTGTAATATGATAACACTTTTAAGAGTTACTGCCATATTGTTTTTTTCATTATTATCAATGAGCTTTACGTTTTTACAGGCTGAAACTACTACCAATGTTTTTGCCAAAGGAGGTGATGTTAGTTGGTTGCCAGAGATGGAAAAGGAATCCAATTTTAAATTTTATAACGATAATGGCGTGGCGCAGGATTGCTTTCAGATATTGAAAGACCATGGCATCAATACCATTCGATTACGCACATGGGTAAATCCCAGCATGGTAGATTGGAAGAATGGACATTGCAGTAAATATGAAACTGTAGCTATGGCTGTTCGTGCCAAGAAATGGGGAATGCGTGTAATGATTGACTTTCATTATAGCGATACCTGGGCCGATCCGGGTAAGCAAGTAAAACCTGCAGCATGGGCTTCACACACATTTCCAGTATTACTTACCGATGTTTATAACTATACTCATGGTGTGATGTCAGCCTTGGACTCTGCCGGTGTAACACCAGAATGGGTACAGATAGGCAACGAAACATCGCCCGGAATGCTTTTGCCAGACGGCAGCACCAATAACTGGACGCAACTTTCGCAGTTGATTAACAAAGGATACGATGCCGTAAAAGCTGTGAGTCCAACTACAAAAGTGCTGTTGCATATCGATCAGGGAAATAACAATGCTCGCTTTCGTTGGTGGTTTGATGCCGCAAAAGCCAATGGTGCTAAATATGATGTTATTGGCATGTCGTATTATCCTTATTGGCTGACAGGAAGCCCTGATTATAAACTATCTATCAATGATTTGGGCAATAATTTGCTAGATATGGCTTCACGTTATGGTAAAGAAGTAATGGTGGTGGAGGTGGGAGGCGTAGATACGAATGCCCAAAACACGAAAGACATGCTCATTGCGGTTATCAACAAAGTGCTTGCGGTACCGAATAATGCAGGATTGGGAGTGATTTACTGGGAACCTCAAGGAGCACGCTCTTGGACCGGATATGCACTAAGTGCTTGGGGTTCAGGAACAAACCCACAAGCCACTATAGCGTTGGATGCATTTCTAACAGTTACCTCGGCAGTACCCGAAACGTCTGATGCCAAATTGACTTTAAAGCTAAATGCGCAAGATAGGGTCTTGGAATTTAATGAAGAATTATCAACAATCGAATTGGTAAATATAAATGGTTCAATAATATGTTCTGCCAATAATGCCGCATCAATATCAGTAAGTAACTTGCCAAAAGGAGTTTATGTCGTTCGTGCCAAAAGTGTAAGTATTAAGACACCGTTGGTATTTAAATATGTATTATAAGAATTCCTAGTCCGCCAGTAGCAGAGGATTAAGTTAGTAATGGTTTATATATTTACATTTAAAAGAAAACGCGTATCGATTACTCGATCCGCGTTTTTTTAATAGTAAATGGTAAATGAAAAAATAGTAATTGGTTTACTTCACATCCTTCTTCAGCTCATCGGGGCTGCTTTTGGAATAAGAGTTGATGGGATCAGCCATTTTCACAAACAAATCAGCGATGTTTTGCATGGGCACCACTATTGTAGGGCTGAATTTGTCAGATTGCATATATTTAATGATGGATGCATATAGTCGTTCAGCCACTGGGCGTTCCTCCAGTTTGTTTTTAAGGTCAATGGAAGTCATCATCAGAGTACCTTTGCCCACCTTGGCTTCGAATAGCATTCCCAATTTCCTATTGATAAACCAAGTATCAATCGGCTCCACAATAGGGTGGAAACCATTTGGAAAGTCGGTCAGCAGCATTGTTTGTGCACGATTTACCAGTTCCCACCATTGCATATTGCCCCAGTTTTCGGTTACAAAATTATTGAACACCGGATGATTATTATCAATTAAAAGACCCGTGGTATGTGGTGGGCGCATTTTGAACCAAGAAGTATTCCAGAAAACGGGTGAATAATACTGCACCACATCTTTACCATATTTTATTTCTCCCGCTGCCAATATCAATACTTTTCCTCCACTGTTGAGCTGCGCTATGGCTTTGCTATCCAAGGTGTTGCTCACATAGATTCCATCCGTTTTTACAACTTCTTTTTGCGCCGGATACACCCAAAAATCCCAATCGTTGATAAAGTCGGTTCCGTCAATGGCAATTTCCAGGTTCATCTTGGCTTCTGTCTTAAATTCCGACAAATCAAGCATCACATTACCCATGTCATTTGTATTTCCCACCTCGATATCTTTTACAGATAAAGCACCTTCTTTCAAAATCAATCCTTTATTGTCGCGTAAACGCCATATTGTTTTGGCATTCTGCAATGCCGTTTTTCCAAAATGCGAAACGATAATGTTCGCATTTAGCGTTTCGTTATTCCTGAACACAAACTTTTTCATCCGTGCCAATGGAACTGTAGAATTACAGAACCTTCTAAATTGTGGTGCGGTGATATATCCTTTTTCTTCCCAAAAAGCATCCAATACTCCTACAATTGCTGTTCCTTGACCCGAATAATCATTCAGGCAAAGTAGTTGAAAACCAGCATAATTTGGTGTTCTGAGGGTTCGCTCAATTTCATGTTTGTAACACAGCGATTGAAGCTTTCCAGATGCCATCAGAAAGTCGTGTCCTAGATTACCCATGTCATTATCAGCTAAATCTTCTTTGAAAAGTTCAAAATTTTTGGCACGTGTAACACCAGTATATTTCTTAATCTCATCTATGTTTGGAAACGCGCACCACTGACCCGTTTCGTGCGATATGTAAGGTTCTTTGATGCTGTCAATTCGTGAACTATAATCCGTCATTGTTTCGGGTATTCCATTGTTCCAATTCAATCCGCGCGCTCCCGCTTTCACGTGAAATTGATTTTTCGGTTGCCATGCCCAACCTTGTCCTACAGAAGCTCCGGTGTACAATCGGCGAGCATCGGTAGCTTTCCAATAATCCACAAACTTGCTCACCCAAGGCACCCATGCACCGCGAGGTTCATTGCCGCAGGCCATAAAGGTAAAGGAGGCATAATTGCCATATTCTTTACTCATCCGTTTGGTTTCATCCATCAAATAAGTATCAATGGGCAGTCCTTTGCCCAGTTGCGTACTGTGGTTTGGCCAACTCGGACCTTCGGGTTGCAAGTAAATTCCTACACGATCGGCAGCTTTAAAGGCAGCTTCGGGCGGACAGTAGGAGTGAAATCTCATGTGGTTCAAACCATACGATTTGCAAATGCGAAACACCCGTTCCCACGAAGCCATGTCCATAGGTGGGTAGCCTGTAAGTGGAAATAATGCATTTTCAACCGTACCACGCAGCACCGTTTTATTGCCATTTACATAAATATATTTGCCCACTATGCTCATTTCACGCATCCCAAATTCTACATTTCTGTTATCGGAAAGTTTACCTGAAGTCAATGTAGCGGTCATATTATACAGCGCAGGGTTAAATTCATCCCAAGTTTGCATGTCATTGCCCATTGGGAGTGTTATCTCAAAGTCGGCTTCTATACCCGCTACCGAAATTGGTAATTCCACCGGAGCCACTGTTTGAATAGTATTGCTGTTGAAACTTTTGGCTGATAAAACAATTTTCCCTTTTAACGCCGAGCCATTCTGATTGCTGATTTTTATTTTTACGAATGCACTTTTAGTCTTCAAGTTTGGATATACCTGAATATCGCTAAAGTAAAGCAACGGACGTACCTGCAATTGCAGATTACCCACTATTCCGTTCCAGTTTCCCTGAGTATGGTCGGTTACACTGTGAGAATTGGTACCCACATCCATACTTTTTAATCTGTTATCGATGCGAATTGTAATGCGATGTTTTCCAGGTTTCAACCCATCAGAAATGTTATATAAGTGAGGTACAGACAACGAATTTTGTGTTCCAATATTAATATCGTCAATCCATACGGTAGTTATAAAATGTGGATGTTCGAGATTCAGTGTGATGTGACTTTTTTTCCAGTTCTTTGGAATATTCACATCAGTTTGGTACCACGCTAAACCGCTGTAATGTTTCAGTTGAGTCAACCAAAATGGCATTTTCAAGTTTTCAGGTTGACGGTATTTCTCCATGCGAGGATTGAAATACCACGAACTATCATATATACTACCTGTAAATTTTGTATTTAATGTAATGTCATACCCTTTTAGATTTTCTACCATCGACCCTGGTAAATTGATGGAATCTTTGAGTTTTTGGGCAAACCATCTACCCGTAATTCCTTCGTCATTTTCATCCATGGCAAATGCCCATTTACCTTTCAAATCAATAATATTATTGCTTGAAACAATATATTGTAGAGAAAAACAAAAAATAGTAATGAAAATAATGCAGATTTTTTTCATAAAACGGTACTTGAGGTGTTTTTATTTTGGGTTGATTAAATTGTCTTTTCAACTGTAATTTTGATAATGCAAAATAACGACGATTAAGTCAAATCTAAAATAGAAAAATGTACACATCTCTAAAGGATTATTCATATATATTGTGCCAAGTATATTTAAATCATTTTGACGCTCCAAAAAACTATAAGATTTTTAGTCTTTGAAATAGTAACATTACTGAATTATTTTAGATATAAATACTATAATTTCGCCTAGCATTCAAATAATTTTTATACCTTCGCACTCGAATTATCCCCCTTTTCGACTTGAAATTCTCTGATAACCCAAAATCACAAACCTATTATGCGACTTAAAACCAAAATTTGGATTTGCATTGTCTTCATGATATTCTCACTCTCTATCACAGCGGATAATCAACCCACCATAGAACATCTTACTTCCAACAATGGACTTTCGCACAACACCATTCGTTGCATGATTCAGGATAAAACTGGATTCCTTTGGTTTGGGTCTTTAAATGGACTTAACAGATACGATGGTCTTAAGATAAAGAGTTTTATTCCCGAATCTAAAAACCCAACATCCCTATCAAGTGGAAAAATTAAGGCCTTACACCAAGATAGTTTTGGGCATATTTGGGTGAGAACCTATAGCGATATAATGCATTGCTATGATCCAATGACCGAGAATTTTATACAGCTTTTTGAAGATAAAGCAGACCAACTTATTAAACATAACCTTTATTACGAAGACAAACAAAAAAATATATGGCTGGGAAGTAAAGAATCAGGATGTATTAAAATATCGTTTTTAGAAAGTAAGGTTATTACAAAAAAATACACTGTGGTTAATTCTGAACACAGCATTCCTTCCAATGCTGTTTCTGATATTTTTCAAGATAGTTATTTGAATACCTGGATATTGACTTCGAAAGGGATCTCTTTGGTTCAAAATAATCTGGTTGTAAATCTTCACCAAAGCAAAACTGATAATAACAGTTTCATAAAAGCTTATGAATTAAACAAAAAAGTATATTTCATATCCGATAGAAATCTTATAAAAGTTTATAATCTTGTTAACGCTAAGTTTGAAGCAAATATTGTCTTGAACCCGCTCACTAAAATTGCACAAACTTCGCAGTTTGGGAAAGATAAATTCGTAATTTCCACGGCAAAAAATGGACTGTTGATTTTTAATGCTTCAACAGGGCGATTCCTTTCTGGTGAAACTGTTTATGGAGAGAAAATTTCTGGAAATGCTAATTTTCAAACCAATCAATATGGAGATGTATTGACCAATAATGGTACTGGAAATGTGTGGCTTTTAAACCAGAAAACCAATAAGGTAACCAAGTTGAATTTAGTTCCAGCTTCTGTTTTAAAACTTATTGACGAAGAAAGATACCAATTTTTGAGTGATAAGCATGGTAACCAATGGATAACGACCTACGGAAATGGTTTGTACTGTTACAACACAATTTCAGGTGTCTTAACTCATTATGCCAATTATAGGAATGTCAATGGGCTGGTTTCCAATTATCTGCTGTCGATCGTGCTTGACAAAAACGAGAATATATGGGTAGGTACTGAAAACTTGGGTGTCAATAAACTCTCATTTTCCAACCGAAATGTGAGAACACTCTATCCCGACCCCGAAAATGTAGTTAGAAATGGTAATGTGATTCGGTCTTTTTTGGAGGATAAAAACCTTAATGTCTGGGTATCAACCAAAGCTGGTAATCTCTACAAATATGACCAATCTTTAAGCATAAAAAAAACTATTTTCGAGAACGGTTATAACGTTTATAGTATGTTGCAAGACAATTTGGGGTCTATATGGTTGGCCACCAAAAAGGCAGGAATCATTGAACTTAAAAATGGTGAATTGTCCAATGCTGTAAAATATATTAAAACAGAAAGCGCTGGTAGTCTGAGTAATAATACTGTTTTTTCGTTAATTAAAGACCGCAAAGGTCGTCTTTGGGCAGCAACGTTTGGCGGTGGTATTTGTGTAAAGACCACTCCAGAAGGCACAGATGGATTTCGTACTTTCTTTAACGACGATGAATGGATCCGTTTTACACGTTACATTTTCATGGATCTAAAGGGCGATATTTGGGTGGCAACTACAAATGGCGTTTTACGATTCAATCCGGATGCGTTACTTAAAAACTCCAAAGCCTATAAATATTATTCTTTTAATGTGAATAGCGAAAATTGCCTTAGTAATCCAGAAGTTCGTTATATATTTCAGGATTCTAAGGGCGGAATGTGGTTTGCTACTGCAGGAGGTGGTGTCAATAAATTTATTAGTGAAACCCCAACAGGAAATGGTGTTTTTAAAGTGTATAGCAATATGCAAGGGATGGCCAACGACAATATAATGGCCATTCAGGAAGATAATACAGGCTGTTTGTGGATTAGTACCGAAAATGGCATACACAAATTAAATCCACAAACCAATCTTTTCCAATACTATCGTTTTTCGGATGATTTTTCATCCAATCTATATTCTGAAGCAGCCTGTCTAACTTGCAAAGATGGCAAAATGCTATGGGGAAGTCTGAACGGGTTTTATGCGTTCTATCCAAAAAACTTACTAGCTACAAGCCCGAAAAAAAACACGGTTGTATTGACAGCATTCTCGATTTTTGACCAGCAAGCAAGAATTGATGAACGCAATGCCCCTTTGAAAAAATCGGTTTCTTTTTCTAAAGAAATTGAGTTGAAAGCATCTGATAAGGTATTTCATATAGAATTTGCCAATCTCAATTTCAGTGACCCCAAGGCAAATCAATTTATGTACATTCTCGACAATTTTGAAAAGCGATGGAACGCTTCAGGGTCGGTGAATATGGCTACCTATCGTAATGTACCACCAGGTGAATATACTTTTATGGTCAAAAGCATGAACAGTGAAGGCGTTTGGGACGACAATATCACCAAGCTACAAATAACTATTAATCCACCGTTTTGGCAATCCACCATTGCCATCATTCTCTATATGATACTATTGAGTGGACTTGTGTATTTTGTACTCAGACTAATTACTAATTTTAACCGACTGAATAATACGGTTAAAGTAGAACGGCAACTTACTGATTATAAGCTTCGTTTCTTTACCAATATTAGTCATGAATTCCGTACGCCGCTTACATTGATCAAAGGGAGTGTGGATACGCTCAATGAATTGAAAAATAAAATGGCGGAGCCTTTGCAGCATTTGGTCGAAGATTTGGACAAAAACACCTCACATTTAATGCGGTTGATAGATCAATTGCTGGAATTCCGAAAACTGCAGAATAACAAGCAGAAGTTGAATCTTCAGAAAACGGATGCGGTCGTTTTTTTAAAGGAAATCTTTACCAGCTTTAGCAATGTGGCTGCAAAAACGAATATTGAATATCAATTTCTACCTTCGCATGACACAATTCCTGTCTCTTTTGACCAAAACAAGGTGGATAAAATTGTATTTAATTTACTTTCCAATGCTTTTAAATTTACGCCTCGTGGTGGTAAAATCACTTTGATAGTTGATGCTGATAATGCCGCCCAGGTGCTTAAAATATCAGTTTCCGACAATGGTATTGGTATTCCTAAGGAAAAACAAGGTCTACTTTTTAGTCGGTTTATGCAAATCAATTTCTCTGCATCGGGAACAGGAATTGGACTATCGTTAGTGAATGAATTTACGGCTTTGCACAAAGGTACGGTTCATTTTAGCGAGAATGTGGGTGGTGGTTCGATTTTTACCGTTGAATTTCCATTAAACAATGATATTTATAATGCAGAAGATTTCTTGATCGAGCAAATTGTTGTATTGAATGAAGATAATGAGGAAGTGCATGATCTTTCCGAATTTTTTGAAGCAAACGATGGTGAAGTGCTACTTAATTTATTGCCAATTTCGCCCACTGAAGGCAATAAATACAAGGTGTTGGTGATAGATGACAATGATGATATACGCGATTTTCTATATGAAAAATTAAATCCGTATTTTGAAGTTATTACTGCCGAAGATGGAAACATTGGCTTCCAAAGAAGCATGGAAGATGACCCTGATTTGATAATATGCGACGTAATGATGCCTGGAATGAATGGCTTTGAATTGACCAAAAAACTCAAGGACGACTTTGCCACCTGTCATATTCCGGTAATATTGCTTACTGCCTACATTGCCGACGAACACAACACCGAAGGTATTGAAGCAGGTGCAGAAGCCTATATTAGCAAGCCTTTCAGCATGAAACATTTGATGCTTCAAATTAACAAACTACTGGAGAAACGCTCTAGACTTCATAAACATTATGGAAGCAATGAATATGTTGAGAAACTGAGTGATGAAAATCAGTTGCAAATTCCAGCCAGAGACAGTCAATTTTTAAAACAGATTGAAGAATTACTGGAAGAACATCTTACTGAACCTGAATTTTCGGTTGATGAATTTGCTGCCATGGCAAATACTGGAAGAACGTTATTCTTTAAAAAAGTGAAATTCCTTACAGGTTATTCACCGAATGAACTAATCCGGGTGCGACGGATGATAAAAGCTGGCGAACTACTTAAAACTTACAAATACAATGTGTCCGAAGTGTCCTACATGGTGGGAATCAACGATCCATTCTACTTTAGTAAATGTTTCAAGGCACAATTTGGTTGCTCACCATCGCATTATTTAAATACATAGTGATGTGTAACCAATTTGAGGAAGTGTTGATTTTTATTGTCTTGTTGTTCACAATAATAATTTGCACAAAAAAAGCAATCCGAAGTAACCAGTATTGGTTTCTTCGGATTGCTTTTTAATATGACTATTACTGTGTTTTAATAGTTTTGTTTTTCTACTTCAAAAAATGCTTGAGGATGTGCACAGGTCGGACAAGCTTTAGGAGCATCTTTGCCTACGTGAACATGTCCACATTCGCGACATTGCCAAGAGGTTTCTTCCTCGCGACTAAAAACGGTTCCAGCTTCAACTCTTGCCTGTAATTTGCGGTAGCGTTTTTCGTGTTGTGCTTCTACGGCTGCAATTTTGCGCCATGCTGCAGCAATATTGGCAAAACCTTCTGCTTCTGCCACGTCGGCAAAATGTGGATACAAATCTGTCCATTCTTCATTTTCACCATCAGCTGCTTCTTTCAAGTTTTCCGCTGTAGTTCCAATCATTCCGGCAGGATAGGAAGCGGTAATTTCTACCATTCCACCTTCCAAATAACTGAAAAACTTTTTGGCATGTTGTTTTTCTTGTTCTGCAGTTTCAAGAAAAATAGCTGCAATTTGCTCGTAGCCTTCAGCTTTTGCAGTCTTGGCAAAAAATGTGTAACGATTACGTGCCTGACTTTCGCCGGCGAAAGATTTCAACAAATTCTTTTCAGTTTCTGTTCCTTTTAATGTTTTCATAATGTTTATTTTTTGATGAATATCTAATTCATGAAAGTGAAATTGTATACCGCAAAGATAGGAAAACGCTTTAATAAACATCAATTAAATCCCTTATTTTTTTCTGTATTTTGAATCCCAATTTTAAAATCAGTACCTTTGCAAATAATTTCTTCAATCTTTCATTTTTAATTCTTACATTTCTACATTCCTACATTAATTATGGCCAGTTACCTACAAGTAGAAAATCTCACCAAAGCGTTTGGCGACAATCTACTTTTTGAAAATATATCCTTCGGCATTGCCGACAACCAACGGGTGGCTTTGATAGCCAAAAACGGAACCGGAAAAACCACTTTACTCAACATTATTGCGGGAATTGAAGACCACAACGGCGGAAACATCACTTTTCGACGTGATTTGCGTATCGGTTATTTGAATCAGGACCCTGATTTTCCAAAAGAACTTTCGGTGCTCGACGCTTGTCTGCAATCTGATAATGAGGCCGTGCGCACCATTGCTGCCTACGAGCATTGCATGCTTTCGGATAACCATTCGGGATTGGACGAAATACTTGCCAACATGGATTTGCACAAAGCGTGGGATTACGAAACGCGAATCAAGCAGATTCTGGGCAAACTAAAAATTACCGATTACGAACAATTGATAGGGAAACTATCGGGTGGTCAACTGAAACGTGTGGCGCTTGCCAACGTACTGATTGGTGAACCCGATTTGCTGATACTCGATGAGCCTACCAATCACCTGGACCTGGAAATGATTGAATGGCTGGAAGATTTTCTGAAACGCTCCAACATGGCTTTGCTGATGGTGACCCACGACCGTTATTTCCTCGACCGCGTTTGTACCCACATCTACGAAATTGACCATCAAGCTTTGTTTCAATATAACGGTAACTATTCTTATTATTTGGAAAAAAGACAGGAACGCATCGAGAACTGGAATTCGGAAAGCGAGCGAACCGTCAATTTATACAAGAAAGAACTGGATTGGATGCGCCGTCAACCGCAGGCACGAACACATAAATCGAAATCGCGCACCGAAAGTTTTTACGATATTGAGGAACGTGCCAAACAGCGCCGCAACAACAGCGCGGTACAGTTGGATGTGAAAGCAAGTTACCTTGGCTCCAAGATTTTTGAAGCAAAATATGTTACTAAGGCGTATGGTGACCTGAAAATTCTGGACAATTTTTATTACAACTTTGCCCGCTACGAAAAGATGGGCATCGTGGGAAAGAACGGAACCGGGAAATCGACTTTCCTGAAAATGTTGCTGGGCGAAGTGAAACCCGACAGCGGCTCATTTGATGTGGGCGAAACGGTGGTATTTGGTTATTACAGTCAGGATGGGCTGGCGTTCGACGAGCAAATGAAAGTGCTGGACGTGGTGCAGGACATTGCAGAAGAAGTAGATTTGGGAAATGGCAAGAAAATGTCGGCTTCACAGTTTTTGCAATACTTCCTGTTTACGCCCGAAACGCAACGTAATTATGTGTACAAACTGAGTGGTGGCGAGAAACGTCGTCTGCACCTTTGTACCGTGTTGATGCGTAATCCCAACTTTTTGGTGCTGGATGAGCCGACCAACGATTTGGACATTGTGACCCTGAATGTGTTGGAGGAATACCTGCAATCGTTTAAAGGATGCGTGATTGTGGTGAGCCACGACCGCTATTTTATGGACAAAGTGGTGGATCACTTGATGGTTTTCAAGGGAGATGCCGAGTTGAAGGACTTTCCGGGCAACTATACCGACTTCCGCGAATGGAACGAACTGCTGGAGGAACAAGAGAAAGAGGACAAGAAAGCGGAAGCGAAACTGGCAAAAGCAGCCAATACTTCAAATGCTAAACCCGTAGTGGTGGAAACAAAAGTGGAGGTAAACCTCAAAACCAAGAAGCTAACCTTCAATGAAAAAAAGGAGTTTGAAGCATTGGAAAAAGACATTCCAAAACTGGAAGCCGAGAAAGTGAGCATTGAAGGCAAGCTTGCTTCAGGAATTTTATCGAGCGACGAGATAGTGAAAGTGTCACACCGTTTTGGAGAATTGGGCGAACTGATTGACGAGAAAACAATGCGCTGGTTGGAGTTGAGTGAGTAGAGACTTAGGGCTTGCGTCTTGAAGGGGAGCAAGGCATGTATTGATTTGATACTTATGATTTATTTTGCAACAAATAATAAATATATTTGCTAATTATCGATATTCAACTACAAATGATTACTTTTGTGTATCAAACAAAATAAACCAAAGTATGATTACAGTACATCCTCAATACATTAACGACTCAAACGGTAATAAATCTTTCGTGATTTTACCCGCTCAAGAGTTTGAAGCAATGATGGAAAATCTGGAAGATTTGGAAGACATTCGGCTTTATGATGACGCAAAAAAGGAAGACGATGGTGAACGTGTTTTGTTTTCGGAGTATCTGAAAAACAGGAAGCTAAAGAATGGCTAATATTGATTTGTGTTTTTATATGTATTTATAAAAACCGACTGAACTTCTGCATTAGAAGTTCAGTCGGTTTTTTATTGATTATGGCCTTGCAAAAAACAAGGAGTCCAATTTATCGTTTTTTCAATTCATACAGATCCAGCCGTCTATCTTTAAGGTTTTTCACGCTACCAAAATTATGAAGCTCCCTAATAAGGTCTAAATCAACGTCGGCAATCAAAATCATTTCGGTATTGGGCGTTGCTTCCGACTTAATGCCAGTAGTTGGAAAAGCAAAATCGCAGGGTGTAAACACCATCGATTGTGCATATTGGATATCCATATTGTGTACTTTCGGCAAATTGCCCACGCTGCCAGCAATGGCCACGTAACATTCGTTTTCGATGGCGCGCGCCTGGGCACAAAACCGGACCCTCGAATATCCATTCTGCGTATCGGTCAGAAAAGGTACAAACAAAATATCCATACCTTCATCTGCCAGCAAGCGGCTCAATTCGGGAAATTCTACATCGTAACAAATTAAAATACCTATTTTACCGCAATCGGTGTCGAAAGTCTGCAACACTTTCCCGCCCTTCATACCCCACGATTTGTGCTCGTCGGGTGTGATGTGAAGCTTTTCGTACCGCTCCACCGACCCGTTGCGTTTGCACAAATAACCCACATTGTACAACGTATCGCCCACCAATTCGGGCATGCTTCCGGTAATGATATTGATATTGTATGAAATGGACAGTTTTGAGAATTCCTTCACGATGGGCGCTGTATAATCTGCTAGTTTTCGCATGGCATCGGCCTCGCTTAACATGTTATATTCGGCCATCAAGGGAGCGTTGAAAAATTCGGGAAACAATGCAAAATCGCTTTTGTATGCACTCAAGGTGTCCACAAAGTATTCCGCTTGCTGCATTAGGTCGGTAATGTCCTTGTAAGGACGCATCTGCCATTGCACCAAACCCAAACGGACAATTTTTTTAATGTCTTTGGCAATTTTCGATGGTTTTTCGTAATAGATATTGTCCCATTTCAGCAAAACCGCATATTCATTCGAAGCCGAATCGCCCTCCAGATATCCCTTGAGCACACGTACTGGATAAAAATCGTTGGACAATTGAAAATTCAGCACGGGGTCAAGAATCTTCTTCGATTTAACCCTTTCGATGTACGTTTTAGGACTCATTTTATCTTGGTACTTGTGATAATTCGGAATCCTACCTCCAAATTCAATCCCTTTCAGGTTTAGTTTTTCGCACAATTCCTTCCTGTAATCATACAACCGTCTGCCCAGCCTCAGTCCCCTGAATTCTGGCTTGATAAACACATCGATGCCATACAAAGTATCGCCGGATTGCGTATGCGTGTCGAAAGTAGAGTTGCCCGTAATTTCTTTGTAGGTGTGCTGGTCTTCAAACTGTTCGTGGTCGATAATAATCGACAAAGCACAGCCGGTAATGTGACCGTTTACTTTAATGACGATTTGACCTTCGGGAAATTTGGTGAGCAAAGTCTGAATTTCAAGTTCTTCCCAATAAGGATTTGGTATCGTTTTATACGCAATAATCATGGCCCGCTTTAACTCTTGATAATCATCAATGGTCAAATAGGTGAGTTCGATATTTTTAATTTTCTGTTTCAATGTGAATTATTTTTTCGATAAATGTGTTCAATGGTTACAAAACCTTTGGTTGCAAAGCTTACGTCAATTTATGGCGTATGAATAATAGGGGTTGATAAATTGTAAAAACATGCGAATATACATACTTCATACTGAAATTGTACCAAAGTAGCCTGAATTATACAGATTTAAAACATATAGCATCAAAAAAACGGTAAGGAATTCATTGGAAAAAGCTCTTGTTGTTAACTTCTTGTTTTACAATTAAATGGGTTTGTTGCTCTTTCATTGTTTTTCATCTCCCATCTTTATGGTATATAAAATGCCCTATCAATGTTATTGTGGGATACTGAAAACAGCAGTATCTTTGCATCATAAAAATAAACAAACCCATAAAATATATTGTCATGGCAAAAATTGCAAAAAACATCAACGAACTTATTGGTAATACGCCATTGGTTCAACTTTCAAATTATGCTGTAAATAAAGGCGTAGTAGCTAACTTAATTGTGAAGTTAGAATTGTTCAATCCTGCAGGTTGCGTAAAAGAACGTATCGCCCTGGCCATGATTGAAGATGCCGAGAAAGCTGGTATTCTTAAACCAGGTATTGAAATCATTGAGCCAACCAGTGGAAACACAGGTATCGGTTTGGCAATGGTATCGGCCGTGAAAGGCTACAAATTGACGCTTACCATGCCCGAAACCATGAGCGTGGAACGTCGCAACTTGCTCAAAGCATTTGGTGCAAACCTTGTGTTGACGCCAGGCGCAACAGGTATGAAAGGTGCTATTGCCCGTGCTCAAGAACTACACGCCGAAAATCCTAATTCATTCTTGCCACAACAATTTGAAAATGCTTCGAATCCTGAAGTTCACAAACGTACTACTGGCGAAGAAATCTGGAATGATACCGACGGAAAAGTGGATATTTTTGTAGCAGGTGTGGGTACAGGTGGTACTATTAGTGGAGTAGGTGCGGCATTGAAAGCACACAATCCAAACGTACAAATCATTGCTGTAGAACCAGCTGATTCTCCGGTTATCTCTGGCGGAAATCCTGGTCCTCACAAAATTCAAGGTATCGGTGCTGGATTTATCCCGAAAAATTACAACCCTGCCGTGGTGGACGAAGTGCTTCAGGTTACAAATGACCAAGCCATTCTTACTGCCCGTGAATTGGCAAAACAAGAAGGTATGTTGGTCGGTATTTCTTGTGGTGCAGCTACTTATGCAGCTACTCAAGTGGCTTTGCGTCCCGAAAACAAAGGTAAAAACATCGTGGTTTTATTGCCTGATACCGGCGAACGTTATTTGTCTACTTTGCTTTATGCATTTGACGAATATCCACTCTAATTAATAATTGACAATTAATAATTAACAATTGAAGATTTTTCAAACAAAACTAAAATACAACTCCTTCAACATTTCCAAAGTTTAGAACTCTGGAAATGTTGTTAGACAATAAAACAATACATATCATGTCTGATTTAAAATTTGAAACTTTACAAGTACATGCGGGACAGGTAGTAGACGGCACCACAAAGGCCCGTGCAGTGCCAATTTATCAAACTAGTTCATACGTTTTTGACGATGCAGCGGATGGTGCCGACCTTTTTGCCCTCCGCAAATTTGGTAATATCTATACCCGTTTGATGAATCCAACTACGGATGTTTTCGAAAAACGAATTGCTGCGCTGGAAGGTGGAGTGAATGCTTTGGCAACTTCTTCGGGCCAATCGGCTCAGTTTATTGCGCTGAACAATATCGTGGAAGCTGGCGACAATTTTGTGTCTACTTCGCACTTGTACGGTGGAACTTACAATCAGTTCAAGAATCAATTTAAACGTTTGGGTGTTGAAGTTCGTTTTACTCCGAATGATGCTCCTGCTGAATTTGAAAAATTGATCGACGACAGCACCAAAGCACTTTACCTGGAAACCATCGGCAACCCCGATTTGAACATTCCTGACTTCGAAGCCATAGCTGCAGTTGCCGACAAATACGGCATTCCGCTTATTGTGGACAATACTTTCGGAGCAGGTGGATTCCTTTTCCGTCCGTTGGAACATGGCGCAACCATCGTGGTTGAAAGTGCTACCAAATGGATTGGCGGACACGGAACTTCATTGGGAGGCGTAATTGTGGACAGCGGTAAATTCAACTGGGGCAATGGTAAATTCCCCGCATTCACCGAGCCTTCAGATAGTTATCACGGATTGGTATTTTGGGACGTATTTGGAACGGATGGCCCTTTTGGAAACATCGCTTTCAATATCCGTGCGCGCGTGGAAGGACTTCGCGACTGGGGAAATACCATCAGCCCGTTCAACTCTTTCTTGTTGTTACAAGGTTTGGAAACATTGTCATTGCGCGTTGAACGTCACGTACAAAATGCATTGGAATTGGCTACCTGGTTGGAAAAACATCCAGCAGTGGAATATGTAAACTACCCGGGATTGGTAAGCAGCCCTTATCATGATTTGGCCAAAAAGTATTTGAAAAATGGTTTCGGTGGCGTGCTTTCATTCAAACTGAAAGGTGATGCCGAAAAAGCAGATAGCTTGATCAACAACTTGAAATTGATAAGCCACTTGGCAAATGTTGGTGATGCAAAATCATTGATCATTCACCCTGCAGCTACTACCCACGAGCAATTGTCGCCCGAAGATAAAATTTCTGCGGGAGTTTTCCCAGGATTGTTGCGTATCTCGGTAGGTATCGAAAATATATTGGACATCAAAGCGGACATTGAACAAGCTTTGGAAGCCATCAAATAGTTTTTAAGTTCTAATTAGTAAATCAATAGTCAATCGTGCTTGTTGCGGTTGACTATTTTTTTTTTTGCTGTGAAATTGGATTTCAGATTAAACTTTATATAAAGTCAATAAAATGTATTAACAATAAATACTTTTCCTTATCTTTGACGTTTGACGATAGAAAATCACACTTAAACAACTAAAATCCAACCCCTATGGACCAACCAAAACTTGAACGTTTATTACGTCTGATGAAATTGTTCACTGCCAATAGTACCCACACTGTAGCTGACATTTCGAAGGAAATGAATTTGTCTATGCGTACCGTATATCGGTATATCGATACTTTCCGCGAAGCTGGTTTTGTGATTAAAAAGGAAGGAAATATCATCCGATTTGATAAGTCATCATCCTATTTTAAGGATATTAGTGAGTTGGTTCATTTTACTGAAGAAGAGTCGTATATTCTAAAATGTGCCATCGAAAGCATTGATGAAAACAACTTGATGAAGCAAAATCTGAAGAAGAAACTTTATACGGTTTATGATTATAAAATCCTCACCGAAACCATTGTAAGTAGAAATAATGCCCAAAATGTTGAGTTTTTGGTACAAGCCATTGAAAACAAACAGCAAGTTATCTTGGGCAATTATTCTTCTGCGCATGGCAAGGACATTAGGGACAGGAGGGTTGAGCCATTTGGATTCACTACCAATTATATGCAAGTTTGGTGTTTTTGTGCCGAAGATAAAACGACTAAATTATTTAAAGTCTCCCGCATTGGTTTTGTTCAAGTTCTGCCTGAGCATTGGAAAGAAGAAAAGCTACATGATTCCGGATACATTGATATTTTCAGACTGAACAGTAAACAAATATATCCCTTGAAACTCAAAATGGGATTGCGTTCGGCTAGTTTACTTATCGAAGAATATCCATTGGCCAATCGCGACATCAAAAAAATATCCGATAACGAATGGCTGCTTGATACAAAAGTTTGTACCTATAATGGAGTTGCCCGTTTTGTAATGGGTCTTTTGGAAGATATTGAAATTGTAGATTCACCTGATTTCTCCGTTTTTATACAAGAAAGAATTAAAAGGCTGAATAAAAAAATGGGGATTTGACGAATAACTGATAATATTGATGAAAAGTATAGTTAAACTTTCTAAATTTATTTTTTGTGTCAAAAGCTGTCACAAACTTGTTGTTACTTTGCACCGTGAAACAAAATATGCAATATGAATACAAAAATATACTGTTGCTGTTCACCATTAATTTTCTTCGATTTCCTTTTCGCAGATTAAATTTCAGAGAATGATAAGTTTGTAAATGATATATTACCTTAACCAGAAAAATGAGTTGTGTTTGTAAAAAAAACTCCTCTAATGATTTTTTATCGTTTGAGGAGTTTTTTATTAGAGTGAAAAGTACTTTGAAAAGTATATATAGTAGTGTTTGTGATAATGCCAAAAACAGGTCGATTCGTGAGAACCGACCTGTTTGTTTAATGCTTTACCAAGTATGGCGATAAAATGTAATTACCTACAACCTTCCGTCTACCCAGCGTCTATCAACCACCGCTTTGGCATCGAATACTACTGCTCCATTTGAATTGTAATGTTCAAAATCTATGTCCTTGAATTCATCGTGTGACACGGCAAGTAACACCGCTTGGTATTTTTTTGATTTGTCCAATTCCGAAATAATATCAACTCCATACTCATGTTTTACCTCAGTTGCCGAAGCCCAAGGGTCATAAATATCAACCTTTAATCCAAATTCGGTAAGTTCATGGTAAATATCAATCACTTTTGTGTTGCGTATGTCGGGGCAGTTTTCCTTGAACGTTACACCCAGAATCAATACTTTTGAACCTTTGATGGTGTGATTCTTGTGAATCATCAACTTCAATACTTTGTTGGCAATAAAAGGAGCAATGCTATTATTCACGTGGCGACCCGAAAGAATAACCTGTGGCACATAGCCCAAGGATTCCGCTTTACTGGCCAAATAATATGGGTCTACACTAATGCAATGACCTCCCACCAAACCCGGTCGGTATTTCAGGAAATTCCATTTTGTTCCAGCTGCATCTAGCACATCGTTGGTATCAATACCCACTTTGTCAAAAATCAAAGCCAGCTCGTTTACAAACGAAATGTTCACGTCGCGTTGTGCATTCTCAATAATTTTTGATGCCTCAGCTACTTTGATACTAGGCGCTTTGTGTGTTCCAGCTGTTATAATTGAGGCGTAAAGACCATCCACTCGGTCGGCAATTTCGGGTGTAGAACCAGAAGTTACTTTCATTATCTTGGTCAGCGTATTTACTTTGTCGCCAGGGTTGATGCGTTCCGGGCTATATCCTGCAAAAAAATCGGTATTGAAAATCAAACCAGAATGCATTTCAATGACAGGAACACAATCTTCTTCGGTACATCCAGGGTAAGTAGTTGATTCGTAAATGACGATGTCATCTTTGCTAATTACACGGCCCAACATTTCCGAGGCCTTGAACAATGGCGTCAGATCAGGCATGTTGAATTGATTGATTGGCGTTGGAACAGTAACAATATATGTATTGTAATCTTTTAAATCCTCCACGTTGGAAGAAAAGGAAAGACCTAATTCAGCGTTTAAGTTCCTAAGACTCGTTGCTTCAAGCATTCCATCCAAATCGGCTTCTAGTGTATGGTCAAATCCAGTTTGCAATTCAGAAACACGGGCTTTGTTAATATCAAAACCAAGCACTTTATATTTTTTTCCAAACTCAATGGCTAGTGGCAACCCCACATATCCTAAGCCAATTACGGCAATTTTGAAATCATTCATCGAATAATATTTTATTACAAGTTGTAAATAAATCGAATATTTAATATGAGCTAAATAAATTACTATATAAAATCGAACCCAAAAGAATGAATCATAAATTTCTTAAAGTCTCAATTTGTGTAGTAATTAATTCATCTAAAAGTTTGCAAAGATATAAAAAAGCTTTTATTTAGCCTGAAATAGAGCCTTAAATTCAATGAAGTAAGGATAAAAAGATGGCAAAATATAATATCTTGCAATGATATTGTTACTTCAATAGCAAAGAACTATCTCCATAACTCAGAAAACGAAAATCATTTGCCAACGCGTAATCGTATATTTCCATCCAATTTTCTCCCACAAAAGCTGATACCAAGAGCAGCAAGGTGCTTTTTGGTTGGTGGAAGTTAGTGATTATGCCGTCGACGATTCGGAACTTATAACCAGGCTTAATCATAATTTGCGTATTGGCATGCAAAGTTGTGAGATGATTAGCATCCAAATAATCAAGTATATTTTGTAATGCTTTAGTCACAGGAATTGCTTCTTTCTGTTCGTATGGTTGCCATTGCGAAACATGCAAAATCTTTAAATCCTCATACGGAGTATTTAAAGTGCTGCCAATATAGTAAAGACTTTCAAGGGTACGCACCGAAGTGGTTCCCACGGCTATTATATTTCCCAACTTGCTTAATAAATGCTCGATGGTAGATTTATGTACCGAAATTACCTCGGTATGCATATGGTGTTCGTCAATTGTTTCCGTTTTTACGGGCTGAAATGTTCCCGCCCCCACATGAAGTGTCAGCTCATCAGTTTCAATATTTTTTGCCTTCAGCGTTTCAAACACTTCGTGCGTAAAATGCAATCCGGCAGTTGGAGCTGCCACCGAACCTTTTATTTTGGAATAAACGGTTTGATAAGTGGTGAGGTCGCTTTCCTCGGTTTTTCTGTGTAAATAGGGAGGAATGGGAAGTTCACCGGCATTTTCCAATATCTCTCCAAAATGAACTTCAGCATTATCCCAAGTAAAAAGTATGCTGTGCGTGTTTCCTTCAGTTTGTAATCGCTGTACGTTTACAGTACAGGTTTTTCCCTCTATTTCAATGGTTTTGCTTAATGTTCCTTCTTTCCATTTATTCAGATTTCCCACCATGCATCTCCACTCACATTGACTGGTGGCACCCAGCGAAAATGCGTAATCGGATGGTGTAATTGGTTCTAAACAAAACACTTCGATGCGCGCTCCAGTAGATTTATTGAAAATAAGTCGTGCCTGAATGACGCGCGTATTGTTATAAACTAATAAACAATTTTCGGGTAAAAAATCAGCAATATTTGAGAATTTACTCTCCGAAATTGTTTTATTCTTGTACAGCAACAATTTAGAATCATCGCGGCGGGGCAATGGAAACTTGGCAATTCGCTCGTCGGGCAAAGGGTAGTCGAAGCTGTTGATGTAAATGGGTTGGGATTGTTCTTTATTATTCACGGAAAAACTTGATTAAAACGGAAGACAAAAGTAATAAAAAAATGCTACTTATCTGTTCTTTGGTTGGGGAGAACCCTTTCTTTATAAAATCTTTATACTTAGTGTTTGAAAGAAAACTTCTAATCATCAATAAGTCAATACGATACTCAAAGATAAATGTTTGAAAGTAAAGATGAATTAACCTTAATTAATTTGGCTGTTAATTATTAATTCGCTAAC
>Ga0247844_1001513_pt1 | contig 42491 bp, 26 predicted proteins | sample LaCtaG_FD_192421 | JGI IMG/M metagenome (GOLD analysis project Ga0247844, IMG submission 192421) | Freshwater microbial communities from meromictic Lake La Cruz, Castile-La Mancha, Spain - LaCruzMarch201714.5m_1 | ecosystem: Environmental > Aquatic > Freshwater > Lake | place: Spain: Castile-La... | reverse complement strand
AATTGGAGAACACTTATGAAGATCTCATTTCAAATAAAATGATCAATCATAAAATTGATTTTATTGAAAAGTTATCCCAAGATTGTTACATCGTTCAGGTAAATAGGATAACAGAAAGGTTTGAAACTAGCCTTGATAAGCTTTTAAGTATCTTTGAGCAATCTAATTTCTTAGATGGTGGAAAATTATTGAAGGATTTTAATCATGAAATTGATGAAGAAAATATAAAATTAATGATAGATATTTTGCACCATGCCAGCATTAATTCGGAACAAAGGAAAATTATGGAGATAGAACAGGAATAGCCTGTCGGAGCATAAAAAACTTGTTAGAAGATCTCAAATAAAATTATTTATCCGGAATGAGATGTCGAATATTGAGAAATTAAAAGATATTCAAAAGTTGAAAATGAGAAATAGGTACCTCCCTATCCTAAAAAAAGTTTACACTTTTCATGCCTGACCCCCTCGGGGTCACACGTCTATAGACTATCATGCCCCTGGCGGCATAAATTTGCCCTATATACCCTTTAGGCCCTGGCGGCACAAATTTCCCTTATATACCCTTTTGCCCCTGGCGGCACAAATTCCCCCAATATATTTTAGGGCTATTCCCATATTCTATAATACATCGGAAATATTGGTTTTTGTCTTCCCGGATGATGTTTAAATAGCCTATCTTGCCTTGAATTAAAATAGATTCCCATGATTATAGCCAATCCTATATATGATGTTGTGTTTAAATATCTGCTGGAGGATGCTGAAATTGCCCGCGATTTACTATCTACCATATTGGGTGAGGAGGTGGTTCAGCTGGAATTTAAACCGCAGGAAACGTCCACCGAAAGTAATGATAGTATTAAGATTTTAAGATTAGACTTCAAAGCAATCATCAAGAAAAAGGATGGTAGCTTTTTTAAGGTGCTCATAGAGTTACAAAAGTCAAAACAGGTATTTGATGTGATGCGGTTTAGACGCTATCTGGGGGATAATTACCGGAAGGAAGACCAGATGATCGGAAATGATGGCAAAGCTATTTTTCGAACTTTACCCATTATTACTATTTATTTTTTAGGTTTTCTGCTAAATAATGTGCCCTCGGGGGTCATTAAGGTGAAACGGGAGTATGTTGATGCGGTTACGGAAGAGATTTTAGGAGTTAAAGATGATTTTGTTGAGTTGCTAACCCATGATTCTTATATGATACAGGTGGGTAGATTACCCATAGAATCCCGTGGTAAACTGGATCGGGTAATGCAGATATTCAGTCCGATGTACCAAGATAAAGCAGATAAGCACCAGGTTGATTTTCAAGGAGATATTCACGATCCTTTGGTTTGGAAGATGGTTGAACGCCTGGGTAGGGCCATTGCCAGTGATGAATATCGCGATAAAATGGATGTTGAAGATGAAATTGATCGGATATTTGAGCGGGAACTAGGGAAAAAAGATATCGTTATTGCCCAAAAAGATAAGTTATTAAATAAATCGGAGAAACGCTACGAGAGGACGAAAAAGCAAGTGGAAAACGCAAATAAGCGCACTGAATTAGAGAAAAGACGAACCGAGACAGAGAAAAAACGAACGGAGGTGGAAAAAAAACGAACGGAGGTGGAAAAAGTACGTGCTGAAGAGCAGAAAAAACGAGCTGAGGTGGAGAAAATACGTTCGGAAATTGAAATTCAAAAAAATGTAGCCTTGCAAATTGAAATAGAATCCTTGAAAAGGCAATTGAACCTTATATAATCGCGTAGCTATTCAGACAAGCTCTATCCTATAATGACTATCTAACATCTTCTTCTATCTCATAAATGAAGGATTTTTGTGGAATATTCTACTGGCTTCAAGATATCATTTTCATTTTCATTGATTGGCACAAATTGCCAGGGTGTTACCTGTTTGTCCCAGGTAAAATCCAGATTTTGAAAGTGTTTTTTTCTGAATTCCTTAGGTGAGAAGCCTCTATATTTTTTAAATAAACGATTGAAATTTGACAGGTTATTAAAACCAGATTTGTATCCTATTTCACTAATGGTCATGTCCGATTCAAGAATTAGTTTACAAGCTTTAGCCAGCCTGAGATCAATAAGAAAATCACTAAAACATCTGAAAGATTGTTTCTGGAAAAAATGACTGAAAGCCGTTTCACTCATTTGTAACTTTGCAGCCACATCCTTCATTTTGAAAGTGGAATCGGAATAATGCTGCATAATACAAGCATACGCAATCTGAATCCGATGATTATTCATTCGCGAACCTGATATTTCAAAGTCAAGAAAAGAAAGAAATCTCCTGTCTAACCCTTTTGAAAGTAAATGGAGTAGTTTTAAAAAGGATATAGTGTTATCAAAACCCTTGTTTTCAGTCATTTCAATCATAATTTTACTCGCTTTTTCAAAAGTTTTTCCAGTAAAATGAATGCCTCTTGAAGACTCTTTCAATAAATTATGAATATTGAAAAAACTGTCTTTTAACAATAAAGAAGTTGAAAAAAGTTTTACATCAAACTGTATCGTTATGACACGATAGGGTTCATTCTTGGTTAAAAGATTTTCATCTCCATACCATTTGTGGTAAACATAAGGACCAATAATTACCAGGTCATTTTCATAATAGATTTCAGTGGAATCTCCAACCACTCTTTTACCTGACATGCCTAAAACAAGGTTAATTTCTACTTCTGGATGGTTATGAATTGGATAGTCAAATCCATTATTTGATGAATCTAAAACAACACAAACATCATTGTCTTTCAGTGGGGTATTTTCATGAAAAACATTCATATCTCAGGCGTTTTTGGCATAATCTTATATTTAATGGAGATAGGCACTTTGTAAAGTTCCTATATGTTTTGTTTTAATTCGATGTATTTCATAAAAGTATTGAATAATATCATTAAAGCATCATTTTATGGGTAATAAATAAAATAATTTTGCTTTAGCAGAATAAATATTAAATGCACATGTCATGAGGTTCTTTAATGATTTTACATCAGAAGCTAAAAGTAATACTATTAAATATTCATTTACTTCGTTATTATTTATGTTATCATTCATAATAACGGCCCAGTCAATAACCGTAAAAGGAATCGCCAAAGAAATAGACGGGAAACCTATGATTGGCGTAGAGGTAATAGAGAAAAATACTGATAATGGGACGGTTACAGATGTTGAAGGGCGTTATTCGTTGAAAGTCAAATCATCTAATTCCATTTTAGTATTCAATTATCTTGGCTATAAAGTTATTGAAAAACCGGTTGGTTTACAATCATTGATTGAGGTTATAATGGAGGAAGAATCCAGGTTAATGGATGACATAATTATTACCGGTTATCGCAAAGAAACACGAACGGATGTGTCTTCAGCTATTTCATCCATAAAGACAAAAGATGTTGAAAAACTGGTTGTTTCTGGTATTGAGCAAGCACTGCAAGGACAAGCACCCGGTATTTCTGTGACTCAGGTTACAGGATCTCCCGGTGACGATATGGCTGTGCGTATAAGAGGCGCTGGTACTTTAGGCAACAATAATCCTTTATTCATTGTCGATGGGGTGCCTACTTCAGGTAATATTAACATGTTTGCTGTAAATGATATTCAATTCATTGAAGTCCTGAAAGATGGTGCATCAGCGGCGATATATGGCTCAAGAGCGTCAAACGGAGTCATTCTTATCACCACTAAGCGAGGCAAAGCAGGAAAAACTTCCTTTTCATTTAATTCTTCTACTGGTGTACAAACACCCGTCAGGCTGCCAGAGTTATTAAACGCCAGAGACTTTCTTTTAATCAGAAATGAGGCAATCACCAATGCCAATAAACTTAGAAATCCTGCAAATCAGATTTCAACCTATAACCCGGCCATCGCAGATACCTTACCAGATGTGAATTGGCTGGATCGTGTTTTTTCCAATGCACCTATTCGTCAGTTTTCTATATCAGCCATGTCAGGAACGGATAATAGTAATGTGTATGTTTCTGCAGATTACCAGGACCAGGATGGTATTTTCAGGGGGCAGAATTTTAAAAAATACCAGGTTAGAATCAACGGGGAAACAGGGAATAAGTGGCTTAAATTGGGAAATAATCTTTCATTTGGGCATACTTCCAGAAAAGTGATAGGCGCCTCGGGCGATGGTTTTGGTCCAGGAAATGAATTGAGTGCCATAAGATTTGCTTTGATAGCTTCCCCAGTCTTTTCAGGTAAGAATAAAGATGGGTCAGATATAAATGTTACCTCGGAGTTAGGCGATCCCGTACTATATGGTGACGGAAATGCGAATCCATTGGTGCTCATAGATCATACCGATTGGCAAATAAACAGAAGTCGAATTTTTGGAAATGTATATGCCGAATTGAATCTGGTAAAGGGATTGAAAGTAAGAACTACTTTAGGTGGAGATTTTAGTTTTGAAAAAGATAAGCTATTTAAGGAATATCTCTCAGATGCCATCTATAATCCTACTTCCCTAAATGAGGGCAGGGTTTTTAATCAAAACTTAATTTGGAATTCGACGGCTACATACGATAAAAAGTTTGGTAAACACAAAATTTCTTCTTTGTTAGGTACGGAGGTTATTCAAAATCGAACCGATTATCTTGGGGCATCTGCCAATAATTTCAGGAGAACAGATCCTTTATTCCGTTACCTTAATGCCTCTGTGGCTGATGACATAAAAAATGTTGGCGTTTCAGGTATTGCTACTGAATGGAGTTTAGTTTCTTACTTTGGACTGGCTTCCTATAACTATAATAATAAATATCTCTTAAGTGTAGCCGTCAGAAAAGATGGTTCTTCCAGATTTGGAAAAGATAATAGATGGGGTATTTTTCCATCCATTTCTGCAGGATGGATTGCCTCTAATGAATCATTTTTAAAGGGGAATGATTTTATTTCAGAATTGAAAATTCGAGCTAGTTGGGGAAAGCTAGGTAATCAGGAGATAGGTGTTTATCCATATAGTTCCCTTGTAAACACGGGTGAACGCGTTTATACTTTTGGAGATAAGATAGTAACTGGCGCTTCTATTCTGGAGACAGGTAATAGTGGTATTAAATGGGAGTCAAGTACGCAAGCTAATATAGGATTTGACCTTGGTTTTTGGGAGGATAAACTGACTGTTATTGTTGATTTTTTCAAAAAAATATCAAACGACGTGCTTGTCAGAGTTCCAATACCACAATCTGGTGGTTCGCAAAGACCGCCTTTCGTAAATGCGGCGTCCATAGAGAATAGAGGTATGGAGGTTGCAATAGCGTATAGGACAGGATCTAAAAATTTCAATTATAACTTTACGCCTAATTTTTCCATCGTCAAAAATAATGTTTTATCTATTGCCGGGAGCGAACCTATTCTCGGAGGATTCGGCCTCTCCGATGGTCCATTGACAAAAACGGAGCAGGGTAGGCCAATAGGTTCATTTTTCCTGTGGGATATGGAGGGAATCTTTCAGACGCAGGAACAAATTGCTGCCAGTCCATTTCAGTCAAAAGATACAAGGCCAGGTGATATCAAATTCAGGGATATAAATAATGACAAGGTCATTGATGATAAAGATCGTTTTCATGCTGGAAATCCATTCCCTGATTTTACTTATGGCATGCAATGTGGTTTTAACTGGAAAGAACTTGATTTTTCCCTTTTGATTCAAGGTGTTCAGGGTAACGACATCTATTTTCTATATGGAAATTTTGCTTACGAAACACAATCGAGAGGCTTTAATTCTTATGCCGATATCCTAAACAGATGGACACCTGATAATACAAATACCCTTATTCCTAAAGTAAGTATTGATGACAGAAACGGTAATAGAAGACCATCCACACGATTTCTTTATGATGGTTCCTACATGAGAATCAGGAATATTTCATTGGGATATGATCTCAAAAAATTACTCCGCTTAGATCAGGTCATGGCATTTAGGGTTTATTTAACAGTACAAAATGCGCTCACTTTTACAAAATATCCTGGCCTGGATCCTGAAATTCAGGCGAATGCCAATGATACCCGGGGGCTTGGCTTATCATCAGATTTAGCCGTTGGCATCGACTGGGGCACAGTTCCTTCTCCCCGCACTTTTGTTGCCGGGATTAAGGTTGATTTTTAGATAATATTGATTGACAATTTAGAAGATAGTTATTATGAAAAGTGCAATGAGGTTTGCGATTATTTTAGTTTTATTTCAACTGTCGGCATGCGAGGCTATTTTGGATAAAGAGCCCATAGCCATACTAGACGCAGGATCATTTTTTCAAACAGAAAATGATGCGGTTCAGTCCATCAATGCCGCTTATAATCCTTTGCTTTTTAATAACGCTAATAACAACTTTTTATGGGCATTTGCAGAGGTAACAGGTGATGCTGCTATTCCCGGAGGTGATGGTTCGAGGCCAGGTATTGTGGAGATGGAAACTTTTTCTTATACCCCGCGTACAGAGGAGCTGAATAGTTACTGGAAATTGCAATTTAAAGGTATAACCCAATGCAATCTGGTACTTGACAATATTGTAAAAGTGAATATGCCGGAGGGATCAAAAAATCAGATTATCGGGGAGGCTCTTTTTTTAAGGTCCTATTATTATTTTTTACTCACTCAGGTTTTCGGGGATGTTCCCTTATATCTTAAAGTGACGCCCCCAGATCAATTGAAAATAAAGAAAAGTTCTAAAGCGGATATATATAAGCAAATATTAAGCGATTGTGACAAAGCGGCTAATCAGCTTCCGCTCTCCCATAATGCATCAAATACAGGTCGGGCTACAAAAGGAGCTGCTTTGGCCCTGGCTACAAAAGTCAGTTTATATGTAAATGATTATAACAAGGTTCTTGAATATACTTCAAAAATAAAAGCCTTAAATACATACAAATTAGTAAAGGACTATAGAGAAAATTTCATGAAATTATCTCAAAACAATACAGAATCTGTTTGGGAGATACAGCATACCAATCTGGAATTGGGCGTTGGAAATTTTATTAATCAATGGTGGGCTTCCATAAAATTCTTGGGTTATGGCTTTGCCGAAGTTACTCCGCTCTACGTTAGTGTTTTCGAGCCTAATGACCCCAGGCTTAAATTCACCGTGGCAATGAATAATGACCCATATTTTGGGTTGATTTACAAAAATTCATTTTCATCCACTACCTATAGCCCTAGAAAATTTTTGCAGCCAAATTCAGAATTGACCCAAAAAGCGGATGGTGATATTAATTATCCTGCCATAAGATATGCGGAAGTGCTGCTATGGGAAGCCGAGGCATTGATTGAATTGGGTAGAATGCAGGAAGCACTTGCTCCACTTGAAATGGTTAGAGCAAGAGCAAGAGCCCAAACTGCTGTTCCGGATGCGTTGCCTGCCATTACATCAACAAATCAAGCTACATTGAGACAGGCAGTTAGGCGTGAACGACAAACAGAACTTGGCTTCGAACTGCATCGGTTTTTTGATCTCGTCAGATGGGGCATAGCCGCAGAATCATTACCAGGTTTCCAAAAAGGTAAACACGAGGTGTTCCCCATTCCTCAAACGGAAATAGACCTGAATCCTTCATTGTTACAAAACCCTAATTACTAATGAAGAAATTCCTTGAATATAAATTGCTGTTTTTATTATTGATTTTCACCACTTTTTTAGCCGGGCAACAAGGCCAGATTAATATTTCTCGTATTGAATCCATGCCTCAACAGCCTGAGCCTTATCTTATGAGGGATTGGAAAATGGTTGCCATCAAATACGATTCTTTTATATACGACAGTAATAAAAGCGGTACATTTCTTCCTTTAGTTTCATACACTTCCAATGGTATTAATTATCCTTTACAAAAGCAAATAAAATTACATACTTATGTGGGAACCTTCTCAAAACAAAATGCAGAAGGGATCAATATTCTGCCTTCATTGGTAGGTGCTGCGCTGGTTGGTCAGAATATCAGGAATATGTATGGAATGGACAGACTGATGATGTCACAGGATTTTTTCAATAAAGCCAACGGGGAAAATATTTATCTGAATAATTCATCTGCCGGAAGTGGGGGTGACTGGTGGTATGATGTCATGCCCAACGTCTATTTTTATCAGTTATATGACAAATTTCCTGATTTTAATAGCGAAGCTACCTTTCAATTTAAGTCTGTAGCTGATAAATTTCTGGAAGCTACACGAAAAATGGGTGGAAAGGGAACACCCTGGGCAGCAGCATCCATGAATTTCAGAGCATGGAATTTCAAAACAATGGAAGGCAATGTCAATGGAGTGAAGGAACCTGAATCGGCGGGTACATTTAGTTGGTTGCTTTATCACGCATTTAAAAAAACAAAAAATAGAGAATACCTGAAAGGGGCAGAGTGGTCCATGGAATATCTAAATGGTCTAATTTCTAATCCTTCCTATGAACTTCAGCTGCCTTATGGCGCGTATGTTGCCGCTAAAATGAATGCAGAGATTGGCGCCAAATATAATGTTGAAAAAATGGTCAATTGGTGTTTTAACAGAGGACCATTGCGTGGTTGGGGAACTATTATTGGTAAATGGGGGAATTATGATGTGTCGGGTCTGGTCGGTGAAGCAAATGATGGAGGAAATGATTTTGCGTTTTTGATGAATGGGGTGCAGCAGGCAGCAGCGTTGGTTCCTATGTTGAGATATGACAAAAGATTTGCTAAAGCTATTGGCAAATGGATGCTCAACTTGAGTAATGCTTCCAGATTGTTTTATCCTGGTTTTTTACCATCTAATCAACAAGATGGAATGGGTTGGTCTCAATTCAATGATACGAATAGCCTGATTGCCCATGAAGCTATGAAGCAAAAATTTCAGAATATTACCCTTTATGCCACTGGAGATGCTTTGGGAGGTGGTTGGGCCGCTACAAATTTAGCTATTTATGGAAGTTCTTCAGTAGGCTATTTAGGCTCTATAATCAGTACAACCAATGTGGATAAAATCCTTCAATTAAATCTTAATGCTACTGATTTTTATGCCAATGCTTCATTCCCAACTTATTGTTATTATAATCCATTTGATTCTCCAAAAGCGGTTCTGTTAGACGTGGGAAATGGACAGCATGATTTATATGAAACCCTGTCAGAAAAATTCATCGCTGAAAATAAAACGGGTATGGTTAGTATCATCATTCCCGGCAGGGAAGCGGTGATAGTTGTTGTCACTCCTTCTGGCGGAATGGTAACTTATGACAAAAACAAGATGCTTATTGCCAATAGGATTGTTGATTACAGCCAAAGCAAAGTCACTTTTAAATCTTCACCGAGAATTAAAGCACTTGAGTCTCAAATCCAACAGGTTGAAAAAGGAAAAAGCTGTGCTGTTTTTTGTACCGCTGAAGATGCTGATTCTCCCGCTTTAACCTACAAATGGTCAACGGATCTGGGAAGTATTACAGGTACAAATAAGGAAGTATTATGGAAAGCACCTCAGGATATTGGAAAATCGGCGATAAAGGTTGTGGTAAGGGATGAAGATGGAAATGAGGACAGTTTAAGTATTGTTTTAGAGGTGGTGAATGAGATTAATAAAGCACCAGTCATTGAAAATTTATTTGCAACAAAATTATATATCGGAAAAAATGAAACGCTTGCTATCGATTGCTTTGCGAAAGATGAAAATGGGGACTCATTAGCCTATACCTGGAGTGCCGGAGGCGGTAAAATCACGGCTTTAGGAAAATCAATACAATGGACTGCCCCTGATAAAGAAGGAATTTATCCTATTTATGTGACGGTAGAAGATGGGAAAGGGGAGCTTACTAAAGGGGTAATCAATATTTTGGTAAAGGATTTTAAAGGATCAGGACAATTAATTGCCTGGTATCCTTTTGATGGAAATGCCAATGATAAAAGTGGAAATGAATTGAACGGCGTTCCTAAAGGAGCCATTCTGACGGCTGATTTTAAGGGCAAACCTCTTGAATCTTATTATTTTAACGGTGGTGCCCAGCATATTGAAGTTCCCTTTAAGCCGAAACTAAATGTTGAAAATAGTATCACTATTTCCTTGTGGTGTAAACCTATTCTCTCGGCAGATAAGGAGATATTTTTACTTTCTCACGGAAGTTGGCAAAACAGATGGAAACTTTCTGTGACGCCAACAAAAAACATTCGCTGGACCATAAACACAACATCAAGAATAGTGGATCTGGACAGTGATATTGTTTTGACATCAGATAGTATTTATCATATCGTTGCATCGTATGATGGCGAGACTATGCTGCTTTTTGTCAATGGAAAATTGAACACATTCAAACCACAGACAGGAAGTATCAGAACTTCCACCTTACCACTATTGATTGGACAGATGTTACCTACTGATGCCGCTTACAATTATAAAGGCATATTGGATGAGATCAAAATATTCGATTTTGGTCTTCATCCCAATGAAGTCACTAAGTTGTATGTTCCTGACATAGTGTCTAAAATTAAAAACATTAGTACTGAAGGAAAACTCCAAATTTATCCAAATCCAGTGGATCAGACCCTTTTTATTAGTTTAACTGAAAAAGATGTACAGATATCGGATATCTCCATTTTTGACATTAAAGGTCAAAAATTGATAAGTAAACGTGTAAATGGAATATCAGATATGGAAATAAATGTTGGGGCTTTACCCGCCGGAAATTATTTCCTTCAAGCTTTAAGCGATGTAGGAGAAATCATTCAAAGTATTCAATTTATCAAACCATAATTCATTCACCAATTAATTGCAAAAATATGAAGCGTTTTTTACCTTTATTTTTAATGCTTTTTGCCATGATAACAGGGGGGCATTCGCAAACTCCTGTGGCATCATATACTTTTTCGGGTAATACCAGAGATGGTTCCGGTTTTAAGAATGAAGCTTCCGCGAATGGAGCTATTTTATCAGCAGATAGATTTGGTTGGGCAAATAGTGCCATTTCTTTTGACGGGAAGCAAGGTGCTGTCACGGCTAAGAATGGTAACCAACTTCAATCTGCTTTCACTACCATCAGTTTTTGGGTTAAAGTGAGAACATTGCCTGCTCAGGGTGAAGTATATCTCTTATCTCATGGTGGTTGGCAGGAAAGATGGAAGATTTCCTTGCCTTCCCACGGAAAACCAGTTTTCACGGTGCGTACTACAACTTGTTGTAATGATATGGATTCCGGAGATGGAAATCAGCTCAAGGTCAATGAATGGAAACATGTTGTTGTGACACATGATGGTGTTACTGATAAAATGTATATGAATGGTGTTAAGGTGAATGAAAAAGCTTATGCGGGTGCTTTGGGTAAAACATCCAGTCCATTGGGTATTGGTTATGATCCTATTGATCAGGGAAATTACTTTGACGGACAACTTGATGAGGTGATGATTTTTGACGAAGCATTGACTGCCACTCAGATTACAGCGCTTTACACTGCTCAATCAACCGCTCCGGTTATTAGCCCAAATATCAAAGTTGCTTCATATCGCTTTGACGAATTTGGCAAAGATGGGTCGACTTTTAATAATACCGCAGTGGTTTCCGGCGCAACATATAGAACAGATCGCTTTGGTTATGGCAATAGCTCACTATTATTTGATGGTAAAAATGCTAAAGTTACCGCTTCAAATTCTGCACAATTAAATTCTAATTTTACAACCATTAGCTTTTGGGTGAATGTTGGTACTTTACCAGCTCAGGGAGAGGCATATCTATTATCTAATGGAGGATGGCAGGAAAGATGGAAAATTTCTCTTCCAGCCCATGGAAAACCTGTTTTTACTACCCATGCTGCATCTTGTTGCAATGATATGGATTCAGGAACGGGCAATGAATTAAAACCAGGGGTATGGAAACATGTCGTTATGATTCATGACGGTACGGTGGACAGAATGTATATGAACGGGGTAAAGGTCAATCAAAAAGCTTACGCCGGCGCATTAAAATCAACGATTCATCCTTTAGGGATTGGCTATGATCCAATAGATAAAGGAAGTTATTTTGACGGCCAGCTTGATGATATTGAAATTTACAATTATGCCTTTACTGATCAGGAAGTTACGGCTTTGTACACCAATCAGTCTAAATTTCCAGGTATTGAGAATGCCTTAGTTGCAAATTACGCTCTGAATGGCAACGGCACAGATTCAACACAATTTAAAAATAATGCCATTTTTGATAGTAAAGCTATTTCGTCAACTAACCGTCACGGATGGGCTAATAATGCCATTTATGGTGCAGCCAAAGCTGAAAACTCGGCTGCTTTACAGTCTGACTTTACAACCATTAGTTTCTGGGTAAATCCGAAAACGCTTCCTGCTTCCGGTGAAGCCTATTTAATGTCCAATGGTGGCTGGCAGGAACGTTGGAAAATATCGCTGCCTTCACATGGTAAACCTGTATTTACTACCAATGCTACCGCCTGCTGTAGCGATATGGATTCTGGCAATGGTAATGAGTTAAAACCAGGTCAATGGACCCATGTGGCAATGGTGCATGATGGTGCTCAGGATCAGATATTTATCAATGGTACGCTGGCCAATCAAAAAGCAACTACCGGAGCTTTAAAGAAAACAAAATTTCCTTTGGGAATAGGTTATGATCCTATTGATAATGGTAGTTTTTTTGATGGTAGCATGGATGATGTGATGATTTTCAATAAAGCCCTAACAGCGGTTGAAATAAAAGCATTGTTCGATGTTCAGAAAACAGCAGTTGTTTCATCTTCATTGGTTGCAAATTATACCTTTGATACAAATGATAATGACCTTACAAACTATCAAAATCATTCTTACGGTAGTTCTCAAAGGACAAAAGACCGTTTTGGAAAAGTTAATAAGGCAAGAAATTTTGATGGGAAAACTACCTTTCAAGAAGCTGCTAACTCAGTACAACTTGCTTCAGATTATACATCGGTAAGTTTTTGGGCAAAAGTCAATTCGCTCCCTGCTTCAGGCGAGGTTTATATACTTTCGCATGGCGGATGGCAAGAAAGATGGAAAGTTTCCCTTCCTTCTCACGGAAAACCAGTATTTACTACCAATGCAACATCCTGCTGTAATGATGTCGATTCAGGGAATGGAAATGAATTGAAAGTCGGTGAATGGAAACATGTTGTTATGACGCATGATAGCGTGGGGGATAAGATTTATATGAATGGAGTCAAAGTTAATGAAAAAGCTTTTGCAGGTGCCTTAAAGAAAACCAAGTATAATTTTGGCATAGGGTATGACCCGATTGATAAAGGAAATTATTTTGATGGTGATTTAGATGAGGTGCAGATATATAATAAAGCATTAACTGCTCAGGAAATAGCAGATTTATACAAATTGCAATCTACTGCACCAGCGGCAACAGATACCATCCGACCATCTGCTCCTTTAGATTTATCTGCTACGGTTAGTTTTACAACCATTAACTTAGCATGGGCATTGAGTACTGATAATGTTGCAGTTACAGGATATAATGTTTATTTAGACGGTAAATTGACTAAAACAGTACCTGGATTAAGTACGGCTTTAACTGGATTAAAAGCTTTGACAAGTTACGTTTTGGGCGTCTCTGCCATTGATGCTGCTGGTAATGAATCTCTTATCTCTACTATAAAGGTGACGTCAGGTCAAGATCCCTCACCTGATACAACACCCCCTACAAAGCCAGGTAACTTTAAAGGAAATGTCGGCTCAAATTCTGTGTTATTGACATGGGACCCATCTGTTGATGACAGAAAACTAGCTGGTTACGTCATATTAGTGGATGGTTTATTTTCAGATTCTCTCTCAGATATTGCTACCTCTAAATTTATTGGTGGTCTGAAAACCGAAACTTCATATACTTTTGAAGTCTATGCATTTGACTTGTCAGGAAATAAATCTGACATTGCAGAGATTACACTGAAAACGTCAAAGCCATTAGATACGGGTGAAGCTGGTCTGGTAGCCCATTATCCTTTTGATGGAAATGCGAATGATGCTACGCCATATAATAATCACGGTGTCATTGGAGGTAATCCTATCTTTGAACTAGCATCTCACCCTGCTGGAGGAGGTAAACAAAATATAAAGTTCGACGGTGATAAAGACTCTGTCCTGGTAAAAAATTCGGTGCAGCTTATTTCTGACTTTACTACCGTAAGTTTCTGGATTAGAGTCGATAATATCAATGTGAAAGATCCGGAGGCTTATGTTATAAACCTGGGTCTTTGGAGTGAGCGGTGGAAAATATCATTGCCTCAGCACCTAAAGATCGTGTTTACTACGAATGGTAACAATACCCAGTTTCCTTCTTTTATTTCTGATATGGATAGTGGTGATGGAAACGAACTCGTTAAAGGGATATGGTGGAATGTTACCATGGTACATGATGGATCAAAAAATATCATCTATGTAAATGGTCAGCAAGTGGCAACCAAACCTGTTCCAACTAAACTGAACAGTACGAACAGAGATCTTTGTTTTGGAAGCAATAACGTAGATGGAGGTCAGTATTTTCCAGGGGCGCTTGATAATGTTAAAATTTATAATAAAGCGCTTACAAGTGCTGAAATTTTAAAATTATTTACCGCTGGAACAACTGGATTGACAGATTTTGCGATTGCATCGTATGGAGATGTGAAATTATCACCTAATCCGGTTTCAAATATCCTGACTATTGAGCATGGTTTTCCTGTAAATTCAAATGTCAAAATTAGGATAATGGATAATGTTGGAAGACAATACGAAGGGTATAATCTTTCAAATCTTGAATTAAGTTCCAGTCAGCTGAATGTAAATACTGACAGATATCCTGCTGGAATGTATTATGTCAACTTTATTGTAGATGGTCGTAACATCGGTTCTGTCAAGTTCATTAAGTTATAATTTCTTCGTTGATGTAAAATGATATTTTACATGATTTGAGCATTTTAATTTTTTAGGAGAGTGAAATTAATTTTCATTCTCCTAAATTTAAAATGGGCGCTAATTCATTATGAACAACCAAAAAAATAACATGGTTAATATTATGCCAGAAGGAAGCATGGTAAAAAGATTTGCTGAAAATCCTTTTATTTTAACAAGTGATGTCAGGCCAAGTATAGAAGGGATGATCGTTGAATGTGTCCTTAATCCAGGGGTGTTTTCTTTCCAGAATAAAACATGGTTGCTTTTACGCGTGGCAGAACGACCTAAACAGAAAGAAGGTTTTGTATCTCTTCCTATCCTTAATAAAGAAGATAATATTGAGATACTTACTTTTTCTCTTTCTGACCCTGATTTGGATCTTTCTGATGCTCGGATGGTGAAATATAAAGATAAAATGTATCTGTCCACCATGTCCCATTTAAGACTGGTTTGCAGTGATGATGGCATAAATTTTCATGAGCCACAAAATTTTAAAACAGAAATTTTTGGAAAAGGAGAACTTGAAACCTACGGGATAGAAGATTGTAGGGTAAGCTTTATTGAAGGTAAATATGTACTTACTTTTACTCAGGTTTCAGCCTTCGGTGTAGGTGTTGGTTTAATAACTACGGAAGATTGGGTAAATTTTGAACGGTCAGGCATGATCATTCCTCCACACAATAAGGACTGCGCCATCTTCGAAGAAAAAATTGGTGGAAAGTATTATTGCCTTCACAGGCCGTCTGGCATTGAACTTGGTGGGAATTTTATCTGGCTAGCCTCTTCATTGGATTTGATTCACTGGGGACAACACAAGTGTGTGATGCAGACTCGTCCAGGTATGTGGGACTGTGCCAGAATTGGCGCCGGGGCTGCACCCATAAAAACCAAAGAAGGATGGTTAGAGATTTATCATGGGGCAGATTTTAATAATAGATATTGTCTTGGTGCCGTTTTATTTGATTTAAATGACCCTTCTTTAGTGCTTGCAAGATCCGTTGAACCTATCTTACATCCGGAGGCAGATTACGAGCTTAATGGTTTTTTTGGAAATGTTGTTTTTACCAATGGACATATTGTCGATGGTGATACTGTTCACATGTATTATGGTGCTTCCGATGAAGTAATCTGTGGGGCTACTTTTTCTATTTCACATATTTTATCTACTTTGTTAAACCTAGCATGATGTTAAGTAAAATAGTAAAAGAATTCGACTTTTTTAGTTCGCATTCCAAAGGAATGAGGGTATTATTATTAACCAACCTCATTTATGGTCTTGTCGGCCCTATTATAGAGTTGTTTATTGGAGCCTATATAATGCGTAACTCCTCGGACATTAGCCTTGTCGTCATTTTTCAATTGGCGGTATATACCGGAATACCACTGACATTTATGATAAACGGCTTTTTGCTGAATAGAATAAAAATCGCATGGCTTTATTCCTTCGGGATGTTGTTAAGTGGAATATCCATGTTTGCCATGATGCTCCTTCAACAATTGGATACCATAGGTGTATTTCTGGCTGGCCTTATCATGGGTTTATCGTATGGATTTTTTTGGGCTAACAGAGATTTCCTGGCTCTCAATACGACCAATGATGGTACCAGGAATTATTACTATGGGATTGAGACTTTTTTTTATACCATAACAGGTATTTTAGTTCCCTTAGCCGCCGGTGCATTTATAGGGGCAACGGATAAGAATGGTTGGTTTGGCGGTCATGTCAATACAGCTTATTACATCCTAACTGCCATTGTTTTTGTGATGTCTATGTTTGCATCGGTTTTGGTTCATCGCGGAGAATTTGTAAATCCTAAGCGTGCCCCGTTTCTTTTCATTAAATTCGATAGGATTTGGAATAAAATGTTGGGATTGGCTTCACTTAAAGGTCTTGCACAAGGATATATTGTTACAGCACCAACGATGTTGATTTTAAGCCTGGTTGGCAAAGAGGGTTCACTGGGACTTATTCAGGGCATTGCGGCCGCAGTTTCTGCCATATTATTGTATGTCCTTGGCAGAGTTACGGGGCCAAAACATCGTTTATTGATATATGGCATTGGTTGCTTGCTTTTTATGGTTGGCGCCCTTTTAAATGCCGCGCTTTACTCCGCTCTTGGCGTGATATTGTTTATGATGTGCCTGCTTTTTGCTCGCCCCCTGCTGGATATTGCCTATTTCCCTATTCAATTAAAAGTGATAGACTATGTGGCAGAGAAAGAGAAAAGGAATGAATTTTCTTATATTTTTAATCATGAATTGGGTTTATATCTCGGAAGGCTTTTTGGATGCGGATTATTCATCGTTTTGGCTAGATACGTGAGTGAATATGCTGCCTTAAGATATGCTCTTTTAGTAATTGCCGTTTTGCATGCCTTAGGGTGGTTTATGGCAAAATCGATATTGAAAGAAAAAGAATTGGCTTGAAAGTATAATATCTGACGTCTAAATGGTAAAAGAATGAAAGTATTCAATATAGGAATTATTGGCTTTGGTGGATTTGGAAAGTTTCTTTTCAATGCATGGAATCAATTGGATAATATTCAGGTTATGACCAGAAGTAACGATTAATCATTAAATTTTTGATATGTCACGATTTGTTTTTTACTTGTTTCTCATATTGCTTGTGCCTTCCTGTTCGGCTTCCTTATTTATGCCTTCAGGAATTCCGGTAACACAGCGAAACATCCCGAGAGTGGATGAAATGCCCTTCCATCCGAAGCCTTATAAATTTCGTGACTGGAAAAAAACAGCCCTTAATTTTGATGATTATGTTTTTGATTTCAGTCAGAAAGGACCGTTTCTTCCATTGATCTGGCTGGATGGTCAGAAAAGGAATTTTCCCGATACAACTTTTGGAATTTATACGGCCCTGGGTGATATAAGGATGGGACCTTCCGTAAATAATGGAGAAAATCATGAAGCCCTGGGCGCCTTAGGTGCTGTTTTAGGTGCAACGATGGTGGGTATAGATAAAAGTAAACAGGAGGGAATTAATTATGTACGCATGCTACGTAATTATTTCAATAAGGACAATGGTTGGAATATTATACAGAATTTCACCAATAAAGGGGCTCATATTGGTGGTGGTTATGGAAATGATTTTTGGTACGAGGTCCATAATAATGTCTTATTTTATAGTGTTGCTGACAAATATCGGGATGAACCGGAATTTGATGAAATTTTATATCAAATCGCTGAAAAATTCTACAAGTCTGACTCCCTGATGGGCAATAGTTACAGCTACTCCTATTTTGATTTTAAAGAAATGAAGGGATATAAAAATCATATTCCAACACAGGAAGATGTTGCCGGTGGATATGCATTTATTTTATATTCTGCTTGGGTAAAATTTAAGGATCCCAAATATCTCAAAGCTGCTCAAAATGCTATAAACGTATTATACAACCAAAAGGAAAATCGTTTTTATGAGGCTATGATGCCAGTTGCGGCTCAGATTGCTTCGCGTTTAAACGCAGAACATGGCGCTAATTATGATCTTAACAGATTTTTGGACTGGACATTTGATGGTTCGGCAGTTGGTCGCGAAGGTTGGGGGGTATTGGCGGATCAATGGGGAGGATTTGATGTGAGTGGTTTGGCGGGAAGTACGGTGCATAATGGTGGTTATGGCTTTCTTATGAATACATTTGACCTGATTTTGCCTCTGTCCGCTATGGTTCGTTATGATCAGCGCTATAGCAACGCGGTTGGTAAATGGGCACTCAATGCCTCTAATGCAGCCAGATTTTGTTATCCTTATGAAATGCCCGATTCACTTCAAGCCATTCCACAATTCAAAGGAATTACCAAAAATGTTATTGCTTATGAAGGAGTTATAAAGGAATCTATCTATCCGGAATTTAAGGGTATTACCCCATTTGCTCAGGGGGATGGACCGTTATGGTTTCCTAATATGCCTCCACAAACCATGTTTTCTGTCTATGGCAGTGGTCATGTGGGCTTCTTTGGAGGAATAATAAGTTCAACTAATGTGCCGGAAATTTTACAGATCAACTGCACCAATGCTGACTTTTTTTCCAGTCAAAAAAGCTATGATACCTATTTATATTTTAATCCTTTTGATACAAACCAGCAAGTGAATATCAATCTTGGAGATGATAAATACCATCTTTACGACTTGAATACCCAGACAATTGTCAAGAAAAATGCCTCGAAAATCGTTTCATTCACTATTTCCGGACAGTCATCAACCATGTTGGTTCTTGTTCCGGCAAATCTTAAATTTAGTATCAGAAAAGGTCAATTATATGCAGGTGATGTGGTAGTGGATTACAGGTATAATGAAAGTGAATCAACAGCGAAAGTTCGATAGAATTATATAATCTGCCGGTTACCTTCAAATAACTGGCAGATTATTACTGACCTTTACTAAAAAAAAGTTTACACTTTTTATCCCTGACCCTAAATTCAAAAAAATATAGCCTTACAAATGGAAATAGAATCGTTGAAAAGGCAATTGAATCCAGGATAATTCCTATTTATAGCTCGTATAAGGTTTTTTGACTTTATCCAAATAAGGTTAGGAACCTTTATTTCGTCTCCGCTTTATTGATATTCTCAATGCCATTTATCAATGCGTCCGGATTAAACGAAATACTATCTATCCCTTGCTCCACAAGAAATTGAGCAAATTCAGGATAATCACTTGGCGCTTGACCGCATAATCCGATTTTCACGCCACATTTTTTGGCTGTTTCAATGACATTTTTCAACATCCATTTCACCGCTTCGTTATTCTCATCAAATAAATGGCTGATAATGGCCGAATCGCGGTCAATTCCAAGGGTAAGTTGTGTTAAATCATTGGAACCGATAGAGAATCCATCAAATACTTTTGCAAATTTTTCTGCGAGAATTACATTGCTCGGAATTTCAATCATCACATATATTTCCAGTCCGTTATCCCCTTGTTTTAATCCAAAATCTTCCATTAGCTTCACCACTTTTTCACCTTCTTCCACGGTTCTGCAAAATGGTATCATGACTTTTACATTGGTGAGTCCCATTTGATTTCGGACCGTTTTAATTGCCTCACATTCTAAGCGGAAACCTTCCCTGTACAAAGGACTGTAATACCTTGATGCTCCCCTGAAGCCAAGCATGGGGTTTTCTTCATCGGGTTCAAATTGTTTGCCACCAATCAAGTTCGCATATTCATTAGTTTTAAAATCGCTCATCCTGACAATGACCTCTTTTGGATGAAATGCTGCCGCTACAAAGGCAATGGCCTGAGATAGTTTATCAATAAAGTATGCTGATTTGTCGGGATGATTTTTTGTGAGCCGTTCTATTTCTTGTTTTGCTTTTTCATCTTTTAACGCATCGAAATTCACTAAAGCCATGGGGTGAATTTGAATAGAATTATTTATTACAAATTCCATTCGCATTAAGCCTACACCCTGATTAGGATAAAATGAAAGTTGTAATGCTTTATCGGGATCGGCCAAAATAAACATGGCTTTTGTCTTTGGGACTTTTGTATTGACAAGATTGATTTCTTTTTCCTCCCAATGCAATTTTCCTTCATAAATTCGTCCTTCATCACCTTCTGCACAAGAGACGGTGATGAACTGACCATCTATAATCTTTTCGGTGGCATTGGTTGTTCCTACCACAGCGGCTACGCCAAGTTCACGGGCAACAATAGCGGCATGGCTTGTTCTTCCGCCTTTATTTGTAATAATAACTGACGCTTTTTTTAGTACTATGTTCCAATCGGGATTGGTTATGTCCGTAACTAATATTTCGCCGGGTTGCAATTTGTGTGCTTCCGCAGGCGATTCCAAAACCCTCGCTACACCTGAAACAATTTTGCTTCCTACGGCTTTGCCGATAGTTATTACCTTTCCTTTTTCTGTTAAACGATATTCTTTAAAGGATATACTCCTGGTTTTGTTATGAATAGTCTCAGGTCTGGCCTGAACAATAAACAGTTCATTGGTCATTCCATCTTTTGCCCATTCAATATCCATAGGCATATTATAATGCTCCTCTATTTTCAAACACCATGAAGCCAATATTTCAATTTCAGCATCTGATAGAACAAATAATAGTTGTTTGTCTATCGGTGTGTCAATATTTTCTATGCTCTTATTCACTGCATTTTGTCCCTGAGCATAAATCATAGTTTTCGATTTGCTCCCTAATTTCTTAGTAACGAGTGATTTATATCCATTGCGAATAGATGGTTTAAATACATAGAATTCATCCGGATTAACGGCTCCCTGCACCACGTTTTCGCCTAAACCCCAACTTCCTGTAAGGTAAATCATATTTTCAAAGCCAGTTTCGGGCTCTATAGTGAAGCCGACACCTGCAGAGGCTATATCGGATCGTACCATACGCTGAACGCCAACGGACAAAGCAACATGCATGTGCTCAAATCCATTATTTATTCTGTATTTGATTGCTCTATCGTTAAATAATGAAGCAAAACATTTCTGGCAGGTATGAAGCAACACTTCTTCTCCTTTTATATTTAAAAATGAATCGTGCTGCCCGGCAAAACTTGCAGTTGGTAAATCTTCAGCGGTAGCACTGCTTCTAACCGCTACTTCCATTTCAGTATTATAACTGGCATTCAAATGTCTGTACGCTAATTTTATTTCATCGGCAAGAAGTTGCGGAATAACGGCATTTAGTATCAATGCTCTTGCTTCTGCGCCTATTTCCCGAAGATTTGAAAAGTTTTGCTGATCCATTTTATTCATCAAAAGAGTAAGCTTTTCTCGAATGTTATTTTCATCCAGAAATAACCAATATGCTTCTGCTGTGGTCGCAAAGCCGTCAGGAATATTTATACCTTTGGGAGTAAGCCTGTTGAACATTTCTCCAAGCGAAGCATTTTTACCTCCCACGAGAGCGACCTGATTGTTGGATAACTCTTTGAATTGCTTTATAAATGTATGTTTCATTGGGTTTTTATTTTAATTTGAATGTAATGTAGGATAAAACCAAAGTTAAGATATAATTTCAATTAGTTCGAAAAATGATGGATGACATTTATCACCATTATTGTGGAAGTTGAAATATTGGCGGAAACTTTATACTGGCAAAAATAGTTTCATTTCCTATTTCCAGACAGTCATCAACCATGTTGGTTCTTGTTCCGGCAAATCTTAAATTTAGTATCAAAAACGTTCAATTATATGCAGGTGATGTGATAGTGGATTACAGATATAAAAAAAAGTGACCTGTCCTAAAAAAAGTTTACACTTTTCATGCCTGACCCCCTCGGGGTCACATGTCTATAGACTATCATGCCCCTGGCGGCACAAATGGGCACAAATCACCTTTTAGCCCCTGGCGGCAAAAATGGGCTCAAATCACCTTTTAGCCCCTGGCGGCAAAAATGGGCTCAAATTACCTTTTAGGCCCTGGCAGCACAATTTCCCCCAATATATTTTAGGGCTATCCCCATATTTTATAATACATCGGAAATATTGGTTTTTTGTCTTCCCGGATGATGTTTAAATAGCCTATCTTGCCTTGAATTAAAATAGATTCCCATGATTATCGCCAATCCTATATATGATGTTGTGTTTAAATATCTGCTGGAGGATGCTGAAATTGCCCGCGATTTATTATCTACCATTTTGGGTGAGGAGGTGGTTCAGCTGGAATTTAAACCGCAGGAAACGTCCACTGAAAGTAGCGATAGTATTAAGATTTTAAGATTGGACTTCAAGGCAATCATCAAGAAAAAGGATGGTAGCTTATTTAAGGTGCTCATAGAGTTACAAAAGTCAAAACAGGTATTTGATGTGATGCGTTTTAGACGCTATCTGGGGGATAATTACCGGAAGGAAGACCAGATGATCGATAATGATGGCGTAGCTGTGATTCGGCCTTTGCCCATTATTACCATTTACTTTTTGGGTTTTCTGCTAAATAATGTGCCCTCGGGGGTCATTAAGGTGAAACGGGAGTATGTTGTTGCGGTCACGGAAGAGATTTTAGGAGTCAAAGATGATTTTGTGGAACTGCTAACCCATGATTCTTACACGATACAGGTGGGTAGGTTGCCTATAGAATCCCGTGGTAAACTGGATCGGGTAATGCAGATATTCAGTCCGATGTACCAGGATAAAGCAGATAAGCACCAGGTTGATTTTCAAGGTGATATTCACGATCCTTTGGTTTGGAAGATGGTTGAACGCCTGGGTAGGGCCATTGCCAGTGATGAATATCGCGATAAAATGGATGTTGAAGATGAAATTGATCGGATATTTGAGCGGGAACTAGGGAAAAAAGATATCGTTATTGCCCAAAAAGATAAGTTATTAGATAAATCGGAGAAACGCTACGAGCGGACGAAAAAGCAAGTGGAAAACGCAAATAAGCGCACCGATTTACAGAAAAAGCGAACGGAGGCAGAGAAAAAACGAACCGAGACAGAGAAAAAACGTTCAGCTGTCGAAATTCAAAAAAATATAGTCTTGCAAATGGAAATAGAATCGTTGAAAAGGCAACTGAATCCGGGATAATACCTATTTTGCCTTAAAAATAATCTTAGGTCCAAACCAAAGTAGCGTGCCAATTAGCATAAAATACTTATTTTCCTCTTGACTAATTACCTCATAGAATACCCCAATAGAAGGCATAATAGTTAGAATAAGTCCCGCAATCGATACTAATTTTAGTAATATCTTCATTTTGACCATTTTTTTTGATACGCATAAGAAGAAAAAATATAAATCAGGGCAGCAAGAAACCAGCCTGGAAGTCCTAGGAAAAATATTTCCAATCCAGTCGTTTTGGCAATTAAATAGCAGGCTAACAAACTTCCTAGCCAGGTGATTAACGCGGCGATATTAAAGGTAAGATTTTTCACTGCCGCCAGATTAGATTGTAATCCAATGCGAGGAAAAAGCCAGTAGTCGATAAATATAATGGCTCCCATAGGCATGAGAATTAATCCATAAAGGGCTACAAAATCGAGTAATTGCATGACTAAAGCAGGAAAACAAGCGGCTAAAGTGGTAATTGAGCCTACAATTAAGGTTATCTTCCAGGTTTTTGCTTTGGGCATGATAGCTTGTAAAGCGAGTCCTGCCCGATAAATGGTGGGATTAGCCGTTGTCCAACCCGCAATGATTACACATAATGCACCGGTGATACCAGCGGCTGAATAGGCTACAGGACCTGGTGCAAATTCTAAATTTTCATTGCTTTGCTGTAAAAAAAGAGCGTACAAAATACCTGATGCTAACCAGGCAATGTAGTGTCCCACGTACATTCCTCCAGCTGAAGCGAAGCCAGTAGTCCATTTTTTCGCATACCTTAGTATGGACAAATCAGCCATTCCTAAGTGCATAGCCATATTACAGAACCAGGCAAAAAACAAGATATGCCAAAAGGTGAATTTACTTTGACCGGCAAGGGGCTTTCCTGTCCATATTTTATCTTGCGCAACCTGAAAAAAATCGCCCCAGTTTTTTACGCCCAATTCGGGTAAAACAGCTATAGCTGCAGCTAAAAATACTAAAATCATCCAGGGTGCAGCAATGGTTGAAAACTTTTCTACCTTATCATAGCCCAAGGTAGCCACAAAAGTGGTAACAGCTCCCACCAGGACTACGATAATTATCCACGGTAGGCCAGAAGGTAGCCAATCAGTTAATTTTGCCAACGGTATATTAAATGGAATGCCTATGGCGGTGGCTGAAACAGCTATCATGGAACCTGCTAAAAAGCAGAACATGAGGGCATTGACCAGATTGTAAGCATTGGTAAGGTGTTTACCACATATTTTTTCGAGCAGATAATATAACGTTACTCTTTCTCTTACGGCAATGGGTGCGCAGATAAATGCCCATGATAGTACAGCCAAAAAATTGCCAAGGAGTAAACCTAATATAAGGTCCATAGCACCAGCGCCATGTGCAACAAACAAGGGGCCGATAACAAATTCTGTCCCCGCAGTGTGCTCACCGGCATACATTCCTAAAAAACTTTTAAATCCTCGCCAGCGGGAGGCCGGAACAGGTTCTCTTTCGTATTCTTTTACTTCTTCGAGGTGGGCGCTAAGTTTTTCTAAAAGCATGATGAATCGATTAAGGGGTGAGGATGACCAATAAACTGCGAGCTCCCTGAGCCCCAATAACTAAGGATTGTTCTATGTCGGCGGTTTTGGAGGGTCCGGCGATGAATACACCAAAGCCCTCTGTAGTGGGTAATCCTAATTTTTTATAAGCTTCATGCATGGTGCCAACAATATTTTTTTCACTAATGACCATGATCAAATGTTGTGCAATAAAGGGTAAAACACGCACATTTCCCAGCTCATTTTCAGTAACCCAAAGCGCCCCATTTTCAGCTACGCCAATAAGTCCTTTAATAATGGCTACTTCAGTACCTTCATAAAAATCGGGATGAAGGGTGGTAATTCCCTCTATTCCCTCTAAAAAGGGTAGGGCAGAGACCATCCTTTTATTTTCGGGAAAATGGGTGGTTATTACCTGATGTATTTGTGTACTATCGTCAACACAATGTACTTTACTTCCTCCTCTTTCCAATATTTGTATAAACAATTTCTTCTTGTCGGTTGCCAATGTTTCGAAAATAGGAACATCGGGTAGGGGCCAAAGATTTGGTCTATTGGCCTTGATTTTAGTTAAAATAGTTTCTTTACTAGGCATCCTTAGCTTGTTTTGCATACCATTCCCTAAATGATTCGACTGGGGCTTTGGGTAAATCTCTATCTTTTGTCCATACTGTAAAGGAGAGAAATCTTTCTTTTCCTGGGAAAAGACGTAATAATTTCCTCCCGATATTACCCAAACGATGGAAAAAAGAGGGAGAGGCCAAGCCATTTCCCATTATGCTCATCATGGTTTTATTTCCCGCTTCGGGCAAGCCTGCTTCGCTGACAATCTGTCGCCATTTATAAAGTTGCGTATGAATATCTATTTTAACTGGGCAAACATCGGTACATGATCCACAAAGTGTGGAAGCAAAGGGTAATTGTCCATGTTTTTTTAAATCTATTCCTGGTGTTAATATCGAACCGATAGGCCCTGGAATAGTGGTCTCATAACTATGCCCGCCACTTCTTCTGTAAATGGGGCAGGTATTCATACATGCGCCACAGCGAATGCACTTCAGGGAACTTCGAAAATCAGGTTTACCCAATTGTTCCGTCCTACCATTATCCACTAAAATAATATGCATTTCACCCGCTGGTTTTGGATTTCTATGGTGGGAGGTGAAAACTGTTACGGGTTGTCCAGTAGCACTTCTAGCCAATAAACGGGTAAAAACAGCGAGGTCGCTTCTCCTGGGTATCAATTTTTCGATACCCATGCTATGTATTTGAACAGGGGTTAAATGAACGCCCATATCGGCATTACCCTCATTGGTACAAACAACTACTTCACCCGTTTCAGCTATACCAAAATTAACGCCGGTTAATGCAACTTGTGCCGTATGGAATTTTTCCCTTAAATGATGCCGTGCGGCTTCGGTAAGATATTGCGGATCAGTGGCTCCCTTTTCTGTATGTAACTCTCTATGAAATAGTTCTCCAATTTCTTCTTTCTTCAAATGTATGGCAGGTAGTACAATATGACTGGGTGGTTCATTCAACATTTGAATAATTCTTTCTCCCAAATCTGAATCGATAACCTCAATGTTATGAAGCTCTAAAAATTCATTGAGGTGACACTCCTCGGTGAGCATGGATTTGCTCTTGACCATTTTTTTCGCCTGGTGCTTATTTAAAATAGATAAAACGATATCATTATGCTCCTTTGCATCAGCAGCCCAATGCACGATGGCTCCATTTTGAATCGCTGCTTTTTCAAATGCTTCCAGGTAATCATCTAATTTTGACAGGGTGTGCATTTTTATATCGGAGGCAAATTCCCTAAGAAATTCCCATTCAGGTATCTCCGAAACAGCAAAGTCCCGCTTTTTTCTAACCATCCATAATGAGGCATCGTGCCAGTCTGTTCTCGCTTCGTCCTTATTGAAAATAGCCGCTTTTTGAGCATGTGGCATCATATTTCGTCCGAATTTAAAATTTCTGCAATATGTATTACTTTGATCGGTATTTTCTGCCTGGATATTATACCCTCTAAATGCATAAGGCAGCTCATATCTCCGGCGGTTATGACTTCTGCCCCTTTTGAAAAATGATCCCGAATTCGATCTTTACCCATTTTTACAGAAATGTCGGGTTCTTTTACTGAAAAGGTTCCCCCAAATCCACAACATTCGTCTTTTCTATCCAATTCAACCAATGTCAGGCCTTCTACCATGCTTAATAATTCATGCAGTTTGGAGGCCGCTGGTTTGTTTACCAATTCACTTGATGTGGCTAAATGTAAACCTCGTAGTCCATGACAACTTTGATGCAATCCTACTTTATGAGGATATTTGGCGGGTAAAGAGCTGATTTGTAATACGTCAAGTAAAAATTCTGTTAAATCAAGGGTTTTTGCACGTACTTTTTTAACGGCATCGGTTTGGTCCAAAGTATCAAAATGATGCCGCACATGATATACACAACTTCCTGAAGGGGCTACGATATAATCATATTTTTCAAACATAGTTACAAAATGAAGGTAACTTCCTCTCGATGCTGCCTCATTTCCAGCATTGGCCAAAGGTTGACCACAGCAGGTTTGTCCTTCAGGATATTCTACATCACAACCTAGTTTTAGCAATAGTTTGTATGTTGCAATGGCGGCTTGTGGATAAAATTGATCCATATAACAGGGAATGAATAATCCTACTTTCAATGTTTAAATTTTAAGTTGTTAGCTAAAAGTATATAATTATTCTGATTTTTAGACTATAATCATTACATTTTTCTTTTTCAAAGTAAAATGTAGATAATTTTAATGTCCCTTTACCTGCATGGCCGCACCTAATGATGCCCCTGATGAAAATTCAGATACAATTATTTCCGTGACAGGAAGTTGTATTTTTAAACTTTGAATGAATATATTGTTTTTTGAAAATCCTCCATCTATATACATTCGTTGAAATATTTTTCCTTCGGAAGCTATCTTTATTGCTTTAATCTGATAAGTACTTAATTCCCAAACCATTTGGTAATAGGCAATGTCAAAAGATGTAAAAAGGGATAAATCGGTTGCTGATGCTGGCATTTCCTCCATATTTAGCAAAGGAAATGAAAAATACCTTTGATTAGATGTTGAAATGGTATCCAAAAGATGATTATCAAAAGGTTCTTTTGATAAATTTTTCAAATCATATTTAAAATAATGACCTATTTCTTCCAACGTTTGCTGATAGGTATAGCCTAAAAAAAGTCTGGCCGCTTTTACAGAATTTCCATTGGGTTGAAGGAAAAGTAAACAGTCGTTTTCTAACTCTTCCGCCGTTAAAGGTTGCGTTGAATAGGGGTTGAATACAATACTCCAGGTTCCCGTCGATAAAAGTAAATAGGGTTCATCCGTTAATAAAGAAAAAGGGTACAAGGCAGAAGAGCTGTCATGTATACCTACGCCAATATTTATTAATTTTCCTGAAATGTTTGTTTCTGAACAGGCACCCGTAGGTGTTATTGGTGGAAATTTTTCTGTTATCCCTTCTCCATAAACCCAGGAATGATAATCATTTTCTGAAAAATTCCATAAGGCCGTGTGGCAACCAATACTGGTTAATTCTGAAATCGGCAATTGTGTGAAAAAATAACTTAGGAATTGAGGTAAATGCAAGCTCCATTTAATACGTTCAAATACAGATGGATATCTGTATTTTATAAAATATAATTGTAAACCGGAATTTAAAAAATCGAGACTTGGCGAAGCGGTTTCTAAGGCCAATTTCTTTTCATCCCCGTATTTTTTATAAAATGATGATCTGATGTTTGATGGTATCGGTTTTGTATAATTATAAAGAGGAGTCAAAATATTACCAGCCTCATCGACATGAACGAAACTCGCTCCAAAAGCAGAAAAATTAAGATGGGTTATCTGATAATTTCCACTGCTGATAAGATTTGACAAAACGTTTTTCATCCATGCTAATATGGCATGAATATCGTCGCAAGGAAAGCCATCTTCATCAGTTATTTCAGGTAAAACAGTGGACGTTTGCCATATTTCTTTGTATGAATAATCATATAAAATGGCTTTTTTATTTGTTTTACCCACATCGAAAATGAGGATGGACATCATTTACAATCCTTTTGCTTTATTTGAAATTCCTCTTTCTCTAATGAGCTGATTTCTTATTTCATTTTCCCTATAGCATTCAATAGGCGAGAATGCCGCTTTTTTTCGCAATCTGGCCTCTCTAAGTAGAGGTCTCACATCTGTTCTATAGGCATCTTGTATCAGTTCCTGAGCTAAAACCACTTCGTTTTTATCTCTCAGCTCATTCAGTTTATTAAAATCTACCAATAATGCCTGTGCATAGCAAAGGAGAATAGCCTCGATACTCTGCATAAGATCTTCCAATGGATCTTTTACATTATGGCTCGCATCGATCATGTATGAAATGGGGGGATTCACCACCGTTGGATCAGCAAGTCCACTCACTAATTCTAAAAAAATCAAATATAACTGGTAAGGTTTTATGCTGCCTACAGTGAGATCATCATCGCCATATTTGCTGTCATTAAAATGAAATCCACCTAATTTCCCCAAAGACAGCAAGGTTGCGACAATCTGCTCAATATTGGTATTTGGTAAATGATGCCCCAAATCGACCAGGCTAAAAGCCTGAGGACCACAAGCGGAAGCCAATAAATGGGAGGTTCCCCAATCTTGAATTACGGTGCTGTAAAACTGAGGCTCGTAGGGTTTATACTCAATATATATTTGCCAATCGGCGGGTAAATGTCTGTATATTTCTTGTAAAGATTCTTTAGTTCTCGACAGAGCTTGTCTAAAATTAGTTTGACCTGGAAAAGTAGATCCATCAGATAACCATACGGTTATACTTTTTGAACCCAATGCTTCACCATAATGAATAACCTCTATATTGTGCTGTATTGCCTGGTCTCGTACTTTTCTATCTGTATGACAGAGAGAACCATATTTATAGCTAAGGGCTTGATCTGTTTGATCTTGGAAGGTATTGGAATTTACGGCATCGAAAGTTATACCGCATTCACTCGCGTAACGAGTTAATGTTGACACATTTTCCGGAATATCCCAGGGGATATGTAATGAAACGGCGCCAGCAGCCCCCGTTAAATCGTTGATAATACTTATGTCCGATATTTTCTGAAAGAGATCTCCAGGTTCACCACCGATAGAAAATCTGCCAAATCGGGTACCCCCTGCACCAAGCGCCCAACTGGGAATTGCTACTTGGAATTGTTGTATTTTGGTTATAATAGACTCAACATCAACACCTTTATCGAAAAGTTCTTTTTTGAGAAAATGAAATGATTGGCTATGTTTTTCCAAAAACAAATCATTATGTCTTGAAATATGCAATGAATCTATTCGCATAAAGAAAGTAATTTAAGGATAAAAAGCTTGAGCCCAACTTTTAACGAACAAATGCTTCAGGTATGCCGCCGTCAACATTAATAGTTAGTCCTGTCGATTTATTGAGCACTGCTAAAAGGGCAAAAACACCGTTGGCAATGTCCTCTGGTAAAATAATTTGATTTAAAAGATTCCTTTTGGCATAGTGTGCCGGTAAGTCAGACACTGATATGCCGTAAGCTTTTGCTCTTCCTTCTGCCCAATCACCTTCCCATATTTTGCTTCCAACGATAACTCCATCAGGATTGACGGTATTTACTCTTATATTTTCTTTGGCTAATTCGGCGGCGAGTAATCTGGTCATGTGTTGTTGCGCCGCTTTGGCTGTACCATAAGCAACATTATTTGGACCTGAAACCAATCCATTTTTACTGGCAATGGTCACAAGATTTCCACCAAATTGTTGCTTTTTCATAAGATTAACGCCCAACTTAAAAAGTTGAAACTGCGCTTTGACCAATACATTTTGTAAAATATCCCAGTCAGATTCCAAGGTATCGGTCAAAGATTTCGATATGGCAAGACCTGCACTGTGAACAATAATATCTACCCCTCCAAATTGCAAACAAGTAAAATCAATTAATTTCAACAGATCTTTTTCCTGGGTTATATCTGCTGAAAAGTACCTGGCGACATCCTTATTGTAGGATTGAATCCCCTCCTTTAATCTTTCTTCCGACAGGTCTGTTATAACGATGTGAGCCCCTTCAGCAGCCAATTTCTTAGCAATAGCACCTCCAATACCTCCGCCACCCCCTGTAATAAGGGCAATACGTCGGGAAAGTGGTTTTTCAGCAGGCATTCGTTGTAGTTTAGCCTCTTCTAACAACCAATATTCAATATTGAAAGCCTCTTGCCTTGGAAGAGCTGTGTAGCTTGAAATAGCTTCCGCTCCACGCATTACGTTAATGGCATTTTGATAAAATTCTGATGCAACTCTGGCAGTTTGCTTATCCTTGGCAAAAGTGAACATACCAATGCCTGGATAGATGATTACTACCGGATTTGCATCTCGCATAGCGGGACTATCATCCCTTTTGCAGGCTTCATAATATTCAGCGTAGTCGGTTCTATATTGCTCGAAAGCTGGTTTAATAATTTCTCTTATGGCTGCACTGTCTGATAAATCTTCAGTGATAGCAAGAGATAAAACCAGGGGTTTTATTTTAGTGCGTAGAAAATGATCGGGGCAGGAAGTGCCAAGAGGAGCTAGTCTCGGCAAATCATGACTGTTTATAAAATCCAACACGGCAGAATCATCTGAAAAATGACCTATCATTTGATTTTTTTCCGAGCAAAGCCCACGTAATATTGGCATTAATTGAGCCGCCTGACTTAATCTATAAGGCGCAGGTGGACTTTCAATTTTTAATCCTCCGAAAATAGAGCCCTTTTTCTCTTGAGCCTTTGCAAGAAAAATGGAGGCTTCCTCAATGACTGTCAGGCTATTGAAATAACATTCCTTTGAGGTATTTCCCCATGTAAATAGACCATGACTGCCTAGGATAATGCCTTTAATACCTGGATTTTCTTTATAACACTTTTCAAGTTGTAATCCAAGATCAAAACCAGGTCTTTGCCAGGGAATCCAGGCTATTGAATCACCCCATATTTGTTTCATAATAGCCTCTCCATCTTTTGCTGCTGCAATAGCTATTAACGCATCCGGATGAAGGTGATCTATATGAGGAAAAGGCAAAAGTCCATGCAGTGGTGTATCAATGGACGGAGCAGCACTATTCAGGTCGTAAAGACAATGTTGCAATAAGGGAACAATTTCATCTTCGTAAGGAAGCCCTTTATATATTTTTTTTAGAGAATGCAGGCGGTCTGTAAACAAGCCCGCGATACCCTTTCGGGTAAGGGTTCCGATATCTCCACCGGAACCCTTTATCCACATAACTTCTTTTAATTCACCACTTAAGGGATCAGATTCTATTGTTTTACAGGAGGTATTTCCCCCTCCAAAATTAGTAATCCTTAAATCTGCACCAAGTAAATTAGACCGGTAAAGGAATAGATCTATTTGGTTTTCGTTATAAGATGCCTCTTTACGATCATCCCATAAATTTAAAACATGATCAAAAGAACGCATTCTAACTTTATATTTGAAATACCCTTAAAAATTAAATTTCTTTAGTACTTCAGCTGGTGGACCTTCCCAGTTATTGGGTCTGTTACCTACATAACCAAGGTCTTCAAAGCCGGCCTCTGTGGTGTAAAAACCTGTTAATGTCAAATCTCTCATAAGGTTAAAGAAAGCTACTCCTGCAGAAACAGCGGGAGTGGCCAATTCCGGATAAGCGATAGCATCAACGATGGTAATCTGATTCGCTGGGGTAATAGCTACAAAAGATTTTCCAAATAACTTCCGCGAGTAATTTTCTAACCACATGATACCACCTCTGAGCGGAACTTGCTGATAAGGCATGTCCTTAGCGATAAATTCAATGAAAGCGGGAACGCCTACTTGCACGGCAGAGGGCGAAGTCCCTTCAGCTGGTAAGATAATATCACATAATCGGGTAATAACAGCCATTTCGCCTGGGGTAAAAAACGTTTCTGAGGTAAGCTTCTCGTCTCTTTTTACCTCATCTGGTGTTCTACCGTAATTAGATTTCTGCTTTTTAGGCTTACCAGCCGCTATATTTTCTGTTTGAGCGGGTAAAACCTGAGCAGTAGCAAGCCCTACCGAGGTAAGGGTTATATTTTTTATAAGATCTCTGCGTTTCATGGCAATTAGATTTTATTAGCTTTAACTTGATCAATGATGTATTCAGAAGTACGCATAGCGGAGGCAAGGATAGTCCAGGTTACGTTTTTATCACCTTGAGAAACAAATGGACCTGCATCAACGACGAACAAATTTTTAACATCATGTGCCTGCTGATATTTATTCAAAGCAGAACGATTTGGATTATCACCCATACGCACGGTACCAACTTCGTGGATAATTTTACCTGGGGCTTCAAGACCATAATTTGTTTCAGGTCCAGGCTTATTACCTAAAGGAATACCTCCCATTTCGATGATCATTTCTTCAAAAGTGTCCTGCATGTGTTTAGCTTGCATAATCTCCTGATCAGACCATTTGTAATGGAAACGTAGCGTTGGAATACCATATTTATCCACTTTGCCTGGATCAATTTCGCAATAATTGGTTTCCAAAGGAATTGGTTCACCGCGACCAGCCATACCAATGTGTGCACCATAGAAGCGATTTACATCTTCCCTTAATCTGGAACCATAGCCACCAGCGGGTAACTTTTCTCCATTTGGATAAGGATATTTTCCATTACTACCTTGCATACCCATACCAAAACCGTATCCTGGCATACCCATACCACCACCATATTCGATATGATATCCGCGTGCGAAATCTAATTTATTGTTGTCCAGCCACCATGGAGAATAGATATGACTTCCGCCAACTCCATCTTCATTGTAACGATCCCTGTTCATCAAGGAAGGAACAAATCCACTTCTACTTGCACCTGTGGAGTCATTTAAATATTTACCAATTACCCCACTGGTATTGGCTAATCCCTGAGGAAAACGAGCCGATTTAGAATTCAATAGTAAACGGGCAGATTCACAGGCAGAAGCACCTAAAACCACTCGTTTGGCACGAACAGAGACTTCGGCCATGGTTTTAGTGTCAACATAAGATACCCCTGTTGCCAAACCTGTAGCCTGATCAGTAAGTACCTCACGAACCATTGCGTGATTTATCAGGGTAAGGTTTCCTGTTTTCATGGCAGGAATAACCAAAACGGAAGAAGAAGAGAAATCGGCATATTTATTACAACCTCTGCTACATTGACTGCAATAGAAACAAGAGCCTCTTTCGTTATTTATCGGTCTGGTTAAAATAGAAAGCCTGGATGGAATAACAGGAATTTTTAAATTCGTTCCTGCTTTTTTGATAAAGTGTTCATGCAAACGCATGGGTGGCGGAGGTAGGAAAATACCATCTGGTTCGTTGAACATATTTTCGACAGAACCAAAAATACCAATTAGTTTATCTGTTTTGTCATAAAAAGGCTTCAAATCGTCATAACCGATAGGCCAGTCATCTCCAATACCTGTTAAGGACCCTCTTTTAAAATCATTTGGACCGAAGCGAAGAGAAATTCTACCCCAGTGATTAGTTCGTCCCCCTAACATTCTGGATCTGAACCAATGAAATTCGGTACCTTTCACTGCTGAGTAAGGCTCGCCGTCGATTTGCCAACCTCCGTAAGCAGCATCAAAATCCCCAAAAGGTCTGGTACTTGAAGCACCGCGACGAGGCGATTCCCAAGGATTTTTCATTTGGGTAATATATTGAGGATCAGCAGGGTCGTAATAACTCCCCGCTTCCAATAAGCAAACTTTAGCGCCTGCCTTGGTTAAGGTATAAGCCGCCATGCCACCGCCGGCTCCAGAACCAACAATAACTACATCGAAAATTTCTGGCGTTTCTTTAATTTGAAAGGTCATATCAGTTACTAGGTTTTAAATGTCAAATACAAAATTTGGGTTTTGTTCCCTTTGTAAATATAATTAAAAATAAATTACATTATTCAAGTAATTTAACCAAAGTGCTTTCAATTTCTTGAGATCCACGAACACTGGTAGAAACGATTACCCCATTTTTATCAAGCATAAATGCTCGGGGTATGGAATTCACTCCATATAAGGCAGCAGCAGCAGAGGACCATTTTTTCAAATCACTTACATGATGTGGCCACGATAATTTATCTATAGCAATGGCATCAATCCAGGCTTGTTTTCCCTGCGCTATGTAGGCACTTGCCATCGAAGGATCTTCCAAACGCGCCATCGTACGATCGTCTAAACCGTCTAAGCTTACACTGAAAATGGTAAAACCTTTGTTTTTATATTTTTCATAAACGGCCACTACATTTGGATTTTCCCTGCGGCAAGGACCACACCAGCTAGCCCAAAAATCGAGCAAAACGACTTGCCCTTTCAAGTCGGATAACTTCCTGATTTTTCCCGTTGGATCAGGTAAAGCGATTTCAGGAGCAGGTTGACCTACCTGGATAAGTTGCTGTGACATGGCTGCTGCATTCTCCTGTTCTTTCAAAGCGATAAATTCACCAAAAGCAGTGGTTAACTCATCTTTTGGGTATTTAGCTACTAATTTGTCATAAGCCTTTTTTTGAAGAGGCAGGTAATCAGGGCTTTGTCCAAAAACCATGTTGGCCACTAATGCGCCCAGCATTGGATTTTCAGCTTGATCTATAAAGGTAACTACATCGTTAGCTGTTTTTTGCTGACTTTGAAGACCTTGAATAAGCTCTTTTAATTGAGCCGTTTCCGGAGAACCATTTATTGTGAAACTATATTGATCCAACGATTCTAAAGAGCCATCTATGGAAATTTCCTTTTCAGACCCATTGAGCACCATTAACATTCTTTTAGCACCTATGCGCACATTATAAATACCCGCTTCTAATCCCTTTGGGAAATTTATTTTAAATGAACCGGTGCCGTCTATCTCCGTTTTGTCAAGGACTACATTTACTTTTCCAATGATGGTTTTATCAATGAATGCCTGAAGATTTTCAGCGCCACTAATTTTACCTTTTATAGTAACACCTCCTTTCAGGGCATCACAACTTAGAGATAAAAACAAAATACCGGCTATGCCGATAAAATAAGATATCGTTCTCATATTAAATTAGTTTTGAACTCCGGCCATTTTCTGACCAAGGGTATTATTATAAATCAGGGTGTATTCTCCAATCTTGCCAAATGACTCAGCGTCTATTTTAATTTCGTCCTTTATCACCTCTCCAATACGAGAAAAAGGAACGTTGTGGGTATTTAGAAAATTAACCACGGCGTCCTCCTTCTGAGGATTGATAGTTACGACACATCGACTCTGACTCTCCCCAAAAAGATAGGCATCTTTCCGAAAGTTACTATCAGTTTCAATGTCAAATCCCACATTTCCTGCTATTGCCGATTCCAATAAACAGTGAAACAGACCACCTTCACTGATATCGTGAGCAGATTCAATGTATTTTTTACGAATCAATTGGGTGATGTTCTGCTGTAAATGCAATTCTTCATCCATATCAAACGATGGGGGAGCAGAGAGAGGAATTCCGAGGACGGTTCTACAATATTCTGAACTTCCCAAATCATTTACCGGGGTTCCAAGCATATATATAACATGGCCCGGTTTTTTAAAGTGTAAGGTAGTATGCCAGGAAATGTCATCCATAACACCTAACATACCAATAGTAGGTGTAGGGAAAACAGGTTCGGTACCGTCTTTAAGGACAGATTGATTATAAAAACTTACGTTGCCGCCTGTAACTGGTGTGTTGAATTTCCTGCAGGCGTCGCCCATTCCTTTAATAACTTGAACAAACTGCCAGTAAACACCCTGGTTATACGGATTTCCAAAATTTAAACAATTGGTGATAGCTACAGGTGTACCCCCAGAACAAACAATATTTCGGGCCGCCTCAGCAACAGCAATCATTGCACCCTGATATGGGTCGGCATGTACGTAAGAACTATTACAGTCAGTGGTTAGCACAATGGCTTTTTTAGTGTCTTTTATCCATACCACCGATGCATCGGAGGGTTTATTTGTCGTCATGGTACCTGTTCTTACCATGGAGTCATACTGTTCATAAATCCATCGCTTAGAAACTAAATTTGGGCTGGCAGCCAGTTTTTTAGCTGAGGCTACGTATTTAGTATTTAGAGGGATAGATTTTGTATTTATTTTTCTTATTTCCTCAACATAAGCGGGTCTTTTATATTCTCTTTGATATACTGGTGCACCACCACCCAGAACGAGCGAATGAGCGTTTACTTCGGCTACTTTTATACCTGAAGTATGAAAAACAAGCGTTCCCGTATCAGTAACTTCTCCAATTTCAGCACATTCAAGATCCCATTTCTCAAATACGTCCAATAAAAGTTGTTCTTGCCCTTTATGGCAGACAATCAACATACGTTCTTGACTTTCAGAGAGTAAAATCTCAAAAGGCTTCATATTTTTTTGTCTGGTAGGCACCTTATCTAAATCTATAACCATACCCACACCCCCTTTAGCACTCATTTCCGAGGTAGAACAGGTTATGCCTGCAGCACCCATGTCCTGCATGCCGACGATGGCACCTGTTTTTATGGCTTCCAGCGTGGCTTCCAGTAATAATTTTTCTTGAAAAGGGTCACCGACCTGAACCGCTGGTAAATCTTCAGCGGAATCTTCCGTTAAATCGGCCGAAGCAAAGGTAGCGCCGTGAATACCGTCTTTTCCAGTAGCCGAGCCAACAATAAAAACAGGATTTCCAAGTCCTTCTGCTATGGCAGAAACCGTTTTTCCTACTTCTACAATCCCTACAGACATGGCGTTTACTAAAATATTCTGATTGTAACAATCATTAAAATAAACTTCGCCGCCTACTGTAGGAACACCAAAACAATTACCATAATGGCTTATACCGGCGACAACTCCTTCGACCAAGCGTCGGGTATGAGGCAAATCGATATTTCCAAAACGAAGAGAATTCAGGGAGGCAATAGGTCTGGCTCCCATGGTAAAAATATCTCTGTGAATTCCACCGACCCCTGTGGCAGCACCTTGAAAAGGCTCTATGGCCGATGGATGATTGTGAGATTCAATTTTGAAAGCACAAGCTAAACCATCACCAATATCAACCAATCCGGCATTTTCCTCACCAGCGCCTACGAGAAGTCTTTTACCTTCCCGTGGCAGCGTTTTTAGCCAATGAATGGAATTTTTATAACTACAGTGTTCCGACCACATCACAGAATAAATACTTAATTCTGTGAAATTAGGCGTCCTGCCCATTATGCTAACAATCTGTTCGAATTCTGCTTCAGTTATCCCTAGCTTTTTACCCGTTTCGACAGTTACCAATGTTTCGCTTTGATTTTGCATAAGCTACCCCTAATCTTTTAGTTTAAGCAAATATAATACGATTTGGAAAAAAACTAGGTTTTAAAAAATTACTTTAGCTTAAGCTATCATTTTATTTATCACGAAAAACACCATTAAATAGACCCATAGTATATCAAGAAAGTGCCAATATATACTTATTAATCGCAAATTTAGCCGTTTATGTGGATCCGAAAAATAGACCAATACACTGACCGGTTCTATCATGTATTTCTTTGCCTCAATACTGAAATAGATAAGGAAAGGTAGTCCTGCCACAACATGGAAAAAGTGAAGACCCGATATAACATACAAATACCCCGCAGAATTATCTGTTTGTATCATTATGTTCTGATTAAATAAACTATACCATGCAATGCCCTGAAGGATAAGAAATAAGAACGATAAAGTTATGGTTATATATAGTGTTTGCTGATACCTGTCAGTCCGATCCTCCAGATACGCTTTTTTACTTTGCCATAATGTATAGCTTGATGCTAATAATACCAATGTATTTACATAAAATAACCAGGGTAATTGAAGCGGAGGTAATTTCGACAGTATTCTGGTGTAAACGTAGGCGAAGGATAGGGACAAAAATAACATGGTTAATCCCGCTAAGGTCAGAAATAATATGATGTTTTTGGGATGAAAAATTAAAGACTCATTCTGCTGGTTGTCCAGCTCGTTATTTTGAGGTAAAGAGGTCATATTTAAAGATTTTACAACTAACAATATCCTAAATCTTTAGTTCAAGAAATAAATATTTTGCATTATCTGACGGTAGTAATTTGTTGCGTTTACTTTATAATTTGATTAGATTAGTCCCTTAAATTTTGTTGTTATGGTTTTTTCCTTTGTCCGTTGTACTGTTTTTCTTTTTTTACCCCTCTTTTTACTCGGGCAAACCTTCAAGGAACTTATTTTACCCGTTTCAAATGCACAAAAAACATTTACTGACCCTTTCACGGGTGGGATGAAGTGTCCCCAATTTTCTGAAACCGATGTTAACAACGATGGTATTACCGATATTTATGTCTTTGACAGGGTCGGAAATATTCATAGCGTCTATTTGGGTAAAAGAAAAATGCCCGGGGAAGAAAAGGTGAATTATGTTTTTTCGCCGGAATATGTGTCTCATTTTCCTCCCGCAGAAAGTTGGGTGTTATTGCGAGACTATGATAAAGATGGAATTTCTGATTTTTTTGCCTATTCCGATGTCCCCGGCGTAGATGGTATTCAGGTTTGGAAGGGATTTTATAATGAGAATAAAATACTTGCCTTTAAACGGATAAATTTTAAAGCGCCTTATAATATCATTTTTTTTCCCTTGTTCGTAGGCGGTCAATCAAATCTCTATGTTACCAGAATTGATATCCCCGCATTGGATGATATTGACGGTGATGGCGATCTCGATATTGTTACCTTTAATATAAATGGAGGTTTTGCAGAATTTTATAGAAATGAATCTGTAGAAAAGAATTTTAAAAATGATTCCCTTTTATTTCGCCTGGATAGTCAGTGTTGGGGCGGTTTTTATGAATCGGGTTCTTCAACTAAAATTGATTTTTCTCCAGCTCCGGGTATTTGCTATAAAATTACACCGGGTGAATTAGCGGGAAATTTCAGACATTCTGGAAGTACTCTTTTGACGCTTGATCTCGATGGCGATGGCGATAAAGAGTTGTTTCTTGGAGATATTTCTTTCCCAAATATCACGCTGCTTACCAATGGGGGAAATGCCAAAACGGCCTGGATGAATAAACAGGATAATTATTTTCCGATGTATGATTTTCCCGTCGATTTGCCTTCCTTTCCCGCTTCTTTTGCTCTCGATGTAAATCAGGATAGTCTGAAAGATTTGATTTTTGCTCCCAATGCTATTTTTAACTCAATAGATGAAGGGGCGTTTTTGTTTTATAAAAATATCGGGACAAAAGATAAAGCCTTATATACTTTGGTGGAGAAGAATTTTTTATCTGAAAATACCCTCGATGTTGGCAAAGGAGCAAGTCCATCTTTTGCCGATATAAATGGCGATGGATTACTTGATTTGGTGGTTGGTAATTATGGAAATTTTAAAGAACCTGGCGTTTATCCCTCTGGATTATTTTATTTCGAAAACAATGGAACTTATGCTAAACCATCTTTTATTCTAAAAGATAGTAATTTTTTAAGCCTTAACAGATTTAATTCGGTTTCTCGTGATTTTTCACCCGTTTTTGCTGATATGGACGGCGACGGCGATGCAGATGTTCTCATTGGTGATGAGTCAGGTCAGTTGTTTTACGGCGAAAATATGGCAGGTAAGGGAAAGCCACTGAAAATAGATCAATTTGTTTATCCATACATGGACATTGACGTTGGTTTGTATGCCACACCCTTTGTTTTTGATGTTAATAACGATGGTTTACCCGATGTACTTGTTGGGGAAAGAGGTGGCAACATCAATTATTTTCAAAATATAGGTTCAACAACCAGACCTTTTTTTGATGCCAATGCTGATATTTTGCCTAATATCACCCGTTGGGGAGGCGTTAATACGAATAAACCTGGCTATTTAAATGGTTCAACTGCGCCTATTTTATTTAATACTAATGAAGGACTTCGCTTATTGACAGGATCAGATGATAAAGGTTTACTATTATACGAAATTTCTGAAGCCAGTCAAAAGTTTAATCTCGTGGAAAATGGATTAGGTACGTTGAAAAATGGATTTCAAGTAAAACCTGCGTTGGCTGATATCAATAACGATGGTTCCTATGAGTTATTAGTGGGTAATGCAAGGGGAGGAATACAACTTTACCAAACTCCCTGGCAAAAATTAACGACCAATACTAAGGAAATTAAAAATGCTACCTCAGCTAAAATAATCGTTTATCCAAATCCATCTGATGATTTTATACGGTTAAAATACGAATCGGCAAATTCATTTTCTAACGTTAAGATTTCTGTATTTGATGTATTGGGACGGTGTCTTATGACCTTGGAAAATTATAATGAAAATTCACCCATAAATATTTCAACGCTCCCAAATGGATTTTACCAGATACAATTAGAGGACGGGATGGGGAAATATCATACCACTTTTATTCGCTAAAAGAGTTAGCGGTTAAATTTTTTAAAATCGACGGAAGGATCATAATCTTGTTTTGTTTTCCATGCATGAAGCTCGCTTCGGGAATCTTTAGAACGGAAAATAGGGAATAACAACTGAATATACCAGGGTTCTTTTATCTGATTCCATGCACCGAATGTTTCAGGATATTTTCGGGTAATTTTAGCGGTCCCAAAAAGGATATCCCAGAAAAACAAGAGGTTACCAAAGTTACCGTTAGGATGGGAAATGCCATCTTCAGCAGTTAGACCATGGTGTGCAAAATGGGTGCTTGGGGTTGAAATGGTTCTTTCAATAATCCATGCCAAAGGATGAAGTACCTTATAACGGTATAAGAAACGGTCCCATTTGGTTTCACTATGAGCTAAAAGAATAACTATCAATTTAACGGTTACATAAAAGATATAAACATAGCCCATGCCAAGATAAATGAGTATTCCTGAAAGCCAGATGCCTGGCATGAGGGCATAATAAAGGATGGCATTTCTGTAGGTCACCAATACACCCATTTCTTCAACAACATGGTGAGGTCGATGCAACTTCCACATAACCATATTAGTATGAGACCAACGATGCCACCAATATTGTACCATATCGTCTAATATCAAAAAGGTAACAATCTGCCACATAAAATGAAGATTGATAAAATAGTTTTCAAGGTTTGGTAAGAAAAAATTCATTCCAAAAAAGGTAACTAAAAAAATACCGGGTTGAATGAGCGTTGGCAGCGTTGCAAGGCTGACGAGTTCGATAGTGTAGTCCGTTTTTGATCTTTTCCCACTAAAGTAAAGGCCTCCCAATGCTTCCAGAATGCCCAGAATTAAAAGAACGGCGGCGGGAATTAATTTACTGTATAGGCTAAGTTCCATATTTATTATTTTTAGCTGATATCGGTACAAATATATTTTAAAATTTGAAACTCATCTATGCCATATTTAGAACCCTCTCTACCAAATCCACTTTCTTTTACTCCTCCAAAAGGTGCGGCAGCATAAGAAATAATGCCGGTATTTACGCCAACCATGCCATATTGTAAAGCCTCAGTGACGCGATGTATTCTTGCATTGTCTTTAGTATAAATATAGGAAGCGAGACCAAATTCGGTATTATTAG